>Ga0163217_1002379_pt1 | contig 10393 bp, 8 predicted proteins | sample SynspAceP_FD_185933 | JGI IMG/M metagenome (GOLD analysis project Ga0163217, IMG submission 185933) | Saline lake microbial communities from Ace Lake in Antarctica - Synechococcus sp. Ace-P (PacBio error correction) | ecosystem: Environmental > Aquatic > Non-marine Saline and Alkaline > Saline ... | reverse complement strand
CTTCAAACTGTAATGAGTATTCGTTTTGGTGCACATGCACGGAGCAAAATAGGTGTAATTTTACAAGATACAGTTGGCTGCCACGCGCGCACTGATAGATCACCGGACCAAGGTTTGGTGGAAACTCGGACAAACTTGCAAGCATTGGCTTAACATATTAAGAGACTAGCTCTATTAGGTCAAAAGGTATTTGAACCAGTATTACCTGACCCTCAGAGTCATTTATTCATTCAGGCGGGGACTGAGCAAGCTCAAGACGTCGATGTCATTCATTGGTTGGTGGTGGGTAGTTCGATGATACGGCAAAGTTAGCAGCATTTTGCGCGCCTTGAACAGGCCCTTAGCCGACATGTTTAAATTTGGCTCAACAATGTGAGGTCAGGTTTCGCGCAAACCCTAGTGCAAATACCTACCACAGCAGGCACCGGCTCAGAAAGTGACACATATTTCTGTTAGTGACTACCGGTGAAACAACTAAATCAGGGGTGGTGTCACCGGTTTATACGCAGAATTTAGGTTTTGTAGATGCGACTTTATTTACTCGGCATGGCCAGCCCACATAACGCGAAACTGCTGTGGATCCTGGTGCATGCCATGAAGGCAATTTACTAGTACAACTGAAAAAAAAATCATTGTCGGATAATTTGGCCCCAACAGCACTCAAAATTTACTAAAGCCATTCACTGCCATTGGCTTTATGCAAACATTCAATAATCTTGATATCGCCCAAGACACATGTTAGGCGCGATGTTAGCCGGTCAGGCATTTGCTACCCCCCTTTGCCGGTGTGCATGCACTAGCTTATCCTTTAGGCGGCATTTTTCAATCTGGCCCATGGTTTAAGTAACGCGTTAATGCTGCCTCATGTGCTTCAAATTAACTTACCCAGCTGAGCAGAAATATGCGCAAACTTGGCGGATCCCCTGTTTATTGAATGACGTACCAGCAAATAAACATCAACAAGCGCAAGATTCTTGATTTCATGCCAAAAAAAAGTAAAAGGCGTGGACTGGATAAACGTTTACGCGACTATGGGGTTAAGCAACGGATCTTGAAAGATGGCCAATGAGCAGTGAACAAAGCCGTTTATTGCAAAATTAATCCTAGGGCCCCATTTTGTGTTGAGATGCTTCTTACAACTTATCAAGACGCCTGGTAAATCGAAACGGCATCCAATTAACTTTGAGTTCAGGCTAATCAGGGCTGCTAATTATTTCATAGGTAATTTATCTATTAGCGTTGATTTTGAGGACGGATTATTATCATGAGTATGCGTTAAAAACGAGAAAAGTATTTTCGTCACTTTGAAACATTATCCACCGATTGGGAGATAATGACATGTTACGGACACGTCAATTAAACGTGGTCTATTATGCGTATTTTGATTACTGTGGTAATCGTTTGCTGATGAGCGAGGATGGTTAAGTCCACTTGGCAGATGAGTCATTGCCCTTGTTGCTTCAAACGCAGTGCCGCTTTTTAAGCTCCATCGGCCTTTTCACAAATATTGAAAAATTGCTTGTCAGTTAAGCGTCTCGGAAATAGCTCAGTAAACGTATCAATTAGGTGTCTTCATACAGGAGCTTTGAATTAACGCAGCGGCACTGGGAGAATTTGTGGCATGTCTATGGGATAGCCAAAACGCGCTGCCGGTGCCTATTCCGGGTCAAGGTACGAGAGGGCCTCTTTGTTTATCATGTTTAGCCCCTTATTGAGTTATGACCACTATCTCAAGCAACCTGTTAACTTTGCAGTAAATATTAGATAGGAAAAAGGACAGCTTACGCTGCCCTTTTTGAAACCAAACAAACAATTATTTTTTGTTGGGCCATCAATCCCTTGCATTCATATCGCTAAGGTCCTTTTTCGTAAGGAGTACCTGCGGCTGTTTTAAGCTCATCATGCTGTGACATAACCCGTATCTAAACCCGAGAGATAAGTTACGACGGCGTCAAACAGGTTACGTGTACTATTAAGTAATCCACTATGGTACGTGTGCCAACCAAAACCCCAGCTCCGTGGCTTTTCAAGGCACTTTCGCAGAAATAACGGCCTGTTCAAAAGCTTTGATTCGTGAAATTGCCGCCTTTAACATCATTGTAATTGGAACGCACCACTACGGATAACCGAAACGATGGATGCGCTCGCTTCTTCGCTATGGCAATAAACCTATATTTTTGCTGAGTCGGACGTTGCAAGTAACTCGACCCACCGTTAAAGTGGCACAAGATACATTTAAGCCGATTGCCGTTAAGTAATTCGCGCGCCCCGCGGGTGTCGCAACACCGTCGGTTGATATGATGATGCATACCGTGTCGAAGTTGGATGCGGTTAGCACGTTAAAATTGACGAAGGATAATTGGACCTGCTCTGGCGCTCTTAAGTATCATATTTGGCAATATCGACACTGTATTAGCGAACCCAATAATTGCAATTACGTTCCTCTGCTAATATTCAACCAATTGTTAATATCATTGGATTAGGGCATGCTGCAGAAAAGCTACCGTATTAACAACATTCAAAGATGGTAATAAGCACCGGTGATTTCGCGCAAGGCTTCAAGATTATTTCCACGCGTTGATGCACATTAATTTCTGCCGCAACCGACGTATCATATTGGGCCTGTGCTTCGTGAACATCAGTGATTAGCGGTCAAACCGGACTTCAAAACGTTGTTTGGATCTGTCTAGCTAGGCGTTCGAATGGCCCGTTTCTCTGCGCGAGGCAAAATCTAAATCATCCTGCCGCTTTGCAAAAGTATTGAAGTAACTTGTCACCGTTCTGACAATATTAAGTTTTGCATTCGCATTGGCGTAAGGTGGTGTCGGCACGACTAGCAACAAGCTCTGCACGGTCTTAAAGCAACCCACCACAGACCGATCGTACTATACTTTGGCTCAGGTTACTTGACAGCCGAGTTGTCGAACGCCTCAAAATCACCGAAACTCTCATTGGCTGACAAGCGAAAGTGAAACCTGTGTAAGAGGACTTGAGCGACTTTTATCAATAATTCTATAAAGGCCAGCATACTGTCTGTGCTTAGTTTGCAAAGTAGCCGGATTCATTTTTGCAGGGCTTGCATGATAGACTTCCATTAATGAATTCAGCATAAACAGGACGATGTCATAGCCTATACCAATCAGTTAGTGATAAAAGTTTTTCATTCCATAGTTTTCCTTTGGTTAGTTCCTGATCCGATCGTAACCGAACAGAGGACTTAGCTGGTGTATTTTAGTTTGTACCAAAGTCTATGCAAAATCAAGCGATAACCCAAAAACGCTAGTTGGTAACACTTCGGGCCCTCAAGGTGTAACAGATATTTTACTCGAAGACCAGGTTCGCTCGCTAAATGCATAAACACTTTTTGTGGCAGCAATACTCGCGTCGTGTCCAACTGCCACTGAATAGGAAAATTATTTTGCCAGAAATACAACAGTTTTAGCAAAAGACGTCAAAATTGTCAAAACCCAGACTCTGAATGATGGTTTTTTTAAGATGACTCAAATATGCCTTTAAGCACGACATCTTTGAAGGTCGTTGGCGGAGTTGAGGTTGTCGAACGTGAAATCTTGAAGTGCCATGCAGTTGCTGATTACTATATGATCCTGACGGCCAGTTCGTTATGATAGAGACAAATACGGTATCGGCGCTTTGGCCACATCACAGACGCCTTGGTTTCATTGAGATTGTCGCCGGTTATTATACATGAAGGCATGAAACCGAAAAAGTCCTGTAAAAGAAGAGGCCTTAGAAGAGGCTGGGCTTGAAAATAAGCCATCTGCGCAAACCGTAAGCTATTTGGCCAGTCCTGTGCACAACTGAGCGCTTAGATGATGTATATTGCCAAAGTCAAGATGCCAGTTTAAGGGCACATGGTGTACATGGTTAATAGTATGAAAGTGAAGATATTCGGTTCATCGTGGTGGGGCGGGTTCGCGGATTGCTGAACAACAAGCAATTGATGATTGAGGCAAGGTGTAGTAGAAAATGCAGGCCAACCTGATTGCGTGCAGTGTTTTGCTTGAATAAAACCCCAACTTTTTAATGAGTGGAAAGAGGACTAAATGAATCTTCCAATCAAAAGCGCTATGTGCCTTAAAGTAGCTAACATGCAAAAGCTAACTGTGTGAGGATAACTATGCGCGTTTGTGTCTTTGCTACCTGATTGCGATTTACGAGTCATTGGAATATCATTTTAAAGTAAATGGTTCTTTAAGTTATCAAATGAAAATTAATGATAGCAATCGTACACCAGTAACCACGAAATGTCACAGCCGCTGTATGACGGACCTGCTTTTTTAAAACCGGTGGTCAGTGAGTAAGACTCTATCACGATGCCAAATGGCTGAAGATTCGACCTCACAGCATATTGGGCGCTTAAACCCAGTTATGAATTACCCCAAACAATAAGATGATACCACGTAACCGAAAAAAGAAATGTGTTTAATTTATTTTTTGGAGGAATGGCTGGTGTTTTTTGTTTAAAACACAGTGATCTTTACTGCAATCCACTAGTGTTGTGGACAATGCAAAGTCCTCCTGAGCGTAAAACTATGATCCGCATAGCGCCAAATTTCTGACTGTCTTTAATTTGCAGATACAAGCCAAATCAAGTTACGCACAGATTGCCTTATTATAGCTTAGCTAATGTATTAAATGACATTGCACCTTCAGCTATATAGACTTATTACTGATTTACCGGGGATTTAAGCGCGGACGGTTAGCGCCAACCCAGTATCAAACATTTCAAAGACTTAATGGTTAAGCATGGTATCAACAGCCACTATGGATTTTTGCCTGGTAATCACGACGACTTGGCCATTTGCAGCAGCAATTTGCCTCTGCTAATTCATATGTTAACACGTATCCTTGCATGCACGTTAACCTTGGCTAATTGCAAATTCATTTACTCAACACAAGACACAAGGCACCGGCGGTGACTGTCCATACCACGAACATAGAGGATTTATCCAGGCCTTGGGGAAACGCCGTAATTACTTTCAGGCTGGTGGCGGCTCACCACCATTCCCATTACCCGCTGAAGTCATGGATGATGCCCATCGGTGGCAAAATGGCGCGAACTCGTGGCGAGTTTTGCCAAGACTTTGATTACAGTCAAAGCGATTTTACGGTCATTAATCCATGCCGCCAGTGAACAATATGTGACCATTGTCGGTATCTTGCAGCCAAGTACCTGTTTGGCAGTGGGCCAATGCAGCCTGATTTGGTTTGAGCATGAGCACAGTCCTGGATATCGCATCTTCATATTGGCCCGATTCCGGCCATTCAAATACTGAAGTTTTAGAGTGGAATACCCCTAAATGGAAAAAGTAATTACTTTATTTGCGAGGTTTTTAAGTTCGCCCACAATTCGCAAAAAGCCCAGCAAACACTTGCCTATTAAACGGCGCACCACCCTGATGTGTTGATTAAAATACCTAAATTTAGCACATTATCGCAGCTGCAGTTGAAGCTTATCGAGCAGTTGGTAAAGGGCATGCGGGAAAAACATGCCACTTGAATGGGAGCTCATTAGCGGCTTTTTACTCTAACCTATATGGGCAAAAATTGGTGGTAGCCGTTGCTTATAACCCTGCGGTAAACCTTATGATATTATTTGACAGACATACTATGGGCGACCATGTTAACCCTTATACACACGAGGATTTTTACCCTGAAGCAAGTCATATTCGAAAGCTCATGGACTAGCATGTGGCAAAAATTGAACAGCCGAAAAAATTTTTGGGTTGCTGTTGCAACCGGAGATGAAACTTGATTTATTCGTCAAGCCTTGCAAAAATATCAGGGCGCTAAGTTGACGGTAAAAGAGGGTGGCGACACAGTGTTCAACATTTTGAAGCGATTCTTGCAGATATTTTTTAGGTTTTACTGCAAGACCTTAAATGAAGCTTGGTATATAACATCGGCATAGTAGCTCCTTAGCTAACTTTAATTACTTAACTGAAAATAATAAAACTTATGACAAATCAATATAACGCAGACGCCATTGAAGTCCTGTAACGGACTTGACCCCGTTAAACGTCCGCCCGGATGTAACCGACAACCACTCGATCCTAATATTCTAGTCAAAGAGGTGATAGATAACAGTGTTGAGCGAAGCATTTGGGGGCTATGCACCTCATCCGCGTTGTATTGTATGAAGGATCAATCTCTATCTGTTACTATGATGGACGACGGTATGCCAGTAGATATTCACCAGAAGAAAAAAATTCTAGGTGTTGAACTCATCCATACCAATTACACGCTGGCAGGGAAATTTCTAATAAAAATTATTCAGTTTCGGTGGTTTGCATGATAGTATCTCAGTGGTTAATGCACTGTCAAACGCGGCGAAGTAAGTATTCGTCCGTGGGATGCAATGTGTCTATCCAAATGCTTGAAAATTGGTGATAAGGTCGAAGAGTTGCAAGGTGGTTGATACCTGTGGCCAAACGCTAATACGGTACCAAAGTGCATTTTTGGCCAGACCCACAATATTTGATTCAGCTAAATTTCGTGTGAGCAAATTATGCATATTCTGCGCGCCAAAGCGGTGTTATGCCAGGCTTACGTATTTCGTTATTATAATTAAAATTAGTAATGAAAGTCAAGAATGGTTATTTCGAAAGATGGCTGACGTGACATATCTCAGCAGGCCAGTTAAAGATAGCATCACTTTGCCAGGTATTGATGCGCCCTTTGTAGGCTCTTTGTCAGACAATAATGAAGCGGCTGATCTGGGCAATAGTCTGGTTACCAGGAAAGGCGTGGACTTAATTACCGAAAGTTACCGTTAACCCTGATTCTTACAGGCACAAGGCGGTACGCACGTAAACGGCCTGCGTCAGGGTTTTTAGAATCAATGCCAGTGAATTTTGTGAATTTCCAAATTGATGCCACCGTGGGGTTAACTGAACCCCAGAAGATATTTGGACAATGCAGTTATTACTCTCAACAAAGATGCAAGATCCGCAGTTTGCGGGCAAAGAAAGAACGTGTCTTCCCGTCAAAGCCGCTGCTTTGTCCGTGGTGTGGTAAAGATGCCTTAGTTTGTGCTTAATCGCCACACCGACTATTGCAGAATTACTCGCTGGGAATGTTGCATTTAATAATGCGCAAAATCGCTTACGTCAAAGCAAAAAAGTAAGCGCGTAAGAAAGTCACTCAAGGCCGCATTGCCCCGGCAAAATTAACCGATTGTGTTCAAACCCAAGATACCGTTCGTTCTGAATATTGTAGTGGAAGGTGACTCGCTTGGTTCGCCAAAACAAGCACGAGACGAGAATTTCAAGGCTTATCATCCGTACGGAAAATACATTAAAATAGTTGGAAGTAGATTCCTCAGAAGTACTGGCTTCCCAATTGAGATCCACAAATTTCTGTGCTATGGGAATTGATCCAGATCAAGAAGATAAGTGGTCTACGTTACAACAAAATTTGTATATTAGCTGATGCCGATTCAGATGAGTTTACACATGCAACCTGTTGTGCGCTTGTTTGTAAAGCATTTTCCACTTTTGGTTAACTTAGGTCACGTTTATGTGCGATGCCACCTCTGTATCGTATCGATGTGGGTAAAAGACGTGTATTACGCCTTAGATGACGGGAAAACAGGGTGTGCTCGATCGTATCAAGCTGAAAAAAAAGCGTTAAAAGTGAATGTACAACGTTGTTAAAGGTCTTGGGGCGGAAATGAACCCTTACAGTCTACGCGAACCAACGATGGACCCCAACATCGCCGATTTAGTGCAACTGATATGGATGATGCAGGATGCCAATGTAGAAATGATGATATGTTATTGGCTAAAAAAGCGTGCTCCGGATCGCAAAGAATGGTTAGAGTCTAAGGTAATTTAGCTGAAGTGACCTTATAATATGTACAAGCCTGATTAGTTAATTCGGGTAAGTTTTCCGGTTTAATTGGAGCGCAGAGTTGCTAGATTCTTTAAATTTTATGGTAGTCAAAACCAAACACCTTTTTTTTGTTGTTAATGATTTCTTTGATGGGCTTGCTGTTTGTGGCAGTCGATCACAGCTTAAGTGATAGCCAATAGTAGCCAACAAGTGGAGAAAGCTGATTTCTGTTTAAAGGATCTTATGCGTCAAATGTCAGTGATAGTTTAAAAATCCCTCTGAACGCAAACCATCGAACTCAGTTTGGCTGCTCAACACTAATAGGCTTGGTGGCTTTGCCCAACGCTGTCACCAAACACTTTAATGGGTATAATCGACATTTCGCACCAGGTACGCATTATCGCATGTATAAATTGCGGCCCCAATCCTTTGGGGCAGTATATTAATCTTAATATCAATGTGCTTGCCCGCCGAAGGGATAGAGTTTAGAGCATGTAAAAGCCGGGGATTGCAATACCGGGGGGCTTGCTCTTTCGTTGGTTACGTATCTGGCTGATTCGTTATTACCCGTATGATATCTGCAACGCAGTTTATTGCGCAAGTTGAAAATATTTACCATGGTAGATGATTGCCATGACTGTACATATCCAGCTCTAGATGCCTTTTTAAATGAGTTAAAATACACGTCAAGCAAGTTTGAACCGCACCGGGGGATGAGGAATTACAAACTGCGACGTGTTTTATACTTGAAATTTTTAAAGCGATTTAGATGAAGCAAAAAAAAATCCCGTTCACAGTCTTTAGCGATGTTTATTGGGCCGTTTTTCCAAACAAAAAACACGTTCGAAAGCTTGAAACAAGCGTGCAGGAAAAGAGGCGGCTATTATGGCATGGCTATCTTTACCGGGCCATATCGATTGGCTAACTTTGTAGGTGAGTACAACCTGTTGTAGGTAAAATAGCGCAAGCCTAAGGCACAGCTATTTGGCCAAGCGTGTTGATCTCATCAGCACTTTATTTTCTCTGCGCGATTAAGATCTTGTCTTGAACAGTTTTGAGTATTGCGTATCGGTGAGTTAAAGAAGCTAATGGATAGGGGGCAAAGGTGGGAGGCGGATACAGCTTTGTTGATTTAAGTGCTGTATTATGCAGGGTGAAATTTGCACAAACGCGGACTGAGCCAGAAAAGCCTGCAACTACCAAAAACTGCTAGCTGGATTCAATGAGAATGTATTTTTCCAAGTATTAAGGGACTACCTGAAGGCTTTAACCAAAAGCTGAGTTTACGGCAAACGCTTTCGGAGAGATAGATGTCCTGATATCTTAAATTGTGATGATATGCATAAACGGGTTGAACTCCATTGGACTATTCATCAATTAATAGCAAACAAGCAATCGCTTAGTGACGAAGAAATTACAATAATTTTTCGATAGAACGATAAACTTCCGGTGGCCTGTCAGGCTTTAGATTATTCCTTTGTGTGCGTGCCGCTGCTGCCTTATACGCGGACGTAGCCGTGAATTGCTTCAGCTCTAGCTTGCTTTCTGGTTGCGCATCCCGGCTTGCACCGCTCGCAGCGCTTCCCTCTGAGCCTGTTCAGTTTGTTGCAAAATTTTGCCTTGAGGTTGACATTCTACGAGTTTCTCTTGGGCCAATGCCAAAGGCAATGTTCAGGGTTTCGCTTTGGCCTTGTTTAACGGGTAGTGCAGGCCAAACCGCCAACTGAAGGGGACATATTGCTCAAAGTGATATTTTCCATTTACTCCTCCCATTAATAGATTTTGTTTCATTCTAAAAGTATTTGGGTCGTTAAGCCTGAAATGGAAAAGAAAAGTGTCGGTTAAATGGGTAATAATTATTAAGGTTTTAACGCACGCTCAATTTGGAAATTGACTCAGGGTAGCCTAGGAGTTTTTTTCCATTGCTTAACTACTTTTGGCAAATTCTTTTTCTTCTGCGTTCTTCCTCTTAGTTCATTCAGTTGCTGGATGGCCTTTGCCACTTCTTTCCACATTAGGCTTAAAAAAATTTTCCTTGATGCTTTCAAAAGGCCAAGCATCGTCGGCAAAAATAGCGGCCCAAAAATTTACCTTTTCCACTATTTTGCGGTTAATTGGCTTATTATTGTCTGCATCGGATGGCTTTTGCGATATATGAGTTGTACGTTTTCAAGGAACAAGTTTTTCAATAAAATTGATTTCATGGCTTAAAGTTTTTCTATAGTTAGTCGATTTTACCATGTCGAGATGGGGTAATTCTGCCCGTTTTTAAACTTTGCTTACAAAAGCAATTAGGGAGGTTTGGTATGGATAATTCCAAGGGCAGGGTTCCTCTGGTGCATCCGGTCGCCGCTTTGAAATAAAAGCTTTGCAAAACTTTGCTTAAATCCACAGCAAGGAACCGCGGTAGGTAAGCGGACGCTTCAAAACTTGCTTGGAATCAGCAAGCTGGACGTTTGCCCAAAAAGTATTTTCATCGGGGCTAAACTTTTTCAAATTCCAAAAATCGGTTTCTATCTCCCTTTTTCCCTCCTGGGAT
>Ga0163217_1040782_pt1 | contig 10394 bp, 16 predicted proteins | sample SynspAceP_FD_185933 | JGI IMG/M metagenome (GOLD analysis project Ga0163217, IMG submission 185933) | Saline lake microbial communities from Ace Lake in Antarctica - Synechococcus sp. Ace-P (PacBio error correction) | ecosystem: Environmental > Aquatic > Non-marine Saline and Alkaline > Saline ... | reverse complement strand
CGGGTTGGATTTGGTCAAATTCTTCGGACGGCCTGAAGCGCCGGTGGTGAAGTTCTGGGACAAGGCCGAGGCCGCGTTGCTTCTGCCCCCGCGGTGGATGAACGGAACCTAACCCGCCGAAGGGGTTTATGGCCCCGAGGAATTTGTGCCTGACCGAGCCCCATGGGGCGACTGGCCACCATGTGGCCCTCCAGTGATTTTGTGTGCCCCAGAACGGGCTTGATGGCGACTATATCGGGTCGCGATGGCGCGAACACGCCCCGTCAGCTGCGGCGACATTGGGATCTTTTCCGACGTTTCTCGGTCCTGATTCGGAAGAACACCGCAGAAAGCTGCCTTTTGGCTGGCCGGTAGGTTGTCGTGGCCGATCACCTCAGAGGCGATTGAATACGTCCCGAGGTCGGTCGCACTTTAGGAACAAGGGCGTTCCGGCGAGGCCATGTCCCGCCAAGCAGTTAACTACCGGTCGTGAAACTTCGGTTTGGCAAGTGGGTTGACCTTGCCGTTGGCGGCGTGAAGGTGAAGAGACCGTTTCCCGGTGCTCGTTCTGGGGCGAAAAGCAGCCTCGTTAGGCCGCTATCGGCGTGGCATGGCTTGGCTCCCGAAAGCCACACCGCGTTTGCGCGGCTGGAACTGTAACAAACTCTCGGGGCGCTGTCTTGCGCCGAAATGTCATATGTTTCAATATTTTCGCCCGAGGTAGATAATTTGGATGTTTGTTAACTTGTTGCTGGAGAGCAACAAAAAGCAATCATATGCCAGGAACGCTTTGTATAACGATTGTGAAAGGCTGGATCCTGGCAGCTCAAGAAATAATTTTAGATCAAAGTGCCTGGTGGAATGGGATTCATCCGAGAACTGGAGTAGAGCCATGCGCGAGATGCCTGTCCTTCCAATTTATGAAGGTACAAACGGACATAAGCAATTGAACTTAATTGGCCCCGTAATTGACAGGACAAAGGTGGGCTGGATCTTTATTGGTGAGTGAAGGCGATTAGTTTCATTGGCAGAATCGACTTTTTTTCTTCCGGTAGAGTACGGTGTTTGTTCAGCTCAAAGCAACGCCACGTTGGTCCTGTTAGCCAATGGAAAAAATCCCATTTTAGGACAGGGTTAGCTATTCTATATTGATGCTGAGGGTAGTTTGAATCGGGGTTGGTTAACTTAGGCCCTAGATGTGTCTCGTGGTCAAGAGGTAGCTGATTGAAACCAAAACGTATGGGGCATTTCCCCGTGCTTTTAACGTGTATTTTTTGTCTAGATCGTGTCGATGTTTCTCTATTTGGGATGGTCAGTTCCCCGTTGAAGAGTGGACGAAAATAGCTTTATCGCTAAAAGATAGGTAATTTTATATAAAAACATAATGCCAGTTATGGGGCAGTTGGACAGGCAGAGAGTATGGATTTGGTGTTGTGGTTGTTGGTGTGGCCAGGGTCAGGGTTTTCGGCAGTTGTTAGGCCTTATGAAGGCAGCGAAGAGGAAGGATTAGGTTGTTTGGTTGTAGAAGGTTTCTGAATTCCGTGCCTATTCCTTTCTGGCGCTGTTATTGACCAAAAGGTCTCGCAGATTATTCCTGACTGGCAAGAAGCGCACCATTAAAATCTAGGGAAGGATGAAGTTACTTTGGTTAAGTTTGAAAGATCAAGATTATTAATATTGGATGGTCTAAAATTGCATAAACGATGGGGGTAATAATCATTAGGTCTTGGCCAATCTAGCCGTGGTTGCAGGCAGCGAGCGTTTGGGTGTTGAAGTCTTTCCTGGCTTTCCTTGCTCGCTTTATTATGACAGACCCCGGTTATGTGGAGGATTATTAAGGTGACATGGCGTTGGACATGGAACAGAAAAAAGAGTTCATGCTGTATGTTTTGAAAGAAAATATCGATTTTCCCGGTGAAGGTTGCAGGGAGGTATTTGGTAAAGAGTTGATGGGCCACATTTGAGCTGATAAAGGCCAGGGGCTCGAGCTTCCCCGGTTTGGGTATTAAGAGATTGTGGATGTTGCTGGGCTCAAAGTAAAGCCAGGTGACTGCTTATTCATACCGGGGGGGTTGGATTTTAGGTATGAGCGGGCCGGTGGGCGGTTTTTACTTAGAAAATAACAAGTTGCCCTGTCGGTTTAATGTGAATTTAATACAGAAAACTATTAGCGTATGGCATGAGATTTAAAAATAAAATATCAATATATTGCGAACGAAATTAAAAGAGGCCGGGAAAGCGTTCTACCGGTGTAGAGAAGGTTGCAAAAAGGTTGGCTGGGCACATGCCTAAATGGCTTCCAGGGCGGTTGGTTATTGGCCTGTGATGCCCGGCACACTTAACCTTGAAATAACAGGAAGTACCCGGAATGAAAGCCCGGTATGTATGGGGCGGTAGTATTTTTGATGTTGCAGAGGAACCACCGCCAGGAGTTACAGTATTTAATGATGGCTAGCGGTCTTGGTTGATGGGAAGTTACCAGCAAGTCGGCAACTTTTGTCTTAATGCACAACTTGGTCTTTTTGGGGGCCGGGGTTCAATGGTTGTCAAGAGTCTTCTTGAGGTTGGCATTACGTTCAATGATATGTGCGATTAGCCCCAGTTTAGGAATTGGCGGAATAGTGTTGCGCCCCCAGTGTAAAAACCGGTGAATTGCTGAGTTTTGATAAGTTATTCCGTTTTTTGTCTAGAAATGAAGAGATCCGCTTGGTCATTTGCATTGAAAGACCGTATTCCAGTGAAAGTTTTGATGAGTTTTGTGAGCGTCGCCGTTATTTGCCTGCGGTGTTTTACGATATTTGTAGAATCGAATATTGATCAATTTTCAATAACGACAATTGCATTCAACCCTGAAAAACTTGGATTAAAAGTCGATGCGCCGAATCTGGTCGGAGGGTCTGCGGGCCGGATTACCGGAATTTGATAATTATATCAACCCCAACAAGGGTAATATCTGTGCTCGTTTGATGTCATTCCGTACTGGATTTCACGGTGATGTATGTGTTCAAAAAGGTTACTATGGTTTATGGTTGATGCGAGCGATGTTTCTAATGTTTTAAAACCATTATTTTTCCGTGCGCGACGTGTTAAAATCTGTTTAGTGGTACAGCTTGCTTCACCTTCAAATGGAATTGATCGGTGTGGTGAGTTTTGGTTTGTGTTGCAGGGAAATTTATTGTCTTTGAATCTGATTGGTTAATCACCGGGGAATTATTAGCGTCGGATTGTGATCGAAAGGGGCGCTTGGCCTTTAAGTCCTGTTGGGGCTGTTACCAAAGAATATCAAAAGACTTGGGATGCTGACTTTATGGAAAATGGTTTTTGGGTGACCCAGATGGCCGCAAGCTTTAATCGGCAAGTGTATTGGGTTTGCGAGAGATAGCTGTTACAAAGGAGTTCCGGTGCGGGCCTTTCGATTGAGTTATCTGGAGTGTTTTTGGGTACTTTCCAGTTATTCGTATTTATAGGTGGTTTAATTGAAAAGATAGTTTTGGTTGGGGTGGTTGGGTGGCTTGGTTGGTGGAATAGTGGCATGGTTTGGTAAAAAAGCCAGCGGGTTCTGCTTATTGATCCGGGTCGAATATTTGAATTTGCTGATGAAGTTGCTGGGTGATTGCATTAGACCAGTGATGTTATCGGCCGTGTGCAAAATCATTTCCGTTTCATTGGCCGTTATGGTGTGACCAGAGAGGAGCCTGAAGGATTTCTGTGATGATATGGGTCAACCGTTATACGGAGTGATATTTTACGTATTTATATGGTGTGGGGAGTGTTGTAGATTTTGGATGCTGGTGTGTTGCCATTGTTTATTTTTTAGTTCATACAAGGGCGTTTTCCAGCAGCCTTTAATGTGCGGGTCCATCAAGGAAGGAACTGCGTAGCTAATTGGAATTGTGGGTGCGGCAGCACGGGGTGTAGGCCTGTCTGAGAATGTTTGTTGCGATTGTCAGGCTTTGGATGCTGATGTAGGTAGGGTTATGTGGCTGATTGAGTGGACGCGAATATTCGGCGTTACGGAGCGGGTTGTGCATTTGGCAAGAGTTGGTGCCTTGGTGTTACTTAGTAGGACCCGATGTCGTAACGCGCTTCCGATTGGTGGACTTTGAAACAGCGGGAAGTATTGAGGGATTGGATGATGTTGGGGTGGCGTAAGCCCCCATTTTGTGCAGATTGAAGGTTTTTGACGATGAAAAGACATATTGTAGAAGGCATTTCAAGGTATGTTCGAAATATTTATTGTTATTGGCGGTGTTGTTGTGTAAGAAGCGGTGGGTTGGTTTGTCCCTGAGACGTTGCGATAATGGATCGTTGGTATTTAGCTTTAGGTGTTTTGTGGCTCGAGAGTCGTTTAGGATTATGGTTCTTGGTGATTTGGTTTTACAGTACTGTAGGTTATTTGATGGGGAATTTATGGGGGATCGATGTTATTGAGGACGCAATTGTGCTTTGTTTATGTGTTTTGTTCGATTTACTTTTGCATTCGATGGTTGGGTGAAAGAGGTGTTATGGGGCTCGGAAATTGGTAGGTTGTGGCAAGTTGGGCCCTTGCATAATATTCTATACAGCTGTATAAACGGTCTTTGATCTCGGTTTTTTTTGTTTTAATGTAACTTAGAAGTTGACTATGTGCTACTTAGTTTTACTGATGTTATTGGAAATTTAAAGGATTGTTTGGAGGAGCGAAGCTTAGCAAAGCCGTGTACCGGGCGTGTCGTATTACATGTTAGGGTTGGTTTGAAATGTGGGGTCCGTATGGGTTAAATTACGATAAGTGGGTTGCGCGATTGCTTTTGTCAAGCCGTGAATTAGGGTTTCGTTGTAAAGGCAATTAGAAGCGTTATTGCAGTCGTAGTGGTGTTCCTTGGCTTTGGTTAGAGATGCCTTTTGAAAAAGTGCCGAAACAAGTTAAAATAGCCCCGCTTAGCATTTAAGTGAATGGAAGAGCGTTGGTTGGAAGGTGAATGGGGCCTAGGATGGTTATTTTTTGTTGGTTTGATCGGAGATGGGAGGCATAAATAAAGGCATAAGGTTATAAGGAGGTGATGAACGTCCACCAGGAGGACAGGCATTATAGGTTAGACTACGTTAGGGATGTTATTGAGGTGCGTGTACGCAATATCAAGAAAGTCCAGAAGCCATTGTTCGAAGGACCTAAGAAATAAGTGATCTTGGGCTTTTTTTGTTCCGTAGGGCAGTATTAAAGTGTGGCCTTATGTTTTTAGGTGTTTAGATGGTAATGAGCCTTTGTCGTAGAAGAAATAAAACAGTGAGGAATCATAGCCGCTACAAGGTTAAAGCGGTGGAGTGTCAACCTTAGTTTTCTATTTTGGTTGACTGGCGGTTGTGTGTAATTGTGGAAAATGGTTTGGCGAGTTCGAGGGGTTGTTTCTTGCGATGTAACGTTGCTAACATATGGTAGTTGTTACCTAAAGGGTCTTTAGCGTCTATTAAGCGTGTGGGTAGGGTTATCAAGCGAGCTGATTTAGATGCTGAAAGTGAGAGGAGCCGGGTATTTTTTTTCGTCTTCTGTGTTGTGTAGAGAGATTGACCCTGTATCTACGTTTTTTCGATTAATCCAGCTGTTGATCGTAACCCAGCGACCGTTTATGTGAGGTTTGAGACTTTAGTAAATGGAGTATGGTTTAGCAAGTTTAATCCGCCGAAAACGGTTGAACTGAGCATTTTGTGTATTTCAAGCAAGGTATTACCAGTGAACGTAGTTTGAGAGTACTTGGGTCTGAATTTAATTGTTTAGCTTTCGTTATTTGGTTCTTTGGGTTTTTTGATTTCTTTGAGTGTGAGCGTCTTCACTGGGAAACTAAACTGATAGGATTTGATATGGCTCTTCCGAAAGCAAAGGGCAGATGTACCTTTGTTTGTGTTTTTTGGGGTTCTTGAATGTTGTGTTTTTTTTGGATTATTTTGGTTTTTTTAGCCGGCTTGTGAATGGGTAGTTAAGTTCTAAATCTATAGTTGGGTGGTGCTGTTCTTTGGGTTGTTCTTATCCGTTTATGTGATGTTTGCCGTTTTTTGTGCTTCATTTTCGATAACCAGTAGATGGACGGCAGGGGGCTTTGATGCTTGGGAACGCGTCTTCCGTTTTCATAATGGTTGAAGTTGGGTATTTTAAAATTTGGTTCGGGATTTTTTTTTGAATAGATTTAAAGGGCAGAGGGATCATTTGATGTGAGATTTTTATTTGCTTAATATATTACTGTTGAGATGGCCATGCTGCCCTTTATCGTGAGTTGGTACATTATTGGGCGGTTCCCGTCAGCCCTTTATACCTAATGAGTGTATGGCGGCGTTCGGTGTACATGTTTTTTGGTAGGCCTCGTTGTAAATCTTTAAGGGAATTCATATCAGTGTAAAATAGGCATGGTCCGTTTTCTAGTGATTATCAAAAACACGGTATTGACTGGTTTTTTTTTTTTTTTTTTTTTTTTTTTTTTTTTTTTTGTGCTCTTGTTAAGATTTAATGGGCTTATTTTGGTTTCCAACCTTCAAATTTTTGAGCGCATAGGTTGTTAAAACTGGGGCATAGGTGTATGTAAAGTAAAGCGGATGGGTCTTAATAATCGATGCATATAATTTGCCATAATTACCTCCAGTATGTAAGATCAAATCAAAAGTATCTTGACGTATCTTTGGCTCATTAGAACAGGCTTTAATATTTGTATAAGTGCATTTGATGGCCGAGACTGTTTGGGGGAAAAGACCTGCTTGTTACAGGAAGTGGAATGACTAATATTTTGGACGTGTTTGAAGTGTTCTTTAATATTTGGTTTGTGTTCGGTCGTTTAACTTCATTTGGATCGGGGGTTTTAGCAGAGGCATCTCAGTTCGTTAATATCCTTTTTTGTGCGTTGTTTCAGCTGTAAAAGGTACGGCGGGTCCCTGATAGACAGGCGAAACTTTTTGGTTTGAATGGAAGCCGATCGTTAGGCGGATTTTCGGCTAGTTATGTGGGGATTAACGGTTCTGACATTTCAGGCCATTTAGCTTGAGTTCGGTGGACAGTTTGAGAGTTAAAGTGGCGACTTGCAATTTAGTTAGGTAGTTCGTTTGATGGGAGATATTTAATAGGGTTGCTGGCGTCGGCTTGTTATGGGAATTAAAATCTGGTCGCACAGGGTTCCACTCCGTTTATATTCACAGCCTGATGATTGTAAGGATGTTACGTTCCGGGTTATGTGGCATTCATGAGGATCCAGTTAGCGATTCGTTCTATGGTAGAATTAGTGGCTATTGAAATGTATGTTTTGGGCTGCGTCTGTGTTTGAGATCTGTTTGTTGGTTGATTATGAGCCAAGGGTTTCAATTGGTTTGGACTCGTTTGGATTGATTTTGGGTTTTTAAGTGCTGTTGTACCATTCCAGATGCACCAGCACCATCCGATTTTTTTTCTATGATATTAAATATTGAATTATTGGAGTCGACTTTCCAGATGATTCATGGGGGGGTACCGAATTTTGTGCTAGTTATCTGCGTTTCGCCCAAACGATCGATTTTGTGATTAGGGCTTGTGGGTGGGCATTGTTTGCTAGACGGAAGTTTGTTCTTAAAGTCAGCTGCAGTATTTGTTTGATATTTCTTTGGTATAGTACGCCCGGGTTAATGGCAAGGGCCTTGTCCTTCATCGACCGGTATGGAATGTCTGCGTGATCAGTATTGTTTATATGTTATCCGATATAATTTGTCTGCCATTCCAGCCGGAGCGGGCTCTCCTTTTGAGGTGAGCATAAGGAGTTGATTAGTGTATTGATTTTAAGTTGGCGGGAAAAGATGGTTTTTATTAGGCAGGGGTCCGGATACCCATCGTTTTTCTTTTTGTAGGATTTATATTAGGGGTGGTTGAAATCTGTAGCGTGGTTCGGAAGTATGGACCGTTTGTTTTGAGGGGTTGGATTATTTAAAATATTCGAGGTTTGGGCGTTGGTTAAAGGTTAGTTCTGTGGGATCTTTAATGTGGTTTTACGTGAATGCTTTTGTGGTTTATTGGATTGTTTCTTTTCGGTTCTATTTGTCGGGGGGGATACGCTGAGCGGGTTGTTCATCAAATTACTTGCTGGTATTGGGTTTTCCGATTGATGGAAGGGTTTTTCCTGGTTGTATTAGAACATACGGTAATTATAACTCAGCTCGTCACGGTTTTTGTCAATGGTGTGATGTTTTTGCATTTAATGGGTATTGGCCTTAATGAAGTGATGGCATCTAGGTTCTGATTCACCGTTGTAGAGCAGTAAGTTTTGTTAGGTAAGTTGGAGTTGCCTGTATTTTCTAAAAGAGTCGCGGACGTATTATTGGATGGATCTGGGGAGTGTCATTGCTGATCAAATAGTTCGATAACGTTTTCTTGCGTATGGTTTTTGATTTTTGCGGGTTGAAGTGTTTGGATAGCATCAACGCGGGGATGTTTTTGGGCCAATGGCATTTTTGTGTTGACGTACGAGGTTTGCCGTTTTGTTCGTTATTGGTGTGTTTGTATTTTTGCTGAATTTATCGGGTTTTAGTTTTTTTTTTTTTGGGGGTTTGTTTTTTTTTTTTGTTTTAGGTTTTTAATGGATTAAAACGCAGCATTGGTTATTTCTAGATGGTAATCCACCCGAGCGTTATAACTAAGGAGGTATGTACCAGGTAATGGATTTACTTTGGGTCGGATACTTCTTTTCTAAAACGTATTGGTTGCGGAGTTGCTTATCCAGTCAAAGTGGGATAATTTTAAAGGTGCTCTGCTTGGAAATGTTATATTTTGTTTAAAACAGGATGAAGCCGTCTTTTTCTGTTCTTTTGAAGAATGTTTGTTATGTTTCCACATTACGTTGTGTCTAGAGTGGGGAGGAGAGCGGGAAAAGGACTTACAACGTTGGTTGCGTTGCGGCGGTAGTTGCCAGATATTGAGGTAGTTGTTTGGAGGTTTGGGAATCATGAGGTTTCTTGAGTTTTGTCCGATTAACAGTTCATTCATTATTAGTAATTTAAGGTGTTGCTTTTTCGTTTGCCAGTGGGATTTCTGCGGGGCCTTGTGGTCGATGGGGAAGTTGGGAACGTTTGATTTTAAAAATAATTCTTTTTTTGTTGGGCTTTTGTATGGACTGAGTAATGTGGACCACACAACAAATTCTATTTGTTGTTATAGCTTGATGGATATTGGTTTTTTATAATATTTAGTATTTTTAGGATTGTTTTTGTCATTTACGGTTGCTGGAATGTCCATCGAGGTGGGACGTTGAAAAGATGTGGAGCTGATGCTCCATGGGTTTTGGGGTTGATAGTTTCTTGACGATGACAGTCTGGGCTTGTTGTTAGCCCCGTTCATCATGCATCATTATTGATGGCCTACTTAGTGTGCCTTATTGGATTTTTTCCTTGTAGAGTTTTGGTGTTTTTTGAGTTGACAAAAGTATTGTTTACCTGAAGACGAAAGTCTTTTGCAATGAATATTTGTAATCTCAGATGAAGGAGTCATGGTCCTTTGTTCTTGAGTGCAATATTAGGTTGTCATTGCTTGTTGCGTTTGTCTTATAATGGAAAAGGATACGAGATTCGGATTGTGATCGTTTCTTGAGAATCATTCCCATGATTGGAATTGCTGAGACGTTATTTTTGGTTGTCAGTGATCGTTTTAACATCCGGTTATACCAGCGTTTTGCAATAGATGTGTTGCCTTCGAGGACAGGAGGAAAATCTTTCATTTACTCTGGGGGGGAAATAATTGAAATAAGTTGGAATTTGGGCGAGTATGGCGACAGGTTTGTTAGGTTTCGCGCGGAGGCGGTTGTGGCTCGGTTGCAAGGATTGCGTCGTTAGGGAAGGGAGTTGTTTTCGCGAGGACGAGAAACGGTTTTCTTTCGCGGCGCAACCGGAGGATACGGTTTTGAGATGTTCGGACTTGTAGTTGATTTTTCGGTTGGGATTGCTGGCGCGGAGCTTGTGCTTAAGGTGGCGACCGACTCGTGGAACGTAGTTCCGGTTGAGGTGATGCCGGGACTGAGGCGGGGAGGGAAGGGGCGCTTGCTGGTGTTTTCTTCCGTAGATTGCGATTGAAAGTTCGTGTTCGAATGGTTAGCGCGGTGGAATTGCGGGCGTGTTTTCGGCGACAATCGACCCCGATTAGGTCGCATCCAGCCGTTCTGGCAGACAAATCCATTGTGAGTTTGCAACCATTTTTGCCAGTCGCGGGCCAATTGGTCGGTCAGCGGTTAGTTTCGGGATAGGAAGGGGCCTGCGGGGTTGGGTCGGTTGCGATTTTGCAGGCGCGGCGGGTGAGAGAAAGGGGCCAAAGCCGGGCTCCCCAGGCTTGGTCCCGATTCATCCGAAAGGGGCGGGCGTTTTTCAGGGGGGCCGGGGGTAGGAGGAATTTGGGTTAAAAAGGTTCTCGGAAAAAAGAGGGTTATTTTTTTTTTTTGGGGCGT
>Ga0163217_1008626_pt1 | contig 10394 bp, 12 predicted proteins | sample SynspAceP_FD_185933 | JGI IMG/M metagenome (GOLD analysis project Ga0163217, IMG submission 185933) | Saline lake microbial communities from Ace Lake in Antarctica - Synechococcus sp. Ace-P (PacBio error correction) | ecosystem: Environmental > Aquatic > Non-marine Saline and Alkaline > Saline ... | reverse complement strand
ACCGATGAAGGACTTTTAGTCGGGCCCTGGGGCATCGGCTGCCTGGCCAGGTTTCGATCAGCTGTGGCGATCAGAGATTGGCCGCTTCGCCAGGCCAGATGCAGAGCTATCATGGTGCCTTCCTTGTAGACTGCCTTCTTCGGCACAACAGCCGGCCACAACCCGACCGCGCCGGGTGATCTGGGATGGCGCGTCAGCTTGCCAGAGCTCTTCAAGATCCAGCTGCAGGCCTGAGAAACTTCAGGGCCTGCTTCGAGATTGCGTGCCTGTTTCCTTGCGCTGCGGGTCGCGTTGGCCCTGATAGGCGGCCATCTTGCGGGCGCAAAGCGCTGACGCCACGGGGGCCATCATCGCTGGGCTGCAGGCGGCGACATTCAGATCAGCGGGTGATGCACGAACAACTACCGGCCGTGATCTGGGATGCCCCCAACGACGGCGGTGAGAGTTGCGCCGCAGCATCCGCGAAGCAGCTTGGTTGCACGGGCCAAGGAGCCGGCCCGGAAACCAGCAGCGCCTTTCATCGCCTTCAGCCGTCCGGCCGTGATGCAGGCCCGGGGCCGATCACTGGGCGGTGAGAGATCGATCGCAAACGCACCTCAATGGCCCTGGCCGCCCGACCTGCTCGGCCTCTATGAGATTCCCCTACGAATGGGGACCACTTAGCCGGCGCCTCTGATCGCGCAGCAGCGATGTGGCCTCCACCTACGCGACGAAGTGCTGCAGGACACCAGCGGCAAGCGATGTTCGGAATGGCCCCGCTGGGCGGCTAGTCCGCCCGTGATCCGCGGGTCTGGTGAATCGAGAACCGGGCCTGTGGCGGGTGCTGGAATTCGCCGAGCGAATTCGGATGCCGGGCCTTCTTTTCTCCCTTTGCCCTGGGCGAACCGCCGCGGCGGCCCGAGGGGGTTCGCCCGCCCAGATCCTTCAGCCAGCTCAAGGCTGCCTCAACGGGCAGGTGTGAGGCCGAGGCCGCAGCACAGCGGTCCAGGGAAGCGATCAAAGCTGAATCAGGGGCCACGCAGCCCTCGCTGCGCGGCCAGATGCAGGAGTCGGCAAAAGTCGAGCCCATGGCGATGCCCACTCCAGGCATTCAGACACCTGGATCATCATGCTCGAGATTGCACCTGCGGATGGCCATCAGACCTTCAAAGCACGGATGACACCTCGGGCGACAAGCGAAGCACACGCAGCACCCATTCCAGCTCAAGCGTCACGTGATCGGCACAAAGCAGGCGGAGCTGCCAATCGATCAGAGCGCTTGGCCCGCTTCGGGCCTGCGCTGGATCATCGTTGGTGAGCAACCGCGCACAGACGTGTGTCGAGCGCCAGCGGCCAAGGAACTCATGGGTTCTCTGGCGCTTGGCGACAAGGCTGGACTCCATCTGCTTCAGGGAAACGGTGGGTCCGTGGTAGCCCGCAGCGCCGATTCAGGGCGCGGCCAGAAGACCGGGTCGCCCTGCCCCCTGGTGTGATTGCGCAGACCATCGGTTCCAGCTGGAGACCAGGCGATCGCCCGGCTCAAGCCCAGTAGCTGACGCAGGCCGGCCGGAATCACCAGCTGGCCCTTCGAGGAGAGTGCTGAGGATTGGCGTCCATGTTACAAACTCCAGCACGTCTTACCAGAGTACGACAGATCACTGCGCCCCGCTGATCGCCTGCGGCAGGCTCGAGCGCCCAGTCTCCACCCCCAAGGAAGCGCCACTGCTGCCCACGGCGGCTGAGGCACCGTTGGCAGAAGCGTGATGGTGAAAGCGTAGAAATTCACGCGGAGTCTGGATCTACAAGTGGAGTGGGAGTGATGGAGGCGTTTACTCGCGACACAACCCCAGCAACTGCTCTTCAGCCGCGCCGAACACAAACTGACCCTTCGACAAGAGGAGAAATCGCATCCCACTGAAGGGCCTCGCGAGCCTTCTTAGTGGCGCCGGGGCCTTGTAGTTCGCGTTGTCCTAAGACCGGGGAGCCCAGGCAGACCACACTGGGGAGTGGGTCTTCTGCAAGCCATGGCGAACCGGATGTGCGCTGCTGCAAAACGCCTGGACAATGACTTGCCGCGTCCTCTGAGTGAGCTGAGGAGGCAGGGGTTGATTCAGGCCTTGTGAATTCCCCATGAAACTGAGCTGGCAGCTGTTGAAAGATGTTCCTGGTGGACCAGGATGTGAGTGGCATCAGCGGTTCGCGGGATCGCGGTTGCGGGAGGCCTGGTGAGGGATCTGCTCAGACAGGCAAAGCGAGCATTGAGGCGCATCACAGACTGATCCGAGATCGCCATCCCTGGTTCTTCCGGCGGATCCGACATTGACCTGTTGCCTGGAGGCCCCGGCCCTGGGCTGGGGCGAGCTGCTGCTGCTCGGCGCCCAGCTGGATGATTTCTGCTGCCCTGGCGATCCGAATCTGCCAGGTCAGGGGTTGGCTGCTGGGGAGCAGCCAAGGCAGCGAATCGCCAAAGGAAGCTGCACTTCCCGGGAAAGGCGACGTCACCTTAATAACCCAGGACTGATTCAGGGCCTGCTCAGGGAGTGACGCCGACACTTCGGCCGCCACACATCTGGCTGAACTGATCAGCCAACAGATGCCACCATTCTCGATCATCAGCTGCTCCACCACGCGTTTCGGCTCCTGGATGGCTCTGCTTCAGGGCAGCACCTGAGACGCCGCTGCAGGCTCCGGTAGTCTCGAACTGCAGAGATGGCATAGAACGGGCTAGCGCAGCTCACGCCGCAGTCGATACATTGGCAGGAAGGCTCAGGGGCATCGGGCTGCCCTGACCAGGTTCGATCAGCTGGGCGATCAGGAGATTGTGCCGCTCGCCAGGGCCAGATGCAGAGCATCGCCGCTGCGTAGCGCGCGGCTCCTGAAACTCCTGAAGCCAATGACGACCTGAAAGAAAATCGCCGCACCGGGGCTCATCAGGCATCAGCCGTTGCTGACGAAACAGCTCTAACTCAAGGGGCAGAAACCCAGTGACTGACCCAAAGCGGTTTGAATCGCCCTGAGAGCAGGGAGCCACGTCTCAGCAGGCGCCATAGCCGCCATCGCGAGGGAACAGCACAACACCGAAACAGCTGATCCCAATGGGTCGGGTCATTTCTCATCCTCCTCCCGCAGGGCTCATCCCAGCCAGATTCCACCGCCACTGAGAGCCAAGCGGGGCGGTCCGCATTGGAAATGCTGAATTCGCTTCAGGGCCAGGAGATGGTGGCTTTCCTGGTAAACCCGCTGCGCTTCGGGCACAAAAACCGGGCCACCACCTGACCGTCGGTGATCACCACCATCATCACCTGCCTTCCACTGCATCAGCAGCGCTGAAAGCGAGCCTTGCTCCGCCAAAGCCCACTGTCGCAATGGTCAACAGGTCAGCTGGTCATCAGCAGCCTAGGACGGGTTGACCTTGGGATGCGGCTGCCGGGCTGCCCAATCTCGCAAGGTTCCAGGCGCAGGCCGGAAACTCAGGCCCTGCTTCGAGAGGCGTGGCCGGTTCCTGGCGCTGGTGTCGCGCGTGCGGGCCAGATTCCGACGGGCCCGTTCTCGGGGAGGCAACAACCAGCCAAGGCGAGCGCCGTTTGCGTGATAGGCGGCCCATCTTGCGGCGCAGAGACTCACGGCCGCGGAGCCCTCAATCACTGGGGCTGGCCAGCTCCACCACCAGAATTCGGGGCAGAGGGCGGGAAGCCGTGGCGCTGTTCGCAGTGAGAGCCGCCCAGCGCTCCAGGCGCACCAAGGCCGCATCACGGACTGAGGATGGCTCCATCAGGCAAACGGAATCTCCCGAAGCTGGTCGAGAACGTCAGGCCGCCTGCTGATCGCCCGACACCAGGAGACGCATCAAACAGCGGGAATTACCGGACGCTGGTGTCACCACCTGTCGGGTCATCGTGATCAGCTCCGCCATCGGCGCTGAGTTCGAGCACCGACTAGGGTTGGCGGAAAAGCAGATCCGCTCAAATTGTTCAGGTGTGAACCGCAAATCATCGGCCATCGCAGCGCGGCCAGGACGTCCATCGCAGCTGAAGATGATGAAAGTGGCTTGGCTGGTAACCAGTGTCATGCCGTACTCGGGCTCATGGCTCCAAGTAGCAGCGATCTGAATGGCAGGCATCCAGGGCTTTGGCGAAGCCCAGAGCTGAAAGACCAGCCCGCTGTTGCAGGTACCGTTCAACGCCTGTGTGGGGTTCCTGTAGATCAATCAGCCGGGGCGCTGATGTCGGGCACTGGCCTCAGGGTTTAGCCGCGCACACCAGATCAAACGGGGCCAACGCCTCAAGATCACGCGACGGTGGCTATGAATCCAGCAGCACTGCTGCTCCTTGATGGACTTGTGCGTATTAGTTACAACTAAAAATACTTTAATCTTGGGACGTTGATGCTTTGCCTGTATTCAATTCCAGCCATCGCTCCCTTCGGCTCGCCCCACGCTTGATGCCAGCCACCCATCTAGCGCCACTGGGCGCCACCCCTTACCACCTGGGTCGCTCCGGCCTGTATTCACACCCATCATCAGCGGCGATGGGCCGTCGCGGCGCCTGCACGCCTACAGCATCGAGTCTACCGCCCACACCTGGCGACGCAACAGCAATGCGGTGGCCCTGTCCTGCGCGCTGCAGGGTGGGCCGCCCCGATCCCTGGAGCATTCCTCCAACCGAGGCCCAGCTCAACGCCATTGTTGCGCGAGACCGCTGCGATCGCCCGCAGCTTCGGGCTTGGGGTCAGCGATATCACCATCGAGAAGGTGATGACCCACGCGAGGCGGCCGCCAACCGCGAACGGTGTCGCTCGATGCACGGAACAACTACGGCCGGTGATCTGGGTGGTAGTGGCGAGCGCTGGGATTTCCTGCCAACTCAGCAAAAACGGCCCGCCCAGCGGTGGCGAGTGCATTTGAGCAACGCATTCGGGGGCTTTCTGCTCAAGCCAAGCCTGAATTTGAGCCGCTCGCCTTCCGTCGCCCCACCAGCAATCCGTGCCCGCAGCCAGGAGCTGGCTGTGGAGATCGACGCCAAAATGGCAGCTCCTGGGCCCTGGCGCCGAGCTGCTGGCTCTCTACGAGATCCCTATGACTGGGAGCCCAATCGGGCCGCATTCCTGATCGGCAGCCTCGATGTGGCGCCCACCTTCAGGAAGAACCAGGTGCAGCCCAGCGTCGGCTGGCCTTTGTTTGGAGAGACCTCCAGCCACCCGGCAACGCGCGGTTGTGATCTTGCGCGGCATCCTAGCGCGAAAACCGCGCCTGGTGCCGTGGCTCGAATTGCCCGAAGAATCGGCGATCAGGGCACAAGCTTCGAAACCCTTCACCCTGATCGAACGTCGTGGGGCTGAATACAGACACACGATCGCAGAAAGTCGGGCAAGGTCGCGAGCGGAGAACTCCACAGACATCGCATACACTCTGCCGTTCTAACAAAGCATAGGCTTCAGAGAGCGACTTGTGACTGGACTGCTGGAATCGATGAGAAGCCAGTCAGCAAATTGGCAAAGGCCTCTACAGCAACGCAGCTAGCTCGAGCAAAGAGGCTCTGAACCGGAGATAGGAATATAGACATATGAAACAATAACTCCAGGGCACCAAGCCTGCCAGCCCATGCGCGCTGATGCAATCAAACCAGGCCAATCGCCACCAGGGCGAGCGATTCCACCCGGCCACGCCAAATGGAGATAAACCGAAGGCATAGCGCGCAAAAAACCGGCTTCAGATTCAGCCAGACACACAACAGAGATCTCCGGGCCGTGGACGCAACTATGGATATGATCTGCAGCGGATAGGCGAACCCAATCGAAACGACTCGGAAGATTCCGATCGACTCAGACTATTAGATCTCCTCAGAATAGGCAAAGTAGATCAGCGCCAATGGGAAAACGCCCTCCTGCTCGAGCTGATCGAGATCTATCGATGCTGACAGAAAAGAAGAACCAAAAATTTCCCCACGAAGCACAAAATTCATACCGCATCAACACGCAGTGATGCGCATTCAGTTTTTAATGATGCATGAATCGAGACAGGCGACAAGGATCAAACCAACAATTGACCAATCCGCTCAAGGATGCGACTAGACGCCCCAAGATCGCATCCGCGCTGAATCGCATAGGAGCTGCGATTGACGAAATCACCGAGACGCCCATCCACCAGGAGAAGAGGTTGTGGCAACGATAAAACTCCTAGGTTGTAAAATTTCAAGGCGATATTGGCCGAGCGAAAAACATAGAGCACGAAGCCAGATTGCGGTTGATCCGACCACAGACTTTCCAGCTAGATAGACGTCATAGGCGCGCCAGGTTTCCACGCCAACCCAGGGCCGCCAGAGAATCGCCATAGCATCAAGGGCGATGTGAAGCAGAACCTGCAGCGTCACGGAGTAAATTCACTCGCACAAATACACGTATGACGTATAGAAAATATACGTCGGAAGAACAAAGGGTACGAAGTGCTGCAAACTTAGGCCGAAATTGCTAAGGCATCTATCACCTGAAGGCACGCACTCCAGCATGATCGATGTCTCCATACAGAAGAGAGCAATGGGAATTCTGAGAGTGTAGTCAACCGCGCAGCACCCAGACAGCCAAGCAGGTCCAACACCGAGTAGACGCATGAAGCGGGATACGGCACCGGGCACAGACGCAACGCTAACCACCACACCGCTGACAAGAGTTGGCACATCAGAAAGTGATCCCACCCGCCTACTGGATCGCATCCACCAGCGTTTGGGGGGCCCACTGTCGACAACCGGACGCCTTGTCGTGGAGCTTCTGAGTTGGTGAGGGGTGTAGAGACCAGGGCGCTCCACTCGAGCCGGGGGGGGGACCCCAACCCCCAGGGGCCCCCCCGGGCATGCGCAGGGGGCGTGACGACACCACGATCAAGCAACAGATCCGGGCGCTGCAGGTGATTTTTGTAGAGAGTTCCAGCCAGAGACTGGCCTGGGCAGAAGGTTCAGGCCCGAGAGCATTACGCTGCCCGCAGCGGCAGGGAGGCGGTGCCGCATTTTGAGATCTCAGCGGTCCGCTGAGGGCCTCTTACCACGGGGCGCAGAAACCTCAGGCTCAAACCATTCGCCAGAGCCCAGGGATTAGGCGTCGTCCTGAAGGGTTGTTTCAAATCAGTGGAGCTTGACCTGCCTGGCGATCGCTTCACGCCGCAACTCGCCGCCGCAATGAAAGACGTGGGGCTGGAGGAGGCCTAAAGGCCAGCGGGTGCAGCGCGCGACCCAACGCTTCCCACTGGTTTCCAAGCGCAGAGCGGTCATTGAGGCAATTGACAGTGAGGCGGGTTTGTGCCATGGGGGAATGTTGCCATGAACCGTGTTAATAAAAAGGTGGGTTGTATGGGGCCAGTCATCACTGCCTCGACGATACATTTGGCCAAACTAAATCGCACGGCCCTCAACTGTCATTTCGGCTGTTTGCGTCCAGCTTCAGCCTTGGCTCAGGCCTGTTGGACGTCGCTTGGCGTGGTGGCGGGCCGGCGGTCGAAAGCCCAGATCTTTGCTCTCCGGAGCTGCCCGAACACCGCCCCCCCGTGCTGGCCGTTTCCTCTGCCGCCTCCACCAGTGTCGGCTTCCCGTTGCCACCACCGCCCGTAACCCATGTGCGGCCAAGCTGCTGAATCACGTTCTGAAATCAGGCCCTGAATCTGAGCCTGAGCCGGCAGTCACAAGCCTCGTCTGGGAATTGGTTCCGGCCCAGCCCCCAAAGCCCCCAACCCTTCAGCCCACCGCCGCCCCGCCCAATCGCTGCCACGGCGGAGCCGGTCCTGGCCTGGAGCTGTTCCCTCGCAAGACAACCGCCTGGCCGTGAGTCTCGCGCACCGCACAGCCAGGACGTTTCAAATTGATGGCCAGATGCTGGCCAGGAGACAACAGCCTGACGCTGGTTCTGGATTCCTGAGGATGAGTGTTTCGCTTACATGCTTGCACTTGGCCAGATGACGAGAGTAGCAGGGCCGCGACCCGCCCTTACCTATCCCGAGCAAGCCAGCTCCGCTCTAGGCCCAAGGTGCGGGACCTGGCTCGGCATCACCCGTCAACCGGCACCCCTACCAACCGACAACGGGCATTGAACGTTGCCCAACGGTTTGCACGGACATGGGGAAATTCACCTATCCACCACACTCACAGCCACGAGCCGGACCCCGCTGCCGCGTTCCAGCAAGGAGGAGATTGAGATCGAACTGCGGCCGAACAGCGAGGCCTAACCTCGACTTCACGCCCTCAAAGGTGAGTACGCCAAGGCCTGGGCTTCCAATACACGATTCAGAGCCTGCACCAGCGAAAACAATCGGGGAACAGCCCCAGTTCGCGGCCAAGAGCATCGGCTTCCGCACCGCCTTCAACCTCACCCTACCACCGGGATTGCCTTCGGCGGTGAAAACATCATCCAGCTTATGACACCACGGATTCTGCGGCCGCCAAACTTTTTACCTGGTGCTTTCCCAGGCCGTGCCGTATCAGCCGTGGCAAAAGAAACCCGATCCTGTTGGTGGCCACCGCAGGCATCGGCTCCGATTTTTACGGCTTGGCGGCAATGGCCCTTGGGACCACAACTGCCTGAGTGGCAACACGGCCAACCAGCCTCAACTCCAGAAGGCACGATTGCTTCTGGGGACCCATCGGCGCCTCAGCCTTCAACCTGGGTAAGCCAGGTCTCGATCGCTACGAAGTGGTTTGGCTTCGGCATCGAGAGCATTCCCGTATACGTCGACAAAGGACCTGCCGCTCACGTTTCCCCTCTACGCCACCGACTTTCTCGGGCCAACACCCAGCTACATCGAGGGGCTCTGCTACGACCAATCCTTGCGAAACCGCGCTACTACGGCAGGGCTGCGATGTGCAGTTCTGACCACGCCCCTTCGGCCCTGCCTTCCAGGTCTGGTAGGACAGTTTCCAATCTGGTTTGCGACCTGTTCCCCTTCCTCTTCAATCTGGAAGTAAAGTTGGCAGGCATTCTAAGAATTAGACAAGAGTTTCATGCGTTTCACTGTTTCTCTTGGCGCTGCCACGGCCACGCATTTTCTGTCAAACTCCTTGCCCGTGAGAGCGTTTCAGGCAGCGTCATTTGGTGCGTTGTGTTGATGGTGATTGGGTCAACGCTCTGCCGGGCTTTCAAACCTCCTGCCGCCCAAAACACCCTCTTCAGTTCCAGGGCGTTCGAGCTGATCAGCCAGGCGTCTGGTACGATCCAGTCGGCAAAGCGACGTCCCGGTTATGCGGTCGCAGGCCAATGAGCTGGAATCACCTATGAGGGGCGCATTGCCCCGGTTCTCGAACAGCGAGTACATCTCGTTCGTAACAGGTCACGGCGAAGGAAGTGGAGCTTAGTCTTGCTCAACTCTGACCGTGTCTCTTTCTCCAGCGATCGCCGCAGGCATCACGAATCAATCCCGAAACCCACCCTACCCCGGATGAGGTGCTGTGCGACTTGCTGGCCCGATTGGCCAGGCAATCTGCCGGCACGCAGCGCACCCTTTTGCTCACCGCAGCCGCTGCCGCTTCCTGCTCCTCCCGCGGCCAGTTGACGCCGTCCAGTCACCGAATCCTTTTCCCTGGTGATTATCCCGGTGGGTCTAGGCGTGCCTGGGAATTCGGCGCCGCAGCTGCTGCTTTGACGGCGCGGCCGGGTTGGGCGGCAGCAGACACGTGTCGCGTTAAGGCATTTCTTCCGCTACCATCATTCAACTCAACGTTACTTTCAACCATGTGCTCAAACTTTTACCACCGTTGCACTCGCGCTCGGTTCTGTGGCAGCACCAGCCTTCCTCCGATCTCGCTGACGGCCAGTTGCCTGGGCCCGCCTCTTGGTCACGTCCACATCACCCAGGCCAGCGTGGTCAAGGATCCTTTGCTTGCGCAAGGATCTGGATCGGATCCAGCCCTAGATTATCAGTGGGCACGCCGGCTCCTTCGAATTTGTGCCCATTCGTGGTCTCTGTGATCGGCTCAAGGCAAGCCGCCGCCGCTGAACCCTTACGGGTCGTTCCAACCTGAGCCGCGCGCAGCCTGACCCTGCAGTTTCACCAACACCCTCACCCGGCGCACGAGGCGTTTCAGCCTCGGTGTCGGTGAGGTCCATTTATTGTTTGGTGTCACGGTCTACGCCTCTTGTTCACCTGGGCCATGCCCGCGTTACATCGTCTGGGATGTGCGCGGCTCGTTATCTGACTGGGAGCGGTACCGGGTCACCTTGTGTTCAGAAACATCACCGATATTGACGACAAAATCCTTGAGCGGGCTGCCCAAGAGGTTCGTCGATGGCAACGGGAGTGGCGGCAACATCACGGGGCCTTCCCTATTGCATGCTGCCGCTACATCCTCCCGCCTGACAAGATCCCGTCGCCATCCCAATGTCCTTGAGGGGCATCCGCCCATTGAGTCGGCTCGAACTCTGAAGGCCTCTGGCGCCGCCTA
>Ga0163217_1087874_pt1 | contig 10395 bp, 6 predicted proteins | sample SynspAceP_FD_185933 | JGI IMG/M metagenome (GOLD analysis project Ga0163217, IMG submission 185933) | Saline lake microbial communities from Ace Lake in Antarctica - Synechococcus sp. Ace-P (PacBio error correction) | ecosystem: Environmental > Aquatic > Non-marine Saline and Alkaline > Saline ... | reverse complement strand
GGTGACCAACGCCACCATGCGTTCTTGGGAGGTTGCCAATGGATTCCGCCAGAACACTAAAACCCGAATCAGCGCCGTGGGTGGATTTGTATTGTGTGGCCTATGCTATTGCTCCCCAGATGACATGACCGTCACTATAAAGTAGTCAAACCTTAACTTTCTGAATTGTTGTGAAAAGTCTCGCTTGCAATTTCTGTTATCTAAACGCGCTGTCCACCCAAATTAGCACCTCAAGGATCTAGGTAGACAGCATTCATTGGCAAACAGCTAAGTCCAATCGTCGCGAGCGGTGTTCAGTGGTCTGTACGCTGCTTATCGCCTTAAACAAATGGCATAAAGATGTCGTTGTGTTTGAAGCGCGTGATCGGATAGGTGGCCGGATATATTCGGTCGCAGCGCTTTGAATCAGAAAATGGTGACATTGAAAACGACCGCTTCGACCTTGGCCATTCTTGGTTTCTGGCCTCAATTACCAACCAACAATTAGCCGATCTCACTTCAAAAGCTTGGATTGGGAAAGCCTGCAGCAATTCGAGCAAGCGGACAGCGTCCTTCATGTTCGCCTCTGCGCGCTTGTCACCGACACGGCTCGCCTAGCCAAAGCGGCAATCCCATCCTCCATGCGTTAGTGGGCGGTATGGGCTTTTTGCGTTTTGGGGGGGGGGGGAAACCCCCCCCGATGCTCTCGCGGCGCACATTGACGGGTTCCCAAATTCAGTTGCCAATGTGCTGAACAGCCATACGCACTGGTGGCGAACAGGTCGCAATACTTACAGCGGACCATGATGGCTTGCAACAGGACGATGATGGTGGAAGCACGTTCCTGTTAGACTCTTGCCCCCCGCTTGGCTTGCTAGCCGACATTGCATTTGAACGCCACTGCCCGATGATCTTGAAATCGCAGTGGGACCATTATGCCGACTGGATGGCCCCCCCATTGCCAAGTATGTCGCCCGTCTATTGACAAACCGTTTTGGCGCTAACAAGGACTTTCTGGCAGGCACGCAGTGCCTGTGGGCCGCCTCGTTTGAAAATCCACGACGCCTCGAACCCACAGGCAAACGCCGCCTATGTTCGGTGTTTTGTGGGATTGCAGCCGATGTTCGTCAGCAATTGACTCAAGTGGAATCAAAAGCCTTTGCGCGACACAGTTAGCGGCACTGTTTGGCAACGAAGCACAACACCAACAAGCGAGTGTTTTGCAAGACTGGCCATCGAACCCTGCACCGCCACAGCCAAGACAACAGCTTTAGCGCCACCATGCGGCTTGCGCCCCACCCAATCAAACGGCCACTGGCGCCATGCGCACCGGCATCACATGGATTGGAAGCGAGTTGGGCCGTTGAGTTTCCAGGGCTATAATTCGCCGGTGCGATCGATGCGGCGAGTGTCGGCGTGCAGGCTTAATTGAATCGCCAATCAAGCAACTGCCACATGAACCATTCTTCATCCGTCGATGTCAGCGCAGCCGCATTTTGAAATCTACCTACGTGCCATGCAGGTATCGCCATCGCGAGAATTGATTGCTCCGTCGAACGCCAAAAAACCCCACAGCCAGGGACGCGAGGTCATTATTGCGGTTCAGATTGTGCATGTGCGGTGGCAGATATGAGTGACAATACGATGGTGGCTGACCTGAACCTTAGCCCGAGCCGTTTGTTCCCTGGCCATGAAGTGGCTTCGGTCAGGATCGCGGCGAATCGGCAAACCATGGTCTCACCCCATGACCATCGCGGTCAAAACGCGTTGGGCGTGGGACCGCCTTGGCGGGCATGCTAGAGTGCGCACAGTTGCGCGCAGGTCTCCTGTTTTCAGCTTTTGTCGCAATCAACCCTTTTGTTGGTTCTAGCTGCGATGGCGCGGTACGCCGAAATTGATGCTTGCCACGCGCCACGGGCTTTTTGGTGCGAATTTCGCCGGATGAACTTACATGAACCGAGGCTGACCGATTCTATTGCGGCTGGGCATCGCTACATTCAATGCCTTAAAAAAAAATGTGGCGCACAAGCGGTGACTAGTCGCGATCCTTTGGGAATTTGGCGGCCCTTGGATATGGCCGTTCAATTATGCCCGCCGCATGGCTTCAAAAGTGGTGGCATTGGAACGGCGGTGCTGATTTGCTGGCGTGACGCCATCGAATTAGGCGCACACACTATATAGATTCGACCAAGGCCGATGCGGCGGCTCGCTTACAAAGCATGGGTGGGGCAGTCCGGCCATGGATCACGACGGTCGGCTCAGGCGCGCTCGGTGTTCATCGATCGGCGTCTGGTTTGGCCCCCGCGGTTGTATGGTGGTGCTCGTCCGGGTTAAAGACCCTTTGTCCTTCCCATGGGGTTGCTCGTCGGGGGTGAACGAAGCATCGTAGGCTCGATCACGGGCTCATCCCTTTGAAAATGAAAGCACTGTCCTTCAGCGACTTACGCCCAAAACACTTCAATTGAATTCGAAACATGCACTCGAGCATGCCAACATCGCTTATCAGAAGCTCAAGCCGGGCAGGTGAAGTTCAGCGATGGTTGCTAACGGTTAATTAGACGATCTAGTTTTCGATCTAGCCTTTCGAATCCAAGTTTTTCGAATTCTAGTTTTCTTGAGCACCCAACACTTTTAAGGCCGAGATTTTTTGCAACTAGTAATGCGGAGGTATGTTCATCGCGTGGAATCGGATCGTTGATTGGGCTCTTGAAGTTGCTCTGTTTGTCAGCCAAACCGTCAAGTGTGTTGAAACCGTTTGATTTGCTCCTGCTGACGAAATACCAAGTGATTCAGATCTTCAGTAAATTTTCGGCGAAACTTAGTTTCGGTCTCAATTTTTCAGGGCGCTTTGACTCATTGCCGCTCTAGCTCTTGATTCATTGTTCTTGCCACCTATAAACCGAATTCTTTTGTTTTCCAAAAAATATCTGGCAAACCGCTGTCAGGCGACGGTTCCTCGCCTCCACTATCTTAATCCACCAAGCACCTGCAATTATGCAGGCGTTGCCTATGTACGGCCGGTAGCAATAAGTTGTTTGTTCGACACCTAGACGACAGCCTCTTTGCACCGAAATACGTCATACCGTGACGGGGTGTTCAATCACCATAGGCGCTTCAAGAACTCTTCTGCGACATTTCGGCAGAGGGGATAGGTTGACATTCTCCCTCCCGAGCGGCAGGGCTTGCCGCGCACTCGGCTTCAAGCTCAAGCTGATCTGTTGCGCCATGGCCAACAACGGGTCCATGAGCGGGTTGCGGTGGCCTTAAAGTTCACGCGAATCTAGCCTCGCCAAGGACCGAGTGCCTGTGTGCTGGATTGAATGATGTCTTTTCTGATCCACTAATAACCCGAGATGGAGCAAGGGCGGGCATTTCGTAGTGGCAAAAACATGCTACGCCCATCACGACACTACCAAGCGAAATAATCAAAATGACTGCGCCAAATGCACCGATACGACTTGGTGGCCTTTCAATTTGGGTCTCTTGGTTTGCAAGGCCAAAGCGCTTGTTGACCGTTTGTTGTACGAGCGAATTTTGCGAAACCGCGGGGTGTTTGGGCAGTTAGTGCTCAGATAAACGACTCAAATTTCAAATTCACGTCAGGGTCGTCTTTAAGGCCCAGCCTCTTGTATTGCCTGCTCACCGGCTTCATTAGATATAAAAGCCACGCGTGGGAAAGCGCTGTCATCACGGCCACTAACGCCGCAGTTGCCGATTCGACAAACTTTAGCGTTTTACAGAGTTTGACCGGATTCAAACTGACTGAGAGCCCAGCTCGGCTTTTAGACGCGTAGCCAACAGTTGCTGGCTTTCTTAGGTTTTGCATGCGCCAACGTTTAAAAAAAGGCTTTTTTGAGCGCTGTCTGGAAGATCTACTTTAATTGAACGATAGTGACAGCAGCATTTTCTGTTGAGTGACTGTATCCCACCATGGCGCACGCTGCTAACCACGCCCTTTGGGGCAGGGTTTCAGAAAGAAACTAAAAAATAAGTGACAAACCCTGACCCAAGAACATTGCTCCACAGGACGGTAGTGGTTGTACTTTTTTGAGGAAATAGCTTTGACACCCAATGTGGTTAGCTCAATAAAAAAATGAACAATAAAAAAAGTCGGCGGCTACCCAACGACATTCCCAATGCCCCAAGTCGTTTTGATTGAGGACATCCGTCGTTTGCGATTCAACTTTTGTGCCAAACACTGCGCCGTTACGCTTTGGACTATGATTTTTCTGAGCCGCAGGACGTTCTTTGAATGGCTACAAACTGTCGGGCCTTGCAAAAGGCATGCTTTGCTGTTGATATGCACTTACCCAGCATGAGTTGGAACTCGAAGTTCCAGGCCAAATCGGCAGCCTTGGCGAACTTGCCCATCTGTTTTTTATTTTCTGCAGTAGTCACATCAGCGAAGCAAAATCGAAGGCTTAAAAAAAAAGGGGCGGTTGATTTTCTGTGAAACCCTTTGATGAAATTCGCTTGGTGGCCGCCATCAATAATCGCGACAGCCTTTGACCAAGTCTTAAACACCAACAAATTTTCGACTGACCCCCAAAGAGAGCTTTTGGTACTTGAACATGTGGGCCAATGGGCGCGCAGCGAACAGATCGCAACCTGTTCGGTATAAGTTTAGAACAATCAAAATGCACCGTTCTAATATCTTGCCATAAAACGGTGGCAACACCATGGCTGAAGGGTCGTGATTGACCCGGCCGACGCCGTCTCTGTGTAGAACCTGATGATGACCAGCGGACCATCTTGGTTTTTTTATCGGTGGCAGCAGTCCTGATTATAGACATTTATTATGACTGCCCACACCTCAACGACGTGATTACGCTGGAGGTTGGAACAACACAAGGGCAGGAGCCATAAGTTGACGGGCGACAGGTCATGAAAGAGTTTTACCAAGTATGTAGGTCTGGACGTTTCATTAAATCAACGATTGCCTGTTGGGCGATTGCACAAAGCGGTTCGAAGCGAGGTTCGTTACTTTGGCGAGATTCCGACGAATACACAGAGGAACATTAACAAAAGTCATGAGAAGCTCAGCAGGTTCTGAGCGACCTATCGGTTTGCTACGAAGCTGGCCCTTGTGGCTTACCGAGGTTTATCGTTCATCTGACCGCGGCCGGGGCATCGATTGCATGGTGTGCAACCTTCCATGATTCCACGCAAAGCAGGCGATCGTGTCAAGAACGGACCGTCGCGGACAGTCAGATGCTAGCCAGACTGCACGACGGCCGGCGAGCTGAATCGGGTCTGGGTACCCAGTGCTGAGCAAGAGGCCTTGCGGATCTCGTGCGCGCTCGGGCCGACTTTGGCTCTTGAAACCCAGTCTCGTCAGCGACTTAATGCGTTCTTGTTTGCGTCCACGGCAACGGTTTGGGGGGGGGGATGGCAAGAGCAAGTGGACGCAAAGGCTTACTTTCGCTTGCTTGAAAACGATCAAAATTATGACTTCTCTCTCAACAGATCGCTATTGCAGAATACATCCGACCACGGTGCTTGCACATGCAAAAACCGAATCAAAGCACTGGATACGCAAAATCGAGTTGGCGGGCAATGAATCGGCGCTCTGGCCATTAATTCCAGAAACTACATGGCGTTACGGGGTATTAGACGCTTTGATCGCCACGGCGCTCGCCGCGAAGCTCGGTGATGTGACACGGTTTACCCCTGCACCACAGTTGATTGGCCTATCTTGGCCTGGTGCCCAGTGATACTTCCTGGGTCAAGCAAAGTCAGAGGCGGCATTACCAAGACGTGGGGCAATGGGCTACATCCGGCGGCATTTTGCTGACGGAGCGCTATGACGATTCGACACATGGCCAGAAAGAGCGCGATGCGTACAACCGGCGGGACTGAACAAACGCCTTGAGCCGATTCAAGAGATTGCTGGAAAGCACAGCAACGGCTATGTGCTCGATTTACCGCGGCTACATCCAACGTGGCAAAGGTCTCAGTGCAAGCCTGCACCGCCGTTGCGCGCGAACTGGTGGGCTTATATCTGGGCAATTGGCCAAGCCACTGGCCCTTCTGCATTGAGATGTTCGGCCCAATGCCGTAGTACAAATCACATTCACGAGTTATCACCGCGCTGCTCGCTTGCGGCCATAGGGGGCCTGCGCCGCACCGTGGATAACTTCAAACACAGCAGATAAATATTGACGATCCACAAAGCGGCACAGGTAGCGGAATGAGCAAACGCGTTGGAGAACCCTCGACCGGCCACTATGAGGATCCAGCAATGGAATGGACCCTCGAAATAGAGAGAGGCAGGCTCCGCGACGAATCGCTTGTCATGCGGGTACCCAACCCGCGGATTATCAGATGCATCACCGTCGGAAATGCCGCTCGTTTTCGCTACTGTGCGCTTGCACCAACGCTTTATTAACCACGAGACAGAAAATGATTAAAAAACAATTCACTTGGACGGCGTCAATACATATCAGTGCACGATCAAACCATTTGTGCTCAACGCCCAACACGATTGGCGCCAAGGTGAGGGGTTTTGGGTTTTGGGGGCTATTTGCCGTTATTCAGCCAGTTATATGGCTTTGGGCCTCAGTGTATGGCTTAGGTAGACCCGCCGCTTGGCAGTTTGTAACCTTGGGCTGTTGCTGCCTATCTAGCCATGGAGCCTGCAAACTGCGTTATTGGCGATCAGGCAAGGGACCGATATTTCCATTTTGGTTGTTTTCACCTTGGTCACTGTCTATTACGGTCTCACTCGAGCTCTTACGTCAATACCTGTTGCCATATACAGTCCGGCTCTACTTGATCCATCCGTTGATGACGATCATCACGGCTCACCTATTCTGTGTCTGTTCATTCCAGTTTCTACGAACGACCCCAGTCAACACAATTTGATCGACTTGCCACTACGTTTTTGCCGAATTTTTTTTTTTTCGAAGTTTTTATGCGCTTCGTCTCGTCTAATTTTTTACGCTCGTGTACCAGAGTCACAACGCCCCCCCCCAAAAAAATCCCCCCCCCCCCCCCCCCCACCCTTACGGAAGAAGCCCTGACGATGGTGGTGCTCCGCTGGCGTTTGGTTTGCTGGCCAACGCATGAGTTACTGACGGTGATGACCTATGAGCTCGAAAAGGACGCTTAATTAAAAACGGAAACCTTGCAGGTATACTCCAGAGGGAAAGAGTCTTTCTTAACGCACTCTCAGGCATCAACCCGCAGCGAGACTCAGCGGCCATCGTCGAAGCCTTTCTCATGAAATTAGACAGCCACTAACCACACTCTTACTTGCTCAAGAACTACAACCTGCAATCTGCAGTCAAACGAATTTAAAAACCTGTCTGAGCAGGTCGATTTTTTGCACCATGAAAGTGAGGCAGCGCCCATTTGATCAACCAGCTAGAAGCATTGTTTTGTTCTCCAAATTCGTCCTACCTCCGCGTAGTTTTTGAACAGTGCCACTGAACAGGCGACCAGTATGTATGGGCTCGGTTTTGAGCGCTTGAGAACATTGGTTTGAAGATAACCGGGCGATTTAAGGCTTAACCGTTGCTTGTGAGTCAAGCCACCTAGAAACGATTTTCATTAACTTGATTTCCAATAGCATCACGCTTTAAAGTCGCAACAGCCCGCCCAGAAATATCGATATCCGACGTCACAACTATAGATTTGGTCTGCATGTTTTGAACGTGCGCGACAAACGGCGCCAGGCAAATTGATCAGTGTAATAGACACCAACATCTAGGAGCTTTACGTACTGGCAAAAGACAGGAGTTCCGATTGGACTGGGTCACAACAATCAGCATCAAACACACAAGTGGCAAGATCGAAGCCCCGATAAGTCACGGTGGAAATAGATAGGTTGCATATGATTAAAGCCGCAGCCATACCACAATATAAAAAGTTACGCAAACTTCTTGACAAACTTAATCAGACGAAATAATACATCTGAGATCAAGCGACCAAAAAGCGGTTGGCTGTACAGGAGATGGACAATCACCAGCTTAGCGCACATAGGGAAAAACTACCGCAAAAATATGTGTTGGTCCAGCTGTTCGCCCTATGGATAAGTCACCCATAACCAGAGTCAACCACAAAATGCCATCGTTAGCCAATTATCTTCCCCCGTGAAAAGGAAATGGACCACCAACTCTTGACCAAATTTCAACGCTACCTTCGAAGGCCTCGGTTGATTGACCCACATACCGCATGACAGCTGCATTCTTCTGGGCAGAAGTTTGCTGCGCTCTCACGAATAGAACCAGGAGAAATTGACTTGTATTGCCCTAGCCTGATTTGAGCCCATCTAGGGCGTGTGGGCGTGTAGGAGATGGGTATAAGACTACCTGAAAATAATTGCATGCCAAATTGAGAGACATGATTTTAGTCGTTATGCGGACAGAGCCACACATGACCTACTATTTTGCTTCACGCGTGCCGTTGTATTAGTATCCCATCAAATTATAAAATTTTGATTTTTGTCCGTTCTATTAATTTAATCCGATTACCCTAGGCTCGAGATACATGGTTCCAGTCCAACCAGAAAAAACCTAGGCGCTGAAGGAGCTAGGCCAGGTTTTTCATTTGTGGTGTTTGTAAACTATCCCCGGATACATCGCGCACTCACGTACAGGTGGAAATCAGCGGGGTCACCTTTCCGTAAAATACGCAGGGCGACTTCATGCATTGCTCCCAATATCTCTGCCGAGGGATTGGTCATGGGTGCGGCTTTGGATGCCCCACTGCGTTATTGGCGGTCGTGAAGTGCTTTAAAAGCAGGCAATATCTGCGTGGGCGCCACCGAACTGTCGCTGGATCTGCACGTTGTTGAAAAGATTTTAAGTCTCGCGTGGTTGTTGGCGGGCATCAGCGCGACAATCCCATGTAACGTGGCTCGCGTGATCATGGACGCGTTGGTCGGTTTTAGTTCATTGGCGCGCGGTTCCAGTCTTAGTTAAGAACGCGGGTATCGAGCGATTGACGCTACGGATCCGAAATCCACTTTAGCATCAAGCAGGATCCACTTTAAGCTCACCAGTCGGGTCGGCGGACATAGGCCGGTTGTCGCCGTAAATTTCCTCAATTAACGACTTGTTCGACTGCTTTCGCTTGATGGATCAGGTCAATTACACAAGCCCAACCATATACAAAGCATATCGGTAAAAATTTTTTGTATGGTACGGCAGCTATAAACTCTCCAAAACTGGGTTTTTCGTCCCCCGCCATCAATGCCATTCATTATAAAAAGGCGACGACTGCTGGGCTCCTGTTCTCCGCTAAGCTAAAGCGCCACAACTTTGCTAAAGATAAACCCTCACACTAGACCTGATGCCAAGCAGCAGATTTTTTGTGCGCAGGGGCTTTAATTGGCAACCCTTTTGCAAGGTTTTAGTTTCCTGAAAGGTTTTAAATGTCACTCGATCATGTGGAAACCCCAACGATCATGTGATTGCCTTTTTGGAAAATTATGAAACCACGTCTAGTCGCGTTCATCTTTAAATAGGAGCAACGGGGCTGCTGGCAAGGCGTTGAGTGAGCTCGCAAAAGCATGGGGCAAGATGAGTGGTTCGTCAAGAGAAACGCAAGAGGGGACCACGGTACCAAACTAGCGGGCCTTGCTGCCTTGGCCGCAGGTGCGGTGGCTTCGGCACAGGCACCAAAACGGCACCTTGCTGCCAATCAACTTTCCACAGGGCGGGTATACGTCACCGCCGGGATGCACCAGATCAGCAAAACACCGGCAACCTGTGATGAAACATTGGACCCAAAGTTCACAGAAAGCGATTTCCATCAACTGAATGAGTTCCAACGTGGGTCAAGACGCACACCCGTTAACTTAAAACCAACCCGGCAGTAACGCCGCGACCCCACTGAAACCGGGTTTTTAATCAAAGCCCCAGGTTCAAAATATTTGGTCGCATCGCTGGCGCCTGGGCCAAGTCATTCTCATAATCCCAACGGCGCATTATTTTTTGCGCCGAGTGCGAGTGCGTTTGGGACGTTGGTGGGGCTTGATTGCCACTACCCATGAGTTAGCCCGACAAAGATTTTTTTCTAAAGATGGTAATTACCAAGGTTCAAAAAGAAATGGTGCCCCCGGGGCGGGAGGATCATCAACGAGGGTTGAACTCAAAGCCAAGCTAGATTGGCTTTACATTGGCATTTGATGGGCAACCGGAGTTCAGAAACCAAGCGTGGATCATTTTGGGCCGAAAAACCGCGGCCACGGTTTTTCGTTACGCTTAGTGGTGGAAACAACCATTCAAAACTCGACTTCGTACAGGGCAAAAAACAAAAAGCTGCAAAAGCATTTTCACGGGGTCACGGAAAACAGGGGAACCCTCGGAATTGCAACAAAATTAGAAAAAAAAAACCCGCCACGGCCATATTTTTTGCGGAAAGGCGCCTTTGGTCCATTTTCTTTTATTCTTCCTTCCTTTTTTTCCTGGT
>Ga0163217_1046021_pt1 | contig 10395 bp, 14 predicted proteins | sample SynspAceP_FD_185933 | JGI IMG/M metagenome (GOLD analysis project Ga0163217, IMG submission 185933) | Saline lake microbial communities from Ace Lake in Antarctica - Synechococcus sp. Ace-P (PacBio error correction) | ecosystem: Environmental > Aquatic > Non-marine Saline and Alkaline > Saline ... | reverse complement strand
CCGAATCACGCCGACCGAGCTCACGGCCAGCAACGACGTCGGCCCCTTGGTACAGTGGATCAGGCGGTCGGCCACTGCGTGTTGGTAAGCTGCCCCAAGTTTTCGGCTGGCCTTCGATTCGTGGCCGCACTGAAAAACGGTCTGCGTCAGGGTTGCGGAAATGCACCTGCAGGGTTTCGCCTTTTACACCAGATCCCCCGGACCGGCCCCTTTATAGGCCGCAGCGTTTCAGCACAGTCCTTGGAAATCATATTCATTCAGCCCGGGTGTGTATCGCCTGCCTCGAATCCCTCGGAGGCAATGCGTTTCTTTTTGGCGGCTGTCAGTGGTGGCCGGTGATTGTCTGGTCCGGCACCAGCCTGTATCGCGAAGCATGGCCAACGGGCCTCTGGATTGCCTGGTGCCCAAGGCCGACCAGCTTGTCGTATGTTGTCAGCCCAAAGGACGCCTGGACCGTGACGTTTATGACCAGTAGCTCTCCCATACGCGGTTTACAGAGAACCTCGAAGAGGGCAGCAGCGCCCATTGCCGCCACGGACGACACATGGTGCGAACGTATTTGGCACGCGACGCTTGCCTTCGATTCCAGCGCGTGGCAAACATGCTGCGCGCCCGACCTGCCGTAGGAGTGTGACCGTCGGAAATTCGCGCCGCGTCCACGTTCAAAGCTCGGTCCGGGTATGCCCAGCTCTGTCGCGCGAGGGCGATAACCTGGCAGGGCTGGAGGCTTCGTTTCAATTCGCACAGACCGATTGTCTTCGACTTCAGGGCCATTGTGCTTCAAGATAGTTTCGGCACGGATAGATCGGGCCGTGCCATTTCGTTCGAGCTCGGCAGGCCTGGCGGCCAGGTTTCACGCTCCAACGTAGGCGGGTCCCAGTTGGCTGAAGGACGCGGGCTGTTTCGGCTTCTTGGCTTCATGACCACGGCGGCAGATGCACCATCGGAGAAGCTGCGACGGGCTCGTTAGCCCGCTGGGTGATGGAGATTTTGTCACTGCGGGCTCAGGTGGATGCCGTCTTTGAACACGGCCTTCAGACCTGCAATGTTTCGGGCCGTCGGGTACCAGGCGGTTGCCCCTCATCTTTTGCCAAGTAACTTCGTTGCTTGGAATCTCTTTGTAGCTTTTGTCCTGAACCATCATTGTTTTTAGTGGTCATTCACGATCCTGTCGTCAAACGGCCGGCCTGTTGCGCTTGGTTTGCGTCAGCTCTTGGCTGCGCGCGCGTATTCTCTTGATGCTTCGCGGCTTGACGTGTATAGCGCTCGGCCACGTTTTCAGCTGTTTCAGCATGGTCATATAGATTTCGGGCTTGATTTCTCTTAAGCCCATGGATTCCGCATGACGCGCATTTCTGCTGTTTGCACCATGAAATGCTGTCGGACACCGCCGCCAGTGACAATTAATCCTTTGCCGTCAGGTGATAACCTGCTTGGCTGCGGTGCAATTTTGCCATCATGCCGAGGCCACAATGACGGTCAGCGACATGCCTGCAACGGATCACCGCAGACCCGCGCGAATGGCGGCCGGACGCGCAATGTTGCCCGCCTGATGGCCTGCTGCAATGCTGAACCGAACACGCAGTCAGAGGATTTCGAGGCGTTCAAAGCCGGCCCGCTTTTCACAGCGTGCTCGATTGGCATGCGCGGCAAGCGCCATGTGGTTTTTGTGGTTGCGTTTGAACCAACCGCGATAGGCTTTGCCAATCGGGGTACGGGTGTGGATTACGATTATGCGTCACGCATGGTGATCTCCCTGAAATTTCGTTGTTAGCCCCAATTCCAGATCAAGAACTTGGGGCCTTGGCTTGCATTTGAGAGCTATTTTTGGTGACTAAAAGGATCGGTCAGCTCTTGCTGGCCTGTCTCGTTCGGTGATTTTGTCGAAAGCGGATGCGACACTTCAGGGTATTTTTCGTCGCCGTGTCAAGGGTCACGCTTTCCGTTTCGTTAAATGCGGGTTTGAGCGAAACCTCGCCTGCCCCTGCGCCAAGGATCACGCGGCTGGGCCATCCCTCGCTGGACCAGGTTACAGCAGGCCGGGGTGATGGTTTCGGGGGCCAGCAATGCCTGCGCCTGTCGGGCAGCAGATCGGGCGCTCATCCGTGTGGCCGCGGTGCGCCAGCGTGGTTGACGCGGATATTGTCGGCGGCGCCTTCAAGTGCCTAGCACGCTTCATCAGCCCCATCTCATCGCCGCTTTGGCCGCGCCATAGTTGGACTAGACCCAAGTTTTGCCATAAAGCCCGATTCGACGAGGTTTGTCAGCCACTCGATGACGCCCGGCTATTTTTGTTGGCGCTATGAGTCCGGCCAGGCAGGCGTGGGTGGACATTCCGCCGACGCCTATCAAATGGACGTCGGACGACTTGCGGAACATTCAGAATCTCCATTTTCGAGAACGTCTTGTCCCGCAGGATTGCTGCGTTGTCACCAACAATGTCGACGCGGCCCCAGGCGTCATGACCTGTGCGGACCATATCTGACGCCGGCTTCGTCGACAACATCAACAGCCATGGCGCCAATCGCTTCGCGCGCGTCGCGGATTTCCTGCGCAACGCTTCTGCGGCAGCGAGGATGCCTGCCGTCGGTTGTCACACCAGATCGATCTGACCATGACCACGTTTCTGCACCACCGCGCTGCCCAAAACCAAAGCGCATGGCTGCGCCCAGGACCGGTGCCCGGCCGGTAACAATGGCACGGCGATTGGTTCAAAACGAATTCCATCATCGCCCTAGTGCAGTGCTTGTTCAAAGATGTTCGGCCCGCTCATTCACAATTGATGCCGCCGCTTACAGGCACCACGCGCCCGTTGTTAGGGCCACGCCCTTTGCCGCATAGAAACAACATGAGCCGCGATACTCACGTATCGTCCCACGCCGGCAGCAAGCGGCACGTCGTCGCCACCTTGCCTGCGCATGCCTTCGTCTCATGGGTCGCCAAAAGGCGTCATTGCGCCGCACACCTTGAACGGGCCTGGTGCCAGCGCATTAACGTGCTGAATTCCAATTCGCCCGCCAGTTCCCTTGGCCAAGGATCCTTGCTCAGCGTGGATCACCGCGGCTTTCGAGGCGGAGTAGCTGTAAAGGCGCCGTCCGCCCATCTCGCGTTCGCCATGAACAGAACCGACGTTCACAACCCCGCGCCGGGATCTTCCGATCGTCGCGTTCACCTTGAGCCAGTCGGCAGCAGTTTTGCGTCAGATTACAAACAGGGGCCCGCCGACATTCACGTCCCTCGACCTTGCCCCAGGCTTTGAATCGGAAAGGTCATCCCAAAGGTTGCGGCCCCAAGTGATTACCCCGACGTTGTTCATTCAAAATATCGAGGCTCTCGGTGCGTTCCTTCACGGCTTTGCAACCATCGCGTCGACACCTTCTTCGGTGCCTACCATCGCCCGCGAACCCCCTCGGCTGAGCCGAGCCCCGCACGCGCCCGCTCGCTCTCTCTCCTCTGCAATCAGCCTCGCAGGCCCTCTCCTTACGGCTGGCGATCAGCACCGGGCACGGCACCGCAACCAGGCCTCGCGCATCCGGGCAATCCCGGTCGCCCCGCTCGCTCGCGCCGCGGGTTTTGCCCTCGAGCCCGAAAAGGTCTGAATATCCCATGACTTAGGAATCCTCTGTGTTGGCGACTTGGGGCGGCGTCGACTCGCGCTCGCTCTCAGCCATCGGCGCCGACGCGGGCGCGTCATGTAAAATCCGACTCGCTCCGAAAGCATCGGTCTTGCCGATCGCCGTGCACTCGTACCTATTCGATCACCGCAGCTTGGCCCGTCGATGTCGCGCGGGCCTTGGCCAGCGATACGGCCATGCGCTCTCGGCTCTCGCTTCGGCATCTTTTCGTCCAGCTTGCGACCGGTAGCCAGCACGGCAGAGGCGGTGACCTCGACTCCTCCGCAACCACAGGTGGGCGGCGGATGTTGACAAGGCTTGAATTGCTGACCGCATATCAATGTGCGGAATTGCTTTGCCGCCTCTTTTCCGCTCGCGCTCCCATCCCGAACGCCCCGCAGCGACGCCGAGATTTGGCGCGGCCAGTGCGTCCTCGTCCCTGCCTCGATCGCGGGTTTTGAGGCACGGGTCATGGCGTCGTCGATCCCTTCGCCGCGCACATTCATTCGCCCGGTCGCTTGAAACATTGTCGAAGTCGATCCGCGCGAAGTTCGCGTGCGCGTCACTGTTTATTGCGCATTTGCGCGGCATTTGCCCGCACGGTCTGCGGGAATGTCGAACAGCGTCAGGGACCATGCGGTCTTGGGCCAGCACCAGGTCAAACGGTTCTGACAAGCACCATCCACGACAAAGGTCTTCTTGGGCCGTCACGGCGAAAACCGTGCCTTCGCTGTTGCAACCATCGCCCGGTGGCGTTTGGGTGAAAACTTCGATTGTCTCAATCCACCGCCGCCGCATAAGTCGCGTTCACCGTGGCCCATCATTGGCGAGTGGCAGCTTCGGCAAGGCGCGCGTCCGCTGGAAGTGCGCAGGGCTGTTTGCGGCGAATCACCGCTGTCGAAGGAGGGGCTAACGCCGCGTCTCGCCCATTTCTTGCGACCAGAATTACCGCGAGCAATGAGCCCATATCGCGAACACGCGCTTTCAGGAACCAGCACACCGGCTCCTCGCCGGCCATCTCTTCCAACCTCTTTGCGTCATGCGTGTGCCCGCATCACCGCAGGTCGCGAATGGCTTTGACGGGGCGGATTTTATCAAGGAAACGCGCGCTGCATCGACCAGCATGGTCTTGCCTCGCTCTCTCTCGTCTCAATCTCTCATACTCGCTCTCCGGAAGCCCAAGACGCGGGCGGGAGATATAATGCCTCCAGCATTTACCTCGTTGTGCCGCCTTCGACTTAGATTGGCCTTTGTGGCAGCCCAGTCCGGCCGGACGGTTTGCCCGAACGGGCCGTTCCCATTCCAGCGCTCGCTCTCGCGCTCGCGCGCTCCGCCCGCACTCTCCATGGGGCGCTGCCATGTTTCAGCTTCTGTTGCCCATGTTATTTCAGCAACTCGGGACGCATTCCGCCTTGCGCCATGCCGGCTTCGGCTTCGGTCTTCTGTAGCGTTCAGCGTGAGCCCGAATGGCAGATGGCGCCGTCAACTCCGCAGGCGCTCGCGTCAGCGCGCAAAGACCGGGCTGTCCATCTCTCTGCTCGGCCAAAGACTCCTCGTTCAGCACACCTTGGGGGGACGCCGGACGCCCTTTGCCCGCACCGCCCGAGATATCTCGCGCTTCGTTGGGTCAGCAGTATTTTGCAACACTCTCCCAACCGCAGCCGTTCTCTATCGCCCGATCCGGTTCTTGGGCACCTTTAACATTGTAAAGAACGTTTCGCGCACCCACACGGCGCACGGAAATCACCTTGAGGGCGGCGTCTCTCGCACGCGTCCGTCTTCCCTGTCGAATCAACGCAGAAAGGAAATTGCCGTTAAATACTTGGACCTGCATCACGGTCAGTGCGGGCATCGCAGCAACAAATACAGTCGGCTTTGTCTGGCATAAGACGGTCCAGATTTTTGGCCGGCTTCACCAGCCAGATCCGGTCGCCTCTGTCCTCGCCTTTGGTCTGGACCACTGGCCAGGATCGACCCGGCTCCTCGGTCGCGCTCAGCCCTGACACCAGCGGACTTCACACTCGCGATCGGCGGCACAACTCTCAGTTTCTGCTCATGCGTGCCAAGTGCAGCAAGGCCGGGGCCAAGAAATCCAAGATACCAAGCTTGTGCAACGCGGTTGCGCGCTCGATACCGGGTCCCATCTCCTTTGAAAATCTTTTCTTTGCGCACGCCGGGTTCTATCCCCGCCCCGCCGTTATCAACGGGCCTTGCGCTCGCGCGCCACTGTTTATACCCTATGGACGCGGCGCGCTCTAGCCAGACGCCGTTGGCCGCGGTCTGATTCGAACTCAAAATTCTTCACCCCAGCATATCGATTGGCTTCACTCGCTCCCACCGCCGCGCTTTTCGGCTGGGCAGTGTTGCCTCAAGCCAAAGCGCAACTCCAGCGCGGAAACCCTCCCAGTCCTGTTTCGGACTGCATCTCCTATTCTTCCCCCCTCATTTTGCCGAACTCCAATTCCGCACTGCAACTCGATTCGAAATATTCGATGACAGACAGTTTCTGAAACCGCCGCCCATTGCTTTGCAAATTCTAGAGGAGGAAAGACCCGTTGAAAAGCCATGCTTAGCACTTTGCCCCCGGCGGCCCCCGCACACTGCGCACCTCGCACGAGCTGCCAGCAGCCGAACAAGAAAGGGAGGTCCGATCCGTGCCCCTGCGTGCGGCGGGCTAGAACATCCCTGGACACCATTGCATTCATCAAGGATCCTTTACCCGATCGAAGCGCGCAACGCCTTTGCCCAGTGGTGAAAGGTTGCCGGGCGATGTGGACGCGTGGAAGAGGGCGTTTCCACGTTTTCAGTCGGGGACAGTGTATTGGCAGATGACCGATTTGCGGGCTTTGCGACAGGCGACATCACTCTCGTTGACGGCGGAACGGGTCATTGAATATCCAAGACCGCGATGCCATATGACGAGGTCATGTTGGTTCTGACTTATGGGACCTCACATCACGCACCTAAAAAAACCGGGCCGATCCAGCCCAGGCGAATCTTTTCCGCTCGCTCTCGCGCGCGCTTGCGGGTGTGTCGGTTTGCCGCCGCGATCGCTCGCGCGCTCTCGGGCGTCGCGCGCGCTCATCGCGCGCGCGCTCTCGCTGGGCAGCACCCCAAAAGCGCAGTTTCTGTACGTGATTAGGGCCGATGACTTGAACGATGTCATCCTCCCAGCGCGACATGGACGACGCGCGCACCCGCAACAAAGCCTTTCTCAGGACGAAAGACTCAAGAAGCTTGCCGGCGCGCGCGCACGCGCCCGTCGATGTGGTCTATGACCGCCCGTTCGGCGGTGCCTATGCAGAACCGCTGTGCGCGCGCTGGGCGGAAACGGCCGCTATCTGGTCGTAGGCTTCCCCCGCCTGGCATCCCAAACTCCTCGCGCTCGCGCTTGCTTGAAAGCGCTCCGCAAGTCCATGGTGTTTCTGGGGCGCGCCATACGCGCACAGTGAACCCACGGTTTACATGGCCGAAAAACATGGGCGATCTGTTTCCGCCATGTATTTGCTGACGGTCAGAATCAAACACCGCGCACTCTCGGGCCGCTTCGGGCTTGAGAAAGCGCCGACGCGCTGAACTGAATGCAAGACCGGCAATGGGCAGGCGCAAAAGTCAGCTTTTGCGATGTTCAGTAATTCAAGAAGGGGACAATTCAAAATGACCAAACACACCAAATTGATTATCGACAGAGGTGCCCAGCGATCTTCGCTGACGCCTGAGCATTTCAAACAGCACACCACCGAGATCGCCCAGTGGCGCGGTGAACCGGGCACGGTGATGCTCAAGGGTCGCATCTGAATGTCTCGACGCGGCCAACCGGGTTCGTGCGCCCCTCGCGCGCGCTCACGCGCGCCGCTGTAAAACGCGGGCGACGCCATGCGACCTATGCGATCTGCGGAAGTCGCGTCGAACAGCAACAGCGACCGTCTGGCCAGTGGGCCGATATCGCCTTCGCACGTCGCACGCGCGACTCGCGCCTCGACCTTATGTCGCTGTGCATGCGCGGGAAATGCGAGAAAAATGCCCAAGTGGCCGCAAACTGTCGAACGCCCTCGTGTTTTTACGGCATCGCGGACAAAACTCGCCTTACCATGGGCTGATTCTGCTGGTCGGTGCACCGGTTTCGCGGTATGTGAAACCGTGCTTCGTATGTCGGCTAGCGGCGGGTCGTCCGGTCGGCCGGCCTATGTCCGCGTCAGAATTCGCCCACAGGCGCTTGGCTGTTCGGGTCGTGGGCATCGCCAGGGGCGGGCGGAAAGAAATTGCAACATGGAAAAACCCGCGCTGCCCGGAAGAATTGGGCCTCTTGACGGCCTGCAATCGAACTTACGCGCCGCCAGCAAATGTCACAAGGCCCTGCGCGCCCCGGCCTGCCCCAGATGGCGGTAGACGTGTATTTCGACAACGTTAGTCCGTGGGCACCGAGATGCTAGAGCGGGTTGTTTGCAGACATTAGAACGAACAACGGTCCGCGTGGTGTTGCTGAACCCGTGCACCACCTGTCCAGTCAGTTATGGACACGGAAAACTCCCAACCGGCCCGCGCAAACCCTGCCCGAGTCTGGTCGTGAGTCTCAAGCGGTATGCGCCCCTCGCGCGGGTCTCTCTCTCGCTCGCTCTGCGCGCGCACGCACGACGCCAAGGCGCTGCGGGGACGTTGCCAGACTTTGGGTGCAAGGGCGGGCCAGCATCAAGGGTAACCGAGATATCATCGGGACGGCTGGAAGAACGCAGCACAAGGTTTGCTGCACTCCGGCTTCTGCTACGCATCGCGGTGCTATGATACGAAACAAAGGCAAGCGCATGGTGACGGATAATTGCGCCGCACACATCCCTGAAGGAGGGCACCTCTCCTCTCACGCTCGCCTGAAAGAGGCGTTGTGCCCCATTCGTGACCATAACGCTGATCGAGGATCGCAGGTCCGCGGTTTTTGTTCTCTGATATGAGATACGCGCTCGCGCTCGCGCATGAATCACGACCAAACTTGCGCAAAACACCCACACATATGCCAGCTTGCGACTCTAACCATCGACCCCGAAACGCCGCGGCGCGGAAAACGCTTTGGCGGGACCATCGCGCACGGGATTTTCCTGACCTCTGTCGCTCGCAGCGCTTTGCTCTATGAAATTGCCCTCTCCCCTTAACCCACTCTGTGTCTTCTCGCACTGGCCCCGCGAACAGGTGATGGCATCAACTATGGCCCCATGCACCCCAAGCTGCGGTTTTCTGACCCCGGTCAAAGTCCGGGCTCAACGCCTGCGGGGGCGGATTTACGCTGCAAAAGGTCACGGCACCACGCCACCGCTCTCTCGCCACTGCGCGAAAACTGCTGATCGATCGAATCCTCGAAGGCGTCGGAGGACCACCCGCTCAATGGGTGGCCCGAAGATGGGCTCTGGAGCTCCCGGCAGTTTCAAGGACTATTTTTTACGAACCAGAACGACAAGGGCGCGCAACTCCTGCGCGGACCCTTTGCTTTTGTGCGCGCGCGCTTACCCCGCAGGCCCAGCGCCGCACCGGTTTCAATCAGGCTCCTTGGTCCATGGCGCCGCCAAAGATTTCCTTGACTTGCCCGCGGGCGGGCTTCGCGCCGTCGCCCGGGATGGCCACCCCCAACCGACACCAACCCGCTTCCGGCGCTTATGTTCGCTGCAGCTTCTGACCAAGGAACCACCGCCCGCCATTGCGGTTCTTCGTCTTTGATTTTGGGCACCACAATCTCGGCGGCGGACTTTGCCGATCCAACCCATTTCATCGGTCCCGGCACAGCTCGCCAAGGCGCCTCTCGGCGCGGGCCATTGGACCGCCCCCTGCCCCGGCAAAGGTCACTGTTTTTTGATCACCCGTTTGGCAGGTGTTGGTGCAGCGCAGCCGCCGCGCGCACCAAAGCTTCCTGGCCTCCCCTGCCGCACACGGGGGCGGCTCCGCTTACACTGCATAATCCATCCCCTTGCGCGGAGACATATCGACCCAGACCCGGTGAACCAGTTCAGGAGCAGCGCGGCCCGCCAACTGCACATTCACACATCATTTCCTCGCACAACCAAGCGCAGGTTTTAGTCCTTTTTAGTTAGAACGTTTCCCGCTTCCCCTTTCTCGCTCGCGCTCTCGCTCTCGCGCTCGGCGCAGACCGTTTGACGGTTTCTGCCCATAACGGGGCTGCACCTATTAGCGCAAAGCGATATGGCCCATGATTTCAGGCGTTCTTCTTCAATGGACCTACACTCCTACGGATTTGCCTACAGAGGCAGTTTCGTCACCAGGCTGGCCGTCAGGGGCGCGCCATGCGTTTGCAAACGCCGCGGACCCCCCCCCCTACCGGCGGGCAGCCCGGGCTCACCCCCGAGGACCTGTGGGAGTATTCGCTGTCGCTGAATGATGGCGACCTCTAACTCAGGCATCTCGTTGATTGCGCGCATGGCGGTAGGTCCCTCGCTCAAAGTTGCGTCTTTACCACAGTGAATGGTGGCCCTTCGCAAGTTGTGAACCTCGTCTAACAGAACCGGAGCCAGACCAATAGCCGCCCCGCCCTCTTCGCTCCTGCGACGGGAATGGGACGTTGGGTTCACGGACGCACCACCATCGGAAACCAGCGCACCAGATCCTTCTCTTATGGGCTCACCCCTTGCGATGAGACAACCGCCCCCTGATCCGACACTTCGACGATTCTGGAGGCCACATAGGCTGTTAAAGCTCTCCGTGCAACGCGACGCGCCGCTAGAGCGCAGATCCCCTTGACTTGGTTTGCCGTTCCCAGCCCGCAACGCTCCGGCCTACTTTC
>Ga0163217_1036436_pt1 | contig 10395 bp, 14 predicted proteins | sample SynspAceP_FD_185933 | JGI IMG/M metagenome (GOLD analysis project Ga0163217, IMG submission 185933) | Saline lake microbial communities from Ace Lake in Antarctica - Synechococcus sp. Ace-P (PacBio error correction) | ecosystem: Environmental > Aquatic > Non-marine Saline and Alkaline > Saline ... | reverse complement strand
GCAGACACCCCCTTGTATCGATCATCGGGCGGCCAGTGGGTGGCCCCCAGCCAGAGCCGCATGCAGCCCTGCTCGATCGCCACGGCATCGCCGCTTCGAAATCGCCCCATAGCGGCAAGACCGTGCTGGTGTTCGGCGAAAAGCCGCTGCAGCTGGGTCGCGGGTTCTTCAGGGCTTATGCGAAGGCCAGCCACCGGCAGTGCCGACTGCCGACTAGGAACGGACCGCACATGCGCCTGCGCGCTCGAGGAGCTGGGTGGCCCAATGCGCAAGGTCACCCCCCACATCCGCCGCCGCGCTGAACTCGATCAGCTCAGCTTCCCAGACTGGATCGACGCTACCCCACAACCCCCTTCGCCGCCTGGTATTTCGCCTATTTCTGCCGCGCCGTCGGCTTCCTTCGGCCCAGCGGAGCCGAGCAGTGTGTCCGCTGTTGCAGGTGCTCTCGGGCCAGCGCAACCGCCTCCCAGGGCGAGCGCAGCCCAACAGGAGCGCTGCATGGCGGCGCGCCAGCTACCGGCCCTGCTGGCCACGAACTGCAGATGTGGGGGGTGCGGCTGGCGAGCCGGTGCGGGCCGTGCTGCAAAGGCGTGGTTCGACCAGCGCATGAGGGCGAAAGACTCCAGGAGCTGGGGCCGCTCACCCGAGGTTCTGTCAAGAACCGACCGAACGCGGCGCTACCCATTGCCGTGCCGCATCGTGGCGATTGCCGCCGGCGAATGGCCGCTCGCCTGACTTCATGCCGGAACTGCCCGCCGACCGCCTGGGACTTACAGCGGGAGATGGCGAATGGGCGCCTTGCGCCAAAATGCTGGTGGTGTACACCGCCCTGTGGCCGCAAGATGGGGCTCTCGCGGAATCGCCATCGGTGATCGCCCCTGGTGGAACTCTGCGCGACAGTTCCGATCCCCAAAGCGGTTGGGGAGTGCTGCGCCTCGTGTGGCGCCATCGCTACCCGCGCTGGGCAAAGCTGACGAAGGAGCAGCGAGCAGCGGTGTCGGCGACTGGCCTGCCTATTGGGGCCGCAGGCCTGACTTCCGGCGCCTTTGTGGTCAAGACTGGCCGACATTCTGCCGTTCGTGGGCGGCGCCTATGCCAGCCTGGATGCCGCCGGGGCTGTGGAGCCGTTGGCGGGCAGATTGCCCTTGCGCCGGCCCCATGGCCAGGTGTCTGGGCGGGCACCGAGGTGGCGAGCGCTGGGCGGCAGGATCTTTTTCGAGGGGCGGTGCGCAGCGGCGAAGACGCTGCAGCAGCGGTCCAGCAGACGCTCGACTGAGCCGCCGTTCCATACTTGGGCAGACAAAGCCCTCGCCCACACACCCCGACGCATTCCCAGCTTCCTGTTCATGGCTGCGGCCTTGTTGCTGGCCTTTCGCAACCAGCCCCGATGGGCCAGGCGCCGATGCGGCCTTCCGGCGTGCGCGCCCCTGCCATACGCCAACCGCGGCGCTAGAGCCGGGCAATTGAAGCCACCACGATGGCGATTCACCACGACCGCCTCACCAGGGCTATATGTGAACAACCTGAATGCGGCCGTGGCAGCAGGAACCCGGGCCTTGGCGCGGACCTGGAGCTCGAAGCGCTGCTGAAGCGGCCGTCGCGGCGCTCGACGCGCGGTTGCGCAAACAACGCCGGGGCACTGGAACCACAGCTTTTTTCGTGAGGCCTCGCTGACGTCGCCCGGCAGGGCGGAGCACCATCGCCCGAGCTGCTGACAGCGATCGATCGCGAGTTCGGCTTCCTTCGAGGACGCGTCCAGGCCAGTTTCAAGGCGGCGGAGCAGGCGCTTTCGGTGGCGGGCTGGTGTGGCTGATCGTCAATCCGAAGGAAACGTCGATGTGGTGAGCACCGCAACCAGGACAACGTGATGACCTGCCAGAAGGGCGGGCACGCCGCTGCTCGGCAACGATGTCTTGGGGAGCACGCCTACTACTTCAGTACCAGAACCGCCGCGCCGACTACCTCGACGCCTGGTGGTCGGTGGTGAACGGCCGGTGGGCCGATCGCACGCAAGCAGGCTGGCCTGATGCTCAAGCGCTCGATCCAGCATTGTCGATAAGAGCTGCAGCCCGGCACCTACGTGACGGCCCCCACTAGATCACCGCGCTTCCGCTCCCGCCCGCCGGCCTTTGAGTTCCTCGTTGCTGCTGAGGGAGGCGATCGGCCGGCTGCTGCTTCGATCGCAGTTCCACACCCTGAGTGGCACTTCAGGCGGAATTCGGTGATGTGGAGATCAAAACAGGGCCCCTACGCCGGCCAGCGATAAGGATTTTCTGGCCTGGTTTCCCAGCCCAAGTTGCAGCACGAGTGCCGACCAGCTGGGTCCTCAGCTGAGGCGCCCCCGGTTCGGCTTGAGTCACGCGGAACAACCGCTCTCCGTCCCGTCCTTGTTTCCCAGTCCCTGACGCTGCCCTTTGGAACCCCATGCCAGCGCCGCGATCCAGGGCGTCCAGCCCGGCCTTCGCTTCATCCCACCGGATTACACCCCTGGTTCATACGCCTGGCCGGTTGCGCATGCCTGTTGCTGCGTTGGCGCGGCCGTCCGGCTGTGGAGGTTTGCGGGTCCGAGGCCCCTGCCCGCTGTTCGCCGGATGCCAGGCCGGCCGGATCCGGCTCCGATCGCCTTTCGCCATTACCCACACCGACCGCTGGTGATGCCAGTTTGTCTGATGGAAGAGGGATTAACCAAGGCGGCCGGACGCCTGAAGGTTGCCCCTGGCGCAGCCCCGTGCACTGGCCAGTTTCCTCTACGACAGGGGCATTCGCGCTATGGGCGGCCAGACGGGCCGCGCTGGATGCTCTCGAAACTGGGCGGGAATTCACAATCAGCGCGGCAGCTCGGATTCGCCGCGGCCCTTGAAAACGGCCCGCAACCTGTGCGGGCCATGGCCCCTTCCCGTGGCATCGCGCCGGAAGGCACCAACAACACGGGAACTGCTAGGCCCGCTTGAACCGGCCTTGGTCCCAGATGGCCTTCTGGTGCTGCCGATGATCTCGCCGCCGCGGGGCGTGACGAAACGGGTCGTATCGTGCCGGTGCGCTGCATACCACCTGGTGGCTTGCGACTGGAACCGGATCGATCAGCTAGCTGGGCCGATGGAAGGGACCTGCTGGGACTCCAGCAAACGGGGCTGCAGCAGAAGACCGGCGGCGCTTACGGCCGTGCTGATTCACCTGGCCGAAACAACTGCTTGCAGCTGGAAGCTTTCTACGGCCAGCCCCAGTGCGCCCACTGACCAGCCCCCAGGGGCAGACAGGAAACGCCCAAGCAGCGCGAAGAACCCGCCTTTCAGGCAAGGATCGTGCGCCTGCGGGACGGCCCTGGCGCAGGCTGCAGGCCCATTTCCAGTACGTTGCCCAAGCGGCTCGGATCGTGGAGCGCTGCCACCGCATCGGAGCAGGCGGGCTGGAAGCCAATGTACGCGGACGATCTGAGGGCAAAGCTCCGCCTTGGAGCTCAGCGCTGCGGGACTGGGAGCGCAGGAAGCGCAATCCAAATGATCACATGCGGTGGCGGAGCAGGTTTTGCCTCGATGTCAGCGGCTTCCTATGTGGCTTGAAAAACCCAGCACGACCGCTACGGCGAGCTCTGCTGATCCTTGGGGGCGATCGCCTGGATCGTAAGTCCCCAGGCGGAGCGCCCCCCTCGCTTGGGGGCCGCGCCGGGTGAACGAGCGTGGTGGGGGAGCGAGTCGAGTGCGGTGATCAGTTCGGGGCGTCTATCGCTCGGATCGCCGGACCGCAGTCGACCAGCTCACGCCGTGATCGCAGACGACTGAGAGCCGCCATTCGCTCGGCGCTGAGCAACCCCGCCCGAGGCGCAGGACTCAGGCCGCCAGCGATGGCAAGGGAAACCAGATTGGCATTACAGGCGATATCGAGCGCTGCGATGTTGCGCCCGAGGGATGTAGCGCATCAGGGCGCGGCGTCGGGCACGGACTCCGAAGCGACGGGCACGTCAGGCACCGAGCTGATCCGCAACACTGGCAAACAGGAGTGCGCGTTGGGTCCGTTGACCCCCTGGGTACTGATCACGATGCCAGCCGCCGCCCTCAAAGGCACCATCACCGGTCAGCGCCGGCATCTGTGGCCACACAGGCCGTCCGCAGCAATTCGCCTCCAGGCAAGCCAGGGACAGACCCTCACCGACGACGCAGCAGAAGACCTCGGTGAGCTGCAAAGGCACCCGCTGTGTCGGAGTCGGCTTCATCGGGCGCCCACCACCCACATCAGGGGTTAGCGTCGGAGGCTCGCCATCAGTGACCCGCGGCAGGGTGGCCATCGCCGACGCATCAGCAGTACGCAGGCCCCTGGGGGCGGACCAGCCGCCAGGCCTTCGCAAGGCCTACCACGTTCTCTCCGTGGCCAACCTGCCCATGTAGAGGAACACCCGACGACCTTGGAACCGCCTGCGCAACTGGCGTTCGCCGTGGATCCGCGCCGGTGGGGCAGGTTGCAACGGTCGGTGGTTCCACCCCGTTCGGGATGACAGCCAGCGCGTCTCGCGCACCCCCAGCGGGGCGAGCAGCTCGCCCTGCGTCGGTGAAGCACGATCACCCGTCGAACTTGCCCAGGGTCAGGTGCATGAGACTGATAGGTCAGCTGCTGGTACCGGCCGACAGGTGGCGCAGGCCCGCATCAAAAGCGGTTGGAAAGGTGGCACCAGCGGCACACCCAGATGCTGCAAAAGGTCTGGCAGCCGAAAAATCCCAAGCGGCGAGAGGGTGAGGCTGGGCGTGGACGAGGTCAGCTTGAGGCTGTTCAAGCGGATTTCGCGCAAGCTCCCGTTGCGCTCCGGCGAAGGGATCGCTGTAGGCCTGGGATTTGACCAGTAGGCAAGGCCACATCACCGCTGTCGCCCTCCGATCGGGCAACCGACTGGGATTTCGGCTCTCAGCACTGCCTCGGTCTGGCGGCCTTCGAGTTGCAGGCATCCCAGCAAAAACCCAGGCCAGACATGCACGGATTATCGAAGTGGATAGAAGTGATGGCGGTGGCCCAAGGCTATGCTGGAGCCGCTCGGGGTGGGAGAGGCCGTAGGAGACGTTGCGCAGAAAGGGGAGTTTTCTTGCCAGCCAGGCGATATGAGCCACCTGCCCCGCTCTTTCTGAACTGGAAACGCTACGCAGCGACGCCAGGGCTGTCGAGCAGGGCGCGACAGCGGGCGATTGCCGCCAGGATCCCAGAGCCCGGCAGCAGCCCGTAACGGACTCACCACCGTTCCGCCGAGGACCAGCGGCAGGACTGAGCGCGATGTTGATCAGATTGTTCTGCAGGCCGAAACACCTTGCCGCGAGGGTTCTGGCGTGTCTTCTGGATGGGTGTTGGGCCGGATCGCCAGCAGCGAAGCACCAAAACCAAGCAATGCACAGAGCGGCCAGGGTTGACACCAAGTTTCCGGTGGGCCTGGCCAAAGCAGGACCGGCTGAACGAAATCATGCCCAGTCCGGAGGTGGCCATCAGCCGGCGGCGCAGGCCTTGGACGCGCTGAGGCACGGCCAGGCGCCCACCGCCTACCCACGCGCTCATCTGCAGGCAGGTTCCGAACTTGGGTGGGCCCGAGGCCATGGATGGCTGAAGCAGGCTGATCGCCAGGAGTAAAGCGGCCGCAAGAAGGCTGGGTATAGGAGCACCAGCTGGAGACATGGCGCTGCGCAGGCGGGGCCGCTCGCGCAGACGTCCAGTCCTTGAGGCAAATTTCACTCAGCGCTGGTTCCGCAGTTCCTGCGCGCGTATCGCGAATCGAAATGTGCTGATCGAAAAAGCGGCCAGCCCGTAGCAGTAGCGGCAAAAGCACGAACTCGCCGCCGCCGATCCATCGCCCGAAGACGTTTGCGCAAGCAACCGCAGCACCGGATCCCCAGGGCAAGCCCACGTCGGTGGCACCATGCTGGTGGCCTGATACAGAGAAAAATCGCTGGCAAAAAGGCAGCCGGCTCTGGGCACCAGTAGGGCGAATGGCAGCTGCTGCAGCGGGGCGAAGACTGGGTCAGCAACGATTCGGGCAGCGTCATCCGATCAGTCCCCAGTTACCCCCAGCTCAGGCCGAACAGATTAGGGGCCGGACATCAGGGGCCAGGGGCCAGGCAGCACCAGGCGCCGCGCAGGCAATTGGAAAGCGGACATCACCTGACGCTTGGGCAAAACAGCGATCCGCCCAGACACCAGCACCGTGCCAGGAGCATGGCGGGCAAGGTATTGGCGAATAGGATCCTTGTGGCCAGCACGCGTGATCATCTTGGGTGCGGGTCTCGAAGTCGAGCGCAGGGTGGCGGGCAAGCCTCGGCCAAAGCCTCCGTTGTCCTGGGGGGTTCGGTAGACCCAGTACTGGCGATCAGGAACACCATTCAGCACGATGTAGAACCTGTCCAGCCAGCTGGAGAAGATCTGCCCGATCACAGGCGCCGGAACTTCCGGCAGGGCCAGCAACCGCTCAGCCCTTCCTTCCCTTTCGGTGCGATCTTGCTTGGTTTCGTCTGTTTGCTGCGGCCATCGCCGGCCCCGGCGGGGGGCGTGGGTTCTGGGAGTATCCGCTCAAGGTGTCAACGTCACGGGGCAATGATGGCTCAGAGCCATGGCCAAACCGAGGGTGGATGGCTCGGAAACAGCGCGCAACCAGGCTGAAGGCGGCAGCGGCGGCCCAGGGTGTTCGCGCCCAGACCTCCCCAATTGCAGCAGCGCAGCCATTACCCCTTCGGGCCCGATCAGGTTCCGTCCGGACGTCGGGGCAGGGACCGGGCCGCGGCAGACGCTGCAAACAGGGCCAGCTCCGAGGCATTAAGCACAGCCACGCACATGCTTCGGCCAGGATCAGGCAAGGGCCCAGGCTGAGCAGCAGGCTGCAGCGCCAGTCCCATTTCCCCACGGGGGGCTCCAGCGCACGGGCCGGCTGCGGGCGCAGCTCTTGCAGCGGCAGGCCGTAGCCGCCGAGGCGGGCGGCAAGCAGTTGAACGCTGCCCTGCACCGCGATCGCCAAGGCCTCGAGGTTGGTGCTGGTGTGTCCTTGACAAACCTGCTCCAGGCGACCAACTGGCCATCAGCAAGCTCGGTCGAGGACCCCGGCCACCCATCGCCACTGCGGCCACCAGCTGCAGGCAGAGTCGGCAAGGGCCTGGGCGAACGCCAGGGTTTCCAGGCGCTTTGGCCAGCTGGCTGTAGTGCGCAGGGCCCTTGAAGATGACGAACCCGTCGCAGGGCCGTGCCACCACTCACCTGCAACTGCGAGCAGTGACAACGGCACTGACCGCCGCCAACGCTGCTGCGGGCCTGCGGGGCGCCGGCACGCAGCCGCGTCCAGGCCTTCGCCCATCGCTGAGCAGGGTGAGTAGGCGATCGTTCTCTCAAGGAGGCCGGATTTTGAGGCACAAGCCCTCAAGCCGCCCGTCCGGACTCACGCGGCCCCATCCCGGCTCTGGCGGGCTCGTCGATGGAATGCTGGACGCTGAACCAGATGGAGGGTGGACGGCGCAGGGCTCCATCAGGGCCACCCCCGCTGGTCCCAGCCGGTGGCTCCCGCTTCGACCAAGGCAAAGGCCTGCTCCAGGGTGTGATCCCCCCGAGGCCTTGATGGCGGCACACGGCACGCGCCAATATTCCCGCAGCTCACTGACCTTTTGTCGGCGGGGCGGCGGCCGAACCCACTTGCCGGTCTTGAAAGGCGGCGCCGGCGTCGATAGAGCGGCTCCACGAGGCAATTGCAGGGCTTGCGCGCGCCCAGTCGACCTGCTTCGAGGATTCACTCACGGCAGGCCCAGCTCGACAATCGAAGCAATCTCTGTAGACGGCGCCGCCATTTCCATCGGGCAAAGGGCACCGAAAATCCGGCACCAGATCGAGCTCATCAGCCCGGCCTCCGGCCGCCGCCTCAGCCTCAGGCTCGCTGATCGCGTTGGGCACGCGCGAAAGGAGGCCCACGCCAATAAGTTTCACCTTGTGGCACGCCCGATTCCTCCCGGGCAACCGCAGCCAGCGGGGAACCGCACACCTCGGCAAAGCCGAAAATGCTGGCTTGGTCGGCAGCCAACGCCCAATCGCTCGACATTGGTGGGACGGAGAGGGCAGTGATCGATCCAGAGAGCAATAGTTCAGGGCGATCGCGGGCCAAAAGTCAGGACTCCTTGGATTGGATCACTCCATAACCGCCGTGAATTCGGTGATAGACCAGCGCTGAATTTGCACGCTTTTGCTATCGCGGTAAACATAAAAATCGTGGTCAAGTCAGTTCCAGGTTGTTGAGCGCTTCCTCCAGGCCATGCGTTGGCATGGAGAAATACTTCCGGCCGCACGCCGCGCGGCAGGGCAGGATCAGCGACACCGATTTCAGATCCACCCGGCTGGATGGCTGCCAACCAGTGGCCTCAGTCATCCAGCTTTGATCAACCTGCTTAAGGCAGACTCTTCGCATGATGATCGCTGAGGACGTTTCTTGTGTCAAAAACGTTGAGCTGACGATGAAAGCTTGCCCCCAGGCCACCATGTCGAGCTGGGAGTACAGGTTTTCGCTGCGTTTCTGGGCTCGAGATACCATTGCCGTTGCAAAAGACCTTGACTGGCCGTGCTGCGTGGGTCACCCGCGGGTTGCGCGCGACGGAGAGATGAACATCGCTTCTGGACGAGACCCCTCGAAATGGTGATCGCGCGACTTTAGCTTGGCCTGGGGTGTTAATCCGCGGATGGCTGGAGGTGACCCATGATTGGCAGTCCGTGATCAAAGAGGCTTTCATCAACACCTCTGATCAGAACAGTTGGAAACAGCAATCACCCCTGCCCAAGGCGGCCGGAGGCAACGGTTCACTGCATCAAATTCCCGTGCAACGATGAAACTGCATCGAACACCTTTGCAGCGATCGGATTGGTTTGATTCTAGGCAGGCGAGTGCAATGAATCCCGACTTGGACGCAATCCTTTTCGAATCCATTCTCGATTGTTTCTTCCAGCTGGCCTGGGCTGGCGCGGGTGCTGCAGGCGCGGCCCTGTGGCCGAACTCCAGCGGCCTGAAGCCTTGCTGGTTAGTGCAGCACCCCGATTGCCTCACACATGGGAGGGGGGCCTCTGAGCAGCACTGCGTGCGCTTTGATCCGGCCGCAGCGCCGGGCCCCCCTGTTGCCGGATCGAGCGGGAGGAGAGGCTCACCACCACCTGCCTGGTCAAACTGGTGGCCTATCCCGTGCTGAACCTGAGCCGTCATGGCGCGACCTCCACCTCTATCTGCGCGAAGCTGGAAGCATGGGCGCGGCTGCGATGTCCTTGGCTGTCCTCGACTGCGGCGAGCGCATCGAGGGCCTGACCGGTGTACTGGTTAGAGGGTCAGAAGGTGCGGCTGTTCGGGGTGGAGGCACGACGCTGGATCAGCAGCACGGTCTTAGCGCTGACGTGAACTGCGAATCTCAGGGACTTTGGCGCACATGCGCACCTGTGCTGATTGATCGTCCGGTAGGCCGCCTTTGCGGGACTGGATCCGCCGGTCTGCTCCTCGCGAGCAGCGTGCAAACCCTGTGTCCAGCAAGCGCTGGCAGCGGTTTGGGCTTGGACCCTGCGTTCGCCGACCCCCTGGCTGAGCGGCTCTGGAGGTTGATATGGCTAGGGCCAACCGGCGGGATCCTTCGTGAAAGCAGCAGCTGAGATCCACTGGCAGGCGATCGCCTTGATCAGCAGGGCCTGCACGCGCGCCATGACTGAAGCGGCTGAACGGCCCTTCGAGCAGCTCTGGCCGCCCTGGCGGGAACGCGTATGGCGAAGCGCTGCCCTGGAGGGCCCCCCCACAGCCATCGCCCCAGTGCCTCAGCTATACGGGGGCCTCAACACCGCCATCGGCGAGGGCCCGCGCGCCTTTGCTGCCCTCGGGGTGGGGGGCCGGTTGATGTGGTGGGCCCTCTTTCGCCTAAAAATTCTCCCGCTGGCTGGTTGTGGCGATTCAGGGGGGGCCTTGATTGGCGGCCGGCGCCCCGACGCGTTCGGGAAGCCACGGCGCCAATCGGATTTTCGAACTGCGTTACTTCCTCGAGGAATTCCGGCGGCCATTGGCCTGGTGGGTGGAATCGTCCGAAAAGCTGCTTCGGGATCTCGAAGATCTTAGGGCAAAGCCAAAAGGCAAACGGGCAGCGCGCTGCGTTCGTACGGGTTTATGCGATGAGGGACCAGTTCTTCCGGTTTGTGGAAGTCAGAACTGTGGCCCGGGACAAAAGGCCCACCACCCAAAGGACGGGGCCCCCTGTTGCGGCCCGTGCTTTGCCCTGCCTGAGGCTGGGGGGAACGCCTTTTTTTTTTGCACAAGCGGGGGTTTGCGGGGGGCCGGGCCCCGCCCTGGGCGGGGCCTTTTTTAACCCCCCGGGGGGGGCCCGGGGGTGCCCCCCCAGGCGCCTGGCCACCTTGCTTGTAAAACCAATTCTCCTTCTC
>Ga0163217_1092198_pt1 | contig 10396 bp, 4 predicted proteins | sample SynspAceP_FD_185933 | JGI IMG/M metagenome (GOLD analysis project Ga0163217, IMG submission 185933) | Saline lake microbial communities from Ace Lake in Antarctica - Synechococcus sp. Ace-P (PacBio error correction) | ecosystem: Environmental > Aquatic > Non-marine Saline and Alkaline > Saline ... | reverse complement strand
GGCCGAGTAATAAGGTTATGGGGCTGAGTTGTTATTATTCGTAATGTATTTTTTGCGTCGCGGAAAGGATTTTTTGGTTTGTGGAATATATATGGATAGTTTTGTTTAAATATATGTTTGATAGGTATTGTTAGATTTTGTATGTTTCGGGTTTTGACTGTTAGGTGATTAGTATCCAATACTGCTGTTTTGGGAAAGTGAGGTTGAGGCTTGTTGAAGTCTATGACTTTCCGGAAACGTCAAGTATTCCGTGGTAGGGATCAGCTTCGGTTTCTTTGACTGCTATTTTACTTCTTTTTCCCGATTTGTAGGGCTGCGATGGTTTATTTGTGCTAGTTAGGATTCAGTTTGATTAACTCGTTCTCCGGTGAATTTTGATTACTCGCCATGGTTTGTGTTTTTCCATTGTTGAGTAGAAGGTGTACTGATCTTGTTCATCAGGATCTTCCAAAAAGAGTGAGCACAGATTTCGTTGAATCCAAAAGAATGACTTTTCCCATTGAGGGTGTAGCAAAGGTTGTTTCTTTCAAATTCCTCGACTAATTACTTTCCCGCAGAATGGAGCCCGAAGCAAGTCTGCTCGGAGCATCTCTTTGTTTTTAACAGGATTGATCGATTGATGGTTCATGGGCTATTACTACGATATGCTGGAAATGTAAGGTAGCTTTGGTTGTGAGCTAAGTTTTATAGATTTAATGAGTGAGAACCAGTTTAACTGAACCGTTTTCGGAGTTTTGGGTTTCTAAATTTAATCGGAACCTCATGGATTCCAGACCCTAAATGAGAAAAATATTTTAGGACCGTTTTAGTTGATTTGGGTAATGGTATGTGTATACTATATTTCAGTATGCATCGTAAGGAAAAGAATTAATCTATTGGCAAAACTAGCGTCACTTAGTTAATCGCTTCAATGGCTATCGAACGTATCGACCTGATTTGCCTTTGAGGGTTTCGCCATTAGCAAAGGGAATCTAGGTTATAGCAAGATTGGGGATATATACATTTATTTTTTATCTCTTTGAGAATATTGTACGGCCCACACATCCCCCTGATATATAGTGCTTTTGTGTTGTTGGTACTTTTTTTCTTGGTTTGATCAATCCAGCATTAAGGACTTCGCCAAAGGAAAGTTTTGTCAGTAGTATAAGCGAGAGAGATTTTTTCGAGTTTTTTTTTCTGCGTATTGCTTTTCTTACCCATGCTAAGTTTTTTTTGCTAACTGGAGGCGCAACCTATTCGTAAGCTCTGGTGTCAGTTTTATATGATTTTTGTTTATTTGTTTTTTTGATTTATAAGTTCGATTGATCCCAATTTAGTACGGCATATTTCTTTTAATCATTTTGATATAATAACTTCATTCAAAAAAAGCCTTGATTGATTAAAATGTTTCGGTCGGATTGACTTTGTGTTGACAATGCCCATGGCTTCCCAAAACTACTAATGTGTGTTTGGGCGTTTGCATGGAATGTATTGCCCACTGTAGTGGAGCTAGCATGTCGTCAGAACATTGAATTGTCAGGCTTTTAACAGGAAATTAATGGAAGGTCTCTGGCTATTAGTCTGCAAAAAGTTACTCTCCAGAAACTGTTTGCAATCATGGGGATCTATCGAGCACCAACTATCTGCATAATTCACTGGAAGATCCTTCCGTTCTGAGATTACATGTGGCTGGTGCTATGGATTTGGCCAGCTGATATTATCTTCTTTCCATTACCTCTAATGGTAAGTTGTTTCTTGGTAAATCCTCCGTATAACTCTCTTATTAAGTAACAAGGTGATGGGTCCTATAAAATAATGTTTTTCCAAACAAACCTCAGGTCTTTTTATGGAGGCTAGTCGTCTACTAACTTACCGAGTTGTCCTATGGTAATTACTCATTTCTTTTCTTAATTCAGATCACAAACTCCAGGATATCAATTTATAAGCTTCTAGTGTCGAGATATTTTTGGGATTGTTAAAGCTGATCAGAGTTGCCTGCGGTCGCAATTCCAAGCAAGACAAGTTGTAATCTTCGGTAAATTTTTTTTATATGGGCTCCAGCATTCTGATCACATCCAACATCCATGGCAAACATCAGCACTTTTTCGTTCTCGCCACGAGTTTTCCATTTGTTTCTCTTTCAAGGGACCACTTGTCATAATTCTTGATGTTTTTTTTGTTTAAAAGTACAGGATCCTTTCTGTTAAGAGGTTTATTCGTCTCCTGCAACTGATCAGAGTTTAAGTTTCGATATATCTCCACTGGGCAGCTGAATAAAATCTTGATAGTGCTTTCAGGCACACGCCCGAATGCCAAAGAACCCTGACTGATTTTAATGTGCACTTATTTAATCGCAATTTGGCTCACTAAAAAATTTAGATAATAAATCACTTAACATTTCTTCCATGTTTGGGAATAAAATTATCAATTTATTTTAGTTTGACACTAAAAGGTCAGAACCGTAGGTTGATTCTAAATCAAACCCTGATTACATCTTAACTACTTATGGAGGTCTATAAAGTTAATGATCTTTAGAACTTTTTTACCTAACTTGCATTAATTACTCGAACAATAGCGCCTTCTTAAATTGATTCCTTTTGCCGGTGATCTACTAGACCATAAATGATTCTCGAATTAATTATTGCCATGCTTTGCGAAGGCAATCTTCCCCTTTTGGGAGGCAAAAGGGTGTATTACCTATGCCCTTTTTGAATGGATTGTGAATATTACTTGGGCCTTCCCTTTTTTTGCTTTTTTGGCAACTGTGCTGGTCTTATTGCCCATTATGTACTTTCTTCTGTTTGATTGTCATAAACCGCTATTTTTTTTCAAATGGTTTATCATTTGGGTACACAAAAGGCAGCAATTTTTGTGGGTCGCGAGCTAAAGCGGGATAGCAGGAAAGAATGTGGAGAAATACGGTTTTGGGGTTAATGATTTTTGTGCTTTATTCCTCTTCAGGAACTGGAGTTTACGCGGGCACATTGCAGGGCTACTTATTTGGTATGGAACGGAAAAAAACGCCTTTCTTGGGCAAATTACGATAGGGTTATCATTTCCTTGCATATTGTTTGCGCCACCATCTTAGGCGCTATTGAAGGTTTCAATATAGCTAAATCATGTTATTGTGCGGATAACACTCAACCGAAGACTATCAAAAAATGATGTGCTGGGTTTGTACGATTTCGATTGGACCTCAAAACATCGAACTCCTGCCATTCCTTAGACGCTTCTTCGAGCTACGATTTTTGTCAGTTCGATTGTTGCATTGGCTATAATAGGGGCGGTAGGAAAGAATCAATTGAATTCTCAATCGTAATTTATTCACAATAGTCAAGCCAAAACATAGCGTACGGGGTCTTTGTTAGAGATTTAAAACGAAAAGAGTATTGTGTTAATAGGATGACATAACGGTGCGTCTTAATGGACGGAACCGTCACTGGAGGGTATATCCAGAAGTTCAAGCAATGACAAAGTAATTCGGTGCTTGCAGCTTCATGCAGTGAAGCCAACCTTACTAGAGAAAAGAGGAGGGCCTCAGTATCTTTTTTTGATAGCATTATCTTGAAAGCGGAAATAGAAACAAAGCGCGGAGGCCATAAAACTATGGAGAACTACAGAGCAGTGAACCTTACCCGAAATAACTTGATTTGTCGGTTCTCTTTTGTAGAAGATAGGGATTAAAAGGAACCTTTTTAACCTTTTCTTAAAAATCGCAACGAAATAACCGGCGCAAAGGCCAAACTGTTTTCAACCTGTTGAGTTGCGTTTACAAAATACCTTGAACTTTATTGTTGGAGGTTGTTGAGAGACTGTTTCCGTCGTGCGAAGTCTTTTGGAACCGTGAGATGTCTACTCACGCGTTGTCTGATTAGATTAAAGGTGGTTTAGATTACTCGGCATTATAGATTAATTATTGCCTTTATCTTTACAAATTCAGCATCTGTAATGCTCAATAAAGCAATCGAAAAACAAATTACAAGTTGGACGATTCCCGCGAAATATGGTATTAAAATTCAATATTTTTATTTATGTTTTAAGTAAATTCCAAAACCTTAATATTGAGGGGAACCAAAGCTCCAGTAAAGATGGCTGTTTGCTTCATCCATTAACAGAACAGATTTGTCAGCATTAGACGAGTGAGTAAATGCAGGAGGTCGATAACAGTTTATCGGTTAAAATTTAAATTTTTTGAGCATTTGAATATTATTTGGTTTTATTACTTCATTCAAGGCTTTTCAGAAAATACGCCCGTTTTTTTGATAGTAGTTAGCTGGTCTTACTATTTTTATTTCTTATTTATTGGATTCAAAGGGAGTTCAACCTTTTGGCTTTCGCAGCACCGTAATTGATTATTTGCCTGTACATCACCGTTGCGGGTCATTTGATTCCAATACGAAAGCTTTTAATATAGTGTTAGTCTTTCGTTAGCTATGATTTGTTAGACGATCAAGTTCTGTGCCTTGATTTAGTTTTTATTCATCCTACTTCAAATTTTTCTAGATACTTAAACTTGCATTGGACTTAATAGGGAAACTGGATTTCGTTCGAAGGTTTTAATAACGTATTTGAAAGGTCTCAACTTTAAATCCCTCTATTTTTTCCGTAAAGTCCTATATAAAACGGTATTCTTCTTTGAGCGGAGCATGATTCAGATCAAACTTTCCGGATTCAGTAAACAATTGGAAGGCTCAATATTAATATAGCTGTAATTGTGGGCCCAAAATCGTGTCCACTAGATCCTGTACGTCTTCGGGTTTCTAAAAGCTACTGTATCATTAATCAGAGTTTCTTAGGCTAAATTCTGGTAAGGTTGTTATTACTTTAGAAAATTAATCTAACTGCAAAATTATACAGCAGATTTGTTGGTCGGATATCTTTTCGGATTTATTTTCCTTTTCCAATATTAAAAATGTTTCAATAAAGCGTAGAATTCGATATTACTAAAACGTTCTAAACATGTAGTTGTACTAGCATAAACCTTTTTTTTTTCTTAATTGTTACTTAAAAATTTAATAATAAAGTCCATAGCGAAAATTTAAATTCATCATATTTTCATATACGATTAAAGATATTGTTGGAATTTGTTTTAAGGCAATATTCTTGTCTAATTTTTATCTTAGGCGATTTTGGGTAAGGTAAGATGTTACTAAATTGAAGGCAAACTTTTTAGAATAGGGTTTTTGCCGTATTTGAGCAACTAATTTTTTTGGCCAATTCAGGGGAAGTTTAATTTCGCTCATTTCGTAAGTAGGCTAGAACTAGCATAAATAAACTGCCTGTATTGTAATAGTATTTCTACGATCTTTTACCTAATATTCTTTTCATCATCTTTGCAGCTAAAAAAGGCCGTATATTTGAAAATCTCTAATTCTGCGGTATATATCAACATATCGCTCCAATACTTCTGTTTTCTACTAGTTCTGAATTATATCAAGAACTTGTCTAGAAGTTAATTCCTCCACGGTTCGTTGATGTGAGCCCTCCAGGAGCAATTGCAGGATTCAAAACAATCCAAATCCAAGGAAAATATATAAAAGGGTTTTTAAATATTGGGTAGTTTTGATAAATCAAGTTTTTCATTTGGTGTATTTCAACTTAAATTTTTTATTCAGCTTGGTCAGATTGATGCGGATTTATGTCCTCTATTCTACAATGTACTAGTTTTATTGCTAAATCATTTTCCATAATTCTTGCAAAATGGACATGCGTGTGAAATATATATCCTCCTTCAAATGTCATATTTAAATCACAAATGTGCACTCAAATTTGGAGGATTACTCTTAATTGGGATTGCTTTTTCGAATGTGCCTTTAATCTATAGGATATGTAATGGAGTGGTCACCCTAGCGTAAAAATCTTTTGCTTCCTGATCCAGAATGAGGTTCTTGTTTATTTTTCAATTATCAAATTAGTTTGATATTTCAAAGGTCTCCCTTATCTTCGATTTTTGATTCAATAGAAAAGTAGTTTTCTGCACACATATTTCCAGAGCCACAAATTTTATGCTTCCCGGAACTTAAAGAGTGGTTGCAAGATTTATGATCCTTTTTTGATAAGAGAGTTTTTTCGTCAAACTGAATTCCTTGTATCGGATTAGTTTTATTAATTCTTGTTCGTTTTTCTGAGTTACTGCTTATAAGTATTGAGTCGCTATTGTGGGTTATTTCTTGTGTTTCTAGCTTGTCCAAAGTGACTCACATAATTTCTCTTAAATCCTTCTTTGGTTCTACAACTTTGAGGATTGATTTCGGTTTGTTTTCAAGCGTTTCGTTCCTTAACTTGGCTTTCGGCAAAATTACTTGCACCGTCCGGATTCCATTCTCAGAAAAGGTTTGGTTTATATAGGAAATTCAGTATGTCTTTCATTTATGGTTTATTCGAGTTACGCGATTTGGAAAGAAAAGTGTGTGAATATATTTTTTTCGACCTCTCATGAATTCTATGTTGAGTCTCAGAGCCTCTTTGTTTTACCATCAGCTTGATATGAAAATCTTTTCAATCGGGGACACTGTCAAAGTTATCCCCTTGTTTTTTGACCACACTATCTGCATGCGTAATAGCCGCTGGCTCACTCTTATCGGGCAGTGATACCGCATAGATGTGGGATACGGCAAGTGCTCACATTCTGATTCAGATTCAGATCGGTTGATTTCAGGGAATCGAGAGCAAAATCGAAGTGATAAATATTGTAAAACAGATCAGACCAGCCCGACGTCTGGGCCATTCGGTTGAGTTCCTAATAGAATCCCCCTAGTTAAAGCTTTTGCAGCAGCCTGTCATTGGTTAATGGCACTCGCGTTCCGTGATCTTATCGCTGATCAGGAAGCAATTTCCCGAATGGTTAGAATGTGCGAAGTACAACAGCATCGCTTGATCTATGCAATTTGCTAACGATCGGTATTAGCCCTTCCAATCAAATTGAAAGAATGTGAAGGGCTTTAGCAAGGGTCAGGTTTCTGATCGTTGCTTTGGTTTTTGCACTCTCTCTGCTACGGCCAAGCTAAGATTGTGGTGTGTAGGTGCGGGCAATGCGCACATGCTGGGTGCATTACCATTATCTCGTGAAGCGGACCTCTGTATTACGAGGGAGCAGCCTTGTATTGCGCATGCACTCTCAGTGTAGCGGACATTCCGCACGCTTGATCGGTCACTTGAGGAACATGGGCCACTTTTGGAGTTTAGTTTCCTCTCGGAGATCGATTTAGTCCTATAACGTGGCGCTGTTGTCCTGTGATATTAGTTGCTCGCGTCCGATCTGTCTCCATAGCGACTATTTAGTGTTCGCCGTGCTATAGAGCCGCCTTGCTCTCCGAAGTTACCGGCGTGACGTCGCCATGTTAAAACAGCTTTTTAAAATTGTTGTACAGCTCCTGACGTATGAACTCGCAAGACATCGTTTTTCAGCATAATATGCTCCACCGCTCATTGCTGGCGAGGGATTGGCACGCAACTTGGGCACGGAGATACCCCTAACATTATTGGACAAAAGACATATTGGGTCGCACGCGCCGTGTTCAATTGGAGAGCTTGAAAGTGCTGCAGTGCTTCGGCTACGTTGCGAAGGTATTTGGTGCCCGCACATGTGCAGGTTAGCGTAGCTCTCGCACCCCTACACTCAATTGATTTTCAGGCCCATAGTTTCAACTTGATGTGCCACTTTCCTTTTTGCTGTGACATAGCAAGTTCAAATCGAGCCATTGGGTGCCGGATGTTTTCCTTTTCGTGATCCAGTTGATGGAGTGGTTGGAGAAGGATGAGAATGTGCTACTCCATCTCTTGACGCTCGCAATAGAATTGACATAATCAAAACACATTAAAGGATTTCTGAAAGTCCTTAGAAACGAGGGACTTGTTATATTCAAATTTTCTCTCCGCACTGTAAATGTGTGAGACATTATGCCATGTTTCACTAGTGAACCCTGTCGTTAGAATCAGACGACTCTCGAGAGCTAGTCACATCAGTTGCGGTAGCAAGTTCTGCGGCCTTTTCATTCATAAGGTGTTAATCATTTCAAAAAGAGGATGGGCAACCGCGTTTCGTCATAGCTGATTTCTTGACATCTCGATAAAACCTCAATGACCTTCTTTTTACTCTATTTCGTGTGTGTGTGTTTTTTCATATCAAACTCAAAGAGACTTTAGGTTCGTTACGTATTCGAGGCTCTCCGCTGATTTGATCTCTCAGTGCAGGGGAGAATCGTAGACACTCTCTTGCCTCTCGCGCGCCAAGCGAGTTTAGATATTGTGATAGGCGTGACTTCCACGCACTGGACTTTCCAAAGAAGAAGGACCTTTTGACATCATAGTACCTTCGCTCAAGTCTATATTCTGGTGATTGCACATCTTGATTTCATTGGCTTGACGTGACAGGTATATATGTTAGTGTGCTCTTATAGAGATGTGTTAGCCTTCGCTTACGAAATGTGGAAGCTTTCCTGCGGCACTCCGTGATATCAGTCGCGCCAGCGCCATTTCCCAGATGGTGACTTAAAGGCAACATAGCCTCTAGACGTCAACGTATGGGATCAGTCTGAAGAAACATAGGGGTCAATTGGGATCGGGATTGGATCTTGGACGGGTTTTTGCCGATAAAAGCTGCCCCTTCTAATCGATTTCTTAGCTAATTTGACCAAAAAAGGGTCATTTTTATTCTTTGCCCGCTAGAATCCAAATCATTTAACTCTCCACTTAATACTGGACCAGCCGACTTGATCGTCCCAAGGACTACCCTCTGAGCGAGTACCCTCGCTCTCGTTGGTCTGATCAGGCCGTTCGGTCAAGAGATTGTTCCCCAACTTGTTGTGTTCTATATAATTTTCGCCATTTTGGAAATCAGCCGATTCCGTAATACGGAGCGGTTAGCTGTTACTCTCTTCTGTGCGAATGAGGAGGTTTTTTGAAAATTTCATCGAAGCTGTAGGTTCATTCAAGTATCGAAGAGACTTACGTTTCTTAAATTTTCTATTGTGCAAATAACTGAACACGCGTTCAGCCGCGGTCTAGAAATCTTATGACACGAGTATATTAGGATAAAGGCGGAGCTTCAGATTGAGTGATGTATCGGTATGTAAATTGCTTCTTTAGTAGCTCGTTTTAGATGAGTTTGCGTTTTTAAATAACACACAAGTGTGTGTACGCGAGGACGTAATTTTAGGAAACGCTAATTCCTTAATATCAGCTTTTCCTTGACAAGATTCGCATTGATTTTAGCTGGGAGTATATTTGCAGTCGTTCGATATCAGATTAGCGGTTAAACAGATGTTTTGCCTTGTGGAATATTCATTTAGTACGGCAAGCAGTCCTCGCTTTAGAGTTTTTGATATTAAACTTAAAACAATCGGTGCTGATTAAAATGCACTTAGCATTCAGTTCGCTACTGTTTATTTGAGCATTCATGAGTCAATTCTCACTCTCATTCAACACTATATTCTATAAAATTCCGGGCTTGTTTTATACTCTCTGCTTTATTTGTTCAATAGCTGTCGGATCATTTTTTTAAATTTCGCTGTCGATCATTTCAGGCGTGTGGTTTGTTGTGGTGGAGAGCAGAGATTTCATTATTGCACGGACGTGTGGAAGCGATGCTAGGCACACACTCGATACTGGTTGTATAGATGTCGACCTTTCTCTCCTTAGTCGGGTAACGTCAGCCTCTTAATTGTTGTACGCACTCTCCGCGTTAATGATTTTAATCATATGGCCGGAGAACTCATATTTTATTATTAACTTCTAAAAACCTGCTGGACTCCATAGAGATGGATGATACAAATTAACTACAGCAATATAGTAGCGCGTGTCAGGCCATCAAATTATTTCTTGACTATAGTACATCTTGTTATCTCTCAAGCCAAAGTTTAAATAAAATTTCCCATTAAGAGCAGGAAACTGTTTTAGTGTGAGCTGCTACATGTTACCGAACAGATGAAACGCTTTGGGATAGCCTTGGCAAAAAAACTCATAAGCTGAGTCAAACCCCGCAGATTCGCCATTTGCTCCAAGGCGACTTGCAGACTAATGACAATCATGTTGCAGGGTGATGTCCGTAAGTTGATCCCGAATCCATTTACAAAAAGATACAGTATCAAGTAATCCCAGCAGTCTCGTGAATGGTTGTCTTGATAATTTTCTACTTGATTAGAAGAACATATTCCGAGTGCAAAAGTTCAATTTCCCAAGGTTATAAGTTGAAGATACTTGGCCTCAAGCGTAGAAGGGTTCTCCTCAGCCGAAGAGGACGGAATCTATGAATCATTCGCAAGTGAGTGTGTGTGTGTGTGATGTGGAAGAGTAGGATATCGAAATTCTGAGCAGTTTTATAATGGTGTGCAGAGACAAGGCTCTGGGCCAATACTCTCTGAAATTGGGGGAATTATGGGCGATTCCCTATAATTTGATTACGGACCTTGCCTTAAAT
>Ga0163217_1083315_pt1 | contig 10396 bp, 7 predicted proteins | sample SynspAceP_FD_185933 | JGI IMG/M metagenome (GOLD analysis project Ga0163217, IMG submission 185933) | Saline lake microbial communities from Ace Lake in Antarctica - Synechococcus sp. Ace-P (PacBio error correction) | ecosystem: Environmental > Aquatic > Non-marine Saline and Alkaline > Saline ... | reverse complement strand
ACAGCAATCAGTCGATCCTCGACGGCAAGCCGATTTCAGGGTGGCAAGGGTTTGACGATTGACTCATGGCACCCTATTGTTCCCTGATCGTATAATTGGCCCGGAACTGATCGCCCCGGCGGTCTGTCAAGGACCCTGTTGATTTCAGCACCTTCGTTGCCCACGCTGGCCGAGATCTCCAGCGGAACGCATCAGTTGCGGAATGGCGTATGGACAAAGCTTTTTGCCGCAACTGAAAGGGCAGAAAGGAGTCCTCGCAGTCCTGCGATCTACTGTTTTTACTCATTCCAATCCGAAAAAGGGCACTGCAAAAATTCTTCGCTCGCAACCACCGCTGGGAAGCTCTACTGCGGACGGCAACCTGTTTGACGTCCAGGCCGACCCTTGATGAGTCAGCCACCCGTGGTCACAGAGTCGACGAACTGAAAGCAAATTCCGTATTGCAGTTGAGAATCCCGCACTGGATTCGAAGCCCTCGCAACTGGCTTGGACGCAACGCCTATGATGAGGAACACGGCTGCAAGGGTTGCATTTACTTCGAAATCAAACTCTTTCATGCCGTTTCGTGGTCAAATTAGCTGTGACAATTGATTCTCGGGTCGCGAATACTTTCGATCATCCGCGCTTAGATTCGGTGGAACTGTTCCGGAGATCCGTTTCCATGTTTTTTCCCGTTTAAAATTAGTTTTTCAAGGGGAAAAAAAAAAAATTACTTCCTTATTTTTTTTCGGTTTGTTGGATACTGAATGTAGGGGGCCGTCCTTCGTTCGTCCATGAAGTTCCTTGTGCAAAGTGAAAATCGCTCCGACTTTGGGTCCTGCGGTATGATCCTTCAGGAATCGGCAAACAGGCTAATGTGCCGTGCAAGCCGGCGTCTTCCTTTGATTGTCAGTTCGCCAGGACCGTCGGAAACACGTTTCGACCAGTTCCAGCGATCGAGTCTGTTTCGTCCGGGCCAAACATCCCCGGACGGAAATTAATCAGAGGCACCCCTGGTGTGAGCCTGTTCGTGAACGTCGGATTCTGCCAGAACTGTATGGTTAATCCCCGGTGAGTGATAGGCCGTTGGTCGCTGGTGAAATATAATGGCCGTCGATTCACGAAGCCTCCAGACCGGTCCAGTATCGTTTCCAGCAAGTCGCCCCACCTGCTGACCCCATGTGAAAAGTGACCGCCGCATTATACGCGGCCCACATTTTGTCGCTGCTGGTTATCTGTGATACTGCTGATGTTCCATTCAGGCCGAAACGACTCACCGTTTAATGCTCGGGTCGGGGGATGTTCGTCCAAATCACCCTCGCGCTGTCCGGGTACGAAGCATTATTCGTGCCTAAGGATAAGGCTCTAATTATTGTCTCAGGAGCCACCATTCGGATAGGTGAGGCCCTGACAAAAACCCGCGGCGATGAAGATATGGATCGCATTCTGTGTTCTCCCAAGAGCTCGATGGTTTTTTGTGCGGTTTTGTGTCCGCCTGATCCGGATCCATCACCTTCATAAGTCCACCGAAAACAAACATCCGATGAGGCATATCGCAGTGGATTGGCGGCCTTCGGCTTCAGTGGTGAAAATTATTCAGGTTCAGGCAGGCAGTAATTGCCGGGCGTATGAGCTTCTGCCGGGGAATTGAATCGCGCGTCCAGTTTCCGGTACGTCCCACGTCCGGTTCCGGCGATGATGTTCACCGGGGACTCTCATGTGATAATATCTGCCGACTCGGGCACTTAGTAGTCCGTTATTCTTTCAGATGCTCCCCAGAGTTACCGTGCCGCCCCCTCGGTAAATTCGTACTGTACATGAACGTGACTTTCCCGATGGTCTGCACATCTTGTGCTCCTGACAGTAGCGGAATCGAACAGCTATGTCCCTCCTTCCGCAGTCATTCAATTATTGGGTGTTCGCATATCGAAATCGCCATAACAGTGCCCAGCACACTCGCACCGCAGGGCGTCTGAGACAATGAAAGAATATTGCGCTACCTGGAGCGTCTGACTTTCGGCTGGTCTTTTTCTCTGTGTTTCACGTTCCGACCGTACGCTCTGCAATGCAATCCGCACAACCACAATGCCAATGCGGAAGACACGTCAGCTCGCAGCAGATGAGAATTGTCGGAAGGTAGTTTCGTTGATATGCATGAAAGTAACTTTTGGGATAGCCTAGCATGCGTCCAAGGACCTGGAACACTGATGATAGCGAATGACGCATCAAAGCCAAAAGGCCAAAAGCAAAAGCCAAATAAGCGGTCATTCAAAGTAGATATCAGCGTAATCGTCTGTTCAATCATGCACGTGGTCTTCCTGAGAGCGCCGCACCGCTTGCGCGCCTATGGTTGAGGGATTCAGTTTTTGTACTTCCATTGCGCTTATCATCGCCACTGCCTGGTGATTGACGACCGATGCTGCTTTACCGCCACGGTTCCGCAAAGCAACCGGGTTCCGCGTCCCAAAACGGCTATTGTTACGCCATTGACTTTGCTCACGTGCTTACCAGCGAATGTTTTTCAACGATGAATTTGCAGAGCCTTCTGGTAAGTCCAGTGGCAAACGCAATCAACGTTATATCCGCCAATGCTACGACCTGCGGTTCAGGCAATCGGCCTGGGTTTGACTGATTGAAAAAGCGTTCGTCACTTGTACTGCACCATCGAGCAATTCAATCTTCTTTCCTTTGGCAAGCGCACGGACGACTCCGGGAGTCGTGCCATTTGACTCGCAATTCGCGTTGCATGATCACACCCCCCCCCCTTTCCGCGGTTGCGTCCTGCATTAGCCTGGCTGTGTCCACTATTGTTTCGCCAAAGCTGATTATCGAAAACGTGAGTCACGCCGGCTTTGCATCCAAGCGAATTAGCCAAGGAAACGATAGCTGTTGACGGGCAGAATCGGAGGGGCAAGCGTGGGCATCGAACGATAAAGCTTGGCAACCGGTGAGTTTTCTCAAGCTCATACTTGATCACGAGCGGAGTTTGAAGGCCGGGCCCCACCGATCCAACCCATTGTGTTTGCTGCATCGTTATAACGAGCCACGCCAAATTTGCGCCAGCGAACATAGCCTCGGGCGTCCCAGGCGATGTTATCCAACGCTAGGATAACCGACGCCGATTCCACGTTGTCTGATAAGTCCTGAGAAAGTTGCGGTAAATGATTGGTCGCTACAGTTTTTACGGTTGCAATCTCAATCATTGCCGCTTCGCTCCGATCGGTGTTTTGGCGTTCGTGCCCGCCGAAAGGTAGCTGCCACAACGCATTTTCATTTGTTTGCTGGGTTGGTCCGCTATAGAATTGCGTTGGGCGAACAACTCGACTTGCCCTCTGGAAAACTGGAGGGCATTCGAGTTTCCCGGGGGGCGATACTTGGTGGATATCATTCAAGTACGGAGGAACCAATCTTCGCTCGCAGGCCGCGTGGTCATGCGTTGCATGTCGATCGCTCGCAAGCCTGTTCCCTTTCCGCCTGGCCGAGTGTCATGAAATTGCCTAACGACAAAACCCTTCGTGCGGCAAGACACGACCGGTTGCTTCGAGCGATCGACGTGTTCATTAGATTTTTCATTCATTGCTTCGTTGCGCTATCGAGCTTACAAACCGCACCATCAAAACTGTTGAGAGTTCCGACGCCGAAACCAGGCATGCTTAACCTTCATGTATTGTGCGTTTCATCGCTTCCAGGCTTCAGTATCACGCACATAAATCTTCTCGGAAGCTTGTCGCCAACACCGTCCAAGGGCGGCGGCAAGTCGACCTTCGTCGCCCATTCAAGGGACTCGGTTTGACATTGAAACGAAGCGTTGAGGAAACATTCGGGGCCGCCCACCCCACCTCGACGAGGGCTAGGCGTAGCAATTTCATCTTGCCATTCGTTGTATGAACGAATTCGTCGTCACGGAGTTTATGCGGATCCGGACTGAGCGAATCGAGCTTGCCTTCAGCGTAATTGCGCTGCATCGTTGAGTTCATAATCCGCAGAGTCCTTTGGGCAACGGACTCTAGCCAGACATTCCCTCAGAGGACCGGGAGAGCTTCCAGTCTTGGGAAGCTTTCATGGGATGCGATTCTTCCATCTTCTTCCGTCGAGCTGATGGCTAGGCTGCGCAACCGAGATCGTAAAAAGCGAAGCTTTCGGCCTTTTTCAACGACGCTTCAGTATTGCGATAAATACGGATTTCAACGATTGTTCGCTGCTTGACCGTTCTCTTCAACCATGGCGACATTTTCCAAATGTATGCGGTTCTGTTTTTCCAGATCCGATTCTAGTCTCGATCCCTCTTTCGTCCAGTCTTTCTCAAAGTACTCGATGCGCAACTTGGTGTACTTCGCTCGATAACTGAACGTTCCTGTTCGCCAACGCCCTCATGGAATTGTACACCATCGTTCTCGACGACAATTTCTCATCAACCAGGACAACTGGTTAGCCATCATTACTACTGAGGCTGAATTCGTATTGACTTCCTCGGGGTGCGTTAAAAGAAACAATCGGAATCGAGCGCCGAATTCGTATTCAGCTTTTCTTGTGATAGATCGAATGTTCCAGATCCGTAAGTTCTCTGTCTCCTTTACGGGTTGCCAGTTCGTTCCGAAGTTCGTGGTAAACTTGTCCCAGTCGCCTTTTGTAGTAAGCGACTCTCATGTTGTTAGTAAGTCGCCGCGATAACATCTCGAAGAAGATATGGTCGCAACGTTCAGCCGTCGTCCGGCTTTGACCAACATTCGCATTCGCATTCCCGTACGCACTTGCATTCTGTGGGTGCTCCAAGAAACGGATAAGTGATCGAGCTGTGTATTTGTCCGCGACACGAGCGAGGCTTAACGTGAATCCGCCACAGTTTCGACGCCGTCTTCCTGGGAAGTGTCAAAGCAGTGCAGCCGATGGAGTGGAAAAAATCTCTCCAACCGCGACGCAGACGTCGGTCGTCCTCGCAATGGTCGATATCGGAGCCCGTGATCATCAATAGCTCGTTTAGTGCTTCACCGCCGCTGACGCTCGCTCGCGGGCATCGAAAGCAAGCAAGTCGGCATGGGCGAACCCAGGATTCGCGATATTGCGGAGCCGTTGATGTTACTCGAGCAAGTTAATTCAGGCTCGCACTCGTACTTCCGACGTATGTGAAGATCGGAGCGTGATTCGAATCGAGAAATGGGAACTGGGTCGAGGATTGGCTGGCAATTTAGTGCATCCAAACCTCGCCTCAGCTAGCAACACGCGGCCCTCCAACCTTGATCCGCTTATTGTTCGTTACCATCCGCTTCAAAATAACTGGGGACCATCGGGACGGCGAGCTCTTGGACGCGCAGTCGCGGCGAACTGCCTCAGACATTGCGAAAGCGAACGGGATTGGCCGTGGCCTTGCAGAACACGGGCCCAGGGCCATGGACCTTCGTGTGGCGGTGAAAGGCTGCGGTTTTTGTGTTGAGTGCGACGTTTGTTTGCCGACGGACTCCATTGAGTTCGAACTGTCAAAGAGCTGTCAGCGTTCTTTTGGCCCTCAGCGTCGATTCGCCGCCTTAAAATCGGGCGTCGATCTTTCCATGTCAAGCGCGGGAAGCACATTATTCAAATCTTGGATCGCCCGAACGAATAGATTACCGCTCGGCCTCGGTTCATCTTGCCTTCGAGTTCGAAGATCGGGACTTGGTTTCTAGCGGCCGTGATATAACACGCTCGCTGTTACCGCGAGCTTGACCGCGAGGTTGGGCTTAATAGGGCGTTACGAAACTCGATGTGCAGTGGAAGTGGTCGCCCCCCATCAATAGTGGTGTCGATACTTGTCGCACCCAGCTTCGAGAAGCTCATCGTCGGTAATTTTAGCACCGGGACTTCCAGTGTTCTTTCAGACGAAGCTGGCTGATCATCAAACAAACAATTCGTCCCGCGGCGCTGGCATCGCGAGGTCGGCTCTTACGTTCAATGCGTTGCATTTTTGTTGGATTTGCGCCAGCTCGGCAACCACCATCGCATCGTGATCATCCACACGCTGCGGCGACTGTTATCCCAGCCAGCGCCTGGCAAGCCGCGCTGAATAGCGACCGCTTCGAATTTCGCCCCCTCCCAAAGCGATCACTTGCATTGGCTCGCTCCGTCCCACGTACCGCCTTTGATGCGAAGTCGGGATCTTTTGGCGGCGTCGCGGGGAGAGCCTGAAGGTTTCTTTTCGCCTTGCGCAAAAGTCGCCGTATAGCGACACAACGAAAAAATCGGCAGGATGATAACGCATAAGGAGCTCTAAGGGGGGGGGGAGCTGTGAGTGAGATGGATCTGGGAGGGCGTTTGCCTAAACAAGTGAAACCGTCCAGCAATAAACTATCGAACCTTCGGGGAACCGGTAGGCGCAATGCCCTTCCGGTTTTGCGCACGGACGGCTTGGCGCCGTTCCGTACTTGTAACAGCAAAACCAAATTCGGTTCCACATTTGAAATCTCGGATCTTTGCCTGCGGGTAATGTTCCAAGCGGCGGATGGATCCGTGGTTTGGAATGCGATGTGACCAAACGCAGCGTTTGGGCGTTAGCAATCTGCAGCCCTCGCGATCTGACTCTCCGCCTTGCCTAGATTCAGAAACGAAAACGCTAACTCAGATTTTTCTGGAAAACACTGGCGCGATGTAAAATCGGGCATGCTATATTTCCCGTTTACAGCTGAGGTAAAGCGGGTAGGGGGAAATGGTTTCGGTATAATTAGCTCGTTTTGGCGTTTAGCTCACTCGCTCGCATTCAACCGGGGCTAACGCCAAACTGCTATATAGAGTATGCGGAGAATGAATTCCCCATACCTGCTTTAAACAGTGTTGAGATTTCGCTCATTACAGGAGAATTCATGAATTTCACGTCGGTCCCATAGCCCTCGGCTTCACGCTTGGGAATGTTGTTGATAGCCTATCATCGGCGTTTTGGTTAGGACCTGTTGTCTCCGGCGTTCAGGCCGCTCGCGATGCAGCTCCGACGAATGTCTTTGCAGAAATAATTTCAAGGCAGATCGGTCTTTGGTTGGTTACATAAATTATCTCATGCCGGCTTACATATTCAATTGCCGATCAACGGTACCGGACCGGAATCGTCGCGAGTAGTGTCGATTTCCGCGGCGCAGAGGCTCTAACAGTGAGCGGTTAGTTGGTTGGGTGGGTCTCACTTCCCTTTATGAAGGCACAGTCGCATGGAGCAAATCTTTCGTAATCCTAGCACGCTGATCAGAATGAAGGTACAGATCGAATTATTCCAGTGGCGATGGGGCCAAAACCGCCGCATAGAATTACAATGATTTCCGCAAGCCCGGCGATTACCAGCCTTGGCGAACCGAAAATTAAGCACGCTGCGTTGTCCAGCTGATTCGTGGCAGATCAGGAGTAAACGTTTGCGGTGGCGCAGGACCAACGTATTGCCCATTGTCTTGGGGATTCGATACAGCAGATGATACGTACCGGTCCAAGACAGAACTTCTTGATGTCATTTTCGTCCGATCTCGATTACGCTCTGCTTCGTGCCGTGCGTGTGTTTTGATGCGTCAAAAGCATGAAGTTCGCGACACCTTGGACGGCACTCGAACAACTGATTGCTGCTGGTGAGATCGCCGACAGACCTTGGCGATGTCGACTGATGGCGCACAGATGAACCTTGTTGGTGCTCTCTATACCAACCGTCGGCGTGCCAGGATATGCTATTACCACAAGCGTCCCGCGACGTTGACGGTGGTTGAGTGGAATTGCGATGTCCAGGGATCATGTGAGTCGGCGGGAGCGATGGCGAGTTTTGGTTGGTGTTTGGATCTGGGATTTCAACTACGATTACTTTCCCATCCTAATCGGAGATTTGTGGCGGCCCGAATACGTCCGTCGCTTCCGATTCCGGCAAGCAGCATTGTTCGCGATACTGCTGATTATGGCTGATGCGGTCTTGCACGAGCAGTCGTGTCACTCAGGCGCTTGTCATGTCCTTGGATGGCAGGATGGTGCTGTTACGTTTGTTACCGATTCCATTGACCTGGAAAGCAGCAGCATCGGTCCCAAATATTGTCGCGGTATTGACGCACGGGTGCAACAATTTCCCGTTGTGGGGTCTTCCAAGGATCGGGATCAGAGAGTCTCATACGTATCTGTCGGTTGCGTACACTGACAACAAAGAGACGGTTGGCGAGTCAGAGAGGATCTCGTTGCCATTGTGTCTTGAAAGTTGCTGGAAAAGTAGTGGTTTGGCGAAATCTCCGAAGGCCGTTCTCGGCAGATTGGCTCCTGTCCCCTTTTGCCTTATTGAGTTTCTGTACGAACCGCTCGCTAAGGCAGGTCTGGGAGTGTCATTCCAACATTACTGCATTACGTTTTGGGCGTTAGGTACGCGAGAACCGTGGCTTACGCACCAATGCGGACTAATATACCAATACTTCCCCCTCGACCTGCTTTAAAAGTATTGTTCAACCTGTATGAAAAAAGCATCTACCAGCCGGCGCCATCTTTCTTGCTGCTGCGACGCAGGCGATCACGGTGCTCCTCTTTACATTCCGCTTTCCGCCTGGGCGGGACGGCCATACGGCTTCCCAGCGAACGCATTGTGATGGCTACCGTCGGGACGGTGTCCGGTACGGGTATAGGAAGGTCGTTCCTGGTGTCCCTTCAAGTGCAAATGGTGGCCGCTGCACCCGTTACCTCCGCATTCGCTAATGAAACGCTCGAGAGATCGTCAATCACATTACAGTTCAAGGTATTGTCGAGGCACTTACAACGACTATCGCGAAGTGGCTCGATCGCCCGGACATCGATGCTGTCCTGATTGGACGCCAGATCACTGGCCGACGCACGGGATCTCTATCGCTGCTTGTCAAAGTCTGGGAAGGATGTGTTCTGCGAGAGGCCCGAGTCGTTGCCGGAACAGGGTCGCGCCTATGGTCGACGCTGGCGCGTAGGAATGGGTCGGATTGTTCAGGCGGCAGCAACGTGTGATCGGTTGTACTAGCGACATTCCACGCTGGTTCGCGGAAGTGCGATCGGTGAGTGAAAAGATGTCTTTTGAGTTGCGTGAACCTCTAGCGGGAATGCTATACTGCCGACCGAAAAGATATCCTGCTGGCGTCGTATTGGGATTCTGTGGTTAGGGGCAGCCCGTTGGCATCCGTTCCTATTCAACGTTATTGAAGGCGCAGTTTCGTCCTTACCGCGATTTATTTTCAGGCGGCGGTTGATGACGGACTGTGTTGCTCACCGTTCGGAGCCGGCGGCTGTTCGCGACCGGATTGCATCGCACCGGCCTCCGTCGAATCATTCCGCCAATGGCAGTGACGTTGAGCGACTCACTTATGTTTCGAAAAACGGCACTAGAAGTAACCGCGGAGGGTTACTGGCAACATTTTGTATCGAGCACGGAAAGGTTGAGTTCCCGGTGTTATCCGTCGATGCTCGCTCGTGGTCGACCATGGAAGGTCTACAAGGGCTCGGTGGATTTCCTGGTTGATTCCTGCATGCAGTGAAAACTCGCCCAGTTCCGTTCTCCGAGATCATCGAGATCGCGCTCGAGCCGGTCAGCGTTTGTCATTCTAGGAACATTCCTTACGCTATGGTCGTCCGTTGAAGTGGGGATCCCGTCACGGAATTAATTATTTTGTGACCTGAAGCAAGTCGGTTGGCTCGGACCGTCCGATGCGTGGCTCAATGGGTCTTTGCATGTGAATGACGGGCGAAACTTTCCCACCGCTTCCTCAATGTGCGATAGTCTATTATGCGGACTGGTCCCTGATTGATTATTTCCCGCCTACATTAACGAGTATGTTTTCTTGGCTCCTTCAGTTACTTCGCGCCCATGGCGCTGACAAGATTCGTTCTACTTTCCAGTTTCACTTGACGTCATTCGCTTTGAGCTGACCGAAGCGTCTGGTTTGACACTACCCAACAAGTTACTTTGCCGACTTCGGCTTCGTCAGAAACTGTTGAACGGTCATCTCGAGCGTGTTCCCTAACCTATCTATACTCCTTTGCTTCAGGCTAAGTGCGCAATAACATTTGTTTCGAACTGGGCCGCGCTTGATACGATCCGCTGCGTTGCGAAGGCCTGCGAGAAAATTTGCGGATCGTGTGGCGTCGGGGCAACCGCGTGAAATATCCAAATCTTCGCTATTGTTTCTGACTTCGGACAATTCGGAACGTCATCGGTTCGCGATGTATGAAACCGGTATTAGCGACCGTTTGCCTAATCGCATAACCGCGCCGATCGACAAAAAGTTCAGGGTCGCAAGGATGCTGCGCGGCTGAGCACTTCCAGAATAATTCGTTTCCGAAGCCGTCCACGAAGCCCTTTGGTCACGCTTTTGAAGTCGGGCAATAGACGCTTGATTCAAAGTTCCATATGGATCATCAGACAGTCTGCGTCTTATCCGAGGCTGAGCGAGGTCCACATCAAGCTTTTGATATTCGCAACTTAGAA
>Ga0163217_1104600_pt1 | contig 10397 bp, 12 predicted proteins | sample SynspAceP_FD_185933 | JGI IMG/M metagenome (GOLD analysis project Ga0163217, IMG submission 185933) | Saline lake microbial communities from Ace Lake in Antarctica - Synechococcus sp. Ace-P (PacBio error correction) | ecosystem: Environmental > Aquatic > Non-marine Saline and Alkaline > Saline ... | reverse complement strand
GCAGCCTGGCGCGGGGTCACTAACCATAGACAGCGCAAGCCATTGGCATGGCTGATAAGTCGATACTCACGGACCGTTCATGGAGTATCAGCCAGTGAGATAGGGTACCACGGGCGGTCACGCTTCCTGGGCAGGCCGCGGGACGGCCATGGGAGCAAGGAATAAACGCTGATGGGCTAAGTTGTATCCGGCAAGTACCACCAAAGTAGCAAGCGCCTGACACCAAAGCATTAAGCCTGATCACGCCCTTGAGCATCTGCGCCGAGCATGGCCCGCAGCTTGCCGGGCTTGTCAACGGTTATTAAGCCACGGGATCCCAGTTCGCGCAGGGTCGCTGGACATGTGTTCACTGCGATCCGGCAGTGATCATGATTGCCGGCGTTTACCGTTCGCTGCCAATGACTGCGCAAAGGCTCACTGCCCTCACAACCATTACGGCCATCGTTCCAGGTGATAGATCGACCGAATCGCGTCTGGAACCGATTCCACCGAGCTGCCCCAGTGCGGATTCGGACATCAACGCCGACCCGCACATTGGCGCCCCCCATTGTTCCAGCAGGTCGCACATTGCCCTTCAAGAATTGATCTGCTCTTATCGATCACCAGCAACAGTCGCCCCTGAAGCGGCTCGGCCAGTCGCTTCCAGTAATTGCCTAAGAGGCAACGGTAAGGCCGGAGCTGCGTTGGGCCAAAAGGTCACCAACAGAAAAATACAGAGCCCCGCCGACCTGGAAACGCCACTTCCACGCGACGGCGGCCAGAAGCGTTGCGATGCGCCGACAAGGGCCGACCCAGCCCCACACCCTTGCGTTTGCCGGTCTTGTCCGGTTGCTGGTCAGCCGGGTGAGAGCTGATTAAAACCCTTGAAAATGGACCGAACTGGCGGCAGGAATGCCGCGTTCCGGTTATCCCAGACCTGAATATCGACCTATCCTCGGCGTCGAGCGCCGATCAGTACCCGGCCTTTGATCGGTTATAGCGGATAGCATTACTCAGGCAGGTTGCGCACAATCGGCTGAGCAGGCCGGGTAATCGGTACTGTATCGCCACACCGTCGGGTGCATTGCGCAGCTCGACCACCATTGACTTCCGCGAGGCCCCCTGGGGGGGAAAAAAAAAATTTTTTTTTTTTTCGGGGGCTTTTTTTTACCCCCCCCCCAAAAAAAAAAAGCGGTTGCGATCAGTTCGGCAAGACTGTAATGGGCCCAGTTCAGGATTGACGTTTACTCTGGTTCCAGCCTGGCGATATTCCAGCAGATCGGTGAGCATATCTTCGCGCTTTCCAGCGCGCTGTGCGAACGGCCTTCGACCAGTTGCGCCTCGCAAGCGGCATTCGGTTCTGTCACGCAAAGTCGACATCAACAATCGCGCCATTCATCGGCTTGCAACAGATCGTGGCTGGGCGGCGGCCAGATAGCGATCTTTGCTGGCGTTGGCGGCTCGGCGCCATCGCGGCGTCACGCAGATCGAGCTGCACTTTCTCACGCTTCAATGATCCTCGCTAGCGCAAATTGGCGTTCAAGCGCTGTCCAGTTCCTGGGTACGCGCTTGCACCGCGTCGCTCCAGATCTTCATTCAGCCGCCTGCATGGCTTGCCTGTTGCGTTCTGGCGTTCTGTTATGTCAGCCACGAGGCCTCGACTACAGGACCCTCGCATCAGGTCTGAGCAACATATTGATACGTACATCCAACGACTGACCTATTCGGCGCGTAAACAGGCGGGTTTCGTAACCTGCCAGCTCCCCCTGGCTCGTTAGCTGAGGCCGATGGTCTGAACTCGTCTTCGCCGCCGACGAAAGATGCCGCCCAATTCCCTATGACCTGTTAAAGCAGCGCCTGAGCATCGGGATACGCCAGCATACGGGCCAGGTCGATTGGACGGACCAAAAGGCCCTTGGTCAAGCCCCGCCTGAAAAATGCCGTGCAGCGCAATTCTCAAAACAGCCATTTTATAAACGTTTGCGCTCAGCCTTCAAGATCCTCCAGTCGCGCCAGCAGCTCTGGGTAGTAGCCTTTTACGCGACGACTGCAGAAACCGAGCCCCAAGCAGGACCGGTTAAAGAACTTCGCCGCGAGGGTCAGAGGGCTTCTGCTACACTACCTTCACATCCTTGAGACTGGACACGAGGATTGGTTTAAGATGCAGGGTCGTGCATGGCATTGCAACAGACAAACATCGGAAGGTCGGCCATGCTGACGCCATGCATGGCCAGAGGTCTGTTCAAATCCAACTGCTTTTTTCAGACAATTCAAGTGCTGAACTAACCGCTGTTGGGAATATTCGGCGTATAGTCAGCCCGCGGGTATCAAATTACCCAAGGTCTGGCCACGATTTTGGAAGCGAATCCAGGTGCCGATTGCATAATTGAACGCCAACCACATGCCTCTACAGAATCGCGTTACATAAACCATGGGCAGATCGAGAAAGCCTCCAAGGCTGTGTGACATTGGCGTGCACGGCCACCGAGGGATTGCGTTGGAGAACGCCAGCCCCGCCTGCAAGCTGCGAGCATGATCTTCTCCGCAGAACATATCTTTGTTGGGTTTCTGGACATCCACCAGATTGCCGTTGATCAGGCGCATGGCTTTCCAGCGCGTGCGCGTCAGTTCATCGGGCCCGCTGCCGGTAGAGGACGAAAGCTTCAATCGCATGCACCAATGCATCGACACCGGTGGCAGGCGGACCAGGAACGGCCATGGAGAGGTGGTGTTTCCGGATCAATAAGCGATACATCCGGGCACCCGGCCTTGCTGATAATCGAAAACCACCTTCTCCTGCTGGTTGGAAATAATCACGAACGCGTACACATCGGCCGAGGTCCTGGCCGATGCGTAGGTATCATGATTCAACGGTGGGATGGGCGCACGTATGTGTCAACGCCTTCAAAGGTAAGAAGTGCGGTCATGCGCGACCACAATTGCCAAATGGCCTTGGCGCAATCATGGGGCTACCGCCCCGCCTACGCGGCAAACTAATTAACGTTACATCCAGCAGTGCGATAAACCTCGGCCCCCCCTGCATGATCTCTTCGACGCGCGGGTTGGCCGACCACCTGAGTGAAGAGCACGTATCGAATGGGCCTGATCCTGCAAGGCTTTCTTTCAACATCAGCAAGCCAACCTTGCGGCCAGGACGCGGGATCAGACCACTAAGCAAAACCTTTCGGCTCCAAAAAGTAGCGGCGTAGTTGGCAACGTCTTGCGGGCGGCCTGCACCCGAAGATGATTTCCGGTTTTGTAACGAACTTGCGTAATTGTACTTATATGTAAGACATTTGGGGTTTCGACCTGGCTTGTTGTTGTCCGCCAAGAGAGTACCTGATTTAACCCTGCTCCATAAGCTGGCTGAGCGGAACCAAACCGTTTTTCAAACCCAATTAGAAACGCTGCGCGCGCCAGTACGACCTAAGTAAGCGCTGAGATGCTCGCAAGTCGGCATGCTGTGGGCGGATGTAGGTTCAACATGAATACGATAATAAACGCGGCACGGGGTCATCCATGTCAGCGTCTTTTCTACTTGGTGGTTTACGTGCCTTTTGCCTGTTCTGGTTGCTGGTCAGCCAGCCACGTCGCAGCAAATCGATGACAGCCAGATCCAGGCACTGTTTCCCAAAGCTACCCGGCATCGAACCCAAAGCCAGGAAGACCCGCCGTTTTTACAGTGTTTTTATCAGCTTGACGAGTTGCCTGGCTATGCCTTTGAGTCCCCAATGTTACTCAGGTCTTCAGGGCTTCTCGGGCAAGCCTATCGCCTGCTGATCGGGATGGACCCGCAGGGTGTGCTCAGCGGTTGTCACTGTCGTTGAGCACATGAGCCGGTGTTTCTTCACGGCCTGGCGAGCAGGCGCTGTTTGATTTCGTTGCACGTACCGTCAGCAGCATTCGGCACCGCCAATCGTCGTCGGGGGCCGCCAGGCAGAGGACAGGCGACGGCACTTCCTACCAGTTCGATGCGTAAGCAAGGCCCACGGTGTCCGTGGTTATTCTCAATGAAACCAGTATTGCCGCCGCCATGAGCGTCGCCCGCAGCTTCTTGGAAGGATCCGCCAGCAGCCCGTGGCCACGCCTAAAAGGGATCTGTTTTGAACCCGGCTGGATTGGCAACAGTATTGCTGGATCGCCAGCACCTGCAAAACCGGGAGATTTTCTCAAGCCGAGGCAGACGGCCGCCCTGGGCCAAGCGCCATGGCGTTACTTTCCGAGCCTGCAGATAGGAAGTGCCGAGCAAGCCATTTCAGCACAGTGTCATTTTGCCTAATTCAAACACGCTTAACGTGGTGTCGCAAACCTACTGGGTCAGGCCGAATTCGACAGCTCAAAACACGAGCTGAAAACAGATTGAGCAGGGCTCTGCTGTGGTTGGATCTCTGATGGACTTCTTACCGGCATACACAGATGACTTTCATCCGGCCAGCGCGCCCAGCAGACTGGTGTTGATGCAGAACGGACAAAGCAATCGAGCTGCACGATATGACGTATAACAATGGCGCCAATGGACCTGCCTCAATACTTCCCCTGCGCGACGCATAGCCAATATTTCCGGATCAAGCCACACGCCGGGTCAACCCGCCGAGCCGCTGAACTTGCAATCTGAACGTCAGCTCAAAGCAATCCACTGTCGAGATTAACGCCGCATTTGTCCAAGCGCTACGCTAGACCCTTGCCCTGTTCGATTATTTCAACCGCCTGCAGCCATGGCCCAGGCCAACCCCCATCTGGGCTGCGCATGGGCAGGAGCGCGCATGGCCAGTAGGGAATTACCTATTGCGCTGGTAATCCTGACGCGGAGATGTTCTTGTTTCAACCACCGTATCACCGTCACAGGCCGCGCCTTTTCATGTGTTTCGCGTAGCGGCTTTATGGTATTTACCCTGGTGTTTCTAGGCTTGTAATGCTCAGGGGCAAAGCTATCAGTAGTGAATACTTTCACCCTGCTGCTGTCGCTGGGCAGGATTTCGACCTCAGCGTGTCCGATGGACCCGGTGATATTCGTTCTCTGGAGCTTTACTTTCATCAGTCTGGTTTAATCTGGGCCGGGGACTATTCTTGCGGTGGTTATGCCCGTTCGGAAGCATTGCAGGAAATCCTCGCTGGTTGCGCCAAAAAAGCTGCACATAAAACAATGGAAGTCGCAGGATCCACTGCACCGCCCGCCTGCAATGGATCAAAATATTGCTGTTTAATCGGGGCTTGTGATCACCTTCTTTTATCTCCGCTGACCCTGGCGGAGCGTCTCGCCGAAATCGAGCCGTTCAAAAACCTCCATCACCCTAATTCTTCCTGCGCACCTGGCCTTTTGTGCTTGTATGCGCTGGCTCTGTGGGCTGGGCCTGTTCGTGCACAAGTTCTTATTGCCGCTACGTCTGCCCGTTGGGACGCTGGCTTTACCATGCTGGGGAAAAGTATCACCTGTTTGCCTGGCTCAAGCGCATCGACGCCTGCGGAAAAACCCTGTCAACACTGCAAAGAATCACTGCGAAATAGGGGGCGATCAAACCGCGACGCGGCAGCAGTCGATTACAACGAGTGCATCCAGTGCCTGGAATGCATCGTTCATTTTGACAATCAAGACCAGTGCGTAATCTTCAATCAGTGCTGAAAAAACAGGCGGCCAAAAGCTAGAAAACGCGCAACAAACAACCAGATTCATCTCGGACCGACAGCCGTGCCAAAACGCCGCCGCAGCGACCAAAACCTGAAGCTCACCAGCACTCGTCAAGGACATACTCATGACCATGCACCCTGCCTGCACTTCCCGTAACGGAGCAGACCACCGAGAAAGCGAGCTTGTGCTCGATTCTGTCGACGCCTGCGGACCCTGCTGTGGTAAATTGTGCCACAGTGCTGCCGCTGCTTCCCGGGGGCTACCACGCGACGAACAGTTGCGTAGTCGCCCGGGAAATGATCAAGTGGCTGGCATGCCTACGCGGTCTACAAAAATGGGACAGTTCGATGAGGGCATTTGAGCGGTATCGGGGGTGCTGGCCGAGGGCTGGAAACCGTCAAGGCATTGTCAATATAGGCCAACATGTACTCGGCGGGTCTCAGCGTGGGGAAAAACCCAACGAGGCACTCTTGTGGTTACCAACGCGCCGCAGACGCAGGTGAACCTATCGTCCAGTTCGAAGTTGCCGAGCCTATGAGCACGGCCTGGGCACTCAGCAGATCCGCAACAGGCTGGACTACTGTATTCAACTGGCTGCCGGAAAATGACAATAGTGATGGCTCATTGTGTTACTCGGAAAGCGGCTCTATGATCGCCCGCCAGCCGGCTGGACGGGCTTAGCTGGATACGCAACCGCCGCGCGGACGGGCGTTTGACCACCCCAGTGCGCGGCTGTTTTCTCGCCGAGCTGAATGGAAACCAGGTCACCGCTGCTGCCGGAACCAGCAAGCAGCGCGAGTAATCACCGATCACTTGCAGCAGATCGATAAGGCCGCTCGCGCAAAAAATTGCCGTTGGGCGTCATTGCTCAAATCGATGCAGAGGCACGTCATTCGGGTAGCGGCTTACCCAATCAGGAAGCCTGGACACTCTTCAGCAGGGACGAACTTCAGGCACTCTGGCAGGCTACGTTCGATCAAGCATAAGATTGGCAGATCCGCAGCACACCCGATTTGTTGCTGCGGAGGACCGTATACTGGTTGTTCTCACAGATTACTGAAACCTGACGAGCGCCAGCAACAAAACGACGCACCTTGCTATTGGACAGCGGGCGACCTATCGCATTGGACGGGAGGCCAGGGGGCCCAGTCGAGTCATTGTGGCTGAACATCAGTGAAACCCCTCAATGGTGACCTCCAAGGTTAGCCCGGTTTCGTGTGCGTCAAGCGTGTTGCATCCCGCATTTAGTAGAAAGCCAATTCTTCTCAAGGACCACTCGCCAGGGTGCCCCGGCGCGCGGAAAGCCGTGGACGCTCTTCGGCGAGGTTAACATTTTTACCGGCACGCCCTGCTCTTTCAGCGGCCTTGGACCATGCGTTCGTCTGCTCGGGGTAGCACCACCCCGTTCCTGCCAATCCCTGGAAAAAGATGGCGGGCTGCTGAATCTCGGCGGGCTCGCTCCAAGCGGCGAACGCTTGAACATAACGTCTGGCACAGCCGCAGGGTCCACCCGATTCAACCAGTCGATAATAATTCGGTTTCAAACTTGTGAGTGTGATACGCACCGCAACGTTATCGCTCACGCCATAACAGGCTCGGCCGCCGCCCGAAAGCGGTCACCCGCTGCGACAAGGCTGCACAGCGTGGTGTAGCCACCCGCACCTCGTAGCTCCCGGAATAAAGATATTCCAGCATCCACCACGGCCTGCGTCGACCAAGTGATCAACAGCCGCCAGCACGCCTCACATCGACCACACCCCACTGCCCCCTTAGCCGATGCCGGTTAAGCCCGAACCAAAGCCGGACGCTGCACGATAATTCAGATCTGCAACGGCGGAAACCGCGCTGGGGGTCCAGTACTGTATTTCGGTATCCAGTACCGCATAGGTGGCAGACGTCGGGACCCGCCATGGCGTAAAAAATAAGGCAAGGCGTGGTAGCTGGCGACGCCTGATGCGGTTCTCGACGGGTAGAAATACCCATGATGCGGTCTCCACCGCGGCCACTTCGATAAAGAATCTCGCGGTTGCGATACTTCCTCTGCCGGCAGGGTTGCCGGTTACTGCTTCGTATGAATCTTGCAGTGCATTGCGTAGGCGATCAAATGCGCCATTATTGCTGCACTGCACAGGGCGACCCGGCCACCGCAATATAACAGCGGCCGTTACTCGCCAACGAGCGGAGCGCTGGTAACCATGGGCTAGCCATTGCTCTTGGCGCCCCAATTGGTATGCCGCAGGGCCAGATGGCCCATAGCCCCCCTCCATCCAACTGAGGGCCAGGACTGTCATCGGGGTAGTGCAGAGAGAATATGGCGTGGATCAGTTGCCAGGGCCTGGCGCGTGATCGGCTGCTGGCTGGGCACGGACTCCAAGCCCCATCACCCCGCACCGCGCCAGGGGCAACCGTTACCCACTGCTCAGTCAGGGCACAACAAGTCCCCCGAAGAATTCGAATTGGCTGTGAAAATGCTTCGGGCTGACTTGCCTGGGACTGCACAGACGAAATTCATTTTTTTATTGACAAACCTGCCCGCGCTCAGTGAGCACAGCCGACATGAAGACGGGTTTGCGTCCAGGGCAAATGCGGACGATCCCACTCGATCCAGGCCAGGTGCAAGCAATCCGGACTGAGGCAGGGGCTGTTGTAGAAATCAGCACCTTCAAGTGATCACTTCCACGCTCACCGGTGTGAACTGATCGCCACCAGCACGATGCTTCAACTGCTCTTGCCGTGTGGCACCTCCTCCAGCGCATCAAGACGCGCGCGCATTGGCATCATTCAGCAGTGCGCCGTAGCGGCAAATCGCCCGCGCTGAGTCAGCGCTCGCAGCCAGAGATCCTGAGTGTCCCTGCACATAAATCTGCTGATCGTCTTCGTTGACAGCACAGGAAGCAGAGGCAAAGACACAATGCACCACCGCCGTATTCGTAGACTCCGCTGGCGGCGCTATAACCCAGCGGGGTTAGCAGCGCTGCCGGCTTCTGTCCCACTCTATGAATCAGGCTACGACCGTCTCAGGATGAAATTTCAATCCACAGCAGACGGCTGCTCTGTCGCAGCCAGATCAGCATAATCACTGCTGCTGCGTACCCGCCTGCGCAGCAACTCATGGAGCTGGTCCAGAATCCGGGTGTTCAGCTTTTGCAGATGATCGCGAGTTGCGTTTCATTCCGAAACGTCAATGGCCTCATCGGGGGCTGAGGTTAGGTCTGCCTCGGCACGGGCGGCCAGGAACTTGTCGTGGTGTGGCGATTTGCTTACATACCGGGTCCAAGCCTGCGTCGCGTCTCCGGTAAGCATATACGCCTGGCACCTGCAAGCCGCCAAATTCCTTTTCCTTTTCATCACAGGAGCGCAGGTTCGCGTTCATCCACTCGTAACCGCGAAAAACGGTTGAAAGCCAAATGGATCGTACCAGATGTGCGACAGCTTGTTGCGTGACTTTCGGGAAGGTCTCACTGGCATTGCTGCGCGCTGTGGCAAGGTAACGCTGTCCATTCAGGAGTAATACTAAGAAGATAATTGCCCCAAGCCATTCATTACACCCTTTGGACGCTCTTCGTAGTAGTCGGGGGCAGCCAGAATCCAGTTTGCACGGATGATTTCGCAGCGAAGCTGAGGCGGTAGCGCTGCGTTACGGCTCAGCATGGTCCAGTTGCGCCTGGTTGGCAGCAGGCCAAGCCCGGGTTCAGGTGTGCCATCCGTTAGTACTGACAGGAGCCAGTCGACAAAGTTCAGCTTCCAGCGCAGGCAGAAGTTTCGATTGATCTTTTCTATCTCATCATTATTTGCCGGTTTGCGTGACAAAAGTTCAACACCATCGGGTATCCGCCGCTTTACGCACGGGCCATTGCCGCTTTCTGCGTCGAATTGCCCATTGCGCGAACCCGCGAGCATGTGTTTATCTCTTTGCGGTTCGGACGCTGGAAAAGCTGATCTGGATATGACGAGCCCCGCTGCTTGAAACGCATTGACCTTTTTGCCGGTTAGCCCCATGCCGAATGTTAATCAGATTGGTATAGAACCCCAAGCTCGCGCGCCGCTTCGAATTAACTCCACCAGGATCGTCACGTACCAAGGGTTCGCCGCCTGAAAATCCCAGCTGCGCCCGCCCCAGCGCTCTGCCTGAGTGATACATCGATCCACTGCCGAGTCAGTTTCATCCTTGTGATTGGCGGAACTGCCAGCGGGTTTGAAACAAGTAGGCGGGCCAATTGCAATGGACAGCGATAAGTCAGCTCGGCCCAGAAGCCACAATCGTGGGGCCTTGGTTGCAACCAGGAGGGCTGTCAAAGCGGATGTTTGATTCCAGTTGTTGAGCATTGGCCACCTCGATTAAAGGCGAGGATGTCCTTCATCCAAGCCCGGGTACATTTGGGGAAACCGAACCAGGCCCAGGGGCTGTCGATGATGTCGTCAATTGAATCGCTCGCCATTCGATCAGCAGGCAATAACCTGGTGCAGCACTTTTCACAAGCTTGACCATTTTACCCTTCGGTATCAGCAGGGAACGTGGGACTATTCTGAATCGGCTCCCCCATGCAACCGGAAACCCGGGACCGCATATCGGGCACCTTGGAATGCCTTCTGGGAAAGTCGATTCACCAGATTTTCTTACCCCCGATGCCAGGACGGCCCTGGGCGGGTAACGGGTGTTGGTTAAGGCGGCGCGGTCCCCAATTCGTAGGGGCCCATTTTTAAACTCCATGGCATCCAGCATGTCTCCAGAGGATATCGAGCTTGAAACTGCAGGATATTGAGCATGGCGCTGCTGGGGCAATCTCTCTCT
>Ga0163217_1031990_pt1 | contig 10397 bp, 4 predicted proteins | sample SynspAceP_FD_185933 | JGI IMG/M metagenome (GOLD analysis project Ga0163217, IMG submission 185933) | Saline lake microbial communities from Ace Lake in Antarctica - Synechococcus sp. Ace-P (PacBio error correction) | ecosystem: Environmental > Aquatic > Non-marine Saline and Alkaline > Saline ... | reverse complement strand
GTTACACAGCTTTCTATATCTTTTCGCATCTGATTGTTATCTTCGCCATATATTTTACATCAATCCACTAATTAAATATAGTTGTAATTGGAATTAGTTAAAAACTACCTTTACCAAGAATTAATACCTACGATGTATGTTTTTTCTGCATTTAAGGGTAACAATATTGGGGGTGAGAAAACTTGTCGAAAAAGGAAAATTATGAGGCTCACCCTTTATGGAGAAAGCTGCTACACAAGATATGCTAGATTAATGTTGCACGTCTAATATCTGACTATTATTCTTGTACCAACCGTTGAAATACCCAGCAAAGAGTTAGTTTTGGTTACCTCTGGGCATCGCGCGGGTGTGCATTCTCTCATCAACCTTTAATGACATTTGGCATATTGCTGGCTATTTCGCAGCGTTGGTTGAGTACAGAGCAGAAAAATGGTATTACTGGCCCCAATATTTATTGGTATGGATACTCATGCGCTGTCGGAAGCGGCAATACGACTTGTATCGAGATGGGCGGTATGACGTCGATATTGTTATTCAGGAAAATAATGGTTTTACGGCCTACCCTTTAGTTTCGCATTGGAGTCTTAGGATACATAAGGGCGGAAGCCAGTGGTTTTGCCGACGGTATTGTAGATTACACCGTCACCATAATCCTCCGTCAGATGGCGGTTTTAAATACATCCCCCGCCATTGCTGGACCTTGGAACTCAAATGTCACCAACCAAATTCAAAACGAAGCGAATGAAATCATGCCAGCGGTGGTAAGCAAGTTAGAAGAATAACCATTGCAAGAGCGATGCAATCAATCAGGTGAACAGATTGACTTTGCAATGCCTACATAAACGACTAGACCAGGTCGTCAATTATTGTCCGCAATTTCGCTTCAAAAATTAAAGTAGGTACGGATCCATTAGGCGGTTTCAGGTATTTATTATTTTGGACCGAATGCAGATAAATATAACCTGAATATTGAGGTTGTGAACAAAAAGGTTCGACAAGCAAGTTAGCTTCATGCATTGCGATAAGACGGGAAAGATCAGAATGGGACTGTTTTCTCGGCAAGTGCTGATGGCGGGTCTCATTAATCTGGAAAGACAAAGTTTGAACTAAGCAGTTTCGGTAATGATTCCAGATTTGACCGTGCATGGCATTAGTGACGGCCTTCGGCCGGTTTGATTGAATCAACAACCTATCTTGCTGTAGCAATTAACTATTATATCAACACCGTCCAAAGATGGTCGACGAGTCATTAGCAGTAGGATAAAACCCTCGTTCGAGCAGTATGATTGATCGGGTTTGCTTTAGGCTAGGCGCGAGGTCAGAGAAAGCCGTCGGTTTAAATGGTTCGTTGAAGGCTTAAATGCAAAAAAAACGATTGGATTTGCTGGGGAAGATCGCAGGCGGGATTTTCTTGAGACAGGAACGGAACTCTTGGCCACAGATAAAGATGGTTATTATCATGTGTTGTTAGCAGCAATGAAAGACGGCCATTGTGGAGAAGATCATCTCAACAATATTTGCGAAAGCTAACTCAAATGCATGGAAAACCCCTGTTATACACGAATAGATGTTTGCCGCGACATTGGAACAAAAAATGCGCTGTCTAGCATGACAACTGATGTAGTTTAACCGACCAACGGCAAATTGCGGGGCGAACAAATTATTAATGTTCAAACTCATGCACCTGGTAACAATGCGGCTATTGGTGGTGTAAAAGTTGAGTACTAAAAATGGTTGCGTTTGCAGCTAGACCGTCTGGTACTGAAAAATGTGTTATTAAAATCTATGCGAAAAGTTTTTCTAGGTGAAACTCATTTACAACAATTAGTGGAAGAGCAGAGAAAAACTGGTTTCTGCCAGGTCTTAGGAAAAAGCCCTGATTGTTATTAAAATATAACAAAACTGTTACTTAAATGTTTAAATATATTTCAAAAAAGACAAGGCTGAGTTAAAAGTCTAATGGCATTTACATTTATTTAACAACCTGCATTTTTTACGTTTCATAAAAATTTAATGGTTTTATTTCAAGAGCTTGTAATAAAATGTTACAGAAAGAGATTTTTCAAAACGAGAGAGATAAAAAATTATGCATCTTCCAATTAAAGCCAAAGGATTCATTCTGCACCAAAGGTCTGCAACGGGGTCCCTGCGAAAACATTCATCTGACTAAACAACTGCAAAAAAATCTACAAAAAAAACACCTCTTGTTACCTTTGCTGAAATTCACCTATTCTAAACGAGATTAAACAGTCTATCTAAAAGCATTTGCATTCCACACTCGGAACTGATGAAAATAAGCAAATAATCATGCATGGTGGAAAGCGACTAGTGCAAGCTATGCAAGAGCTCGTATTAGCAGCGTCTGCGCAACACCCAAAAAAGCTTCCTTTTATATAAATGATACTCGGGCAGTCCATTATTTTTCTGGGGCCTTTTTTGGGCTGAATTCTTAATGGGACGTTTACTTTTCCAATAATATGCACAACTTAAATCTGTTTGAGACCCCGATGCTGCATTGAAAGGAGATTGGGTGTTGAATAACCGATGTACTGGAGAAGAAACCCGAGGTATGGCGTTGGTAATGGTGGCTTAGCCGTCTAGCAGCGTGTTTCCTGACTCTTTTAGCTCAGATGGATTTTACCTGCGATTGGTTTATGGTATCATTATGAAACCAGGTTTATTTCGCCAAAGAAATCCAAAAATGGCGCACAAATGAGCGAGCCTGATAGCTGGAGACATTACGGAAACCCTTGGGAAATATGCGTCCTGAGTCAATTCAGAAAGTCCTCATATTAATGTTATGTTTGAGACCAAGTATGGCCGAAAACGGTCGCGTTCAAAAAAGAAATGGCACCCTGGCAATATCGTGAAGGGCAGTTCCCTGGATATCGCTATCGTAGGTTACGGTGCGAAAACTGTGAACGTATTACGTTTGGTGTTGCAACGGTAATCGTCTGATTATTATTAATTGGGGATGTATTTAATTCCGGTGGGTTGATGTAGATGCGCAGCGCGAAAATTATTAAAGCTGAGATATTTCCAAAAGTATTATATCCAATGAGGGTGAAACCTGAAGCGGGTAAAGAGCGCGCTTAATTCAGCAATATTCTTTTGTGGTGTTCATTGAAAGGATATTATTCGCGCTAACAAAAAGAGCTCACGGGGATGATTGTTGAGCCGTTTTCTGAGCAAGTTGTAAATCACAAAAAACTAAACGACACTCATCCGGCCATAGCCATTCCAGCAGTTAATGAGAATATTAGTCGATAGCAGTAGAGCTAGATTGGATGCGGCTTGGAGTATTCTGTACTTAAAACATTTGCCTACACAAATCAACTTTATTGCCTGAAGCATTAGAAAGATGGTCGTAGGAATGATTAAAAAATCTACCAAGGCATTATAGGAAACATTTATGAAATGCAATCATCGTTTCCTAGCACTAGTTGAGAAAAAATGGCAACCTGGCGATAATGTGATGAAAGCCAAGCTTTCTATTATCGAGGAAAACCAACAGAAAAAATTGGTTGTTACGAAATGGCAAACCTCTCAGTGATCGGCCATTTGCGTAAAATGCGTGGTGCCGAAAATTCACTCAAAATTAGTCAAAGAGAATCTATTCCCTGAGTTTGAAGCGATTATGGCCGGGAAAATGACAAAGTGACAAATGGCTAACGCCTCGTCGTTGGTTGAAAGTATGTAACCCTCTGTTATCTGAGCTTATTGTAAGAAAATCGAAACGATGGCCTTCTGATCTAACGCGTTTGACAAGCGTCAAGAATTTGCTGGATAATTACGATTTTTAGAATCAGTTCATGAAGGTAAAACAAAAAAATTAAAGAAAGCGGCTTGCGGCTGAAATTAAGCACTTACGGAGTTTATTAGTGCGATACAAAGCATTTTTGATATTCAAATTAACGTTTCACGATATAAGCGCAACATTTTAAACTTGAACATATTTTGGCACTGTATAGAAGGCTGTTAGAGAACCTAGTTACGATATGCACCCCCGTGTTTTCATTTTTGGAGCAAAAAGCAGCGCGCTGGTATTTAACTTAGCTTAAGGACATTATTTTTGCGATTAATAAGTTGCTGACAAAATAAATAACGATCCCAGCGGTAAATAATAAAGATTAAAGTTGTATTTTTTACCGAAATTATCGTGTGTCACTGGCTGAAAAAATGAATTACCTGACAGGGGCCGATGTATCACAACAAATATCAACGCAGGTTAAAGAAAGCTCAGGAACAGGAAAATATGAAGTTTAGCGCTTAATGTTGCAATTACTTAGGTACAATGGATGGCGCTAATAGAAATTGCCGAAAGAAGTGGTGACGATAAATGTTTATTTGGTATGACCGTTGACGAGAAGTAACAGCGCTGTCAAAGAAAGGATACAGCCATTTTGATATTTATTATCTAATAAAGAAGTGAGGCTGTTACTCGATTGGTTAGACCTCTGACTATTTTACACCGGGCCGAACAGGTGCTCTTTCTTCTTTGAAAAACAGATTATGTTTATCAGTGGCGACCCATATATGTGTTTAGCTGATGGTGAATCGATAGCGAAGCAATAAAGCACTCGATGCGGCAGTATAGTAGACAATCAAGATGGGCAAATGGCGATTTGAATACAGCGGAAAATGGGGTAAGTTTATTTCTGATGCGTTCTTTCCGATTACGTTGAACGCATTTGGAAATTAAAACTCCGTTGTGACGTTGAATAAACTACAAAATGTTTATATTTTCTTCAAAGCCAACTCATGTTGGCTTTTTCTTGTGAAAGGTTTAAACGTACGCGACCGATCTTACTGTTACAATAAACCAAATACCAGTTAAAATGTAACTGCAATCTCTATATTATTTCTCGGCGCACAGTTTTTTTTATGACTTCAAAAGCACCAAAGTTTAAGCACGGGACTTCAATAGATTATCACTTTATCGATCTCATCGAAAGGTGTTGCAAACTTCACAACCTTATTTTCACTAATGGCCGTGGAATGTATGCGTTTTTCCGATGTTGTCACTTTGATCACAAAGCTGGTGATGAAATTTTTACTGCAAATGTTAAACCGCATTCATGAGATATTCGGCCAAGACCTGAATTCCTAGGTAAGGGTAGTGGTGATATTTTCGCTTAGTGTTTGAAGGTCGCCCATAGTATCAGTAATGCAATCAAAGTATTCAACGTCTAGTTTGAACATTTTAAAACACTTTGATACCAATGAGGACTGCGTTTATTGCCGATTTATGTGGTATTGCAAGTCGTACTCATAAAGAAATGTTTTTACCGCAACAAAAAACTGATATTCGTTGGCCGAAGCTGCGTTAAAACAGGCTAAAAAATAATAAACATCAAGAACTGTTAGCTTTGTAAATGACAACGGAAAATTCATGCTACGGGAAGAGGTTTGGCTTAAAAAGGCAGATTTAACCCGCTGCAATGAAAAATAATGAAACTAGAAACTCTATTTCAGCGAAAGTTAATTTGCTAACGACCGAAATTATTGGCGCTGAATGCTTACTTAGATGGAAGCATCCATTAGATGGTGTGCTTGTTTCGGGTTTCGCTGGTTGAGGCTGCAGAATCATATAACATGATGAACGAGCTTGGGCCATTGGACCAATATCAAGTGCGCTCAATAGAGTGGCCGCAATTAAAATAGAGCTGGGATTAATATTTCAGTTTCTATCAATCTTTCACCAAGTCAAGTTATCATGATGTCCAGTCTGCCAAAGTTATTGTCGGGCTTACTTCAACGTCATCAAATACAGCAAATATGATAGAGCTTGAATTAACTGAAGATGTTGCTTATCAAATTATAATGTTAAAAAAAGACAACTAGATGACATTCGTGCAATGGGTGTGAAAGTATCAGATGACGATTTGTAAAGGGGTATCGAACTTATCTTTTATTCTGACTTAGACTTAAGCGCAATTAAAAATTGATAAAACATTTGTTATGGGAAGCTTGAACAAAACCCAGCAATAAAGCGATCGTGAGGCAACAAAATTATCGGTGATGCTAAAAAATTGTAAGTGTTGCCGAAGGCAAGAAAACAGTCAGACAATTAAATTCTAAAAGACTTAGTATCTGCAGCGGTCAGGATTCTTATTTCACCAGCAGTAAACTTTGATTCATTGTTAAGCTTTGTGATAATTGGAAGTTTTCAACAGTTTTAGCAGAAAAAATACGAACAAACGCAGTTTAATGTTATCCATTAAAGTGATGTTTAATTATTCTAAATAGAGACATGTCGACTAATTCAAATCACTTCCTAGATCGCTCAAGGTTTTCACCTGGGAGCATACAAAAAAATCCAAAAAAAATTCCAACTCTAATAATGGCAACAACAGTCGAAATTTGTTGTCCGCGGTATTATTACGTTTGAAACCTGATCTTACGTTTAGCAAAAAAACATTTTGCCTCTCATCGGGGTTCATGGCAATGAAAACAGCGCCAATTGAGATTTGTATTAAATTGGTTGAAGGGACTTATTACACGAAAAAAATACAAACACAGGCATCGAGTCATGTTTATATTCGGTATTTACCTGCAATGAAATATAGGCGAACGTTTTATTGAAGAAAAACCTAAATAGATTTATGTCAATGATTCTTATTAACGATAATCTAGAGCAGGTGCGGGCGCAAGAGATAAAGCGTGAAGTCCATCGTTTTTTTCAATGGAGATTCTGAAAACTCCATCATCACATTGCTGTCTCAAGCGTATTTCATTCATGTTTTGCACAACAGCGCATAACGATGAGTCAAAAAAAACGGAAAAGTTTGCAGTTTACCCCTATCTGCAACTGACATGATATAATAAGGACCAGTTTTACGGTTTTTATCGCATGTGCTTAACACCTCTTCTATCACAATTCCCAACGTCTACTTTAGCTATTACATTCGCTTAATATCGTTACGATGGTTTTACAGTAGATCTGGGAAAGTAAAGCCATTTGGTGAGGAAAGTATGGGCCCGAATTTCAGCATGTTATCGATATGCTAAGACAGTTGATAACTCAAACAAGAACCTATTTTACCTCCGCTCAATGAATGTCCACTAGTGTCTTTGATGTTAAACAACGTGATTGACAAGGGTTCTGCGGGATTTTTACACTGCATTCGCCGATCCAAACATCCTAATTATTACTGGATTTCCTAAAGCAACCTTATTAGCGACAGTGGTGATACATGAATATCGAGCACTTGAAGATGTGAATCGATCGTCTTTCCAAATGCTAATGTGGGCGTTAGGTCAGCGGCGCATTAATTAACGGTGGTGCCTTGTGATATTTTAATAGATAACGGTTACAGGAACGACAGTTTCTTTGTGTGTAAATTATCAATGCTCAAGTCAGACTAAAAATGACAGGAACAATTGTTGGGTTTGTGTGCTTACTCAGAAATTAATTAACGTGTCAGAAAAATAAGTAGAGCTGAATGAGGTGCAACAAACTGAGTGTATGGCAAGGAGTCGCAATGCTTTAGTAGAGCGCTATTAAAGGCTTTAGCCCAGATAAAACTAAACGTGGCAGCTATTGGCAATATTGTTTCTCAATTACATGTGCATCATGTTTGTCGCTTTTAAAGTGATATCGCTTGGCCCGCTCCGGTTGGGACGACAGCCTATGATGTATTATGAAGAAAATAAACAGGTGCGGTGAGTTGAAAAAGATAGGAAACTTTAAAAAGAACGCAGTCACTGTAGGGTGTTGCATTTAAAGCTTTGCACCAAAATATCTTCCTAGAGTCTAAGCAAATGCAACGTGAAACAACGGAAAGATTTAAAGACCGATTCAATTAAAGCAGTGTAAACTGCCACTACCTAACTCTTCAATTAAAACTAACTGAGACAAGTTAAATTAAACCAGGACCACCGCCATCTTTATCTTGGGATTTTTGTTTTCAGATCCTTCATATTTCTTCAGAAAAATTAAAACGGCTTAGCTTTGAGGTAAAGCTGTATCGTGCCTATTTGATAAAGGGCTATGCAATAACATAATGGTTAACAATAAGCCAGGGCTCATTCAATTCCTCTTTTAACGTATACGTCTCGAACAATGTATTGAGGTTCAATAATACAGTATCCAAGGCCCTGAATGTTTGGATTCAATTAATTTTTTACGTAAATAACTCGACTTGAAAATGATGTAAATGATTTGGTCTGCAATATGGGTATAAGAAAGATAGCCAACGGCTCAGCAGCAAACGCCGCCAAAACATTTTTGATAAGGAAGCGCCAAGCCCAAATTTGCGCATCATATCTATGTACCATTGCCGCTAAATCAGCACACATGGACATCGCCTTCATAATATCTGCGAAACAAGCTCAATGAAGTACCACAAGCATCGACTTATAGGTGCGGTCGAATACGCAAAGTCGGTACCCCAATGATGGCGACTCCGCCAGAGAAAGGACTGACCAGAGTAAATAGCATGCATTTTCTTAGTCGTCGAGTGAAGCCGTCATCGAGACGTTACCATCGAGAGTAATGAGTATTTTAGTCGCTTCCATTTTCTATCCCAAATACTTGCTTTGTTTTGAAAAACTACGGTAAGCTACTAACAAGCTGCAAGTCATGACCTTCCAGTTAGCAGACTTGTTGCATTTGTATAAAATTTGCATCAGATAACTACGTGTAATTGTGTTTTACCATCAAATATAGACTACATGGTCAGCATTTAAAGCCCAGAATCTGTGTGATGAAAGCTGCTAAAACACGCCAATGATAGCGTAATATATATTATCTAAATGTTTTAAAATTTTCAAACACTAAACACGATTCATCAGTTGGAATGGTGGCATTATCTGGCCTAATTCAATAAACTTGTGCGCCAGGGTGGGGCACAAAACGTCCATTTCTGAAGTTGACGCTCCAGGCCGTAGACAACTCCCGGGCTACTATCTCACTCGAAGATTACCTCTTTAATGTAACCTAATGTAATTAACCCAGTTTACTAATGAGCCCTGTATTCCAGTAAGAACCGGTTGACCGTTAAAGTCCACTTAGATTTCATTACTTCGATGTTGTGCTTTGCCAGTAGGCGATGACTCTTGCAATCAGTTGCTGGCGTCACATTCAGTTGAAAATCGGAAGTTGAAGCAGATTTCAACTGTCCAGGTACGACATTTGCAGCGCCTGTCCCTGCATTGATATTTGATACTGGAAAAAACTGAGTCGGTGGAAAAAACTCTTACCTTGAATCCCAACGATGGGTTGACGCTAGTTCTAGTTAATACTGGAAGATATCGCAATGTAATCGGATATTTTTACTAAAATGAGGGATAGGCGACATGTCCTGTATTCCCCTTAACTATTAGATCCACCGGTTAATGATCCCCGATCACCATTCTTGAAACATCAACGGTTTTCAATGTGCTCGAAGGACCACCAAAACAGAGGTACAGTAGTCAATTTTTTCATTTTCGCCTCTATAAGTGTCAATGACTCTGGTATGTACCATTAAATGAAGGGGACTTCCTTTCAATCACTGGTGATTATAGGTATGCTAATGGAACCCCTGTATGGTTTGGAATGGTCCGCTACAAAAAGCGTCAGTTAGCGCAAAGCATTGCAGCTAAAGCTGACCTTTACATATCGGCAGTACCTCGACCGTAAAATAAAAAAACCATCGTTCAATAGTTGGCTCAAATGGAGGATATTTTCCAACTTCGCTGTAGGGGCCAGTTGGGGCCACAAAACATCAGGTATGCCCACAAAGCAAAAAAAAACCCGGCTTGCCTGAGCCTTTACGTGACCAAACATAATTAGTGTATTCTTTCGAAAAATCATTGATTTCAATTATTTTAAAAGCACCAAGAGGGATTTAAATTAGCAATCCATAAATAAAACCTTGACAGCCTTCTGTTATCGCCGGTAGTGGGGACTGATTGCGTGAGACTTAATCGAACGTTGTTTTTAAGTTACGATCCACGCCATTAAGCAAATACCTTTGCCTGATAGGTAATATTCCCGCCATTAAAACCCCAAACATAAGAAGCTGTTCTTTGTTAAAGCAAAAAATAGGGGCGTTGTTATCATCGCTGGAAAAACCGTCAAGCAGAAGTGCATAATTGCGGATCTCCCTATTTGTGATTTCGCTTTTTTTGTTTGTCAGGTAAATTTAACCGAAAAAAAAAGTAAAGTTCCGCGGTTTTTAATTTTTTTTTTTCCAAAAACATTTTTTGGGGCTTTTCCCAAGGCCCAAATATTAAAAAAGGGGGCTTTCAGTGTTTTGGGCGGGGCTAAAAAAAAACCATTATGTTTTCCCCCAATTTTTCTAAAAAAAGGGGCCCCCCTTCTTTTTTCTTTTTATTTTTTTAAAATTCCAATGGAAAATTTTAGATAAAATCTATTTTGATGGATTCAAGCCATCTCTCATCTTTGTACG
>Ga0163217_1111650_pt1 | contig 10398 bp, 15 predicted proteins | sample SynspAceP_FD_185933 | JGI IMG/M metagenome (GOLD analysis project Ga0163217, IMG submission 185933) | Saline lake microbial communities from Ace Lake in Antarctica - Synechococcus sp. Ace-P (PacBio error correction) | ecosystem: Environmental > Aquatic > Non-marine Saline and Alkaline > Saline ... | reverse complement strand
TATTTTAAGCTGATCAAGGTGCTTCGATTTCCTGCTGATAGTGCGCATGATCCGAGCAAGATATTCTGTGTCCATTGCGCGCGTTGATCGGCTTGCTCAGGCGTCGGGACGAAGCTTTCGATGTCCGTCCTGACTAATGCCTTGGATCTAACAGTTCGCTTCAACCGTATCGAGCCCGTCGCGCATGACCGCAAGTCTTGGGCGACGGCCATAGTGTATGGGCCATGACCCGGTTCAGGCATCCGTGTCTTCTAGAAAATAGGGGCGTTGCCTTTCGGTTCGCACCAGCCAATTTCAAAGGATCAAAGCGCGAACGGGTCAATCTGTTGGGGTCATTGCCGTTCTTTCTCCCCACCCAATAATGTGCCACGCCGCCTTGCGACCATAATCTTCGACGTTCATCCGTGCCGTGTTCTGGAAAACAATTCCGTAATCCACACCGGCTGCGACAGCCGCCATTGCAGTAATTCATCGCGCTCGAACCCAGGCAATCGGGACCATCCATTGGTCGAGATCCAGCTCATTGCAGTTTTGTCCCAGAACGGCTCCATTATTATAGAAAGCGTCCCCAATCGCGGATCGCTTGTTCGTTAGAGCGCATGTCCGGTCATATTGCGGGTTGTCGACATGCTCATGACGATCCGCCGGGCAGCGAGCAGGCGGTAGCTTTCTTTCGATGATCTTCGGCATCGCCTTGACGCTGGTTTCATGCAGGACATGCGTCGAATTGCACCCAATCGAAATAGCCGTCCGGATAGATGATAAGTCCTGTCGCATTTGGCTTGGACGAAACGGACATTCTCCAAACGCCATTTTCAATTTAGCCCGCGCAGGCCCGTAGCGCAGCACAGGCGGCCCGATCGAGGCAGATGACTTCCGCATCAGGATAGGCTTGGCGATGGGCAGGAATTTTTGTTCCGAGGCCGCCGCCAATGTCTAAAATTGGCGCTTTGGCTGCGAAATCCGGTCGATTTTCTTTCATCCAAGCGAACAACGGCTTGCCCGCCGCCCAGTTTCATTGAAGGGCCCAGCCCGGCCGCCCGTCGTCACGAAATGCCGCAGTTCATAATTGGCGCGCCGGTCAACATCAACCCGGACTAGTTCATCATGATAGCTAACCTGGCATACAGTGATGCGTCGATCTTGGAGAGATAGGTGGGCAGCTCGACGCTCGGATCGAGTTGTAGCCGCATCGTCGCCTTCGGGTCAGTTCACGCGCCCCGCTCATTGAGTTCTCAGCTTGGGCGCACGTAACCCAGCGGCCAGAACGTGCTGGCGCATTCCTCGTTACGGGCGCTGTGACGGACCAATGCTGGAACAAGGTCTTTCAACAGGGCTTGCGGACTTGATTGCGGTTGATGGGGGCCGGGTTGTTGCTCAATCCGGGCGTCTCGTAAGCCGTTTTTAACACCGGCAGGACGCGCGAGGCGAGGTTGACGGTTTGAGGTGCGCGAGAATTGAAACCGGCGCTGTTTTCATCATGCGTTGGTCTTGGGAAACATGTGCCGTGCTCACGACAAGGCGATAATCCGGCGAGGCATTCATAATTGGAATGGGCGGTTGTCTCGGCCATGGTTTGTTTCCCTTCTTAGTCAATGATTTCATCTAAACGCATTCTGCGGACGTGAAGTTGACAATGCTCAACCTTTGGATGCATCTCAAGAGCCATAAACGCCGCAATATCGAAGGAGGCCACCTATGGTCAGCGCATCATTCGTTCCTGTTTTAATCTGCAGGATGGAAAATCTAAAGATGATATGAAACCAATGGGCTCGAACAAAGATATTCGGCTGTGAATGCCGCTCGCCTCCATAGACGGCTTCGACCGGTGTTCCCGCGCCGAGAGCTGCTATTCTCTGACGCGCAATCCCCTACGACTATATCGAAATCCTCGATTTATCAACGAATGGACAAATTTTTGGTGAAGAGGACCTCGCAAGAACACATGCAGCGATGCCGCCACAATTTCCAAAGTGAAAATCGCCCCAAAATTCTCGTCTTTCACAAATGTGAGCCAGCTTCTGATGAAACGCCTTCGAAGGAAAACGGCTGTTATCACGGGTTTCGGGTCGACGCGGCGGCTTGGGTCGAGGCAAATTGCGAAACGCTGCCGAAGACGGCCGGCAAAACATTGTTGAGTTATCAATATTGGTGAGTCGCGCGGAGCCGCGACGGGTGAGGCGCATATTGGCTCAACCACAGGACATGGAGAGCATTCGCCCATGAGTTGCGCAAACATGGCGTGTTGAGCTTACGGACTCACACTTTGCGATGTGCGCTCACTTGAAGAAGTCCGTGCGCTTGGCAAAACATGGCATCGAACACGCATGGCTCGCTCGATATTTTGGGATCAATAATGCCAGGCATTGGCTTAACATTATGAAGGCCATTGCTTGAGCGTGACGGAAGATGACTGGCGCGCCGTCATCGACGTCAATTTGTCGGGGTTTCATTCTTTTGGCGTCAAAGCCGCGCCGAAGTGATTGGTGCGCAGCGGCAATGGCTGGGCGTATCGTCAACCCATCGCTAGCAAGCGGCGAAAATCCGGTTTCCCGCAACGCGCACAGGCTTATACATCGTCCAAACACGGGGCTGGTCGGTCTTGTTCGCTCGGCCGCCACAGAACTCGGCGCGCACGGCATCACCGTTCAATATGTCTGCCCCCAACCATGTCACCACGGCGTCGCCGCGTTGGCAGAATGAATATTTGCGGAAGTGACCGGCCGCGGATAAGTGTCGAAGACTATTCTCAAAGCCATGCGCGCGCATCCCCAATGGGCCCGTCCGGGCCTGCCCGAAGACACCGCCATGCGTCGCTTGGCCTCTGTTGCGATGTGAAGCGAATATATCACGCGGAGAGCATTGAATGTCAAGCGGCGGCGAGGGAACCGCACAATGACGCTTTCCTCCTGATCCTTTGCCCCCGCGGTTTCACCATGGCCCGGCGGTAAGACGCTGGCTTTTTTCTCTCGTCGTCAATGTCGTAGGAGGGGCGCCGAGCGCGCATCTGGCAGGGTTGATAAGGCCGCCCGAAGCAAGTGGACGAGCTGTCAGCGGGTGAAGCCGCCGATCGTGCATGGAATGAGATCCACTATCAAATATGGTAATAACGCGGCGCGCCGGCGTATTCTGAACGCTCGATCAGCAAATATTCCGGCGACTTGGAGATTTGCGCGCAAGCACTTGAGAAAGCCCCGTGGCTGGGTACGGCCATTGCTGACGCGGCGATGAACCTGCCAAAAACACGGCTATCGCTGGTTGTTTCACCTTCAAAACAAGACCCGGGAGGAAGAACGCGATTTCGTCCGCAAGGCACGCAGAGCATTCAAGGCGACGACGGGCCGTAACCTGTCGGAAATGTATCTATCGCGCTACCTGCCACGGATCATCTTGCGGAAGACGCTCTCAGAAGAGGCTATTCTTACCTATGACGAGTTATTCGGATGATTTTCCCGCGTTGGGAACATTTTTGAGGATGGCGCTAAACCATTATCCGTGCTGCCCTATGCGGTTTGATAGTAAACGACATGAAATTCTGGCTCGACCCTCCTTCACGGACCGACATGTGGGTCGGACTATGCTAAGGCCGACGTTCGATGTTCTTCGCACCGAGGCACAAAATCATTGGCGCGCGGATGATGAGCCTCGGTCTTGCATCTCCGCATCATTGGCCGTCCGGCCGGATTGGCGCGCTGGATGAGGTGCGTCGATTATATCACGGGCCATGACGATGTCTGGATCGCGCGCTGCGAGAGACGCGCAACATGTTTGCTTGATCAGGGTGGCCCTCAGATTCCACGTTCCCTTCTATTCGTGCCCGGCAAGCCGGCCGAGCGGTTTTGAAAAGCGCTCAGCGCGGGCGCGGATCTGCTGTACGACCTCGAAGACGCCGTTGCACCCGATGCGAAAAGACGAGGGCTAGGGACGCGTGTGATCGCGTTCCTCAGCAGACAGAGATCATAAAACCGTTCCCCTTCCCGCATTCAATGCTTGCCGGGGACTGCGGCGTGCGAGAAGGTATCACGCGCCGCGATTGCCGGGGCTTGACCTACCTTCGTCATTGATCCCCAAAGTCGATTACGGCCAAAGAGCTGGCATCTATCAAGACGGACGCGCCACTCATTCCCGTTTGATTGAATCCGGGCTGGCGATCACTCAATGCGGCGGCCCCGATCCTGCGCACCCCACGCGTTCGTATGGGCTATTCGCGGCGGCGATTTATTCCGCCGATCTGGGCACACCGATGACGTTTGAAAGCCTTCCATTATGCGCGGCAGCATTTGGCGGCTTGCTCGGGCGGCGTTCGAAGTTCCGGTCTTCGATTGTTGCCCTATCTTCGATGTCCATGATGGTATGACGGCGGAGAGGCGGACACACGGGCGCGTGGCGAGTATGGGCATTCACTGCCGTCAGCCATTCACCCAAACAAATCGACGCGATCCATGCGGCCACACGCCGAGTGATGACGAAGTGAACGCCGCAAAAGCGGCGTCAAGGCCGCTTACGACGCATTCGGCGGTGAATTTGCGGCACTGCACAACGGTTAAACTGATTGAAGCCCCGATCTTTGCGGGGCAGCGGAGCGCGTCTTGCGCGCGCCGGAACTACTTGTAGGAGATAAGGCATCGTCGGTAGTGTCAAAGAAGTCGCGTCCGAACCGTACCGCGAAACCTTCGGTCGCTATACGAAGATTCAAGGAGGCGAATTTTACGAACATTCGCCCCGGCAAAACTACACCGAATATGACAATCACATGTTCACCCTGATGACGGACTGAAACACCCAACCCGCATTGCATTCGATAATGAGTTCGCCAAGGCATTCAGAGTTCGGCCAATGCCTTGTCGTCTCGCCCTTACACGCTGGCGCTGCTGATCGGGATGAGCGTGGACGGATTGCTCGCAAAAAAGCCACGCCAATTCTCGGCATGGATTGAGGTGAAGTTTTACGGGCGCCAGGTCTTCGTCGGCGACACGATGTACGGCGAGAGCGAATGCTCGGCAAAACGCGAAGCATCCCGTCCGCGGCAAGGCATCGGACCATCGTAAACGCGCGGTTACAAGGCATGGACCGGCACGATGATCTGCCCTTTAAAACGCAACATGCTGATCCCCGGCAAGGTAAGGCGGTCGAGGATCGGTCGGCCCATTATTGATCGGCGACCGATCAAGCCTCATAGCGGCTTCGATCGCAGGCAATGGTCGATTGTCTTCATGGTGGAACATGGCCTGTCGCGCGCGTTCGGCGCGGCGTTGATCGTCGCTATTGGTCAACTCCCACGAGGCGGCGCCGCGTAATCTTCCAAGAGAAACACCATATTGTCCTTTAGGCCAGCCGCACATGCTCTCTTCGCGCATTGGCCGTCAGCGCGATCCCACAGCGATCCTTTCTGCCTGATCCTCTGTCAGAAACGCTGATCGACGCGCGCCGGTTTGCGAAGAACATATCGCCGCCGTGAGCACCATCATTCGGGGGCTGTCCCCACGAGGGTGAACTCGACCACGGACAGGTTCTTGCCCGGTCTCTCTGTGAAAACTCTCCGTCTAATGCGGCTGTCGGAAGAGGTCGCAATAGAATTTTGCCGCTTCAAGCCCATTTGCCGTGAAAACCACCAGCAGGCTTTCTAATTTTCGATTGTTAATTGCAGCCATGTCTGTTTTCCTTTCTGGGGAGTCAGGTCAAGAGTGCGGAGAGTTCCAGTGTCAAGAGAGTGTGCAAGGGCGTTTCCAACTGGTCAGGCGGCTTTGCCCCAACCGTCCAGAAACCCATCGGCTTCCGGTTCGGCCTTGCGGTTCTGCCGCAGTGATGCGCCTTGGCGACCGTAATCGTTCCGCCCGATCTGCGTGCCTCAGCAAGCTAATATCGCTTCACCCATGAAGGCGCGATTCTGCCGGGAAACCCATCCGGGTCGAAAGCCATCGGTCGTGACAAGACGGCGTGACCGCACGACGCTTTGGACGGACGCCTTTGGTTTTGGAAATGTCTCGCCCATGGCCTTTCATCGTGCAGGAAAATTCGCCGCCGGATTGTAAATCAATTGATTTGCGCCCGGTGGCCGCGCACACGGGTTGGGACAGAACATGTTCCAATAATTTGGGCTCATGTCCAGCAGCGCCATACGGCATCAGGCGTGCCTTAAGAATACGGATCCAATGTCAGTTATGGGCCAGTGTATCGGAATGGTGTGGCTCTAAGTTCGCGTCCTCAGATTTGAAAAAAGAAGTTGGATGTAACGTTTGAGATGATTCGGCACTGTTCCGTGAGCAATGCGTTTCATCACCGCTCGCTTTGGCAAGGATGAGGCCACCCTGCAGGACGGCTGGCTATGTCGCGCGAGACTGACAGCCGATATATTGTGCGGCGCATTCAAGCGCGTCTATCGCGCTTGGATGTCGGCCGACGAGCGTGTCGGCGTGACCGAAGATGCTGGCCGCATCAGGGGCTGCGTATCGCTTGGCGAGTTTCGTAGATTTCCTGTGAATAGGGTGCCAACAAGGACAGGGCCATTCGGGAAAACTCCCCGGACATGATGGCTTACGGAAATCTATGATAGGCTAGGACCGACCCAATGGGGTTCAGCCTTGTTGATAGGCGCTTCAGCGAACAGGATTGAGGTCGTCTCGACCAGTAGTCGGCGACCGCAACGGCCCAGCGCGTTCTTTGCTTTTTAACAGTGATCAAGAACCGCGCCCTTGGTTGGACGCCGCGACATGACAAGCTCCGTCCACAACTTGTCGCTCTGAAAAACCTTTCTGACGGCATACATCACGGGCCGCGACGAGCAGTTATATTCTCGCCATTGCCGCGTTTTGGGTGATGAATGTGAACCTCGCTCATTACTAATTACATACCAACTGGTTGGTGGGTATGTGAGTCAAGAATGGGTCGATTATTAAGTTGGACCTCGCCACGGCGTCGCACCACCTTTGCGATCAATCATGCAGGCGTCGACTTAGAACGAGTAGAGACCCGCGAACACGAAACGATGAGTCCATTCCATGAACGCCATTCCTACGCCGATCAATTTCACTGACGAAGACGAACGATGATGCTCGACGTCATTGATAAACGTTGGGTGCGCGAAAAGTGTGCGTACCGGCGTGATGGAGATGGAACAGCGGATGAGTATCCGCCATGAATTTTGTCGAAGATGATGAAAGAGTTTGGCCTGTTCGGCAGCGAGACCATCTCGCCTGAATATGGCGGCTTTGGTCTGTCAGCGACGACCTATGCCAAGATCGTCATGCGTATTTCGCAAGAGTGGATGAGCTACAGGGTATCTTCAAACTCGCACCTGATGATGGCGACGGTTGGGTGGGAGAAATACGGTACCGATTTCCAAAAAACTATTGGCTACCGAATTCTGCTCCGGTGAGATTAGGGGCGGATTGGCCTTTTACCGAACCGAATGCGGACAGACCTATCAGGCCGATCAAGACGGTCGCGAGAAGGACGGCGATAATTTACGTTGTTCAACGGCTCCAAAAACATGGGATTTCCACGGGCTAATGGGCGTGCTGTGGCGCTGATGGTCAAGGACCGATCCCAGACTCTGACCCCGCGCTATAAAGGCATGTCGATAGCTGATGCGCCAAGGTCGATTCCAGATACAGGGCGCTGGCTAATTGATGGCTATACGACCGCAGTAAAATGCAGAAAACTGGCCTATAAGGGATCGATAGCTGCGAGCTGTTTCGACAATTACACACTCGACGCCAAGCGCCATTTGAATCGGTGGCCGCCGAAGGGCAAGGGCTTCTATTGGCGGTTGGTGGTCTGGACTGGGCCGGATCAACATCTCGGCGCGTTGGCCGTGGGATGTCCGTCGCGGCGTTTGAAGGAAAAGCCACACGCTACGCCCAAGAACGTTGAGACGTTGGCAGCCCATTTGCAGAGCATCAAGCCGATCCAGCTGAAACTCGGTGAAATGGCAACCAAAGGACCAAGGCGGGCGGAAACTCATGTGTCTCCACGCGGCTGAAGCCTATGACCGCGGCGAGCGCATGCGAACATGGAAAGCCGGCATGGCCCAAATATTATGCGTCTGGAATGGCCGTAGAAAACCACCCTCGAAGCCATGCGATATCCATGCGGTTACTCCTATTCCAAAGAATATCCGTTGAACGCCTGTTCCGCGAAGCGCGCTGATGTGCTCGGTGAAGGCACCAACGAATGCAGCGGCATCATCATTTGCGAAGCAGCAGATCGCCCGGAATAGGATTTGAGTAGTAAGATTTAGTCCTTCCGGCTCCGCCGACTTGATCTGCGGCGGGTCCCATTCAACTGATCAGCGCTATGTGAAAGATCGGGAGGATGATAGGCGATCAAGTCGGCCTAAGTGGTGTATTTTGGATCCATACTCCCTAGCAGGGAGCGCCCCTCGACGGACGTAACATGACCTACAAACCCCTTGATGGCAATCCGCATTTATCGCGGTCGAACAATATGGCGCGGGGCCTTTTATGGGACGCATGCTCGCCGATCTTGGGGCGGGAGTTATCAAGATCGAAACCCGGGCACGGGCGGGGGGGAGGATGTGTCGCGTTTTCGTCTCGCCCGCCACCGGATGGCGACAACGGAAAGCCAGTGTTTTCAGACGTTAATCGGGAATAAGAAAAATCGCTCTTCGCTCGATCTGAAAAGACGCCGATGGTCGCGCGCAGTTCGAAGCGTTGGTGAAACGGCAGAGTGCTGTGTCCAACAATCGTGCCGCGGTGTCTCCCTGCCAAGGCTCGCCATTGATTACCGGCACCTTAAAGCCATCAACCCGAAATCGTGTGCGCGCAGTTTAATTCCGCCTTTATGGCGCGGTAATTGCGCGCGAGGCGTGGCCCGGTTATTGATTATCTGATGCAGGCGGAAGCGGGTTTTGTTTCGGTCACGGGTGAGGGCCTGACGCCCCGCGCCGGCGCTCCTCCATGGTTGACTTCATGACGGGGTTCGATATGATGGCGACGGGGCTGGTATCGGCTGTGCTCGGCGCGCAACGAACGGGGCAAAGGGTGCGGGACGTCGATGTATTCGCTGTTCGGACAACGCGCTGCATCAGGTTAGTTACCCGGCGACATGTATCTGGAACGCAGGCGATGTGTCACGCCGTCAGCCACGCGGCGGCGCATCCGGCGATCGTCCAGCCCAGCTGATGGAAGCGGGCGATGGTTGGATCATGTTCTGCTGCCAGACGCAGAAGTTTTGGGAACGCGTTGCTGAACGGCTGCCATTCGAAATGGGTGATGATCCGCGCTTTCTCAAAGTCGAAGGATCGTCGTGAAAAACGCTGCGCTCGTGCAGGACACGATGGAAGCCGTGATGCAAGACCAATACGGTCGCGCATTGGGATGGAAAACAATTCGCCGGCTATGTGCCTGCGGCTCCCGTATACGACATTCAGCAAAGCGTTCGAGAAAAACCCGTATGTCGCTGAGGCGAAATGATCTTATGAAACTGGAGACATCCGGCATGGAAAACGGCATGATCCCGCCTTGATGAGCAGCCCCTATAAGATTTAATGGTGAAGCGGAGATTAAGGGCGGCATCGCGCCGGAATTGGGCGCGGACTTACACATGACTTGCTCGGTAAGGATGCGGGCGTGTTAGTCCGTCCGCATGGACTATACCCCCGAGGGCAAACCTCGGCCAATTCGCTGAAGCGGTACCTTTTTCAAACCATCTCGGCGTCAAAACTGACCGAGGCTCACAGCGATAGAGTGGTGCTTGCACGGTTGTTGGCCTACAACCAGAAAAAACATTGCACAAACGATGGGCACGGTTCAATGTGGAGTTTTCTGATGGCAGTTCGCGGACTTTGCTTGGGCGCGTTTGCGGGGGGCTCTTCAAACCTGCCAGAGGGCTCCCAACAGGCACGACGACGACAGAGAAGGCAAAAAACCCCAATATGATCCGGCCCGGTAAAAGCCGGGCACGACGCTGAGCAATCCACGGCAACACCTATTCCAATGTCGGCCGTTCCCCTTTCAGGGTCTGGCAAAACCCGGATTGAAGGCGAAGATTGGCAAAGCTCGTCAAAGTCTTAACGACGCAGGTTCCCACAGATCAAAAAACTTATTGAAACTTTTTGGGCATTCCGGCGTTCTGGGGACCTCTCGGGCTTTCTTGCCGGAGGCCGCTACGCCTCTATGATGATTTTTGGCCGGATTTCATGGGGCTGGGGTCCATTCATTTGGTTGAAGGCCAGAACAATTGGTGGGGTGGAAAAAAACCGAAACCCCAAGGCATTTATGGGCGAGGCCGCTATGAGGGGACGGGCACCCCCTCGGTCTGGTTGGCTAATATTTGCACGCGGGTAAAAAGGAAGCTTACCGCGTTCCCCAAAAATCTGAAAAGACCGGATTCAAAGGGCATTTTTTACCCGCGGGGGGGGATTCTCCGTGACGTTCA
>Ga0163217_1100494_pt1 | contig 10398 bp, 8 predicted proteins | sample SynspAceP_FD_185933 | JGI IMG/M metagenome (GOLD analysis project Ga0163217, IMG submission 185933) | Saline lake microbial communities from Ace Lake in Antarctica - Synechococcus sp. Ace-P (PacBio error correction) | ecosystem: Environmental > Aquatic > Non-marine Saline and Alkaline > Saline ... | reverse complement strand
TTCCATGTGTGTGACATAGACGACCTCTTCATGCTCGTCAGAATCCTGAGGGCTTTCGAGATGCTCCTAAGGCGCTAGTGACAGGTCCGCTTGGTATTTCGTTGGACTGTATATTCGCCGATCTGTTGTCATCGCCGAATACTGTCAGCCTTCGCTTGCAATGCTTCCTTCGATTAAATTTCTGTCTGGTGTTCTCTTGCCGTGGCTACCGGTTTATTAGCTTGTATCACTAAATTTGGTGGTGTAGCCGCATTCCTTAGCCTTGCGACCCTTTGCCAGACATGCCAGATTGCAAGGAGTAAAAACACATTGCCCAAGGCCAGAGTTTTCGTCGATGTGTTGGAGGGGATCGGTGACTTTGTTGGAGTAGTTTGTGTCAAACGGACTATTTTGGTCTTAGCGCCTCTCATAAAGGAGTATAAAAGTGGATGTTCCGCTGAGCTGGCAGCTGGCAAGTTGGTTATTCGAATTGGTATTTGTGTGCTGGGCTGTCGATGGTGGTGAGCGTGATGAGTGCGCGCTGGCGGGGATGCTGGCGGGCGATTCGTAGCGCACGGCCATAGCCCTGTATTTATTGGCCTTGGTTTCTTCCGGCTTTCGCCACCGAAAGTGCGGTACATACGGCTGGCGGGTTTTCGGCTACCTGGCATGAGTGGGGCTATCTGCTGGGGCGCCAGGGCGATTGGCCTGGCGGGTGTTCTCGTGGGACCAGCCCTGGGTATTCTGGCTGGTGTTGACGCCTGGTCACTGACCAGTATCGACTTAACCGGATTCACCCGGCACGCTGACCACCTTCGTCGCCATTCTGTATTTGTTTCGCTCTTTTTATCGCCGGGTGCCCTGTGTGGCGGTGCGCCCGCCGCAGCTTTCATGGGCCGCTTGGCTTTGCGGTTTTCAGGGCGTTTGCTTGCGGGCATTCATTTTGTTATACGGGCTGGGCCTCATGTGTTGCCCCCGGCTGGGCGGCCGTTAATGGCCGCTTTTCGGTGACTGTATCCCTTCTCGTAATTCCTGCACCTGACGACGGAGAGGCCCGGTGCCGCGGGGTGATAAGCACTACCTGCAGGCCTGGGTTCGCTGCTTTGCGTACGCTTTGGTATATCGCTGATTACGACGAGACTGGGCCATGGAATTATGGGCCATTCTTGGGTTTGGCGTGGCGGACTATGGCTGTTGGGTTGGATGCCGGGTGCAGCCTGGCTGCGCGCAGAACCGCCGCTTTGGTTAGCAGGCACATTCAGAAGATCAGGTCCAATCGTGGCAGATTCCTGTTGCTGACGAATATTCCCGCGATAATTCGTCTGAAGGCGACTTTTTTGGCCGGGAGGATGTTGCGGAGTTTGCAATTAAAGCGCTCTCTCTCTTTCCAAAGTCATGGTGATTTGATTAACCAAACCACGTTTTGATTTCGGCAAAGATCCAGGTTAGAGACGATCGTTACAGACGCCAGGTTTATTGCCTGCTCATCTGTCGTCACCTGGCCAGACCGCTCTGCTTCCGCCGATCGACGTACAGACTTTTCAGCGACGGCTCAGGGCATTCGGCTCAGAAAGACCCTTCATCCATCCGTGTTGCGCCTTTTCAGCAATGGCATGTTGATATACAGTCGAATTCGTTATACTGCCTCCGGCTCATGTTGTTTCTACCTAGAACTATGATGTACCTCCATGTGACGTGTCCGCGGGCGCCACCCTCACTCAAAGGTTATTACAATATTTAATGGACGGGAACAGGAGGCGCTGTGACGGTTGTAATCATACGCGCCTCACGGCAGGGCCAACGTGCTCGGCGCCGAGAGTAGTATGAAGACTGAAGGAAATTACGGTAGTCACGCTGCTAATTCGGGGGCCGGATTGGCAGGCGGTGGAAGATTCGCCAAGAGGCACTTGTACCACGGTATATGTGATATTTCAAATCGGGGTGTAGGGAAGCTAACCGAACGATGGTTTTTTGATACCAATGACATATCGCCAGCGCTACTGCTTGATGGCGTAGATCGGTCTGAATGGCGGAGATGGGCTTGTTTGGTTATGCTCGCTTATCTACAAGGGTTCGGACTTTTCCTTTTGGCAGCAGCGGCCCGGCAAAGCCATTGAAGGTTTGGGCTCGCGGTTTGGCAAGGGTCCCCTGATCACCGTGGACACGGTGCGCATGGCCGCGTGCTCACCCTGATTGAAGCGCCCAAACGTTTGCTTGCACAGGACTATGGCGTATCGGGGTCTCGCCTGCGTTTTTGCGCACCTGGATGTGCGGGAGAAAAATGGCTATCTGCGATTTTGTCACGATGATTTTTTGGCGGATGGAACGCGACGAAAGAGGCCTGGTGATATATCGCCGACCGAAAGACTAACGCGGCTTTCATGGCCCTGCTGACTAGCGGACAGTTGCAGGCAGATTGCTGCGGCTGAAGGCTCCGCGGTGAATCCGGATTATTCTGACTGGCACCGCCGTTGCGAGCACTTGGTGACGATGACCCCCATGTGTTGCGCTTTGAGAGTACCTGCGCTCTGAATCGCCTCTAGGTCTGTGAAGCACACGCTATTTCCGTTTCGGTGTACGTCTGTTCGTATCGGCTTTGCGAGTGTTGACGGCGCAGCGGACGCCATCTGGCCGCGCCGATGATATTGCGGTTTGTGAAAGACGGGGCTGGAAGTTGTCTTGGGTGCGCAACATTGCGGATGACAGTGAAGCTGCACCAAACACTGTCAACTTTGCAGCCCAGACGTGGTGTTCAGGCTTCGGCGGCATTGGGCGCGCTCACGGACTTGACCGCAGTCGACGGCCGCGGCTCTGGGGGATAGCCTTGCACTGCACCTCGGAAGCGAGGCGGAAATTCAGTGTTACAAACTGGGCTCAGGTTGAATTCATCTGCACTGCGCAATGGGGAATTCCAGTCGGCAGCCGAATTTATTCCCAATCCAAATCAACGGCATTTCCCGGTTTCGGCTTCATCGCATGCATTTTGTACTGGCTTTTCCCGTATGGTTGGCGTGGTGGATGGGTGCTGGACACATGTGTTGTCGACTTACAGGCGGCCAATCGTCACCGTGAGCCAGACCTTAGATAGATAGAGATACGTCGGAAGGCGCTGTTCATTGATGGAGTATGGCTGGCGGAGTATCCGATTTGGCGCTGGCTGGCTGCCCCCACGCAGCGGTCGAGCGCGAGGTGGAGCTGAGCCTGAAGGCCGGCGGAAAACCAGTGGTCGCCGGGATGAGCCTGTTTGCGGAGGTATTTGCGGAGTGGCTTTAATAAGCTGTTCATCGACGGGGCGAATGAAATCGTATCTGCGACCACTGCGTTCTACTGCTTTAGTGCCGGTAACACCGATAAGGTAGGGAAGGTGATGTTTTTCTTTCGGAAAATACGAGGTGTAAAACCTCGTTCATGGTGAGAGTCGCGTTTAAATTCAGTTCGAGAAATCCGCCTTGAGTAGTTTGCAGCCAAAACGTTTGCCTCGGGCACCAGTATCAGGTTATCATGAGCGCGGGCGTGTCTGCGCCTCGCGCCGCGGCAGCGCTGCACCCCGATCTTAGGGTCGGGTTGGCATTCTGCGGTCGCAAAAACAGCCATCGCTACTCGCGCGGTGGGATGACAAACGCCGACGGGTGTTGGTGCCTTCTCATCTATGAATTATGGGTGCAGTCATTTTTTTTATCTCGCGATAGTGTTTATTACCAGCCAGAACAAAAGGGCCACCCGGAAGATGGCCCTAGTCGTTGATTCTGGTCGGAGTCGGAAGGATCCGACCTGCGACCCCTCGTCCGAACGACGTTGCGGCTACCAGCTGCGCCCACGCCGATTCACGGGCAGTATTTTACGGATACTTGGCTTTTTTACCGGTTTGGCCGGCATCAAACGCGTCGGTAAACCCCGAGGTTGTTATAAATTAGACTTGGTGCAGAGTGTGTTGCTAGTGGGCCGGTTTGCGCTCCTTGCTCGGTGTCAGGGCGTTGCGGTTGGCACAAATGGGCTGGAAGCTTTTTCTGGGGCGGCTTCCAGGTTTTTCGGCTATGCCGACCATCACGTACCTGCCAGTGTTTTCAAATTGAAATGCCGTTGGATTTCTGCAGCAGATCCAGGGTTCTCGGCTTGCGCACGCACGTGTTTCGTCTTGGGTGGTGGGGGCAGTAGGCAATGAAATCGATTGTGGCGCCGGCTTCTTACGGCGGCCGAGTTTGCGGTGCATGGCGTTCTAGCGTATCGCGGTCGTAGTAGCGCGAGGGGGAACTACCGGATGGTTTGGTGGCATGCAATCTGTGCCCGCGCTGACGGCGGGCAAATGGCTTTTGATGTGGCCCGGACATGGGTTGCCAGTGGTCGGCGATGAGATAACCCGCCTTGTACTGGTTGATCACCCGTCCCGGTCAGATGATGAGCACAGTGCTATTTACCTCTATTCTGTTACTGGAGCTGTCTGCAGAGAGAATATCTGCTAACCCGCAGGAACAGGATTTGCGCAGTCGGTTTAGCAGGCGCCCAACGATTATTTGCTTTGGGCTTCGTCGTCATCATCACCATCATTTCATCGAAGAATGCGGCGCTAGAGATATAGAGATAGACAGATGGCTAGCGAATGCAGGCGGCTGTTAGTCACCCTTTTGACAGCTGCAGACGTGTCGGCTGATGGTTTAACCTGTTCGGCCGTGGCGAGGTTTCGGCGGCGTCTTGCAGCAGGCTGGATTGATGTGTCGTGCAGCTGTGTTTTCGCTCTGCTGCCAGAATGTTGGAACACTCGCTTGTTGCGGCCAGCGCTCCGGGCCTCAGTGGGGCGGCTGGCGGGAGGAGGTATCTACGCTTTTACCCGGCGGTCGAAATCCAGCGGGGTGGGCGGCGAGAGAAGGCGAGATAATCTTCAGCGCTAATGCCATGCTCGTCATAATAGGCGCGGAGGTTCCTAGGCATTGTAATCACACGTGGTGGCGGGGTTTTCGGCTGGCGTCGTGAATGATATGTGCGCCAGTCGCAGCAGTTTGCGATCCGAGCGGACGTTTGACGCTTCGATAATTAATGGCGCAGCACACCAGGCGCGGGACGGCGCGGTGCGAACGGGTCACGGGGTGCCAGATTTGCTGGGTTTGTGCAAAACAGGCCACAGAGGTCATTTTTCAGGTCGCGCAATGGCCACGGCGCTGCGAGTTTAAAGGTGGTGGGGCAGGTTGTCTTGGGAGCGCGGCATTTTGTAACTGCTCGTTCAGAGCGTTGGGACGACTCGGCGTGTTCGCGTACAATTGGTGGCGTCAGTACTGGCATGATGCCTTGCAGATCGGTTTAAATTCAAGCACCATTTCGGTGACAGGTCGGGTTTTTCGCAGCATGGCGAGCGCGCGTCGCAGTGCGGGTCGCTGGTTATTGGCTTGGCAATCTTTGACGGCAAAGGGGCGATGTACAGATTTGTGTAACGCTGCCCAGTTTATTACTGTGAAACGATGGGCTTGAGCCGAATCTTGCGGTGGTCCAGGCGTTTTTTGCGGTCGTTTCGTATAAAGGAACGCGCTCGGACAGGCGGGGCGATCCTTTTTCGTTACCGGCCATGGACCTGTGACGGGTTCTTGCTTTCCAGGTTGGCACGGTGATGAAAAATGGCTTGCATTGGACCGTTTGTATCCACCGATGGCGTATTCTTGGTGTTCTTTCATGGACGAAAATAAGTGCTTCAGCAGGCACTGCAGGAAACGCTTTCTTCAAAACGCTTTATCAGCGGTCACGGCCATTGTTCAGGGCGGTCACTTTCGTCCAGTTACGGGCTTCGTCAATCACCGCAACGCAGTTCTGTTTGCAGTTGCAGGGCGTTCACGCCTTGCGAATCTGTTCCGACGTAGGCAAATCAAGCAGCACGTAGCCTTTCTGACGCATGCAAAACTTCGTAGTCGGCCGGCAGGTAGGAATGATCAGTGATTTCGGGGCGTGGAATGCCAGGTGGCACGGGTTTTGTTGCCGCGGGCTTCAGGCCATGATCGGGGTGACTTCTAGATCACGGTATGTGCTCCATTACAGCGATGACCGCCAGATGACGAGCGCACAAATTCTGTTTGCGTGAGGCCACCCCAGGCATTTGCGTTGGGAATCAGCAGTTCGCGGGGCCAGTGTGCTCGATCAAGCTGGATCAGCTGTCGGTGGTCTTGCCTGTCTAGGTTGCGGGAACCAGCCAGGCGCACCTTTGTCGGTTTCCAGGGGTGTCGAGTTGTCGGGCGGTTGGTAACGCCAGCGAGTGGCAAACGGTCAGTGTCGGGTTGGGTTATCCGGTGCGTTCGTCAAACGCGGCTTTTTTACGGCTGGGCCGCCGCCTTTTCCAACGGCTTGTCGGGTTGGGGTGGGCCTAAGTCGCGAATGCGCAGGGCAGGCGCCGTGAGTGCGGCGAAAGGCTTCTACCGCCCAAATTCCGACGGCGGCTTGCAGGCACTAACAATGCCTTGTTAGATGTGAACGCATGCAGACAGCGGTTTCGGGCTTTTGGCGGCAATTATTCGGTGGCCCAGTTCAACGAGAAGAATACCTTGGTGTGTGCTCATCATCATGCTTCCCTTTTTTCCTGCTGTGCCTGCTTCGCGTTTTTTTGTTTCTTACCTTTGCCGTTGGCTTGTTGTCGTACTTTGCCTTCTATCTTGTTTGCGGCTTTCGCTTCGGCAGGCTTCGGCCGCGGCCAATTATTCCGCGCGATGCTGTCGTGGCCAAGCGAGGAAGCCGATCTTGCGGGGGCTGTTGAATTACGAACTGGGCCCACGGCCGCGCAAGGTTGCGTTACCGCAAAATGTACGCTGACGCTCGGTACGAAATCGCAGTGGCGGGCGTCCCAAATATTAAGGTGTGGGAGGCCTTTTAGTACTTTTGCTCGTAAGCAGGCAGCGGGCAGGCCGGTTCAATGAGCTTGCGCTTTCGCGCTACGTACACGTCAAAGTGTAGAACAGGAATTCGGGTGTCGGCGTATTCGAAGTTGAGGTGGACCTCGTCACCTTTGCGAGGTCAGGAAACACTGGTCGCGTAGGTCACAAGCGCCGTATAGAGAGGCCTTCGGTACCACACCAGGTCGTACACGCTGTCTACGGCCTTTGCAGCGGTAACTTGCAATGCCGTTTCAGGGCGTAGGTCAGCTCGCGGTGACCGGGTGCATTTCAGACCGCCAACCTGTTGAAGTAGGTAAATTGGGTTGACTTTCATACCGTTGAGCCAGATTTCCCAGGCCCAGGGAACACGCCAGGCCCAAGGTGGCGTTTCCCGTTATCTTCCAAAGCGGATGCGTGAACAGTGGGTCCAGCCCCAGTGCTTTCAGAGAATCCAGGTAGAGTTCCTGACACAGGTTGCTGGTATGACGGTTTCAACAACCACTTGAATAACTGACTAATAGTGCTTGCAGGCGGTTGGGGTTTTCGCCGTAGACGGCCATCGGGTAGGTCGGCGCGGCTAGGTTGACATAGGCGGGTCAAGGCTTTTCCGGGGCATATGGCGCGCAAGAAAGTGCGGGGTGAAAGGTGCCAGCGCCCACTTCCCTATCGAGGGCTGCAGAATAACGCAGCGTGGCTTTGCCAGAATGTCTAGTAGCTCCGAGGGCATCAGCCCTTAAACGTCTTGATGTGTGTTAGGGGGTGTTCGTTGCCTGTACTGTCACGACGATTGCTTGCTGTTCCAAGTTCGTCGTTGTGTGTGGTACCCCGGCGCTTGTTGGTTGCTTGATGGGCACGCTTAAAAACGGGGTTTAAATTATCGCTGGTCACAGCCGTATTTTCTAAAGGCAGATCAGAAAAAGGTCAAGCCGCACTGGAACGTTTTTCCACTTCGTTGATTCGCGGACTTGTCTACAAGAAAGGATTAAACGTGATGCGGTCTGCTGCAACCGCAGGTGGTCGGTGGCATTCAGCCTCGTTGGTGGCGCACAATCGCTCGATTAGTCGTGCCTTTGGGCAGGTATGATTTTCGTTCCAGTCGCGGAGCCGACACTTTTGATGAACGGTGGTCGCCAGTTGGAGACAATGGTTCAATGGCTTCGCCAGCACCGCGCGCGCGAATGCTACGAGTCACCACATCGCCGCGGCGAACGTGGAAGTGACAGGCTGCCGATGGTGTTGTCTGGGCACGGTGATATGGCAACGGTCTATTTCGGCCGCCCTTGATCAGATCCACATAATCCGGGTTGTTATCAGGGTGAGTTCCTTGCGAGCGCCAGGACGATTTGGCCGCAAGGAAGCCATGATTGTTGGCTTCGTCGTCAGTTTTGGTCACGGCGCAGACACGTCGGTGTTTCGATGTTTTTTCAGCAGTAATGGTCTTTGTCGGGCAGCGTTGCCTTATCCAGGCACACGGTTTTGCGCAGTGTTTTTCCTGACAGCGATTGATGCAGCGATCCGTGGTTGCGCTCCAAACAGTTTTACTTGATGGGGCCGTCCAGGGTTTGCGCCAGGGCGGATGGCCGATGTTGCCGCACCGCAGATGAACATAGCTGTGTAGAGGTTTTTCTCAAGCGGTTTGCAAACTCGCTCATAACCGGCGGATGTGGTTGGCGTCGCATGAGGACATTTCGTTCCGCGTCTTCAATCACCGTGTCGCCCACTGGACATGATGGCGCCGGTTCTTTTGACAGAAGGGATAAGCGGCTACCCGCGGTTTCAGATTGCGCGGATGTGGGTGCGCAGGTAAACCCAGTTCCTGGCCCCACCAGCGGCCCACCTTTGATGGCGCGAATAGCGACCAGGCCGGGTCACGGCCTTTTGGAGAACTCTCAGGCACCTGCAGGGCGCCAGGGTTTTTCAAAGCCGAGTAATTGGGGGTAACAAGAGCTGTTTCCGGGTGATCCAATAGTCAATCGGGAAACGTTGAGGTTTTCATGGTCTTTTTGCCAGGAAAACAGTTTTTATAGGCAAGAGGGAGGAGGCGGCCCGTACCGACAGATTTTTTGTCGTGGTTTTTGGAACTTGATGTTGGCAATCTTGGCAGGCCCATGGTTGGTTTCTCGCTGTTGGTGACTGCAATCAAACATTGTCGGCGTCTTCGGCGTTGGCTTGTTTTAGGAAGCCGAGGATCCGAAGCCTTTCCCTGCCTGTGCGTATGTCGAGCCGTCCTGCAGCTCCCCGCAGGGGCGCGCGCCGTTGCTGTCGATTACAGGTATGTCGTTTGAGCTTCGTTGGCGAGGGTTCTCTGCAGCGAACCACAACTTGTCCGGGCTCCGAGAATCGAATGTTTCATAGCTTCAGGTTTCTCCAAGAACGGGTTAGAAAAAGCCACCGTGCCGTCGTTCCAGCGGCAGTAGTTTGGCGCCCGGCGGGACATGGTGCGGGCCCCACAGAGCCTCGTTGTCTCAGTCAGCGTCGGGTCGCGTTTGAGAAGCGCTGCACAATGCGGTGGTTTTTCCTGGCGAACATTACGAGCAGGTTGGTATTTTACAAGGCGTACCGCCCGGTGCAGTAGCGCCACATGGCAGCCAACACGGACCCAGCTGATTTTCGCAACGGTACTTACGTCGATTACGCCCGCAGCAATTTTTATGTCTGGGTGGCGGCGAATACGCGCTGGCGGCGCAGGTAACGTCCAGCATTATGCGGTTCAAAACGGTGGCGCGTCCACCATTGATCAATTGCGGCGGCGTCGGCTTGCGGGCAGGGCTGGCGTGCAGTCAGTCTGTTCCGAGGTTTTCCTGCACCCGCGGCAAAGCGCTGGGCCGGGACTCGTCATAGCGAACGACTTTTCGCTGCCTGGGGGGCAAACTTTTCCAGTTATGGCGCAGGTTTTGCCGCCGGGGGGCAGCGCGGCGTCCAGAATTGCGCTGCCCGGGGCCAGGTTCCGCACCGGGTGGTGCACAGTTTGGCGGCTTCGTCTTGTACGCTGAACGGAGCGCCTTCGGCGAACACGGGGGCCAGTTTGGCCCCTTCCACCCCGCGTACCGGCGGCTTCCCGTCGCATTGAATGCCGTGTGGCGGCAAGCGCGTGGCGCTGGCATCCATGGCCGGAATCTAGCAGCAGTTTGCAGATATTCGAGTCGCGGACTGAACGCAGGCCATTTACCCGCAGTGCATTGGGCGGCCTGCGGTGTTGTTGGCAATTCAAACATGGCCCTGCCAGTCATCGGGCCAGTTGTTGGCGGCAGTTTTTCGATCATTCCAGGCCGGGGTGGCTGTAAACGGCTTGTGATCGTTGGGCCGCGCCAGGGGCACCCTTTTCCGTTCGGCGCTGCGGCAGTACGCCGTTACAGGCGGGGTCAGGGGTGGGGTTCATGTTCCATTGGCGCGGGCGGCTTCTACGGGTTTCGTTCAGGCTCCGGCATACGGTTGCTTTTTGCTGGCTTTGGAGCTGCAGGGTTGGAAACAGCGCTTAGCCAAGCATCCAGGTTTGATTTGGCACACCCCTGTCGTGGGGCTTTTTGTTCCCCAAGGGGGTTAATCTTCCCTTTCTGGTTTTTTTTTTTCCTTT
>Ga0163217_1043253_pt1 | contig 10398 bp, 13 predicted proteins | sample SynspAceP_FD_185933 | JGI IMG/M metagenome (GOLD analysis project Ga0163217, IMG submission 185933) | Saline lake microbial communities from Ace Lake in Antarctica - Synechococcus sp. Ace-P (PacBio error correction) | ecosystem: Environmental > Aquatic > Non-marine Saline and Alkaline > Saline ... | reverse complement strand
TGCCATGCTGCGTTTGGCCCAGCCAAACCGCTCGGCACCTGCTGGTAACAATTCCGCAGGGCTTTGCTTGAGGTAGGGCTTGTCGTCATTGGCGTTGTGCGCTGTGAAGTTTTTCAGACGCAGCTCGGACGGGATCGATATTGCGGCGTAAGCCAGTTCATCCATGCGCTTCAAAGCGCGTAGACGCCGTGGTGGCGCCAGGGGCGCGCCATGTCCAGCGGGGTGTAAAAGTTCCAGCGGCACAACTGATATCCAGGTTTTACCGCAGGCCTTTGTACAGCATGCCGGCTCAAATTCGACTTCCTGCTCGGTAAAGTCTTCAAAGCGCGAGGGTCTGGGCCAATTGCCTGGTGCAGAATGCCTTGCAACTGCCGTCGCTGCGGCACCAATGGCCAGCGCTGAAGGCTGCGCGGGCGGTAGCCAAGGTTAAACATCTGCTGGCGTTTTAGGCTTGACGCGCACCGAAGCGCATTGAGCTGAAGTGCGGCCATGACGGCACGGCAATTGATACGCGGGCCGCAAAACCGGGAACCAAAGGCGCCGCCGGACGTAGGCGAAAGTATCTGGAATCTGGCCGCCTTCATGTCGAACACATCTTCCAGATAGCGCATGCAGTTCTGTACGCCCGGGTCTTGTCGTTAGATCTTCAGGTTGCCGTCGGCAGGTACTCGACCGCTTTAGAGGCGTGAGGCTCCATCGGGTTGTGATGCTCGACGGGCTGGTTATGTGACGTCCACTTGAATGCAGCGGCATCAATGCCTGCTCGCATTCGCCGCGTGCGCTCGGGCAAGCCGGCTGGGCCTTGTTGCATTGTGCTCCCAGGTTGGCCATCAAATCCTTGCGTGGTCATCCTGCTCGTATTCAACGCGAATAAGGCTGGGCAGCATGGCGCGCCAGCTCCAGTGTACTGCAACGGACAATGCTACCGCGCTTGGCCGCCTATACAGATGCGTCATTTTGAACAGCGGCCGGAAGGCGAGGCCGTCGCGGGCGTCATCGTCTTTATAGGGCTTGTCATAGCGGCACGGGCGGGCGGTTTCTCAGGGTCAGAACCACGCAACCCCGGCAATTCCTGCGCGGCACGGCATGAATATGCGCAATACGCCACTGCGATGGTGCTGTTGACCACGCTACCGTTAAAAGCAGGCCGGGCAGCCGAAATTCGCGGCGTACTGGGCTTTGCCCTGAACCTTGAGCGGGCGTCGACCCGGTCCAGCGTTTGCCCACGGCGAGGTAAACAGAGTTCATGCTGTTGGCTCCTTCAACGGCGGCTTCTGCGGGTCAGGTTCAGGCGCGCGAGATGACGGCGCGGGTGGTGGGCCCATATCAATCTTGAACATGGTTGTCTGCAAAAGCCACTGGCACCGGCCCAGCAGCATCGGCCAGCTCGCCAGAAGGGCGGCTTTGTCGGCGGTTTGCGATTAGCAGGGCTTCTGCAATCCGCTACTGCGCCAGGTTGTGGCTCCACTCCACCGAGCGCAACGCGGGCGCTGCGAATCACCTTGCCGTCCATTTCCAGCGCGGGCCCCGGCCAAACCGATACCAGCGAAAGGCTATGAGGCTCGGTCCGGATCTTCAAGGTAAGCGCTGTGGGCGGAGAGGTCTTCCGCCGGCAGCTCAATGGCCAGTTACAGCTCGCCATTTCGGCCAGAGTGTTGCCAGCTCCGGCGCACTGCCGGGCAGCGATGCAAATCGCCGAAGGGTATGCGCCGCGTCGCCACACTGCTCTTAGAACGATCACGGTGGCCATCCGCGCGGCCAGTGACGACGCAACATTCGGACGGTGGCACCGGCGATGCAATGGCGCTGGCCCGGTATTGCGTGGATCGATTCACCGTCACGTGCGTGCAGCCGCTTGCCGGGCTCGCGCTTGTTGCAGGGCGTTACCGGCATCGTAGAAGTATAGCAACGTGTTGCGTGTGCAGAAGGGTTGCCACCGGTGGTTGCCAGTATTGCGCAGTTTGCGGCGAGCACCGGCACAGGATGGCCTTGGACAGCACGGTAGCCGCTGCCTCGATGCGTTCATCCCAGGCCAGGTTCAGCATTACTGACAATGCGCCGATGCGCAGACCGCCTTCGCAGTCTCAACTATCGTTGCAACGGCAGCTGGTGATGTCGATTTCAGTTGCTCGCTGGGTGACGTTATTCTTTTCATCAGTCGAGCAGTATTGGTGCCGCCTGCATGCTAGCGGCTGTTCGTTTGAAACAGACCGATGCTTCCATTCAATGGCAATGGGCGCGCATAGAGAAAACGGATTCATGAGCCCACCTCGCTGCGGGCTGTTGAGCGCTCCCGCGGTGGCGGGCATAGCCTCTTCAATCGCGGAGAGGATATTCGGGGTAGGCGCCGCACGGCATAGGTTGCCGCTTCATCGCTCGCGCAATTCAGTCTGCGACTCGGCGGGCGGCCCTCGCTGGTTCATGCCGACGGCGGGGAGCACAGTTGAACCGGGTGTGCAGTAACCACACTGAAAAAGGGCGTCATGCTTGATAAACGCGGCTTGGCCATGGGGCAGCACGTCGCCCTGGGGCGAGACCTTCTACGGTGTCAGGGTGGGCGGCCCGTCGGTGCATCACCGCCAGGGTCATGCAGGCATTGAACGCTTTGCCATTAGCAGCACCGTACAGCCCCGTACTGGGCCGTGGTCGCAGCCCTTTTTGTTGCCGGTCAAGCCCGAGCTGCTCACGCACAGATCAGCAAAACGTGTCCAGGGGTAAACATCCAACTGGCGAGATTCGGCCGTTGAGTTCCAGGGTCATTGCGGAGTAGCGAAAGTGGTCGCTTCCTGGAAGTCGAGTGTTGAGCTCGCGTTGCCCTCACGGTTTGGGTGGGCGCCAAACCGATGCGCGGCCGGGGATTGCGCGTGTTTGCGTCTAGGAAGCTGTGTAGGCGGGCAAAAACGTTTTCAGCATTCATTAGCTGGGCTGCGGGGTTGCGGGTTAGCGCTTGCAGGCGTCGCTGGGATGTCTTATATCGATGATACGCCAGGATCCTCTACCGCTTATCTCTGTGCACCTCTGGCAGCTGAAGTAGAGTTTGCGCCCCTGGTCGCCATCAGCGCTTAGCAAGTGTCTCTGCGTAATGGCTGCCGATCAACCCGTGGATGCCCGCGCCAGCCTTGATGGGTGGCAGTGCGAGCGTATCGGGTTTGCAACGGTCTGCGCTAGCGTTCCCAGGTCGGGTCTGGGTATATAGGCATGTCTGCCAGGGCTACCAGCCAAACCGGTGCCCTGATGGTGTACTTGCACGGGCTTGGCCAGGACTATGGCCCAGGCCGTAGTAGCAATAACCAGAATGTCGTAGCCAGCGCTGGGCGCGTGCTGCTGGGCGAATGACAGGCGTGCGGTTGTCATCGGCCAATAACCAGCACGCCGCGCTCGGTCAGCCCGGCGCACGCGCGCAACGTGACCAGCAGCACGGGAGTGACTCGGGATCATACTGCGCGGCTGGAGCCCAGCAGTTGTCCCCTGCTGCGTCTTCAGAGCTGCTTGTGTGCTGCTTGGCATAACGTTGGCCGATCCGGCGGCGAGATCAGTGTGCAACCGGGAAGGGGCTTGGTGTCACGCGGTCTGCGCCAGGGCCGGGGTTAGAAGTTGGATTCCTCCCGCTCGCGGCTAGAATTGCGTTCTTGATGGCGACCACTTCCCGCCATCATCGACAGGGCAATTCTGCGGGAGTGCGGCTGCCGATGCCAGCCCCAATGGCTATGCAGGCGCTCGACGTTAGTGCGGGAGATGCCAGTGAAGAGCAGCCGTCCCTTAACGCTTGGCTGCTGTTGCCCCGAGACCCAAGGCGCCGACATAAAAGGCCGGGATTCCAGCGACGGTAAGCAGGGCCATGTCATCAGGCGCGGTCGTGGCGTCAGTGCCACGGATGCCGGTATGTTGCGTTCCGGCTCGGAGGGCCAGTACTGCGTCATCCGGCATAACCTTCCGACAAAGCCGTCACATCCTTCACTGGGCCAGTCCTGATTGTAGGCTTCACGGGGATCGCAGATCAGCAACCTCGAATCCAGGCCGATGGCCAGGTCGGGCTGCATAAACGCGAAAGCTGGCCGGCACCGATCATTCAGAATGCGCCGCCGGTCCAAAGGGTGCGCTCAGAGTGGTGCCATCAAACTGAAAAAGTCTCCGTCGCGATCGACCTTGTGGCAGGCTGACTTGCCGCTTGCCAGGGTCCAGTCGCGGCGATTGGTTGGTTGGTCACAGCTTGCCAGTAGGAACGTTTGAATCCAAGTCAAGCAGCAGTTAGCGGTTCAGCCACCAAAGCGCAGGGTGCCGCCCGCAGGGAGGCCGAAGCGGGCTGACTCTTCGCGGTGATGCCGTAGGTGACCAGTTCACATTGGCCGATTGCTTTTACTGCCATTGGCCTGGCGTTGCGAGCAGATCGTCTTCAATACAGCCGCCGGAGACCGAACCTTCCCATGCGGCCGTCGTCGCGCAGGGCAATAAGAGAACCCACCGGACGCGGCGCGCTGCCCCAGGGTGCTGCACCAACAGTAAAGGCGTCACCGCGTGGGCCACTGCCAAGCCAGTCATCGGCGCGCCTGAGTACTTGCTAATCTACGCGTCCACGTTGGTTCTCCGTCAAGTTCGGTTGTTGCCAATTAACGGGCTGTTAACCAGTAATTGCGAGGCGTTCGCCGGTCATAAGCGTTTCATTGCCTGTCCACTTCCGTCATTCAGCTACGGCCGTCATACGGCCTTACTTTCCGTCATTCCGCGCAGGCGGGAATCCATTTGACGTTGGTCTTCCATCAGCCGCTCTTATCAAACCCTTGGGAACAAAAAAACGCCGCCACGGGTGGGCGCGGTCCTGAGGTTCGCTAGAACTCAGCGTTCCTTTGATTTCCTTCACGTCAGACTGCGGGATCTGTTCATGCAGGCCGCTTTCGTCTTCGTACATGATCATGCCGGATGTCTTCATCGATTCTCGGGCTTGTTCTGGCTCTCGATTCAGGCGGCCATCCGTTGGTGCTGATGATTGTGGTGCGCTGGCACAACCAACCAGAGTCAGGCATATACCCAGAGCAACAGATACTGGCCCAGATATGTCTTTTCATGATTGCGTTCCTCAAAGAAAGGCGTTGTTCAAAATTGTCAGGAATTATGACCAGCCGCATTTTGAAAGTCCCTGATTGCATGCAGTCTCTGGACAGGTATTATCAGCCACAAAAAAACCCGCACAGGCGGGTTTTGACATGCTTTGGTGCTTTTACAGCTGCGTGACCGGAATCGACGCTGGCGGCTTTTTGGTAAGACTCGATTTCGTTGAAAGTTTATGTAGCGGTAGATATCAGCAGACATGCTGTTGAAGGTCAGCCGCGTAACCCATGTATTCCCAAACGGTCGGCAAAACGACCCAGAATGGAAGCAACCGAAGGCGCAGCTCGGCAGAAGCCAGGTACACATTTTCGGCGCCATCGCCCAGGGCGGTTCGGAAGTTCCGCGTGAGTAGAGACGGACGGTAGACTTGCAGCAACACTGCCTGCGGTTACCCATGCACAGGGAGCAGCCGGCATTTCCATGCGCGCGCCAGCTTTCCGTAGATTGCCGTAGTAGCCTTCTTCAGTCAAGTTGGAAAGCGTCCAATCTTGAGTTGGGCGGACAGAGAGACGGCGGCCAAGCCAGAGACGGGTCGGCATGGGCACCTGTTTTTGTCCAGCAGCTTGCGGCGGCGCGGAAGTGACCGATGTTGGTCATGCAGGAGCCGATGAAGACTTCCATCAATCTTCTCGCCAGCTACCTGGGACAACAGACGGCATCATCCGGATCGTTCGGCGACACAGAACCGGCTCTTTTACGTCCGGCCAGATCGATTTCGATCCACGGCCGGCTACTCGGCATCGCATCTGCCGCACAGCTTGGATCGCCAGCCAGCTTTCCATGCCTGGGCGCGACGCTCCAGGTACGGCATCCTGATAAACGTCGGAAATCATCCAGCGCAGCAAGGACGATGTGGACCTTCAGGTTACTCGGCTTGATGGACTCTTCGCTCAGCTTGATGTACAGCCGGCTGCGGGACGCGTCATCGGAGGCGTCAAGACAGCTCGAATGCCTGCTTCGGCAGTCAGGTTGTCCGCCTTGTCGATTTCCAGATGCGACCAGAGAAGACCGTTTCTTCTTGCCGTTTCTTTCTCGACGGGTTTTCAGGTTGACCTGTCCTGAATCGCGTAGTAGGGATTGCATGTACCAGGTCACGCAGGTGATACCGGGCTGCATTTTCGCCTGTGAAACGCACCAAGAACGGATTCGGCATACGTCCAGCGCAATCACGCCGGTGGCTGCGCGCGAATGCGACCAGACCGGAACCGGCCTGGAAGAGAGATAACCCATCGGAAACGGTGCTTGCGAGTCGCCGCGGTGGCCGACGGTGTCAGGCAGCAGCATGCGGTTCAACCAGCTGTGGATGATGCCGTCGCCGGGCGCAAGGCGCCGCAAAACACCACCGGTTGTGGATGAAGTCAGGCAGGTGTTGGTGCGTGGTCACTGTCGATGGCCTTGGGGTAAAGCCGCGGTGTGACAGGAACCGACTGCATTACCAGGTCCGGCGAGAAGCCCAGGCAAGCCAGGTCTCAGCTCGTCACGGGTCATTCGCGGGCCGAGTGGGTCCTGGGAGCCAACGGTTGGTCATCTTCGGCTCGGCAAATAGTGCCGGACGAATCGCCTTCAACGCCCATCAGGCCTTGCCGACCATCTTCTGCGCCAGGTGAAACACTGGGTGCTGGCAAGCCGGTACCATCGGCTTTGCGGAACATGTCAGAACCGGAGCAGGCCCAAGCTCGGCACGGGGCCTTGGTCCGGTCAGGCCACGGCAATGATCAGCGTGAATACGGCCACCGGCGCGTACTTGTCGAGCAGGACCTGGAGTCTTTGATGTCAAAGGTGGTGATGACGTCGTCGGTACCGTGCTTGCACACTTTACCGTCGTAGACGTACCGTCGCATCACGTCCCGGTGTGATTTTCGTTTACGATCAAACCGATCGGCAGAGCGCCGGCGTTCTTTCCATGGTGTGTAGAAGTCGGGCAATCTTGTTACCGAAGCAGAAGCCGCCAGCGCGCTTGTTCGGACGTAAGGAAACTCGTTACGAAAACAGAGTACCGAGTGCGTTGCTGATTTGCGCTCGAAGAACCGTAACCGACCACGTCACCGACGTAGCTACCGGGGGAAGCCTTTGGCTTTAACTTCTTCGATCATCTTAACGGGCGATGGCGCCTCTTGCTCGTCGGCACGATACCGTCGCGAGCCCATTTTCAGCTGGCCAGGGCGTGCAGTGGGAAGTCAGGGCGTGACAGCAGTCTCGGAGCGGGGACAGGTCGTCGGTGTGGTTTCGCAGACCTTGAATACGCTCAGGCTGACTTTCTCGGGTACGCGGGGCGGTTGGTGAACCCACTCGCCACGGCCAGGATTTGCGCACTCCCTTGGCGTGGGGCGGTTTGCCCTTCTTGCGCGGTCGGCGACGTCGTGGAGGCACGAACATCAGCAGCGTGTGCTTGAGTTCCTGGCAGCGGCAGCGGCCAGCTCGTCGTTTATCCGCCAGCTCGACCATGGTGACGATGTGTGTAAAGCCACCCTGCATGGTGCCAGCAGCCTCCAACGGCAGCAGTTTGGTCAGCAGTGGGGAGGAAGGACTTCGCCTTTGGCGACGGCGGACAAGGAAACCGGCCTGTGACGTAGGCGGCTTCATCCACACCCGGAGGTACGCGGTTGGTCAGCAGGTCGAGCAGAAGAAACTCTTCTCGCCAGCCGGTGGGTTTTTTCAGCAGGTCAACCAAGACCGGCGTTTGTTCGGCGTCAGCCGCTGGGCCACGGATGCCCTGTGCTGCGCGCTCTGGCTACGTGTTTGCGATAGGCTTCAAGGCAACAAATTATTACCCTCATCAGTCTGTTCTGCTTGTGGCGAACGGTCATCCTCACGACCCGAGAAGCACTGAATAAACAGGCTTGATGGAAGGGAGTATGCAGGCTTCCCCTAACGTGCGGATACGGCTGAGTGCAGGCATGAGCCTGGAGCGGGTGCGGGCAACCCGGTAAACTTAACCTGATGTGGCGCGGCAGATACGGAAGAAGGTTTGCGGGGGTAGCCCTGACACACAGCCCTAACGGCGGGCATGAGATCTACAGCAAGCATTTCAGGTAAAGTTAAGCGGCCAGACGCTATGAACCTGTGGTCTGAGATAGCTTCTGACTTAGCTCAGCTGAGGACAATTGCAGCACAGCAACGCTATCCAGCCCTGGTCAGCGGCCACCCGGAGAGAAACGCGTTTGCCTGACAGCTCCCCTATACGAAAAAAAACGCCCTGGTGTTGGCCTGTGCTCGACTGTGCTACGCGGATTCAGGTATGCCGTGGACTGCAATCGCTTCAGCCATGAAACATCATCATTGTGGAACGGGTTATGGCTCGGAGTGAAAAGCCGCGTTTTTGTAACAGTCGCGCCGGGAGCTGTTGCTTTGGAAGCAGTGGTTATTTGCTGCGTATCGAGATTGTGCGGGCCTATGCTGCGTTCAGGCCGTTTGAATGTCAAGCGCCAATTGCCTACCCTGACGACCAGCCATGGCTGCCATGTTCACCGATTACTGAGTGCGTGGGGGAGAGGATGCGCTACAGGCGCCGGGGTGCAGGTGATGCGTGCGGCCTACGCGCATTTGAGTTGTGAAGCAATTGCGCATGATATGATCAGACCTTCTGCAGCCTGTCGAAGCGTATTACCAGCGGCAACGCTCAGGTGCAGCGAGCGCTAGCCGTTTTGATCCACTCTAGCGCTGCAGGATATTTCCAGGTGCGCCAGGGTGTCTTCGGCTTTGACACCCCAGTATGTCTGACTCCAGTTGATCCAGAATCACTTCGGCGGTATTGCCGATCAGCGCGCCGGCAATGGCCCTTGCGTGCCACGGTACCTATCACGGTTCCACGCTGGCGCCGATGTGGCCTGGCGACCTGGGGATCAAGGTGTCTGCGGGCCTCATCAATCGTTGCATGTGCTCCATGATCCAGGCCAGGGCGATAGCATAGCGCTTGGGGCCTCTTCGCGGTCGATTGGCGATGTTCTCGCGATAGCTGGTAGATCGGATCGCGCTTGAAAGCATCGTGCGGGATGCGCGCTGACCAGGGCAGTTGCCAACGGATCAATGTCGACGATAATCCGCTGCGTGGCTGGACGATGGTGTCGTGGCAGCACCCGGGCTGTCATCCATGATTACCGACATCCACTTGCGGGCGAGAGTAACGTTGCCCTTTGATTCACAGGAGGCCAGTGTTTTAAACCAGCAGCACCGGGGGCAGGGCAATAGCGCTAGCAGCTTCCAGTCATTCCGGCGCGGCTGAGCAAGCTTTTTTTAAGTGGCTTGTCGGGCAGGTGTTGTTTGATTTACCAGGCCGCAGCTTTGCTGCCCAGCACCTGCGAATCACGGTGTCGGTCATACTGCCGTTTCCAGGGCCTGCGGAGGGCTGGTGGGCCGGGATACCGCAGCCTCAGTTCCGGCGCATTGCTGATCGAGTGTGCGCTGTGATCCGCGCGCGTCATCGCAGATCAGCAGGTGCAATTCCGAGGTCGATAAGCGGCAATCAAACCTGGCACGGCTTAAGTGCCCAATTTATCCTGCGAGTCGGGTCAATCACGACGAGGAATTCGTTTGATCGGCTTGCATTGGCTGTAATTCCTTGTGGCGGCCCTGGGGCGCTTATTTGATTCCTTACTTAACATGTGGCCTGTTTTCCCGCGTTTTTCGCCGTTGATATGATTCCAATGACCAGTGGTGCGTTCATGTAGTTAGTCATGGATAACCTGGTTTTGATCCTTATCCTACTGCCTGACCCAGGCCCGCCCATGAGTTTGCCGCAAGAACTGATACGATTTTTTTGCCCTGCCGTACGCCCCAGGCATGGGATTGACCAGGCGTTAGCCCACCCGGAAGAGTTGCTTGATGATTCACGCCAATTGTAAGAAAAAAAGGCCCGCCTCTACCGCGCTCAATCTTGATGTTCCGCTATAATCGACAAGCCGGTTTTGTTGCAAGAAAATGTTTTCCCGGCTGGCGTGAAGAAACTTCGGCATTTGTGAGGCAGGTCACAGCCTTGATTGCCACAAAGCGTGGCATTCTTTTTACGGGGTTGTCAGGCCAGCCATTATTTGCTCAGCGCTTTGCGGCAAAACCACGTGCGGCACCACTGAGGCGGGGCGGCTGGTGGACACGTCTGATGTCGTGGGCCTTTATCGAAAAGCCCGCTCCTGCGAAGCGTTTCGCTTGCCTGGCCCCCCAGTTCTGGATTTTGCCGAAAACTGGCGGAACTTTTTATCGGTCAAGTTGCCTCAAAAGTCTGAGCGCGGCATTATTCAGGATTATTTCTGGCTTCTTGCCCCGGCAAGTTTGCCAAAATTTTTCCTTGACTTCTTA
>Ga0163217_1033001_pt1 | contig 10398 bp, 5 predicted proteins | sample SynspAceP_FD_185933 | JGI IMG/M metagenome (GOLD analysis project Ga0163217, IMG submission 185933) | Saline lake microbial communities from Ace Lake in Antarctica - Synechococcus sp. Ace-P (PacBio error correction) | ecosystem: Environmental > Aquatic > Non-marine Saline and Alkaline > Saline ... | reverse complement strand
GATAAAGATCAGCTCGCCTCGTAGAACCGGTAGTGTGCTCTCTGATATTTGCGCTGCTGGGCTGCGACGGACAGCCACATCGGCCTTAAATCGGCTCACAGCCTAAGATGCAACACAATACAGCAAGCTTAGGGCTTAGCGAAGAACCATGTGCAGCCAAACCACAATCGCGATAAAATCCAAGATAATTTGGTGATGTACAAAAAGTCATTCGATTAGCGCACAGAGAGCCGGCATGGACAACTGCTCAAACAATTAAACCAAGCGCGATACAGACGAGTAGTATTTAGGGCCACTAAAAGAAGCCAAAATGGCCCCAGATATCAAGTGGTTAGAGCCAAAAAGCAAACGTTGCTCAGACCATTGGCAGAGAAGAACAACTTGCACAGAGTGCTTTAACCTTAAGCCTATTTTTCGCGATTATTTTGCGCCTATCAAACAAGGGGGGATTTTAATCTGGCATTTGCTTGCCTAGCACGCAACAAAGTATTTGTTTGCGCGCCAACGCAGTGGGACCTTGGGAGTTGATGCACTGGAATAAACTTGTTCAGCAAAAACTCATGCCAAAGACTGCTTAATAACAGGCGCCGATTTTTATGCTGGGCGGCAGTTGAATTGACCCGCAATTGATCACACCTTAAATGTTAAACGGCGATATTTGGTATTGTCATGGCGGACCTAACAAACCCCACACTGACTAAAGTTGATGTCTCTACATGGCTGATGGTAAAATATGCGGCTTTTTTTACCCAATCGCATACCGCCTCCACGACACGCTATACGCCATTGACTATTCACAAAAAGCCCAAGGCTTCTGAATTTGAACAAGTCCATTTATGTTTGCACTGATTAACCACCACTCCAAAGGGCAGGGGCCTTAGCCGCGGAACTGTTATATACCGGCCTAACCCGGGCCAACAACAGATTCACCCTCTTATGCCTCAGCAAACAAGCTTTGCAAGATTTGCCTTAAACAACAAATGGTGTCAGGTGCAGCGGATTAGCTCAAGGGGTTGAAATAGCTGGGGGGTAAAATAGAGCTTAGAGACTAGATACTAGAAAACTAGAAACTAGATTTCGAGCAAGAGCAAGAGCAAGAGCAAGAGCAATGCCAAAGCTATTTTCACCACAGAGGGTCACAGAGGTCACAAGAGGGCACAGAGGACGAGACGTTTAGGGAGGGAAAAAGATAAAACTGGAATATTGGGTGGAGCACATGTTAGACGCTGCGAATTTAATCCTCCGCACTCCATGTTATTGACCAACAAATAATGCTTGGCAAATTCACCATTTATGGTTTGATTTTTTTGCGAACATTAATCGCATTTCGTTTACGGATGACACGCTTAACGGCAGCTCCTTGCAAGGATTGCTTAGAAAATTAGCTGTGTTAATGTATTGTTGTTAGCCACTTTCAATGGTCCATTTTTTTAGTATCAATGTTTTTTGCCTTGCCTTTCTCTGTGAGCGCGGCCCTCTGTGTCGCGCAAGCGCTCTGTGGTGGAAACGTCTTTTTTATTGTAAAAAATTCATCATCAACCAATAGCTTGTTGCGCACAAGCTCTGAACTATCTTGACTGCTTAAGTATTATTGTCCGCAAGCCGTATATTGAGATCTGTAGCATGACGACTCTCGACTAATTGAGGTGTTTATTTAAACGGGAAAAGGGATCATCACACTGTTTACCTCCACGCTGTAAACATATGCGTGTAATCTGCGTTGTACCGTTAAATCGGCAATGGCCTAGTTGAACTTTGTTACCGGGTGCGGCGCACGGTACCGGATGTCTGCAACCAGATTGAGTAGGTGGGTTAGCCAAACGAATGACGTAAAGCTGTGAGGGTGTTTACTTCTTTGCCAATTTTGCGGCCTTTTTAGCCGCAAAAACGAATGGCCTTTTTTGATGCTGATCATCGATGTTGGATGGACGCCGTAAGGACTGATCTTCAGGATCTTTTGATAATTGACGTGCGAGGGCAAATTAAAATATTTGCCATTCTAACGAACGATTGGCGTTTTATATTTGAGGTCGCAGACGGTGGGTAAATACACACCTGAGTTAATCGGGATTAATTAAAAATTCCGCGTTCAAAATATTGTTGCACGAGGGTAACCTTGTTGCCGCAGCCCAGGGATGAGTTCTCAGCAAGGGTAACGACACGATGTTTGCCCCCTTGCCATACCAAATTTCGAATGGATTTATTAATCAAAATCAAATCTTTCACTCTCAGGTCTCACACACTCCATGAGCCGGCAATCCGATGTCATAAGGATTGGAACAGGCAGTTTTCTGTTGAGCGTTTTAATGACCGCCAATAAGCGCGCATTCATCGGTGGTTTAACACGGACAGGCAGTTTCTGTTGCCTTGCTACTTTTAACAAAGTTGAGTTTAATTTAATGGTTGACGAATGATTATTCTATACAAAAAACACCAAAGCATTTAAGGCTGAAGCTTGTGTTTTGCAGCTGCAACATCAGCTCAATACTAAATGGGAGACAGGAAAGCTTCAACTTTCAGTGTCGTGCATCAAAATTAGGGCCTGTTTTTTTGATGGAAATGAATGTAAACTGCTGCTCCATTTTAAATAACTTTCGATAGTTCGTTTAGCATAACGCAGCTTGAACATCATCTTTTTATCATCGTTTAAAAATATCGATTGGCCATCTTTTAGTTTTCCCTTACTTTTAAACTGGTATTTATTACAGTTATAGTAAAACTTCCGCATAACAGCAAGAATCTTGGAACTTTTCCGTCTTTCCCCAGAACTACTTTTTTATAAAGGCCAATAAATTTAACCTGTACAGTTGCCTTATTAAGCTGTTGTTAAAAAAGACTCATGGAGAAAGGCGGAATAATGCCGTGTTTAAACACTGAACTTTTCGGATATTAATATTGTTATTGTAACTAGGGAAAGTGATGCACTCTGAGAGTCCAAACTTCAGAATTACGACCAAATTGATTAAAAGATGGCTCGGTGGGCCTATTGGCTTTTTGTTATAAAAGTTAATTTTTTAATATATGGTTTTCTTATACGCTGACGGCATTTTCAAACGATATTTGATTTGTTTCCTTTTTATTCATTTTTCACTCGTTACTAGCTTTCTGGTTGTTACCTGTCTTTTGCTATCAGGTATTTATCAAAAAAAACTTCGAGTAAATTGGCAATTTATAAAAAGCATTTGGCATCTTTTACAAAGAAGCCTTATGTCACGTGTCGTGGTAGCGTTACATTAAACAAAAACATCAACGGGAAAATTACTCGCTGCCGCTCCGTATTTCCCGTTATATTTAAGCGTTAGTTACCAAAGGAAGGTTGTATGCTACTTGGACGTATTGTACTATGTATTGTGGTTGCTGGAGGCCTATTCTCGGTATAACGCGAAATAAGCAGGAAAACTTTCTATTTTACATTTCTGGAGAATTTCTTTCGGTTGCTTTTCATTGTTTTGCATTAATTTTTTTAGCTTTTACGGTTTATTATTTCAGCTTTCCCAACCAGTTAGTCTTTTAACCACTGTTTTCTATCCTCTATTTAATTTAACTGGGAATCGTGGGAAAATCGACCACCACTATTCTTATTACTGGGACCGCCCGCATTTCAGAATTTCGCAAAAAACCGTTGAACTAGGTGAAGATTGAAACCCTTGAAAACGCTGTACAATTCGATCAAAAATAATTTAAATATGCTTCCCTGGTTTTATGCATTAAGCCTTGTTGGTTCTACCTGTTCTTTACGTGTATTTCGGAATTGTTATAAATGGTTAATTAACAAGCAGGACTATTGGCGTCAATAGCTAATTAAAGCCTTTTGGAGTCCCACAGTTCACTCCATCTCTCTAGCATCGAATTTAATATCACTTTCATCTTCTTGATACAGGCAATAATTGCTACTTTTTTATGGTTTTCAGTCGGCAACGAGTCGTTGATACGTGGTCTGAAAACGGGGTTACATTGTATTTTTTTTTTTTTTTTTTTTTTTTTTTTTTTTTTTTTTTTTTTTTTTTTTTTGGCGGACATTCATAGCCATGCTGTATAAACTGTTCTAATTTTGGGGCCTTCCACCTTTGAATTTTTCGAAACACCTTTATAGGCAACACTTTTCTCTGTTTCATGGGGGCGGACTCCAATCAATGCACTAGCCTGTTTACTTGTTGATGTAACCTAATTCAGGCAGGTTGCTAAGGAATTGATGCAGCAGAATTTTTTTACCCGATGCCAGCGCATTTACTTTGTTAGATGACGTTTTAAGCTATTGGTAAATCAGGGACAACTTTCAATCAATGAGGAGTATTTTTGCTTTCAATCTTAGCTATTTGCTGTTTGAATAGCGTTAAGAACGGTTTATGGTCATTGTTGAGATGTTTGGGTAGTACTGAATACGATTTTTTTTCATTGTTTGCCATGCTGAGTAAATTGATTTTCTTCTGGCAACTAAATCACTCATAAATCCTTATTATCAAGGGCTTTAGTGCTGATTAACTGCGGGTTAACGGCTTCAGCATAATGAAGCAATCCCAACTTCGGCATCTAGCTTATTCTGTTTTGGCACGCTGACCAATGGCACAGCGAAGCGTTTATGTGAATAGGATTGGCAATTACAAAAGGTTTAAGCCCGCTTCAGCACACGCTATGATGAAGGCCATTTCAAAGTCTTCCTGTGCTTCAATGACATGGCGGCATTTGCGTGACATAGTTTTTTTATTTTCTTAATAGCCTCTTGATACCGTTTTCTCGTTAGTTTACGGTGAAATAGATACCAAAGGGAACGATATAAATGATCGAGTGAAAACTTTCCCAGTATCGACAACCAACGTTTTAATGTTTTGCTCTGTTTTAATTTTCAAATAAGCTAACTCTTGCTTGCATAATGATCGGGTCTTAGAACCCAGTAGACTATTCGAGTATGGTGCTTGGAGTCCTATTGCGGTGGTTCACTTTCTTGTTATCGGTCTCTCACTGAGGGAACCACCAAGTCACCGAACTACCACATAGACAGCTTTAGTTGCTGCTAAAGCCTGGGGTCTCACTTTACCAAAACTGTGTTTTCAAAAGGAATTATTTAAGTGAGTTAATTATCCATACAAGCCAAGTCAGCGGGAATTTTACTCGCTGCCAAAACACTCATAAAATCCCCCTGCTTGGGGCGTTAGGTGAACTAGTGAGCTTGATGTTCCATTTGCCATTATTTAATATTTTAAACTGGATAAGCATCCACCACCGCTAGAATGTTATTTTTTGCTTTCTACTACCAGGTTATTATTTGGTTCCAAAGCATCTTTATTCCATACGTGTATTAAGTGGCTACCTCAATTGGGTGGTCAGCAATATTTATAGCTCTTTACTTCAAAATGTCCAAGTTGTCGAAAAAGAGCTTTAGTTCATACGGGTGTAGTAGTTTAAAAAAAATTGAAAACAAAGCGAAACGGATTAAGCAACTGGATGATCCCCGATGAGTTATTTCATCAATATTTTTTACTGCTGAAAGTGCGGGCATAAAGTTGAGGCTAAAAGTTGCTAACTAACGTTCACCTAAACAAACGCCTCTGCTCGCCACAAAAAGCGCGGCTGGGACAATTACTCGCTGCAACTTCGTTTGCAAAACACTTCATAATCGCCCCATAGGCGAGCGTTATGTCCTCAACGAATAAATCGGTGATGATGGAGGAAATGAAGCTTGGCTAAAAGGTACCAAGTTTCTTAGGAATTATATGCTTGGGGGCTTTGGGGAGTATATTTGCCTAATTTTTTCTTACTAGAGGGATAATATTCAATTTGTCAACCAAAGTTGTTTTCCCATTGCCCTTATTTATTGCATCGTTAAGAATAATATTAAACGAGCTTATTTTTTGGGGGCATGCATTTAACCATTATAAAGCTACGGATGGAGAAATCTGTCAGGCCTCATTTCCCTTCTTTAATTTCCATTCTTTTCGTTACTAATAATTTTTCACTGTTTTTGTCAATGTGCTTATAATTTTCTAGTGTTATCATATTTATCAACTTTCAAGATAGTACAGTGCTGACAGTGAGTAGTTTCTTATAGTAAGTCTTTATTTCTTTCCGTTTATTTGGGCTTATCATGAGTTTATTTCATTATCGCTCATATTTTAACATTTTGGAAAAGTGCAATCAAAAACAAGATCCGTAATAGTTTTCACGAGTATGAAAAAAGTGGGTTTAAAAAAGACAGAGCATAACAAGTCAAGTAACTCGGACCGGCGATAAAAAACTGCCGCCGGTTCTTGAGCGTTATAGCGCTTTTACCCTTACCACTTGTTGCGTCAGTATCGGTAGTAAGTTTTAGTTTTCCTTAGGTTGTGGTTAGCTTGTGCTCTTTTGGGGCAATCGTTTCGTTTCTTTTCTTAATCCAACAACCTTTTATTAAACTTCCAGGCGCTTTTTATCAAACTGTCAACCTTAACATGCAAAAATTACTTTGTTTGGTTTTTTGATCAAGGTTGGTTTGTCTACGGGTAATATTTTTTAAATCGTGTTGTTTGTGAAAACCGGGAGGCGGCCAAGGGCCGCATAGTTCAGTAGGTTGCGCAATAAACAAAAAACATCAACTGGAATCACTCGCTGGCTTCGCCCAGAAAACGCTCGCGGTTTTCCAGTTATGGTTAAGCGTAGTAACCATGAAGACGGAAATTGATGAGCACCAAGAAAGCTACCAAGATTGGTTGGATAATCTAGTGGTATAGAGATGGATTTACTTACCGTTTGACTTCTGAGTCACTATGACGAGATTAAAGATCCCATAAGATTTCAGATTATTTTCACTTTCTTGCGGTCCTATTTAAAGGTCTACGACGGAGAGTTCTCACTCAGGATTTTTCATCAATTTTAGGGACGATTGGCATAGTCGGTTCAATGGAAAAACTTCTAGCTTTCTTGAATATGCCATAAATCAAACTAATGTAATGTCACTAAACCCCATAATAAACTATTTGCCACTTGGTCTGTTATGACCACAAACAGGTTTGTTTCATGTTGCTGTCTAGTGAAGACGAGAATATACAAGGTTTACCTTAACTAAGGCGGTCACAAGGGAAAAACCACTCGCTGTCCTCGGCCAAAAACGCTCCTGTTTTCTGTGGCGCTTGGCGTATAGCGCTATTGGCCTTCACAAACTTGTTGCGTCAGTAACGTTAGTAGTTTTTAGGTTCCTTAGGTTAGTGGTTAGCTTAGTGGTTCATTTTTGGGCAATCGTTCCGTTCATTTATTTACTAAGCAAACTTTATTAAAACTACCCAGCGCCTTTATCCAAAACTGTCACCTACTAGCACATAATTCCGTTGCAGTTTTATACCAGGCTTTGGTTTAGTCTACGGGTAATATTTTAATCATGTTGTTGTGCAAACAGGGGCTGCGGGTACAACCGCGATAGTGCATCGGTTGGCGCAATAAACAACAAAGGCAACCGGAAAACTTACTCGCTGGGCTTTGCCAAAAGCGCCTCGCATTTTCCGTTGCTTTGGCGTTATGTTTCATAAGAAGCCAAATTGCTTAAATATTTAACAAAATGGATATTAGGCTTCGCTTGGTTTTTCCTCTTTTGGTTTTATTTTTTTGGTGTGACTGGGTTACAAATGCCCACATTTCTTAGTAAATGTACTTTATTGTTTGGCTGAGCTCAATTTTTCCTAATGGCATTAGGTGGGGAAACGAAAATCCATTATTCTCAAGTGCTGTACATTTGGAGCACGTCTGTCGTACAAAATACGCTTTATATACTGTAATTGGCTTAATGGTTTATTGGTTTTTCTTTAGGGTATCTAAATCAAAATGGAAACATTAAACAAATGCTCAAGTTTGCAGCCCAAAAAACGCTGCGGACAGTTACTCGCTGGGCTTCGCCAACAAAACACTCGTAACTGCCCTAGCAGGGCGTTATAAGCTCAGGAATATGTGGAAACTTTCGACTTTTTAGCTCAAATGGAGAGAAGAAAAAATTTCCACTTCTTGTATAGATACCGCGAAAATATCGGCTGCGTTGATGTTGAGTAGAGAGCATTTTCAAAGGAACGTTGAGATTGTTCTCTTTACGAAAGATGGTTTCGTTTAGATTTTGTTATTTTTATAAAGATATGATGCGGGCAGATAATGAAAAGGCTTAATTTATTAGAATCTCTATTTATTTCGTCCTCAGAAAGCTTTGGGCCTAATGCAGCAAAAGATTTAGCGTATTAGAGTTTCATATTCACCGTATGTGTTTCACTGGTTTCTGACGGTTTGAAGAATATCAAATTACCAGGTTTGCTGCCCTCAGTTTGGTGGAAATAACGGGACTTTGATTACATTCTCCGTAAAAGAGATGAAGATGCTGCTTGAAGCAAGTAAATTGAATGGCTTTCCAAAGTACAGGCTTAACCCTGTTGTACTGATAAATACGATTTCGTGTTCGATGTCCATTGAAACTCTGAGAGATTGGGGCTTGGAATTCTAAAGAAACAAAGCCAGAGTGGTACGGTGAATAGGCTTATAACAAGTCATTCAAAAGGACCAAAAAACAGTTGGCTTTTGCCCTTTCGCGCTAATTTTAGCCAAACCAATTTTTTGCCTCTTAATGAGGCGTTAGGTGCTACCTTAGGAGATGGGAACCAAGATTAGAGATTAAAGTTTTTTGGTTGATGACCCTTCAAAGATTTGGGTAACTGCTAATAATTGAAGCTTTTGCGGAGTTAAACGGACAGTATATAAAATCCACAAAACCTTAACAAAAATTCTGCTGATCAGTTGGTTGGAATTCCCCAAGTCAAAATTTCTGATTGAAGTGATATTCGAAATTGGAGAAAAGGAACTCAACTGATGGTTATTGTAAATTAAAATTTTATTGTTTTGACCTCGGCTGTCACCACAGCAGTTTATAGTATCAATATCAAATGGGGTAGGGCAGGTAATCAATTCATCTGATAACCTTTTCTCGTGCCATATTTAAGTTCAATTTGAGGCATTCTCACTGGAACGGAATTTAGTTCTTCTATTCAAAGGAGAGTTTTTAGATTTAGGTGAAGGTAACGTCCAGTGTTAATAGGTATTCAATGGGTACACACAAATATTTAGCAGCGGAAACACTAACAAAACAAAAACAACATTCGCCTTCGCTCATTGCGGGGAAAAAGCCTCCGCTGTCGCTCAGCTTTTTTCCCGTTATTGTAAGCGTATGTTTCAAGGTGAATTTTGAAATAAAGTGACAAGGAAAAGAGTTGTTTTTTTCTAGGAATTATTGGTTTCCCCTATTATTTTATTTTCGATTGATATTTAATCGTAAAATTACAGGATTATTTCAAAATTGGTTTTCTTGTTTGTTTTCTGCCACTTTGGTATTTTCTACGATTACTTTTTCACAAACCTGCTTACATTGCAAAAGTTAAGTCTGGGGTTTACTCAAAAAAGTGCAATGTATGTATTAAGGTCATTAGGATACCAATGCCTCTTATTTTTTATAATCACATTGGTAATTCAAGCAATTGAAAAACATAACCAAAACAATCAAACCAAACATTCGCGTTGCTCATTGGAAAAGCCTCGGCTGCCAACTTTTCGTTTGCCAAAGCACTCGGTTTTTCCCGTTATTGTTAAGCGGTTATAGCGCAAAATGGGAGTTGTCTTGAATTTTCCAAAAAAAATTTTGGGTTGTTCTGGCTATAGGCGGTTTATTGGGAAAGAGTGCTTCTTTGCTGACAAGTTTGGCCTTCGCCGACAGTTGCAAAGTTCACTAGCCCCCCCATAAATGGTGAATTTTCTTTTGAGGAGTTGTGGCCTTCCGAGGGTTTGGGAAACAAAAAAAAGCATTTAGCAATTGTTTTTTTCTTTTGAAGTACAAAAAAATACACCCAAAAAATCGACTTCAATATTGACTAATTGAAAATTTCGCATCAAAAGTTTTTGCATTTACGGACTTTTGGGGGACTACCATTTTTCTTCGGATAACTGGGGCGAATTAGGTCTTGGTTTATGTGGTTTGTAGTTTATTCCGGCAGGCGGTTGATATTTTTTAAATAAATACACGTTAAATTCAACTTATGATGAAGATTTGCCATAGCAAAAATAAAAAACAGTCGGTTTCATCTGTTTTTTGGTTGGAGAGGAGAGATACAAAACTTGCTTCCGCCCTTGGACTTATCAAGACCCATAGATGTGCGTGAAAAGAATTCAAATTTTTGGTAGGTTAAAAGCTTTTCATGTTTTAAATTCAATGGAATGGGAAAAGAGTTTTACATATTCCCCAAAAGGGTGAAGGGGGGTGTTTTCGTCTTTGCCGCAATTAAACCAAAACCCCCCCAATTATTTCCGACCCCTCAAAAAAACTTTCGCTTTGCCGGCTTTGTTTTTTTTTTTCGTCGGGGGGGGGGCCAAATTTTATTTTGGGCCCCCCAATTTTTCCTCCCTTCT
>Ga0163217_1111076_pt1 | contig 10399 bp, 14 predicted proteins | sample SynspAceP_FD_185933 | JGI IMG/M metagenome (GOLD analysis project Ga0163217, IMG submission 185933) | Saline lake microbial communities from Ace Lake in Antarctica - Synechococcus sp. Ace-P (PacBio error correction) | ecosystem: Environmental > Aquatic > Non-marine Saline and Alkaline > Saline ... | reverse complement strand
CAAGCAGCAGCAGGGGCCACCTTCGCCCCGGTTGTGCGGGTGGCTCGGCCAACATCCACCGGCCGGCTGGACCCGGGCCCAACTGATTCAAACCGGCGCAGGCCGCACAGGCAACCAGACCATCGGGCGGAGCAGCCATTGCCGCGGCAGTTTCAGGGCCAGTTGTTTGGCGTGGGGCAAAAGCCTCGCGGGCAGATCGGCCGCGCGGTGGCTACCACCAAGGTTGGTAGCCGTTGTCGGGAAACACGATCGGTGCCGATGACCGGCCCCTCCACCAGCACCCGGGGTTGTAGCTGATCGCGAAAGGCCAGACAAGGACAGCGTACAACAGGGCGTGAAGCTGGTGATGCCCACCAGGGCGAAACGGATTCCCCAGCCAGAAAAATCCGCGACATCAACAGCGCCAGCACACGCTGCGGACGCCAGCCATTTGCCGACGGTCAGCAAAGGGGATCAAACGGGCATCGGGCGGGGGCTTGGGCGCAATGAAACACCTTATAGATTGCGGAAACCTCAAAGCGGTAACCACACGTTCCGATGGGTTTGCCGAAGCTGAATGGCGCCACTCCCCTCGTTTTGTGGCGGCGGTGTGCTCGGGCGGGAACCGCGGTCGGCATCTGGTTCGGCGCGAACTATTTCTCATTGCAGGCTCTAATCGCCACCTGCGCACCGGACCTGGAAACGCCAGATCGCAAGGGGCTGGCATCCGCTGCAACTGGGCCCCTATCAGGTTTGCACCCTGGGGACTGGCCAATTCGGGCCGAGCGCGGGTGAGGCCGGTCCGCGAATAACTTCACGGCCGCAGCACCAGGCCTTGGCGGTAGCGATCGCCCCCTGGGCCCAGGCTTGTTCAGGGTTGCCCGTGGTCCAGCTGGCCGTGCAGGGCGCGAGCTTGAGCTGGAACCCAACCGCCAGCCAGTCTGGTTGTTCGCGGCGTCAACGGACAAAGCCCCCCCCCGGCTGGCCCTGCGGGTGCGCTCGTCGATTCCTGCCAGCGTCCGCGCGTCAAGCCGCTCAACCTGAAGCTGCGGGTTGGACGTTGCCTTCAGCGTCGCCCTCCACCGCAGCGCGGATCACCTGGTCGGGAGCAAGCCCTGTTGGCCGCCCGAAGGCCGCTTTGCGCTGCAAGGTGACGGCCAACTTAGGACACAGGCAATGTCCGCCTCAACCGCGGTGTCAAGCCACCATTTGGCGGGTCTGTCTCCTTTGCTGCCGAACACAGGGGGCCACCAGCGCCAGCGGTTGCTGGATGCGCCTTGGCTGAGCCGCAGCGACGGTCGCAACAGCTGCAATGGCGCCCTGAAACCTCAACGGCCTTGGCTGGAAGACGAAACTCCTGCCAGCATTGAAGATCGAACGCCTCGCGCTGCGCTGCTCCGGAGAGCGCCTCAATCTGAGCAGGACCCCCTGGCCAAATGGCGAACTGCAGGGTCCTCAACGGCAGGCTGGAGCTTGGAGCGTTGTTTGAACTTTCGCCTCACCGCCGAGGACCCCAACGCGGGGACCAACTCCTTTCGACTGCGCGGCCCCTGGCGCAGCCCCGGCTGGAGATCGCCGGGCAAATTCCGCTCGGCGGCGGAACCCGACCAGCCCGGAGCCCTGCGTTTCCCGGCAGGTTCTGGCGATGGCGCCAGTCGCTGGACGCTGCGGCTGCTGAGCTTTCAGCTCAAAACTCGGGACGCTCGAAACTGCTCTCGACTGGACCCGTTGTGGCCCCGCCTCAACCTCGATAGCCGGGCCTTGGAGCGACATCCTTCGCGTGGGGTCGCGCCATGGCTGGATCCCTGCATCGGCGAGGAGCAATGGCTGAGCGGGCCCGTCTCAGTCCTCAGCGGCACCTGGAGCGAGCCCGTGCTTGCGCAGTTCTCTGGCCCAGGCCGGGCGGCCCTGCTGGAGATCGAGGGTCCACGCCGCACGGTCCGCCGGGCTCAGGCGCTGGGCACGATCAGCGCCAGCTGCGGGCTCAAATGGGCTGAGCGTGAACCAGACGACCGTGCTCGGCCGGCCCGGGCCAGCCTGGCCTGAGAAGGCAAGCCTGTTGCGTTCTCACGGAGCTTCAGAGCCCTGAAGCTGAGCGCCAGCGGTCCCTGCCCTTGCGCTGGCGAAAGCGGCGAGGGCTGGGGCAAGGCAACCTGGACCTTGGCCTTCGGGCGCGGCCGTTGTGCGCTGCAGGCGACTCAGCCCCCTGCTCGGGTGAGCTCGGAAGGCGATCCTCGCCGCCAGCGGGCAGCTTGCGGTGGTCCGCTCGCAGAACCTGCGTCCTGATGTCCAGCTCACGTGCGCAATCCGGTGGCGGGCCGCTCTCGCTTCAAGGGAAACCTGGCGGGGGTCGCTCACGGCCAAACGTCGCGCGAAGCAGGCCTGCGCATTGCGAGCCAGGGCCCGCACCGCCAGGCGAGCTTGCGTGCCCGCCTCTCAGCGAAACTGTTGCCGCAACAGGTGGTGCTGAGCGACGCGAAGGGCAGTTGCGACTGGTCGCGGCCCCCAGCGCTACCAATGGTGGCGGAGGCAGTTTTCCCTTCGACGGACTCGGGTGAGTCGGCCAGGCGGCCCCCCCGGCCCCCCAAAAAAACAAACCCCCGCCGGGATTTTTTCCGGGGGGGGGGCCGGGACGGTGAGTGCCAGGGCAGCTCGATTTCCAACCGCTGCGGCCAGCGGCTCGCTCACGGTTGAGCGTCCCATGGTGCTGGAGCTGCTGGGCAAGGAAACCACGGCCAGCGGCGGAATCGCGAGCGGTTGTTCAGCTTCAGGGGTCGCTTTGAGCCGCGGGGAGGGAGTTTGGTGACCTTACACACCAGTGACAGACCAATGGAGCTCTTCGCGCCCAGCTGGAGGGTCGGCGGCTGCCACTGGAGAGTTCAAGCCAACTGGTGGGGAGCTGGCCGTTAACCCAGGGCGAGTCCGCTGCCAGGGCCGCGAGGATTCTGGGCCGTGCTGATTGAAACGTTCGGGGAATCGATCGACACCCAGCTCGGGCCCTGCAACTGGCCAAAGAGCGCTTGCCGCCTTCCCAGGTGAACTCCAGAGAATCGGCCCCGATGCGGTCTGCAGGATCTGCGCGGCCTTGTCATGCCATCTCACGGCTTGCTTGGTCCAACGATCGGGCAGCTTCGCCTACGATCTGGCCGCCAAGGGCATCTCTGGCAGAGGGGCCGCCGACAAAGATAAGGCGCTGGGACTTGAGCCTCTGTGGTGACGATCCAGGGGCCCTCAGCGGTGGTCAGGGTTTCCTTGCTTCGATGGCCTGTCCGCTCAGCCTGCTGGCTCTCTTCCCCCCGTGCCGGCCAGCTTGCGCGGCGTTCTCTCATGAAGGGTCAGTAGCCAGCTCGGGATGAGGAGCCCAGCTTCTCGACACCATTTCGCGCTGCGCGAGGCTTCTTGAATGACACCCGCTGGAACTGAACCAGGGGAATTGTCGCTGGCGGGCAACAACCTGAAAATGTCCAGTGCCCTGCGCGTGGGCGGCGCTGAAAAACAGCGTCGATCTTGATCGCTGAGGTGCCCCTGGATCCGGAGGCCGAGGGCTTGCGCTTGCGGCTATCGAGTCGGGTGATGGCCTGCGCTTTCTCAATGGACTGATCGCGCGAGGACGATCTGCAGAAGGCAGCGCTGGACCTGAAGTGGCTCGTGCGCGGCAGCCTCAGCCAGCCAGTTGGCCAAACGCTTCTGCGCTTTCCGCGAGGGCCGGAACTCGCTCTGGGCGGCCAGGAGGTGCGACAGTCGAAGCAACGATTCTGTTCGATTTCGAAGAAGCTCTTCCAGGAGTTCAAGCGCTCGCGTGGTGAAAAGGGCACGATCAAGGCTGGCGGCGGTTGGGCCTCACCGAGTGCACAAGACTCAGCGCCCAATCCCCTGGGTTGTGGAGATCAGCCAGGCCCGCCATCCGTGTTATCCCCCGACTCGAAGCGACCCATCGATGGCAGCGGAATCGGCGGCAGCCGGTGCTCAAGCCCTTGCTGGCGGCGAAGCTGCAGGTCAAAAGCAAGGGAAGGCTTCAATGCTCAGCCTGGTGGCCTGGGCCGCAGCATATGCCCAATGGCATGGTCGAGCCGGTGGCGGGTCAGGCAGCTGGTGGAGGAGAAGTGGACTTTCCAACAGCCCTTGGTGTTGGTTCGTCCCGAGGTGGAAACAACGACCGGCCCTTGGCGTTCGCAGGCGATCCCAATTTCTCCTAGTGCGCCTGAACGACCTGCGGCTCAGCTTCGGCCCGATTGCTGGTGGTTGGCTCCACCCGTGACCCACCTTCAAGTACGGGGGATTGCTCACCCTCAACGGCCAATCGACAGAACCCTCTCGGCCAGGCGTGGTGCGGCTGCCTGAGCGGAAGACTGAGTTTCTTCACCACCCAATTTCACCTCGATCCCGACGCGCCGAAACGTGGCGGTGTTCACCCCGTCCCGGGCTGGTTGCCCTTCCTGGACTCGCTCTGCGCACCCGCATCTCCACACCTTGAAACAACTGCAAGGTGAGCGCCAGGCGCGCTCACGGATCTCTCGCTGCGCGGTGATTTCACCCCCTTGACCAAGCTCAACTTGGTCGCGTCGTGCTCAGGTGAGCGGCCGGCCGATCGGATCGGCGGTCGTTCGAGCTGCGACAGCAACCCCGCCCATCTCCGAGCAGCGACTGGGGCCCTGATCGGTGCAAATACCGCTGCGGGGGCTCAGCGGCGCAATTTCCGGTGCGGCCCTGGCCACGGTGGTTGGCCAGACCTGCTCTCGCCGTTGTTGAGCGCCTCCCGATGCCCTCGGTCAGCGGATCAGGGTTCGCGATCTTATCCCACCTTCGTCCACCCGTCGGGTCAACGAAGATTCTGAGGAAACAGACCAGTCGTTCCGAGCCAGTTGGCTGCTGGGCACTGAACTGGGTCTGGACCTCATCGACCGGCTGTCAACTTCTCGCTGCTGGCCGCCCCGACCGCAGCGACATTCCCCCCCGAGTCACCTCCTGCTACCAGGCCACCGACAACATTCGGCACCTCCAGGGCACCGTTCGACACCGAAGGCCCCGCTGGCAGACGGCTGCAACTGTTCTTCCGTTCTGATGGAACTCCCCACCCCAGTGATCGGTTGTCGGACATCGGTCGGCCACGGGCGATTCATGCTGCCCGCTTTAAGCTCCAGCGGCACCTGCCTTGGCGGAGCTGCATTGGCCCACACCTCAAGCCCGGCCCTGCCTGGGCCTTTGACCACGGCCCTGGTGGAGGCGATCAGCGTCCTCGACCCGCAACGCAGGCGCGCTTGTGGCGCGTGGGGCTGCCCGGCCCAATGGGTCGCGCCACCGGGTGGCCCGCTCTGCTCAACCTTGCCGGGCTGGCGTGGGTGCGTTGGCCGCCTGGCTGAGCCCCTTGCTGAAACGGCGGGTTCACGCTGGTCAACGCGGCACGGTCCGCCACCGTGGCGAAGCCTGGGCCGGCGCCGCCCGGGTTACGCCAACGTGCTGCTGTCACCCTGGTACGGAGGGAGGTGGGCTGCTGCTGGGCGGGAGCTTGTTCACCGGCCCATGGTGGGGGCCGCCTGCGAACCGCCTGATCGGCATGGATCCGCTGGGCCTCCCTGGCAAACAGCGGCAATTCGGGGCTCCCTGGAGCAAGTACTGCAGCCATAGCGGCCCGGCCCGGCTCACCCGCTTGATCCCGCGAACTCTGCCGCCGCGCCGTATTTTGCGGGTGGGGCGAAGCCCCTGGCCATCTGGCGGAATTATGGCGCCTTGCTAGGAGTGGGGATCAGTTCCCTGATCACGTGCCACCCCGGAAACTGGTTTGCTCGGCGGTGGCCTCAGAACGGCGCCAGCCACCACTGTTTCTGCCGGGCCCTCTGCGTGAAGTGGGAGGAGCGGGTGCTGCCTGAAAAGCCGCCAGGGCCTTCCAGATCCGGCGCTTCCTGGGCAATGGGCCGGCCGGCTGGCAGCGGCGAAACTCGCCCTCGATCGCTTGGGTGATGGTGCCTTCTGTTCCTGAATCATTCCCGATTCCGTCCCAGATCCGTTCCCCGAACGTGAGCGCCGGATCTGCTGGCAAACGGCCAGCGCCGTGCGGTCAGAGCAGCCCCATGGCCCTGGCCCAGACCCCAGTGACAGCCAACGGCAGCAGGGCGCTGGAGGCCATGGCTGGCGCCTGGAAGGAAGACCCGAGCAATCGTGCCGCCAAACCGGCTGGATCTTGAGGCCGCGAGCACGACCAGCTGGCTGCTGCGTGCTGGGGCGGCTGAAGCTGGATACAGGCAAACTCTCGGCGGCCATCGCTGGGCTGCCCAGGTGCGGCCCTGCCGATTTCGCGTTCGGCTGCCGCCAACTGCACACCGAACTCGATGAGGGCGCTGGTCCTCGAGCGGCGTCAGCGTGCCGGCTTGGGGGTGGTGGGGGTGATCTTTTGAGGCCGCGCCCGATGCGTGATCCAGATCGCCGCCCTGGCGATCCGCCCGCAACGGCGCCATCCGTCAAAGGAGCCGCAGGCCAGCCGCAGTTGCCCAGCGATTTGGAGGCGCCTCCACAGGGGCTGGCAGGCACGGCGTGGCGCCAGGCGCTGGCGTTGCCAACAGTCACCGCCGAAGAAAGCCTCGCCTGCTCAGGCTCGAATGGCCGGTGATGCTGATCATTCCGCGCGCACGCGCTCGAACGACATGGTGCAGTTTCTCCAGGACCACACCCGCATCCCCGTGCTCGCGCCCATGCGATGGGATCTTGCCATCAATACGTCGACCGGACAGAGTTGAACCTCGATCAGGGCGCTGCGCATTTGCGATCGACCAGCAAGGAACCCAGTACCCGGCAGCCTTGCAATTGCGACCGAAAACCCTGCTGTTCACCAGGAGTGGCTGGCCGGCCTTCCTTGGAGGGGCGATCCCGCCTGTCACTGCGCCGGCGTGGAGCTGCGCGGGCGATTCCAGCCGCCTGTGCCCCTCCGTGTGGCCAAGGCCGCCAGCGCAGCCGATTGGTCGACGGAATATTCGGGCTGGTGCTGGCGTGTAAAGGTGGTGGCCAGCCTGGAGGAGGCGATGGCGCACATCGCCAGCTACGGCTCCCGGCACCACCGAGCTGATCTGTACCACCACACCGACACCGCCGAGTGCTTCCTGCGCACATGCGACAGTGCCGGGGTGTTTCCACAGATTGCTCCAGCGCGCGCGATGGCTTCCGCTTACGGCTTTCGGCGACTGAGCATCGGCATTTCACACCCAGACCATGCCGCCGGCGGGGCCCTGTGGGTCTGGAAGGGCCAGATCACCTACGCTACCGGCTGCGTGCCACGGCCAGATCGCCGCCGATTACAGCGGGCGAGAGTGGCGCCGATGCGGGCAAGCTGCGTCAGTCCGCCATCGCCCCCTGCGGCTTGAAACGCTGGGAGCCCCTGGCGACGATGCGATCCATATGCGCGGGCTGCGGCTTGGCATGTGGGCGCTTACTGGAAGAAGAGCGGCAAAACTGGGTGCAGTTGAGTTCGAGCTGGCTTTTCGGCCATCTGGCACGACCTGGCCAACAGCCGCCCGCAGCGGACGATCCTCAAGCCTCCAGCCTGGATTACGACCCTGGGGATCCAGGCGCTGCAGCGCAGCCCGTGAGCTGCGCTGCCTCCGCTGAGCACTACGCGAGCTGGTGATGGACCGACTGGAGCAGCTCTACGGGCCGGTGCCCCTGGCGGTGGAGATCTGCCAAATGCCAGGCGGCCGGGCCGGGCTTCCAGGAGCGTCAGCAGTGGAGCGCGTGGCGCCATTGGCCTGCTCCAACACTGATGGCTGCCAATCGATGGCCTTGTGCCGAATCCACTGCCGCCTGACCGCCCCTGGTACTGGTTCATGGCCCTCTGGACACGCCCGACGCCTAGTCAAACCGGCTGCGTGACGCCTGGCCCGGTTGACGCGGCGACCCGTACTGATGTCCCTATCTGCACCACCGACTCGGAGGGCCACCCGAGATGGGGCCCTGGCTGAACGCCTGGGCGAGTCGATCGAGGCGGCCTTCGGCCTACCGAAGCCCATCGAACCTTGTGGTTTCCCCCATGGGCGGTGTGATTGGCCGCACCTGGATTCAGGAGCTTGGGGGTGCACAGGCGCACCCCGCCCGCTTTTCTGTGTGGCCAGCCCCAGCAGGGCACCGCCCCTGGCCCCAGATTCTGTCCATCCTGAGCTGCTGGGTGGAAATTGGCGAACTCAACTGGGTCAGCCCGCTGCTGCCACAGGCTCCAAATTGCCGATCTCCGCTGCCCTCGAAGCGGGTCGACTGCCGCAGCTTCTATACCCCTACCGACCAGATCTCGGGGGTCCGGGCTGGCGGGGGGTTGCTCTCTGTGCCTGTGGGGCCCCGCCACGCTCTGGCCGCGATGACCCACCAGAGGCATTGCCTCAGCGATCGAGCGCGCCTGGCCGCGTTACGCCAGGGCCCCTTGCTTTCAGCGACTGATTCATTCGGGCATTGGTTCAGACCGCCTAGTCGCCAGGCCGGAGTGGCGGAGCAAGGGCTTCGGGCTGGGGGCCGGGCGCCGGGAAACGCTCGAACACCGCCGGGACTGCGGCTGCCGCCAAGGTCAGGCAACCGGTGTCGCGGAAGCGGCGACCGGTGGCGAATGATTTCGGCCTCGTTCTCAGGCCCACCTCCTCAAAGCACTGAATGCATCGGCGCTAGCACTTCGGCCCATTTGTGAGGAGTAGTACCCGGCGCATAACGCCGCGAAGATTGTGCCCGAAGGAGCAGAGCAAGGGCATCTTCCATCGATCAGCGGCCAGCAACCGTGGTGATGTGAGCGATCTGGCGACGCAGCTGGCCGGTGTTGTGACGCCAAGCCTCCGGCTGCCAGAGGCTGTGCAGCCCGCAGTCCACCAAGGGCCAGGGTGCACCTGACGCAAGGTGGCTGCTCCGGCCATGAAGGTGCGGGCCGCAGCAGCTTGGGCGAAGCTGTCGGCTGGCAAGGGATCGCGGTCTGCCAGTGGCGGGCCATGCCCAAGCAGGTGGCCCGGTCGTAGCACAGTTCTCTCTGAAAACTGGCTGCGGCCAGTCCACCGCATCCCACCCACGTGGTTGATGCCGCGGCCTCGGGCCCGCTCCACGCGTGTGAGCATGTGCTGCAGCCCGTGCCGAATTCATGAGAGATAGTTTCCACCTCCTCGAAGGTTCAATCGAGGCTGGCGTGCTGCCACCGTGGCTCTTGGTTGCGAATCAGTAGGCCACCGGCAAGGAACCGGGGCGTCCAAAGCTGATCGAAGCCGAAACGGCCCAGCCAGTCGTCCATTCCAGGCCCCACCCCTTCTTTGGCTGCCCGGGCGGCTGTATGTAGGCGTCGAGATAGAGGCGCGAATCGGCGCCGCGCGGCTGGCGCAATCGCATTCACGCGAAAAAAGGCACATCCGGATGCCAGATTCGGCGCTTCCCCATCGGGCGGCAACGCATCTTGGATGGCCGAACAGACGGCCGGCAGGGGCAAAGAGGGCCATCGAAAGCACCCGGGGCAGCGGAACCAGGCCGGCAAGGGCTTTCGCTGTCGAGATCGAAAGCGGCTCCTGCGTAACACCTCGGCCAGAACGGCCAGATCCCCAGGGCTGGAAATCGCTTGGCCTCGGGGCGGCCGTGGCGGGCGGCCGCAGGACTGAGGTCGGCCAGCTCGGCCTCGGCGATCGGCCGCAAGGCCGCCGCCACGCAGGTTTCAAGCAGGGCCTCGCACTGCCTCCCCGAGCCGGCATTCTTCTTCGAGAGCTGAGATCGGCCCCAGATGTGGGGAAACCAGCGCGGGCTGTCAACCGCGAGCGTGGAGGATGCGCTTGATCAGCGGCTGGTTGTGCGAGTGTCACCGCTGGAGGCCCGCCCCACATGGGCCTTGTAGGCCAGGGGGGCCCGCAGGTCACGGGCGACGGCTGTATTTTCAGAACGGCCCCGTAGGCGGCATGTCGAGGCCCAGGCAAAGCCAGGGCCCCACCGTCGGGTCACTGGGATCCGGCCGCCCTGGCAGCTGATCCAGCACGCTGGACGGGGGCAGGCCTTCCACCTCATCGCCTGTGGTCAGGGCGTAAACGTTCCACTGTTGGTGGCATCGAGCACGTGTTTGCCGAAACACTGAGAGGTGAGCGAAGTTCACTCACTGGCCTTGTTGAAGGCATGTCTGCCTTTTTCCCACCCGTCGGCTTGAGGCCACCACCGGCGCAAGGCCGGCATCGGCGCAAGCTCGGCGCTGAGGAAATTTTCCGTTGGCTTTGGGTGGCATCGAGCTCAACCGGGCGTTCACCGGGCCGCTTGCTTTTGTGCTGGCTTGCAGGTTCCAAGGGCCCCGGTTAAATCGCCTCCTGCTCTGGGCCGCCGGGTTGCTTGAAAGGGGGCCAACCCACGGGCCCCGGCCTGCTTGGGGCTTTTCTGGTGTTGGGGGCCCTTTTTTTTCCCACCCGCCCAGCTTCCGGATCCTTCTTTCCTTTCCTTTTGG
>Ga0163217_1101146_pt1 | contig 10399 bp, 8 predicted proteins | sample SynspAceP_FD_185933 | JGI IMG/M metagenome (GOLD analysis project Ga0163217, IMG submission 185933) | Saline lake microbial communities from Ace Lake in Antarctica - Synechococcus sp. Ace-P (PacBio error correction) | ecosystem: Environmental > Aquatic > Non-marine Saline and Alkaline > Saline ... | reverse complement strand
GCAAAACCCCGACAAGGTTAAGCTCCGATAAATCTGTTCTTTGATGTTACTCACAGCGCTCACCGCATTGTCCGCGACGTAATGGGCCCAAAACTCCTTTGCATTTGAATGCCACCGCAAACGAAAATAATGCATACAAAGCCGTTTGTCAGCGGCACCTTTGATATCAGTTGGCAACCCATCACCTTATGGCCAGCAATCTGCCCTTTTAGGGCATCTCGCCCCATACAGGAGTTAAGCGGCTCTTTTCAGCGACTCGCGAAGGATTGCCGGCTCCGGTTTTCCGGCAAAGATACCGTGCCGGGCCCCAGTTGCCTTGTAGTATTGCCGCAATGGAACCAGCACAGATGACCATGCGGTTGCCACTTCGAACTACAAAACAAGTCGGGTTTGCGCCAAATCATCTCGACAGCGTTGTCGCGCATTCTTTTAAGAAGACTGTGTAAAATATCGACCAGTTTCGATCGAGTCATCTAATGCCCGGTTAGCAGGCCACAGTTGGCGTCTTGATTATGCCTTACAATAGGTTGGCCAAACCCTGCCAAAATGGGACTGATCCCGTGCCGGACCAAAGTGAAACAGCGGAAGGTCAGGTTGGTTTGAACCAAATTGTGCGGTGACGTCGCCTGATGTAATGATGGTAGTCAAACGCTTCACGCGGAAACGCCAAACGCAGCCAATTGCGGATAAGATGTCTTTGGATAAGTCGCGGCGCATTGGTGATTCAAAATGACCACAAACGGACCCCCGCACGTGCTTCTGCAGAGCGCATCGACGCAATTCACTGAAGGCAGCCCCGCAGTGTGAATTAACGCCCCAGATTGTCACACATAGGCCATCGTAGTTGATCCACAAGTTCACTCAGCGGCGTAAGTCTGACTGATGAGTCCAAAGGGTGACGGTTGTGTACATGAGTAAGATGGGTAAGTTTCATGCACCCAGGGTCAAGCACACCTCTCATGGGACCTGACCAAAACGCATGTCTCCGAAATAGGTGTTCTTTGGTTGGGGGGCGCGAATATGCGGAAGCGCACGGTCGCATCTACTCCTTGCTATCCTTCGATTTTTCCATACGGCTTATTCCTCAGGCGGCTTCCATCAACGCCGCGCGATCTTTTTCTCTAAGGTCAACCTTAGCAGACCATGGCATGCCTGAAAAATTGGCTTTACCGGATGTTCCGGTCAAATTCCAACACCATTCCATCAGGTGCGCGTTGGCGACCTTCGACATTGCTTCGTACTGTTCTGATTGCTGATTTTCAAGCACGTGGACATGCTTGATCCGGCACTTATTGCCGGGATCAGGCGTTTTGGAATTTTTTCTATAAGCGCTTCAATTTTTGGACAACACAACGATTAGCTACTCTTTTGGGCTGCGCCTTCGAACTCGATTTTATGCCTCTCGATGTCCCCGCCTGACCCTCTGGCGCGCGGACCGTATCATGGCTGTGACGGCTCCAAGATCCTGTCTTTGGTGCTGTTTGGAGTATGACTAATGTAGAACAAAAGTAATCTTTACGTTTCACACCTGGGCCCGTGAATGGGCCGAAACCTTGCGCGGCGGCGATTCTGTAAAGAAGATATCTGCCATCCGCGAACCTGATTTCCGATTGGCCCTTCTGGAGCTAGGCATCGAAACATAAAAACTAATCTCGCTGTTTCAGATCAGAAACCGAGCCCGGTACGAGCAGTGGTTGATTAACGGGTTCCGGCACGTCGCCAACGAAGGCAATCTTGTCTTCTGTCGTGTGGCAAGGGTTGCTATTACTGTCCTATCGAACGGTGAATTTGGGGGGGCGCCTGCATAAAACATTCGCGGGATCCAAACAAACACAACCCATCTGATTGAGATGCCCTTTGGGGGCACGCCATTCATTCCAGCCCAAGTTTGCCGACCATCTTGTTCGACGCACAGGACGAACGTTGTCGCGATGGTCCATCATGAGACTGTTCAGGGATGCTGAAACCGATTGCCCGAGGTCCGGTGCCATCTGCAAAGAGGGCCGGCGCGGTTGTTCCGGTTGGTCGACGCCGTCAGTTTCCGTCGGCGCTGAAGTGATCGATATGGAGCGTGCAATTTATCGCTTTTGTGGTCAGCTTCCAGTTCCAGGCCAATCGGGCTCTTATCCCGGTCTGTCCTTTGTCGTTGGACGGAAAAAACCATTCAGACGGCTGAAGCACCATGCGGCAAAGACGACTACTGAACTTGCTACATTCTATGCCTCCTGAAAACACCACACTCAGACACCTAATACTCCCGCTGTTCCCTGTTCTTTTGCACTGGAGCAAGCACTTACGGACATCCTGCGCGAAGCGTCATTGAAACGCTATGCACGCCATCAAGGCCGAGCTAATCTGCTTCGTGTCGCATTGCGCAGGCTGAAGCCTGCGTATTTCCTTAATCGAGGAGGCGGACATGTGTTCGATTCCTGACCACTGTACGGGTGCCCCGTCGATTGGCTGTGCGCGATCTTCCGCGACAGATTGCGTGAGAAATCCATCATCATCTACGAAGGCAAAGGGTTGCTTTGCGGGCAAGGCTTTCAGGTCGGCAACATCGGAGAGTTGTCCGACTACGACATTCGCTTCTTTCTGGCCGCGCTCAAAGACGTATTGTGGCGTTGGCCAAGCCGAAGGCGGCTGAACTCGTCGCACCTGCTAAAGGCCTGACAGGCGCAACTTTAGTTATGCTTGCCGATGCCAAAACGTTTACAGAAAAGGTTGTGTTCATGGACCAGCAAGTTTGACAACAACTTTGGACCACAAAAAACCCGCGATGATGAATGGTGGTCGTCGTTTGTTACGTCACCGCTGGCCATTCTCGCCAATTATGGGCTGTGGAAGCAGCGTTGGATCACCCCGAAACCGGCATCACGGCGGCCTCTTTTTGGTGGCTGTGTTGGCGACGTTGGTGATCCTTGTCGTGGTAACTGCTTTGTTTCATTGCTCGCTGCACTCCCTTGATCCATCTCAAGCCACATCCTCGATTGCATGGACGGACAAATTGGCACGCTACCGCCGCGTGGTTCTCACCGGCAAGGTAGTTATTAGGATCGCCTGACCGATCAGCGTGCAGGTTGGGTTGTTGGTTCGGGGCCGTCGGATACGCCGCTTATGCTCAGACCGAGAGCGTTTGTACCTGTAATTCCTCGCTTCGCATCGGCATCAACGTTCACGGGGTTTGCGCGGATATTGCAAAGTACGTTGGCACTCGAAATCGAAACGGCATGTGACTCAGATTATTCCGATGAACATGCGAGTTCGAAAAAAGGTGGAAAAAAATTAGGGCGGCGTTTGGGCCTTGGTCCACGTGCCAAACTTTGAGTGGTTCTGCGCAAACAACGCAAAGTTTCTCGCATTCGATGGAAGGCGTGTTCATCTTTCATGCTCTCAGCAGCGCTGATCTTTGATTCAAAATGGTCCCAATGGGCTTTGGGTTTTTGGCGGCCAGCAGCTGTTCTGGGGCATCTTCAAGTCATTTGCAAAGAGGCAAGAACATCGGGGGAAACCCAAAATTGGCCCTTCAAAATAGCACCCCACATCTCGCCTTAAAAAGGACATCAGAAATTGAAAAATGGAAATCAATCGCCCGCCTATGGCAGTCATTCTGCCGCAGCATCGGCTTCGCGGCCAGCCCTTTAACCGAACAACTGCCCGAAAGCCTGTTGCCCGTCGGCGGGCCGGTCCGTGTATTCTGGAAACGGATTGCTCCGCAATTTGTCTTGAGTTGCGCATATCACAGTCGATTGGTGCTGGGGGCATCGCGCGGACGAGATCAAGCAGTTCGTCGACAAGACATCCAGAGGGCATTCGCGTCACCTATGTTAATCAACGAAGCGTTATCGCGAGACCAAACCCACAGGCTATTTCCCCTTATGTTGGCCTCGAAAAGCTTATTGGCGCACTGCCGACTTTATCGAAAGTTCGACGCGAGTTGTGTTGTTTTTGATGTGAAAATTTTACGCAACCTTATTGATAGTGACCATCCCAAACGTATTGTGCATTGATCCAAAAACCATTGCCGCTGAGGACGAAGAGGTCAAAGGTTCATCACCGACGACCAGGATTGCAGGCATCCTTGAAGTAGGCAAATCGGTTGATCCCAAATTGGCTATGGGTTGAATCGATCGGGATTGAAAAATCAGTGCCAAGACAGGCCCGTCGCTCTTTGGCTGAACTTACTTTGAAATGATTTGGAGAGCAGGAAACCATTTTCAGGATTACTACGAGGCCGCCTAATGAAAACGTTGGTTGGTGAAAGGAACAGCCTTTCGTGCGCTCGATATCCACCGGTTGGAGCTGACAGAGATTGATACGGCGCTAGGATTACGCTGCAGCAAATGCGATTATTTGGAACGCCAATCTCAAACCATTTCGCGTGCGCAAACCCAAAGGACGATCGACCGAAAGCTGGCTGAGAAAACAGGCACGCTGGCGTAGCCCAGTCAAAGTTCAACACCATCCCCCGCTCGACAGGGCAAACGGGTGCGACGATCGCAGTCAAGCTGCTGCCACAACGGCACCAGATCGCTGCATTGGAAAGACAGACAATGGCTAAAGGTAAAAAACAGCAAGGAGAAAGAGCCGAAAGAAAAACACAAAACAAGAGAAGCCGAAAGTTCTGCCAACTGCGAATTCTAATGGCCGGATAAACCTGGCGCTTTCGATTTCTGGATTAAGACGGTGTGAAGTAACTCTCCGGGATCAAAGCAAAGGAACTGATCTTTGGAATGAAAAATCCCGAAGAAAAGAAAATATAGTTCGTGCCCTATTGCAGTGGTCTGTCAGCGCAACCGCCTCACTAATATGGCACTCGGGTATGGGCGAGTTGCCAATAGAGTCTAAGGCGTTGCCATCCCGACCTCGGAAACCTTGAAAGAAGCATTATCCATAAAATTCAGCCACTTACATGACCGTTTGTCTGGTCGCAGCATCGAAGAAGAAGAAAAGACTTCCGCAGTTCTGATCATCCCCGAAACCGCAAAAAAAAGGGGGGTGTCGTATATTAAGTTGGTCCGCTAAGCGGGCAAAGTTGCCGTTGGTCGTCGAAACCAAAGATAAACTCAACCGCCGCTTTCTCAAAGTAATCCCCAGTTCGTGCGTTTTGATCCACCATTCGGCGGGCGTGTCCAGAAGCAACCGCTGACTCACTGTTGGCAAAAACCGCGTTAGAAAGGGAAAGACCTACGGTCTCTCCCTTTTTTGGCGATTCTTGTCATTACAGACGCGACCGCCTTGTTCTTAAGCGTTGCTCTCATACTGTTTGCCGCCTCTGTAGGGAAATAAGTGAATCCATTGGAACATAAGGCTAACGACACGAAGGGCCGCAACTTGGATATTTGTCGTGTGCTCCGAAAGCTGCCATTCGTGAGACACGTTTCACACCAGATAAGGTGTTACGACGATCCGGATCAGTTCTTGCGGCTTGTCATTCCAGGCGCAACATGCAGGGTCTGGAAATGGCCCCCTCGGCTGGGGCGATTGGGTTTCAACAACGGCATCTGCTTGTCCCATCGAAAACATCCCGCCAGCGGAGGCTGAGCAGAGAAAAAATTACATTTCAGAAGTGCGCGTTTTTTTTAGGTACTACAGTTTCTATCCGGCCAGCCAGTAAATCGGTGTCTGCGCAAAGGCGTTTTGTCAAAAACTTTGACAGTTTCCCAGGTCCGCAGCAGAGGCTACTTGGACGCCGCAGTTCGCGAAAGACCACCGGCAGATCATTTATTCTGTTCCCTGGCGTCTTTGGCGGAAGCTCTTCCCCGGACCGATCTGGTAAGCCGGACACAGTGCATCCAACACATTCTACATCTTCCGTTTCAAAAGACGAGCGCACTTGCTGCATTTTCTGCCTCGAGAAACGCACATGCCCAGCTTCGCGCAACACGTTCCGAAATAATCCCATTGTTATCATGCATCATCTTCGAGATCAGAAGGCGTAGACTGCCCGGTCCATGTGATAACTTTCCGAATATCTGCTTTGATCGCGTTTTCGAGTTGTCATTTCTGCGGAACATCGGCGAGCGGAACCCCTCGTATCCAAGGAACTTTCCGCACCTTGTGGGCTTAATTCAACCTTGCGAGTTACGGCTTTGCGATCAGCGGAACTCCGTCAACCAGACGACCGTCATGAACGACTACATTCTTGTTACAAATCCCAGACGTGAACAAGCACGCGGTTATATCAGGACGGCAATTTGTAAAGCTGTTGTGCCAGTTCGTGCCCGTTCATTGTGCCTGGCATTCCACGACATTCCGTGGAATAAGAGATCAATGCAGGATCATCGTACACAAAAGCTAACGCCGTTCCGCCATTGGATGCTTGAAGAACCTTATATCCAAGCTCTGCCAGCAAGTTGGACCGCGTTTTCGCGAACGTCGTCGTCTCGTCCTCCGACAAGCAGGATCGTTTCTGTCCCGCCTTTTAGCCCATGATCAGCGTTGGACAGCTGTACCTGTTCAGCTTCGAGAGAACGGGGCAGGAGATACATATGGTGCGTGCCTTCACCGAGTTTGCTATCGACAGTCATATGACCTCCGATTGTTTTGCGAAGCCAATAAGCCGATGGACAAAACCGAGCCCGGGTTCCGTGGCCGTTTCCTTGGTTGTAAAAAACAACGGCTCGAATATGCGATCAGCGGTTTCTTGTGACATTGGCCACATCCCGTATCGGTAACCGCAAGCCTAATGTATTGGCCTGCTTTTTACGGTCAGGATGGGGTTTCGGACCAAAATGTTCGTTCCAGCGGCCTCATTAGACGGCATGTATTCGTTAGCTTCCCTTTCCCGTCCAATCGCGTTTCACGCGCATTTATAACGAGGTTTTGAGCAGAGCATTCTCCATACTGTTTGGGATCCACGCTCGTATTCCATAGACTTGTCGTCAAATCGGGTCTCAAGCTCCACGCCTTCACTGACGGCCTGCGCAATATCTCTTATGGTATCCTCTATCAAAGCGGTCCAGCTTGATCCCACCACAGGGGCAAGAGGCTGTTGCGGGCGAAGCGAACAAAGTTGAGAGGGCCAGCGTCGCCCCGCGCTTCACGCTTGTCACAGCCTGATCCAATCGCCTTCTGAAATGTCGAATCTTTCGGCATTACTGCGCATCGCAAAATCTGCCAAGGTTACCCATCACAACTTGCAAGAAGGTTGTTGAAAATTGTGGCCAATTTCCACCGCGCCAAGCTACCAATAGCTTCAAAGTGTGGCTTTGGCGCAACTCCGCGTTCAACGCATTCCAGTTTTCACGGTTTCTTTTTTCACCCGCTCTTCAAGCGATTGAATTGAGCTTTGGGTAATTAAACCGCTCGGCCATTTTTTCCGGTCTTCGATAATCGGTTGTTCGTGCCAACCCAACCTGTCAAAGTCCCGTCATTTGGCGTGCAAGGGGGTTGCCCGTTAACAAGGTGCCACCGAAAGCTGCCATCGGCTTTCGGATTGCGAAATTCAGTTTCAATAAGCCTTCGCCTTTCTGGATCGCATTCGGTCCAGTTTTCAAACTGCTAGCCCCAGATTTCGTCAGGATGGACGACAGCCCCCAATCGCGCTCCATTAAACTCGCCCTCTGCGTAGCCGGTAAATTCGTAGATACGCACATTTAGCCAGTTCAACCCGCCATCTTGTCGGCCGTCAGACATGAACTAGGCATCGTCTGCTGCCATTCGTTCTAAATTTTTCGCGAGTAGCAGTGAGCGCGGCCTTCGGCGGTTTTTTGATCAGTTATATCGTGCGCCTTTGGACAAGATGCCATTGGGCATTGCCGACGTTGTCTTAGGGGTAAAAATATGAAATCAACAAAGCGCTCCTCAGCCGGGGGCACGTCGAGGTGAGGCCGCGGAGTATCCGCTGACAATCGACTTGGACCGAGACGGCGCTCGCTGACTGAAACACTTGATCAAGCAATCTCATAGAACCCTGTCCCTCAATGTTCTGCGCAAATGGCCTCTCGCACGGAATAGGCCACAACATCGCGAGCGCCAATCAAGTCGGTAAGGGCCTGGTTCACAAACTGGAAAGGACGTTGTTTGCGACCCGTTCAAGACTGCAGAAACCAGGCAGCTTGGTCGAAGGCAGATGAAGAATAGAATTCCGTAGGCCTTCCCAAGCTCCAGGTTTTCGGAATTGCAACTGCTTCGGCGCGCTTGCCAAAGCCCCTGCATTGCGTAAGATGTCTTTGGGGTTTCGGCCTGTGGGCCATGATTAAAGCGTCGGGTAACGTCTACAGTATTCTGCAGGAATAAATTCGGACGCGCCCTTCCTCATTCAGAATGGGGTTATGTGTCGCACACAAAAGCGTTCAACAAGACGACCATTCCGCAGCCTAATAGGGGTAGGGTTCAGAGGGAGATGATCAGGTTTTCCGTTCGCCAACCCACACGTTGAAAGAACCGCGCCAACATTTTTTCAGAGACAGAGTCCGGCTGGGCTGGGAATTTCCTCAGTATAGGCGGCCGATAATGACTCACGGCGTTCTCCCTGTGACGTCAAGATAGGCATTATTGGGCCCACACCATTCCTAAGATCCCAGGATCGAGCAAAAAATTATTTTAGGGTGAAGGGTGCATTCCGCAAAGCATTGCGTCCAGATGCAATATTCATTCGCGTAGATTCTTCTGAAGTTCCATCAGCTTGATTTCATGAAAAAAGGTATTCTGCAACTTATTCAGCCTACCCGTGGACATATAACACATATGAAATAGGGAGCGGCAATCCCGCTCCTGAATATTTAGCTTTGAAATTTGTACAATTCGTCAACTGAGTAGTCGACAGGGGTGATTGCTATCCGCAAGACCTGTCGAAAGCCGCGAAACGCCCAAACCGGACCTTGGTCTATTTGCGCAGCTAATGGCAGGCAAGAGCCCAAATCGACCGGATGCTGCGCGATCCATGGATGTCCGCTGTCGCGAGACAGCTTAAAAAACGTTCAACAACTGCTTGAGTTTGAGGCGGGTTTTTGTGCAGTCGAAAATCGATCGTTTCTCATTCCCGTGCCAAAAAAATCAGGTTATTTGAAACCGGTAATGGAATGCTCGCCCAACATGCAGCGGCGCGTTGCACAGATAATCACTAAGCTGCCTGCATCGAACGTTGCGTTGCCCGAGACACGCGACCGACGATCCGACCTCACTGTCCAACTGAACCTCAATGATTGATGGCGCTCCTATCTTTCGCCCTGCCGGATTATGAATTGCCCGCCAATGTGGCCAGTTTTGCGATCCCGCAGATAATAACCGGCAAAAGCCGCTGCGCTGCACCAGTCGCAGGGTCTTCCAGAACACCCCCGACGCAAAAGCATTGCGAACGAAAAGGCGCCGATCACCCTCGATATTGAACGAGCATAATCGTTACGAGTTTTGTGCCGCCGCATTATGTTGCGTCTTCATCGAAGATCGTAAGCCATTGCGGGGCCAGCCGGGCCACGATTACGCAGGCGCGAAAACGAGGTGATCGGCACCAACCGTGAATGCGGGCTGGGGGTCAGCGCGCACATCCAGGTCGTCCTTGGTCAGGCCAAGCAGCGCCATCGCATCCTCCAGCTCATCCCGGTTATTGCGCGACTTTCGGTTGGCGGCCGAGGCCAGTTGTTGCCGCCATGCCTTCAGCCGATGTCGCCGTATCGACCGTGAATTCGAAGCGTTGTTCAAAATCCAGGATATAGGTCCCCGGACCATGGCGCTGTTCAAGGGCGGCCCCGAGTGCAATTTGTCGCATGTCCGCAGAAGGTTTAACTTTCCGACTCTTGGCGAAAAATAACGGACGCGGCCACGACCGAATCTTGCCCCTTCTACGGAACCGGGGCAAAAGGCTTGTCTCAGAGTATCCGACCTCTGCTGCACTCTTTGCATATCACCGCTCGGGGTTGCTGCGTTATCGAGCAGAACGGACCCCGGCAGGGTTCCGCCTTTACGTAGTGCTGAAGGCTGCAATGCGCTGAATATCATGTGGTTGTCTCCATTTGAGTGTTGGTCAGACCATACTTTTGCTCCCATTCGCATGACGTTCCCGCACGATACTCAAGTATTATTAGCATTACGGCTTTCACAATCGGCAGGTGCTAGTGCCGTATTCCAGCCACTATGATGAAAGGCTATTGATGAAAATTTGACCGGAGAATCATTTTCACCTTAGAACATGATGACGAGCGAGCTTGGCCGAGATCGGCGAGGGAAAGTCGTCGCGCCTTTCTGGACCAGCAGTGGCTGTGAACGGTGCGGCGCTTACAATCGGAACGGGTGATCCGGGGGTTTTACGGTATGTGTATGATTTACCAAAGCCTTGGCTATACGCTGGAGGCCCATTGTTCCTATTCAAAAAACCGCGTTCAAAACAGCTTCATAAACGTGAGGCAGATGATTCCGGGACGAGCCACGTTTTCACGTCTGCGACCGGTTACAGAGGGAG
>Ga0163217_1071543_pt1 | contig 10399 bp, 6 predicted proteins | sample SynspAceP_FD_185933 | JGI IMG/M metagenome (GOLD analysis project Ga0163217, IMG submission 185933) | Saline lake microbial communities from Ace Lake in Antarctica - Synechococcus sp. Ace-P (PacBio error correction) | ecosystem: Environmental > Aquatic > Non-marine Saline and Alkaline > Saline ... | reverse complement strand
TTTTTATTATTAACGCAGACAAAAATAATGAATTTTTCGTCATTATACGCCATGTTTTTAGCGGGGTTAAATTGATTATAACGATGTTATTTTTTTGAACCCCTAAAAATTAGGGGGTAAATTATTAAATACATTATTTTTTTGTGATGATTTTAATGAATTGTTATTTTTGTCAAAATGTAGTTATGTCCAAAATCAAAGGTTTAAGGCTATAAGCTAACCCCCAAAAATCATTACTAGGAGTTTAATTGGAAATTGAAGAAACTGGTGGCGTTTTTCGGAATTTTTGGGGCGGAAACGTGTTCAATGAGGAGCGTATGTTTGCAATAACTTGACAAGATGCGTATGACAGGGTGAAGGGCTGCTGTAGTGTCCGGTGCAAAATAGATAGAAAAGTAGCCGAATCAGTGGCCGAAGGAATGAAGACTTTGGGCCATTATTCTATGGGGGCTACCCACTATTACGCATTGGGTTTCAAGCCACTCACCGGGAGCAAAACTGCAGAAAAGCACGATGCTTTTTTTGACTTTTCACGGAGGGTAGGGTTAATGGAGAAGTTTGGAGGTGGGGCCAAGTTGGTTCAGCAAGAGTCCGATGCACAGTTTCCCCAATGGGGATTCGCAACACCTTTTGAAAGCCGGGGTATACGGCATGGGATCAAACATTCTCCTGCATTTTTATATGGTGCACCCTTTGGTATACCAACGTTTTTGTGGCTTAACCGTGGCCCTTGATAAAAGGCGCCAGCTCTTTATGGGCATTTGAACGCCATGGATTGAGGCCGCTACTGCCGTTTTGCAAGTTCTTTTGATAAAAACGTAACAAGTTTATGCTTGACTTGGGTTGGGAACAGGAATATTTCCTAATAGATAAATCCTTGCATTTTTCCCGCCCGGATTATAAGTTTGGCCGGCCGGAACATTGTAGGGCATTCTGAGCAAAAGGTCAGCAATTGATGATCATTATTTCGGGGGTTATTCCAAATCGGTTGGTTGAAATTTCATGAAAGATTTTGGAAATGGAATGTTACCACATGGTATCCTGTTAAAAACAAGGACATAATGAAGTAGCACGAACCAGTTTGAATTGGCACCAATTTTGAGGAAACCAATTTGGCGGTAGATTCACAATCTTTTGCTTATTGGATGTCATGGGAAAAGATTTGCTGATAAGGCACTTTTTTAAGTACTTTTTCACGAAAACCTTTTAAGGATATAAACGGGTTTCTGGGAAACATAACATTTGGTCCTTGGCAACAGACACGGTGTTAATTTGCCTTAGTCCAGGGTCCACCCAATGAAAAAATTTGCAGTTTCTGACTTTTTTCGTTGAATACTATAAAGGCCGTAGATAATTAGAGGAATTTATTGCGTTCTTCATAGCTCCGCAAGTACGAGACCATAGGTTGGGGTGCCCAACGAAGGCACCACCTGCCATATGTCGATATTTAATAGGCGGAACAATTAAAAAAAAAATTTGAGGGGGGGGGGGTTTTCCCCCCCCCTTTTTTAAAAATTTTTTTTTATTTTGGGGAATTTGGAAGGGGTTTACCAAGGGGAAAATTATCTCCGGAGAAAAAACGAGAATAAAGCTTACGTGGTCGGTAGCATCCCTGAAATATTATTGGACAATACGGATCGTAATTCGACCTCTCCATTTGCATTTACTGAAATAAATTGAAATGCGAGTGTAGGGGTCCAAAATCCAAATTGCGCTAAGCCAATGACGGTTCTGAACACCATTGTGGCCAAACAACTTATTGCCTTTAAAAAAGAGGTGGATCAAATTGGTGGACAAGAAGGGACTTAAAAAGGATGAGGCTAGCTTTAATGTTCTAAGGGAATTATATTTAAAAACCTCCAAAAGGATTTTAGGTTACGAGGGCGATGCGTTATAGATGCAGCATGGAAAAATGAAGCCAAATCCAGAGGGGTTGGAGGCAATAATAAAAACACAACCTCAGGCATTACAGGTACTTACTTCCTAGGAAAAGCTTGGCATTGTTCAAGTCTATTGAACGGCAGGTGAGGCCGAAATAGAGGTAAGGGTAAGGCAAGAAGTGGAATGTTGGAGGATATATTCTTCAATTTCAAAATAGAAGGAGGGTTTTTAATGAGCTGATGGATATGTAATTCCGGCTGCGTAGAATTTATCAGAATAAAATTGATAAAAACGTCGTAGGCCTAAAGGAGATATATGGTGCTGCCCATAAAAAAATGTCGAAAGTTCAATTGGATATTGTTGGACGAATTTTCTGAACATATCCGTGCCATAAAAAATTAAGACCTGATGCTATGGGTAGAGAAGAAAAAAGCCAACATATGTCGGATATAACAACAAGAAGGCCTTTGGCCTATTGTGAGAATGTGCGGACCCTATTTTTTGGATGAAATACGCTACCATTGCGATAAAATTGGAGCATTGGTAGGAGATGAATACTGGCCCCTAACCAAATATAGGGAATGTTGTTTCATTAAAATATTTGGACGTTTATAAAATAATTGGATTAAAAGCCCACAATTAGTGGCTTTTTTTAATGGATTTCACTATTTTTTGTCGCAAACTTTTATTCATTGAGCTCATCCACAGGGCAAAGAATACGATCAAAGAGGAGTTTCTGCTTTCAAAGAAGACGTTGCCACAATGCCATAAAATAATATTGATACGGGCTTTGTTTCCTCAGGCTTTTTGCATAATTGTACCGATTACCTTACCAATTGATGAGGATACTGTTTGGTGATGCATGCCGATGGGCAGGTTACAAAATCTTCTCTAGCCTATATGTATGGGAAGAGACTGGGGAATTCGTTTGGAAGGGAAGCCCAGGATGCCTTGATCATGAATGTGGACGTATGGGAATTTGCGTTGGGGCTACGGACCAAACCATTATGTTGTCCTCAAACCATAGGGAGAAATAAAAAATTTAATCCCAGGAGAGGTTATTTCTGCCATAATAAATGGTACGAAGAGTTAGATCTCGGATTGGAAAACACGGAATTACCATTAGGTTGGGTGGGGAAAACAGCTGATGATAGGGGATTTGGTGCGTACCATAATTGTGGATTTCACGGTGACCGCAAGATTGAAAGAAGGAAGTAATCAACAATGCCAATATTAAGGCGGAGATTTATGTTTTGGATGTCTCTTTGGACAAGCCAGTTACGAAAAAGCCAATATAACGGAGGTATGGGAAGCAACGGTCTTTTACCTTCTGCCAGACATGATGTTTTTGCAAAAATACTTAGGAGAGAAATATCCTGAAAGCTATGATGGCAGCAGTGCCGTTGAGGATTTGGTGTATTCCGGGAATGTGAAATTTGACGGATGAGGTTCCTAACGCTCCTTTGATGCAGGGAATTAGTTTTTGTCGCCAACCGGACCTATGCGCCAATAGTCAAAAAATACTCAAGAAATACGATTTCGAGTGCTATTCATGGAATTGTTACACTTGTAGTGGTTTTGGTGCGCAGACCCAAAAATTCTTCATTTTGTGGAAACCTCGCATATTATAAGATAACCTATTTCCGTCCCTCCATGTTTAAATTAATTACAGAACAATCCGGGACAGATTGGGAAGGAGATGTACAAGTTTTTAATTGTGGCCACAGGTTTGGAATTGTATGTTGACCCATCTATTGCAAGTGATCTTATTGCTATTTCGGAAAGCTTTGGCGTGTCAGCTCAAATTGTTGGCAAAGTGGAAGCTAATTCTGTTTTAAAAAACTCACCAATTGGAAGCGAGTACGGCACCTTTGAGTATTAGGGGTATGTACGAATTACTTTTTAGCGTTGTTTTATAAAAGAAATTACGCTATGGAAAAGAAAGCAGGTTTTAAAGGACTTTAGAACGGGTTGCAGCATTTGCGCTTCACATTTCCATGTTTAAATGGGTTGCTCTAAAGGATAATGACAACGGCGATTATTGGAGTCCCGACTGTGTAGACTTCACTATTTGATTTGAATTCTTCCGAGGAGCAAGTTGGACGGAACAATGGCAGTTTATTTAAAAAAATTTCGGTGGTGGTCGTTTAAAGATTTTGGATGGTAACTTTGTGGCTGCTAGTCAGGTTTGTAGTCATGAAATCTTATGACCAAGTGCGTTTTACGACTTAGTAATGGGAGGTATTTTCACTGTGATGTACACGGGTCACGATTTTGAACTGGGACGGCACCCTTTACATTCAAGTGGATTAAGTAATTCCAGCAAAGCAACTAAAAATATTTTAATACGGAGGTGAATCATTGGGGCAAAGTAACAGATCCTTCGTTGTATTTGAATAGTCAAATCTGTTTTATAAACCTACATTTTTTCATGAGGTTTTTCACCAATATTTTTCTACCATTCGTTTATTTTTTATGCCTTTTTGGGATATTTCCTTTTTTAGATATATGGAATATGCGAGGAGCTATTAATGATATGGGATTTCTGATCAGGGAAAAAGTTAAATTTTTATGGGCCCCTATTTGATGAACTAAATTTCTTCAATGGAAATTCAATTTTCTAATTTTTTTAAGAAGGGAAATAGTTCAATCTTAACTTTGTTTAAGGTGAGGATCTTATTTTCTCTTATTTTATTTTGGATGCGCTAATGTGCCATGCAAGTACAAGTTCGTTACGGTACCAGCGAACCGTGACCTTAATGGGGGAAAAATTGATATTACCATTGTGGCCGATAACGAGGAAATAGGATATATTAAATATCGAAGAGGCCGTATCTGAATTAAAAGAATAGAAAAGCTGATGTCTTCTTGGGACGAGGAATCGGAACCTCAGAAATCAATAGAAAATGCCGGCAATAAAACGGTTAAGGTTAGTGTTTGAACTATTTAGCTAATAGAAAAGGGCAAATCAAATTTTCAGGAAAAATTACCGATGGCGCTTTTGATATTTCATTTGCCGGGTTGGACAAAGTTTTGGAAATTTGATTGGCACTATGAAATACAAGCCCACCAATGATCAGATAGGCAGTTCTGTGAGTTAAGGTAGAGTTATGCTAAATTGTTCTCATGAGGTAATCATTACGGTATGTCCTAAAATGAAAGGGATGAGACTTGGCTTGGGGGGCTATAAGCCAAGGGTTATGTGTGGATAAAGGCCCAAAGAACTGATGGTGGAAAACAGTACGTGCAGGAGTTATTAAATGCATCAGGAGAATCTTACATCTTTGGGGTCCAAGGCAACAGGGGAGAAGTGGTTTGATCGGTATTGCAATCCACTTAGTAAGGATTAAGATATTGTTTCTTGGTTGCCTGTCCTGGAATCCTTCCGTTTGCTACTTCAGGAAAGCTATGACAAATATATTTCCTTTGAAGGAAAAAAAATTATTCCCATATTATTGTCCGCGGGTCAGGACTTCCTCACTACTGGACTAAATAGTGTATCTGTCTTTTCAAAAACAGGCTGAATGGTCAGTGCTATGGCCACGGGCTATTTTTGTACTTGGGTTGATTCGGGGAATGGCCTTGATAAACCAATTAAAGGAAACTGAGGTGATATTGTGGATAGTAAATAAACAAGATGCACAAAAAGCAGTGGTATTTTATTCGATTTAGACCCCTCTATTACAAATAGCTTCACTATCAGTTCTTCTTTTTCTTGTTATTTTTTTTGAAACAGCCATTTTAAGTAGATTATAGTGGGCACTTACCTCTACGATTCCTTGTAGAAGTGATCGGTTTAAAATAATAATACTGGTCTTTTTAATTTTCGTCTGATCAAAGCTTTAAATTTTTCCACATATATGGTGCTATAAGGAGAATGGCTCACTAGAAGTATTATTTTTTTCCCGACTAAGTATTAAAAGCTTCAAAACCCCTGACTCGCCAAGAGGATAAATATTGATTTTTGTATTGCCGTATTTTTTTAAAAACTTTTCAAAAATGTTAGATAAAGGTCTTCCACGAAACATTAAATAACTAAATACCAGCATTGATCTTTTTAACATTCTTTGTAAAAGTGGATATCTGGGGCAGATAACCAATTATACTTTGTTTGGTACAAAGGTTTTTGAAAAGCATTTTTCATTTTACTGCGAATGTTCTTGTATTTTGGTTGTTAAATTCTCCGAACAAAATTTCAATAAACATGTTTTTTCCATCTTCCATTTGTCCAAGGATTCCGGTTTGACTTTTGCCCAATTTCCGACCTTTATGTCAATTCCGTATAGGATCTTTTTTTGCCATCAAACTCCAGGTCAACACTGTCTATTCAAATATCAAAATACAAGGATGAGGTTTTACAAATGTGAGGTAATGAAGTGTCGAACAATAGTGCCAAGACAAAAAGGACGGTTTTGAGATGCCAAAATTTTGATAAACGTCAACGTTTCTGAGGCCAATTTCAAAATAAAAAGAAAAGGCCTAAGGTAGAATAATTATTTTGGAGGGTTCAGGATCATTTGGTGTTTAGATGGGGCATATTAAGATAGCCCTACCGCATTAAACAGCATTTAAAAGGGTAATAAGAAAGGATTTATGCCATAGATAACGGCTTGGCAAGAGAAAAACCTAATTGATAGGTTTCTAAAACTTGAAAATTGGGATTCATCTATTTATTAGGATATGCTTAAAAATTGTACAAATTTATCGTAAATTTGGCAATCCAAGTGTAGATTGTATATGATAGATAAAATTAAACATATGTAAAGCAACGTTTCGATGAGGTTTCGGGACCTTATAATTCCAGCCAGGAATTATCGCCGACCAGAGCGTTATGTGGCGCTAAACAAGATATAAGGATTTAAAAACGGCTTAGTGGATAAGAGAACTTCGGTTATTTGGAGTTCACCAATAATATTTCCGAAGCCAGAGGAGGATTTTGTCCGGATGGGTAGTTAGACCCGAATGGTAGATATGCTAAAATGCAGTTGGAGAGCCAAAGCAAAAATTGCCCAAATTGGAGATGGAAATTAAATTTATCTTGATACCAAGGGATCTGGAAGACTTCCAAAAAACGTTAGTGGTTGAGGTACGAGGCAGGTACAGGAGTGACGAAGGCAGTATTTGCCGGTGACCTTTTTTAGAAGTATACCAATATTGTGAATCCAAAGGGATGGAAACGAATGTTATTGACCTAAGTGAAGGTTACCATTGGGGGCTATAAGGAAATTCAAACAGTTCGCAGGTTACGGGCCGAGGATGTTATTGCACCTTAAGTTTGAAGCTGGGAGTTACATCGTGTTCAACGCGTTCACAAACTGAAACACAAAGGTAGGGTGATACCAGTGCCGCTACCGTAATGGTGCTTCCTGAGCGGAAGACTTTGATGTACAGATCGACCCCAGGAGGTTCTAATAGATTTTTCTCTGTTCCTCTGGACCTGGAGGTCAATCGTGTGAACACAAACTTATAGCGCGTACGTTTAACCCACTACTACAGGCTTGGTGGCCCCCAGTGGCCAAGATCAGGGAATCCAGCACAAAAACAAGGAAAGGCATTCAAGGTGTGCGCCTCGCGTTTGTATGTATGGGAACTGGCAAAAAAAGCAGGGGAAAGATTCTGCCAAGAGGGAAATTCCCAAGTGAGCAGTGTGACCCGTTCCGCTAATTAGAACTATAATTATCCCACAAGGCAGGGTAACGACCATAGAATCGGTTTAATCTTTATGACTTGCAAAACATTATTTAATGGGGATAATTTCAACGTATCATAGACGAACTAAGTTAGTCGAGAAACGGAGAAATTAAAAAAGAAAGCCTCTGAGATTTTTTTAATTCCTATGACCAACTTCAGTTTTAGTTGAACAGATCCGAAAAAAGGAATCCTTTCTTTGTATAGGATTGGATCACAGGACTGGATAAATTCCAAAGGCACTATACTAAATGAGAATGATCCCATTTTTGCATTTTATAGGGGCATTATTAGATGCCACACACCATTTGTTGTGTTGCTACAAAACCCAATATTGCCTTTTATGAGGGCATTACGGATAAAAGGTTGGCAGGCTTTGGAAAAAACGATTTAACTATTTAAATAGCAATTTATCCTGAAAATATTTACTATTGCGGATGCCAACGCGGCGATATAGGCAATACTTCCTCGGATCATGCCAAGGCATTTTTTGAAGGATCTGGGGCTTTGACTCGATTCCATTTGCACCATATATGGGAAGAGATTCTGTGGAGCCGTTTTTAACTTTTAAGGGATAAGCATCTATACTATTGGCACTACTTCCAAGATGGGGCATTTGATTTTCAAGACGAAGATAGTAGAGGGTCAGGAGCTGTATAAGGAGGTTTTGGAAATTTCAAAAAAACCTATGCAAATTCAGGAAATTTAATGTTGGCGTAGGAGCAACAAAGCTACTTTTTGACTGAAATAAGAAAAATAGTCCCTGAGAGTTTTTTTTGCTTTGGTACCAGGGTTAGGGGGCACAGGGCGGCAAGTTTATCCGGAAGTCTGTAAAAATGGTATGAACGATAATGTGGACTTTTGCGTGAATTCTCAAGAGCGAATTATTTACGCCTCGGACCAAAAAGATTTTGCGCAGGTATCGGCTGAAAAAGGCTAGAGAACTGCAATTGAAATGAGTTTGGAGCCTAAAAAAACGCTAAAAGCTTTTAATTGAACCAAGTTTTGGATTATTTTTTTGATTTTCATGGCTTTCAATTCAAAAAAAACTTCAGCAGTTATTAAAAAATTCTGAATGTTTAATACTGAAGCCTTATCCATGAAATTTTTGATATGGTACTCCAATAAGTTAATTTCATGGGTTTACCGTTCTCCATAGGTGGGAACTGAGCCGACTTTGCAATATTGATTTTCATTTAATATTGTTTTTAAAATATAAAATAGAAACAAGGTTCAAACAGACTCCGTTAGGGGGTATTGGTCTAATAATCAAGGTAATTTATTCTATTTTTTAACCTTTAGCGGTAATGTCAGTGGTATAATTTTGATATTTTTGAACCTTATCACGGCTATTATATTTTAATGCTACTTTTTATAAAAAATGCATATTGATCAGTTATATACACATAATTCATAATACTTCCATTAATATGGGGGTTTTTTTTTTTGGACCCCTTTTTTTGTACCACGGTGCGGGAGGTAGCTCACCTATTTGGTATAAGCAGCATCAGGGAATTTTTAAAAAACATTTTAATGATACTTCTGTTTTAGATCTATAGGGGCATGGAAAACTCCAAGGCCATAAATCTTAAGGACGCCTTAGGATAAGTATAATTTGATAATATAACCGAGGCATATATTGGAGGTTATCAATTACGAAAAAATTGGGAAAGATCTCATTTTATAGGATTTCTCTGGTACCATTTCTAATCGAATTGGCCGAAAGCATCACATAAGGGTGGGAAAGCATGATAATGGGCGGGCTATTATGAATTGAGCTTAAGGTCCCAGATATTGATGAAGCTCGGGGTTATATTAAAATCAATAGTTTCCTTATTATGGCTGTATAAATTTTTCTGCATTTGTGATTATGCCAAATAAGAATCATAAGGAGTCCCGTTGCTTTTTGTTAGAGGAAGCCAAGAAAATTATTACCAAAAGGAATTCATTTTACGCTGGTTGTAAATTAAACATCGGAAATTTAATCCTTTACTCATTTATTTCAGGAACGGTTTGATATTAAATCCCAAACACTCTATGTGTATGGGTGCCGCAGGATTATTGTTTTTACTTAGCCATTAAACAGAATTTTTCAGGATCATTAAAAGTTCAGAGTTGATTTGTAGTCCCAAAACTGTGGGCCATGTGGTGAATGTAGAGCAACCACAATTTTTAATGATACGGTAATAGAATATCTATTAGTGAAATAGTCCATAGACCTTCTCAGGATATTTATGAAATTGGGTCATTAACGGTTCCCGCAATTATGGCAATACTTCGTGATAATAAATTAACCACTAGGTCATTAAAAAAAACCGTGCTCCACCGGTTTTAAAACTAAACATAACCAAAAAATACTAAACTCAAACTTTTATTTTATAGTTGGTTATTTGGCATTTTGGCAATTAATAGCTGTAGCGTATTATTGTAATTTGTTAACGGATTAGAAATTTAGATTTATGTGAAATTCATATATAAAAATTTTTAAAAACCTTTTTAATCCCCCCCTCCTCTCCTTGATGGGCAAAACCTTTTTTTAATTACAAGGTTTGTGGTTCTAGGACAAGGATTACCTTTTGGTTTTCTTAATTTCTTTTTTTCTTCCCAACCGGCAATCATTCGCTAAAATTTTTACACCCTTTCCAAAGGCTTTCTTGGGTAACCAATAAAATTCGTTTAGGGTCGGGATTTTACATTATTTTATTTGGGGTAAAGGGGTTTATGTTTGTTGTTTTATTTTTCTTCCGTGATTTAAGGGATTTATTTCCATATGTTTTTATCTTGCCCCCACTTTTTCAAAGGAAGTTTTTTAATATACTATCTCTCTCAT
>Ga0163217_1045402_pt1 | contig 10399 bp, 12 predicted proteins | sample SynspAceP_FD_185933 | JGI IMG/M metagenome (GOLD analysis project Ga0163217, IMG submission 185933) | Saline lake microbial communities from Ace Lake in Antarctica - Synechococcus sp. Ace-P (PacBio error correction) | ecosystem: Environmental > Aquatic > Non-marine Saline and Alkaline > Saline ... | reverse complement strand
GTGGGAAGAAACCAAAAGGCGGACGGGACATCACCAGCACGCTGCTTCATTGATCAACGGGCAAGAAATTTCCAAACATGCCCTATGCCGGATGAAAGAGATCATCGACGCAGCATTTGGAGAATAATGGCGGACACGCTGGCAGGGCTCAAGGTTATGAGGCTGGCTGTATCTTGGCAGGCCCCCTGGCCGCAGACCCTTTCGGATCTGGGCTTGCCGAGTGTCATCCAAAGTAGAGAGCCGGCGGGCGACGACACCCGCCAGTGGGCCTCGTTTCATTGAACGCGACGAGGTTAAATCTGGCCTCGTATTTCCATTCGGCCATCGGGGGCAAAGGCGTCGGTTCGTGGTCGATCTGACCACCGATGAAGGTCAGCCAGATGGAAAGAGCTTTTGGCCGATGCCGATATCCTGATCGAGAATTTCAAACCGGTGGGCTTTGCGAAATACGGGATGGAATTATGCCAGCCTGTCCAGCAGTTCCCAAGCTGATCTATTTTGTTCGAATTACCGGTTTTTGGTCAGGGACGGGCCCTTATTTGCGCATCGCGCGGGCTCATGATTTATCATCAAGGGCATGTCCGGCCTGATGTCGATTACCGGTGAAACCCGACCGCCAGCCCCAGAAAACACGGGATGGGCGATCACGGATATCTTTACCGGGTATCTATGCCACCACGGCCATTTCTTGCAGCGGCTGCACCAGCGTGGCCAGACCGTGTGGGCCAGGCATTCGACATGCCTTGCTGGATTGTGCTGTTTTGCGGTCACGGGCAATTCAGGCGTATGAATTATCTTGACAACGGGCAATGCGCCCACGCGGATGGGCAATCGCACCCGAAACCTGGACCCCCTACGAGGTTGTTCCGAATCCTCTGGACGGGGCATCTGATCATTGCCACGGGCAATGACGGGCAGTTCAACGGCTGTGCCGGATTTGGGGCTGGATGACATGGCAAACCTCGGCTGGACTATGCCAAGAATGCCGACCGCGTCGCCAACCGCCCCGAGATTGATCCGCCGTTTGACGGTGCCACCCAGCCAGCGCACCCGTGAGCGATCTGCTCGCCGCCTGCGAGGCGAGGGCGTTGCCGCAGGGCGATCAACGATATGGCCGATTATGTTCGAAGAACCCCCAAGTCATCGCGCGTTTGGCATGAAGGTCGAACTGACGGGGGTGCCGGGCATCCGGTCGCCGTTCAAATTTCCGGGAGCCGAGCTGGCTTTGGCATCGTGCAGCGCCAAAAGCTTGGTCAGAGACTAGGGTCACACGTAAATTCGCAGGCGGGCCTCGTTGCAGGGCCGGTATCGTGCTAATTTGGGGTGGCGGCAGTTGGTCCAACGCCGAAATAGCGCGTTGTCAGGGTTCGAATTTTCAGACCCGCCACGGGCAGGGTGATTCCTTTCATTCTGGAAAGACGCGGGCAGACGCACGCGTCTTTTTCCGTGTGACAGCGTGCCCCCCGCAAGGCAGCGTCGGCCTCAAGCGTCCCATCAACGGCGGGTTCAGCGGGCTGGTGATCCTCCCCAGCGGGCTTCGGCGTGGGAACAATCTCGGCCCCGAGATCGCGCAGTGGCAAAGATTCTCGGGGGTGGCCGATCCCTGCACAATGCTAGCGCCCGCGTGTCGGCCAATCCATCCCCGTTGTTAGCGGGGCGAGTTCGGCACGGACATGCGGCAATTTTTTCGGGCAGCGCTTGTTGGGTATCGAATTGCGGCCTGATCTTGCGCCTGCCGGATTGGACAGTATGAATATCGCACGCGGCCAGACGGTTGGACCGGTTCACGCAAAGGGGCCCGCCGGGTAGGCACAGGACCCGTTGCCAATCCCTTGGCGCATCCACCACAACGATCGACAGGTCCTGAGCAGCGCGGGGTTCTGAAACCCGTTCGTCCATCACAATCACCGAGGCACCTGCATCCGCAGCAGCCTGTTGCGCCCGCGGGCGCGATCCTTGGCGCGGACCCACGACATCAGCAAAAGCGGCCAGCAACAGCGGTTCATCCCCCACCTTGCGCGGGGCACTGTGGCGGCGAAGGGGTCCACCTGCACCGGTCCTTTAGCGTATCCACCATAGCCGCGAGAAACCACTATGGGGCGTGTGATACTTGTCACGCAGGATGTTTCGGCGACGCCATACTGTTTTGGTGTCTTGCCCGTGCGCCAGCATGATATGCGACGCAGACCACCGGAATATCCAGGACGCAACGGCCGTGCCCCCAGTCCAGCCGCCGTGCAGTGGCCTTGGCGTAAAGCGCGGCCCAAGGGTTTGCAAACAGACGGTGCGCGCAAAATCTGGTGTCGGGCGGTGGCCAAAAAAGGGCGGGGGCGCGTTTCATGGCTTGGCCTCTCGCTTGATCAAGCGTTTCTTGCACAAGGGTCGATCACCCTGTCGGTAACGGCGGCCACCACGGCATGGTGACATCCCCCCCGGCCTGCGCCTCGTAGCGGCTGATCCGGCGCGATTCAGACGGGTCACGGCAGTGCCCAAGGGCCGATCGCGTCATTACGATACGCGCGGCACCCCTCGGCAGCGAGACGGGTTATAAAACGCAGGGTAGGCGGACCTTGGGCCCCGGTTAAGCACAGGCCGGATTTCTAATGCGCGCCGGCCTCGAACGATCACAAAGCCGGCCGCTGCCGTTGACAAGGATTCCCAGAAAGGACATGGAGCAGCCGGTTAGTAAGTAGAACAGCCCGAATCTCATTGCCGGAATCATCGGCGATCATCACTTTGGGTCGAGGCGGTCGGGATAGCCCGCAGGCACCCCATCGCAGCACGCGAAAGTTCTGATCGTCCATGCGGCTGCGCGAAAGCATCGGGGCCTGTTTGGGTCGGCGGGGCGAGGATCAGCAGCAAGCGGTTGCGACAGACGCAGGACCCTGAGTGGCGCAACGTGAGCACCGTGTTCAGCTCGCCCTCGAGCACCTTTGATTGGAAACCAGATCGGTGCGCCCTTACGGCGGGCTGCCGAAGATCCGCCCAGATCAGATTCCATACAGGCAGCCACGCGTTTCCGCCGGCTTGCAGTGCGGGGGTCCGCTCTATGTCTTTGCGGGCCGTTCCCAGCCGGGACCTAGCCGCTGGCAGCCCGCGTCCGATCGCGTCATGATGGCGAAGAAATGCATCAGCAGCATCGCGGGTCAGATCGCGCCAGCCAACGGTCGCGGCCGCCGTCAAAGGCCGTTCGCCTGTCGGCGTCCGATCAGGAAACATCGGACAGGCATGTGTGGTCATCTCTGCGCATCATTTCGAGTGCAGTCGCCCCCACGCCCAGACACAGGCATGGGCTGCCAGTAATCGATTAAAGGTCTGCGCGAGGCGTCGGGTGGTCTTCGGGCAGGGTATCGATCAGCACGTCTGCCTCGCTACACGGCGGCAGGATCCACCGGCCGTTGGGGCTTCTGGGGGACGGTGATCAGGAACACTCAGCCCCGGACGGCTACGGCAAGAGCCGTATGGCGAGGTCTTGTATCGCGAACAGCTGCCGGGTTCGGGGGCGTGGCACAGACAAGTTCGCCTGCGGGGCGCTTTGGGCCACGGGGGTGAATTGGCGGCACGCCCCGCGCCGGTAAAGGCGCGATAGGGCTGACAGCCCAAGCGACCGCGCCATAAAAGGGGTTACCCAACTCTTCGGTAAGAGGACGCTGCAGCTTCTTCGTCGCGGCACAGGACGGGTGCAGATGCGCGATAAAGTACCGCATATGCGCGTTATTCGGACCGTGCGCTGTGCTTCGTTTTTCAAGCGTCATAGGCGCTGGCATAGTTCGGACAGTCCCAACGACGTGGATGTCATCGACATTCTTGACGGCGGTGCCGGTGGGGCGAAATTCAATTCACCCCCGAAAACGAGGATGCAGGCGATTGGGGTCATATCGCGATCCTATTGTTTTCAAACAGATTGGCCTTTGGGCGCAATCTACGGGGTGGCTTGGGTTCTGGGCAGGCGCTTAGCAGCGCCGCATGGACGGCACCGCCCCCCCGCGACGACACCGTCAGACGCGGGTCGGGTTGTTGAACCGCAAACGGTTGCCCCGTTGCGGTCAGTGCATGCCCGCCTGCTTCGGTGGACAATCAGCGCGCACCGCGGGCGATGTCCCATTCCCCAGCTTTTGCGCAGCGTGACCATTGCCAATCAACCGGCCCTGACCCACCAGCCCCAGCCGATAGGCCAGCGAGGGACGGTGGCGCGGTTTTAAGCCGGGGTCGCCCTTGGCCCAATGCTGGCATTTCCATCACCGGTTTGCGTTGCAGCACGGGTCCGCCTCGGACAAGGGTGGCGATGTCGGAGCGGGCAAATCGGTGGCCGTTCAGCGTCGCCCACGCCCCGCAGCCGCCGCATAGAGCCGCAGATCCAGCATGGGCAAAAACACCACCGCTGCCGTATTCTTTCCGTTCCGCGAGTGGCAAGTTGAATGGGACCATTTGTGTCGACCTTCGATAAAGCTGCTGCGCGTGCCCATCAATGGGGATCAATGATAAAGGAGATCGCGCTGCCCCAGCCGTGCGAGGCCACGTCGCTTTTTCGGACGCCAGCCATTAATCCGGACGGGGCCGTTGTCAGGCGATCTGGTGCAACATCGCATTGACTGCAAAGGATCCGCCTCGGTCACGGGGCCGGCCTTCGTCGGGCTGTGTCCAACGCTGCGCGGTTTTGCGGATGAAAGAGGTCGACAATCTCGCCGGATCGGTGCGCGCCTCTATCAGGAGGGAAGGTCATAAGTGCCGGCAAGGGTCATTCCGAGCAAAGCAAGGACGGCACCACGCGGCTTAGATGCGCGCGTGCGATTCATTTGCGGAACGATTGGATTGAACTGTCACGCAAGTTAGCCCGCCAATTGGTGCATTCGTTGATCGCATTGGGTTGATCTCGCCATTCTCGATCCACAAGCCAGACGCCCACGAGAATAGTCGCCGGTTATTTGATTATCAGTAGAAGCCGATCATCGAGGTCACAAGCAGCCGGTGCCCATTATCGCGCGGATCAGGTCAGCGCGGGTGGCGGGCTCGCCTTGGGTAAAGCGCGATGTGCCAGGTGGCCGGACCGGGGGTTCGATCCGGTGCCTGCGGTGCCGCATTGCCAGTTGGGGGGTCAGTCCCAGCTTACGGGCTGTCGCCAGATCAAGGTCCCAAACCCTGCACATCCCGCCTTCAACGATGGTGCGGCACCGATGTGCGAGGCCTTTTTCCCCGTCAAGGGGCGCGAGCCTGCGACGCGGGGGGCGAAAGGGTGTCTTCGATCAGGGACAGGCCTTTTGGCAGAACCTGTTCGCCCATAGCGGCCGCGCAGCCATGATGCGCCACGGCGCAGATCGGCGCTTTACCGCTGATGGCCGACAGCAGGGTGCACCGATCATGGGCAGGAGGAAATGCCGTTCATCAAAACAAACACCGGGATAGGCCCTGTAGGCGGCTTTGCGTCGCGCCCATGGCGTGTCAGAACCGCGTTCGGCCTGCCTTGGTTGCCGATGTTCTTCGGGTCTGCGGCAGTCGGTCTGGAAAAATGCGGGCTGTCGCGTCATAGTCCCGCTCCATCCCCGTGCCCGTTTCGGCGGATTTCGCAACACCAAGACAGCCGCGATCGGTGCGGCGATTATCGCCTCGAACACCGTTGCTGGCGGCACATCGAATACGCTTGCTGCGCCCCATATCCCGCGCACCGGCAGATTAGGACTTGGCTGACGCCTTTGACGGCCAAACCCTGCGGCTTTTCGGCGCGGGCGGGCAGTCTCTTGTAGCGCTTCCGGGCGAGGGCTCGGCGCGCGGGTCGTAAAGCTCCAGCGCTCGGATATCCCAATCCGTCGCCAAGCTGGTCGTGTCGGCAAGCCCGGACCATAGGGGTCTTCGGGCGGCTTCTTTTTGCCATGTTGCAAAACCGCACGTATGCCCATTTCCTCGTTGTTGCGGTCCGACGTGTCAGGACGCAGAACACATTGGCTGACCGTTGCCGGACAAAGGACGCGCAGCCCGATATCCACGCCCTCGCGCGTTCAGCCCTGCTTCCAGCACCCCGCCGCGCACATTCGACGTTTACCGATGTCCCGCGGCACGGCCCATAGCAAATCGGCGCCACACTGTTCTGCACTTGCGCGGCTTGGGCGCATGGAGCAGAGGACTTGTGTCAGGCCTCAATGGATTGCGACATGGGGGAATACTCCTTGGGTGGTTGAAAGGGACTGCTAGCGTCCCCTGTCGCACCTGCGCAAGGACGCCCGTCCGTGAAGGGATGCGGCAGGAGGCGCGTTATTTGATCCGGCTGGCCATCGCGGAATCTGCCCGTCCGCGGGTGAATTCGAGGCTTGGATTTTCAATGTATCTTCGCCCTCGGCAGGGGACGGGCGAAACATGCCCATCATATCCGGGCCCCCATCAGCCCATCTGCGCAGGCAGGCAACCCCGAAGATACAAGTGTATCCATCAGGTGTTCCCGCCCGCAGTTTTAAGATTCAACTGCGCCCGACGGCTTCAAGCGCGGTGGGTTCGTTTTTCGTCACTGGTCAAAGGTTTCCGCACCGTTGCCCCGTTCAACTTGGCCCCCAATGCATCCACGATCAATGCATTCAGGTTCACGCTTATCCAACTGGGCAGGACATTTTCCGGTTTTCGGCCATCTGGCCGCGGCCTCTGGGATCAAAGTATTCCGATCATATAGGCGTTGCCGTGCCGAGACATCCAGCGAAGGTTCGCAGGATCACGGGGGCAGGGGGGTTGCCTTGGGGGTTATCATGCCCCAGACCATTCCGACATGGTGAACCTCTCGAGGTTCAACCCAAGCGCCACGTCCTGCGCGTCATTCGTCTTGAGACCGGCGCGCTGGAGATTGAACGCCGCATTTGTCGAGGGCGAAGGACAGCAGGAACGGGAACTGCTGTGGCTGCACAGACAGTGCATCCCCTGACGCGAACCGGCCATAGCTCATCCCGTCGGCGCTGGTTTTTCAACCGTCAAGCGGGCCGCCTTCAGGACGCGACTGCGGCGGACATATTGCCGTTCTCAGGGGTCTTCGATTGTCCACCGTCAGGCGTGCTTGTTGCCGCTTGCGAGCGTGGCCTGCGCCGTCATGCCAGACCGCAGCATTCGCTTTTTGCCATTCGCTGGCCCGTTGCCACCCAGCGGCAACCGCCCGTCGGCCGTCCAAAGGTCATATTTGGCCGAGTGCCATTGAAGCGTCGCGATGGCGGGCTCTTCGGGGTCTTTGAAACGCATATCAAGGTCATCGACGTGCGACGGAGCCGTTCTTGCGCAATAGGCGCGCATGTCCGTCCCAGAGTTACCGATTTCGACAGATACTTCGACGTCATTTGAGCACACGTTTCAACGTTCGCATTATCAGCGGCCAAGGTTTCATTTCCCCCACTGTCATCTGATCAAGCGAACAGGCCCAGCAGACCCGCGGCATAGGCGCTCGCTCGGGTTCTAGTCGGTGTGCGCTGACGCGCATGTCAATTGGCCTGTCTGGTTTACGGTCACTGCGGCGCGGACGCTCGTGTGGTTCGTCCGGACTTGGTCGGTAACGGACTGCGTGATCTCAAGCACCAAGCAGACATATATACCGAACTACATCACGGGCTGACACCGGTCCCATGCGTCGTTCTGCACAGGCTCAACTGTTTCAAGCGACATCGAGATTTGGGCCACGTCAGGTTCCGCTTGAATAGGTCAAAGCGGGACCGATCTGCTTACCGCAGCGTGTCACCGGTCAGCCATTTTCGGTTCGCGGTCAGGGTGTTAGCCCATGCTTTGGAATATGGTCCTGCCAGTCGCGCCACACATCCTTGCGGGGTGACATCTAGCCAAAGCGCTGGATGATGTGAAAGAACTGAAAGGGCGGCACTGCCAAAGAGGGGGCGGATCATGAAAAATTCCTTTATCGCAAATTCGCGGGCGGCCATTCGGTGATAGCGCGGTTGCGTCTAAAGGTAATCGCCCGATTGCCAGTTTACAAGCAATGCGGCCGGCGCCAATGATGTCTGCGATCTTCCGGCCCGCGCGGGCGCTTTTGATTGGCGCTGGTCGTGTTGTTGCTTAACGATGGGTCACCAAAACGCCCGAAGGCGGTGGCCTCCGCGACGGGGGCATATTTGAGGACAAACGGGAATATATACGATGGATATGACTGGCAAACCGTGAATGAATTTACAGGTGCAAGCCGCGGGACTCGGTGCCGAAGCTGCGCGGGTTTTCGCCTCCGCGGGGCGAACGTTGGCTGATGGCTCGGTCGCCAAGATGCGATTGCTGATCTGGCTGGGGAAATCGGCAAGCAGGCCACGCGATCTTTGCAACGTGGGCCCGTTTTCGGCGAGATATGTCCTGGCTGGAACCGCGCTGGGGCCTTTGGCAGCGTTTGATGTGCTGATCAACAACGCCGGGCGTGAATCGAGCCGATCTCGCATCTTGCCGCATCGGACCGACGAGTGTGGTCTCAGGTCATCGATATCAAACCTCAAGGGGTCTCTAATCGGATGCCGCCAGACCTGTGCTGACAGGCTGTGATGGAAGACGCTTGGCGGATGGGCGCGTCGCAATACCTGACGATCAGTTCGGGTTGCCTGACGCTGAATCACGCCATCGAAGACCTGGAGGCCATTTATCATGCGCGTCCCAAAGCGGCCGCAGTGAATATTGATGGCGCGCCTGCTCGCGATTCCATCTGAAGAAGCCGCAATAGAAACAGAGAGCCACATTCCGTGCCGCCTCTCGCACATTCGGCCTGCGCCGAAGGCACCGTGGCGACCCAGATGAACGCGAGAATCAAATAGCAAGGCGGCGTGAAGACTCCGTAAGCCAGAGGTTGGCAGGGACGGATCACATCCCGCCGTATTGGCTGCGCAGCGAGGGGTTGCTGGTGGATGTCAGTTATGGCCGGGACGCCGACACATTTTTTACTGCGGGACGAGGAAAATCTCGCTGCGCGACGAAGGCATCCGCAAAAACGATTTGGTCTGGCGCTATGATTGATTCGGAGCCGCAGCGAAGGGAACCCGTCTGGGTTGCGACGATCAACCGGCCGGACCACGCCCAATTCCCTGACCAATATTGAGTATGCTGGATTGCGCTGGCCGACGTTCATGAGGAGGACTCCAACGCGGGCCGTTGCCGTTGAATCCCTGGGGACCAGGTAATGGGCAAGAAGAGGCCAGTGACTTCAAGCGCAGGGAGCCTCGATGCTGACTCGGTAAGCCCCGGAGTCAGGCTGGCCGTTTCCGACATTATTGGGGAGCGGCTGCTCCGGTTTTAAGGCGTCGATTGCCGCGTTGCCCGGAAGGCTTGTGGCATCTGGCGCTGCTCGCTACTGTTAACGGACCTGGCCGGCGGCCGCGGATGGCGGGTGGCGCTGGCTTTGCGAGATCTCGCGAGAATCTACGTGTCCCGAAAGTGCGCTAAGTTCCTTTTATCCGGTTGATGAAGTTGGGTTCTTGCCACAACCAGTGATCTGCACGGATGGTCGGCGCTGATTGGCGCCGTCGGGTCGTTAAAGCAAGTCTACATTTTGATGCGGCGGCAGTGAAAATCACCCGCTGGATCGAATGGCGCTGAATTGTCAGGACTTCGGTTGTGCGATCGCAATTGTACTGAGCCGATCTCCGAATGACTCACGTTGATACAGGAAAAAGAGCTCGTCGTCTGTTTCGTATCATGTTCGACACGCGGGTTGCACGCTTTGCGTGCTAGTTATCTTGTACTATCGCGAGCTTCGGGTTAAAACTTCAAAGTGGTGCGCGGCCGTCAGGCAGGCCCAGCCGAAGATTTTCTAGCAGTCGAGCAGTGTATTGGATAAAATGGCAAAAGGGTACGCCGCGCCTGCAAGTCAGAGGTGAGATCACCAGAGATTGATGGGTTAAAATCGATGCGCAAATATTCTGCCCTTCTTGTTGCATAAGTAGACCACGATCGTCGTGCATTTTGGTTTACAGGTCTCATAGTTTGAATGGTGTTCGCTGTAACAAACAGCTATATCCTTAATCCGATTGACCATAGAAGCATGTACATGACACGATCACTACATTTTTTCTGCCCGACCCGGCGCAGGGTGTCTCGTCCATTGGCGCGGGGGCCTTTGCTGGGTTGAGGCGGCCCGAAACTGATGGCCAGGGCCGCAGGGGGTCATCTGTCACTGTCTGCGATTCACAAACCGTCCTTCCTTGCCGCTGGGTCGTGCACGCCCAACAGATTTGCTGATGCCCGCCGCGAACAACATCATAGGCGCGCCGGAAATGCTGAATATTTACCAGGCCGAAAGAACACACCAAAATTTTTTAAAGCGTTTTTACGACCGGCAAAAAGGGCCGCTTGAACCTATTCTGTAACAGTTTCGATTGCGCCGTGGCCGGGCTGCAAGGCCTGGGCCAGAAGAATTAGGGCAAAAAACTGTTCACCGGAACGACGGGGGGGTTCT
>Ga0163217_1104100_pt1 | contig 10400 bp, 17 predicted proteins | sample SynspAceP_FD_185933 | JGI IMG/M metagenome (GOLD analysis project Ga0163217, IMG submission 185933) | Saline lake microbial communities from Ace Lake in Antarctica - Synechococcus sp. Ace-P (PacBio error correction) | ecosystem: Environmental > Aquatic > Non-marine Saline and Alkaline > Saline ... | reverse complement strand
GTCACCGGTGACGGTGCCCCGGCACGAAATTTGGATGCGGTTGTGCAGGTGGCCTCGGACTTGCTGCCGAGGAGCGGTCGAGCTGTGCCCGGGTTCGTTCCGGATGGGTGACGATTGCCGACAGCGATTGATGACGGCACGACCTTGACTATGACTCACGTCCCGCGAGCGAAGGGCTCTGTCGGATCAACAATAGGTGACGGCACGTTCAAGTCTTTGATCCGGGTACGGACTTCCAGGATCTGGCAGCCAGGCCGAGACCGCGACGTGACCTTCGCCATGAGGGCGAAGGACTCGCACGGTGCGTGTCGACGTGGCACTGGTGACGGTGTCACGGTGCGGCGACGATGAGCGCGCCGGTTTTAGGATATTGCCGCGAGTGTGAGCGAGACGGCCCGTTGTGGTCTGGACAGTCTTTGATGGCGCAGATGACTCGGCGCGATGTGACGGGACGACCCTGACTACAGTCGTATCACCTCGATCCCGGTTGCGGGATTGGTGATCAACATTGGTGACGGGACGTTTCAGCTTTGATCCGAACGGTGAGTTCGAGGCTTTTGTGCGGGAGCGAAGAGGAGGGTGTACCTTTCACCTACGAGGCGAAGGACAGCATTGGTTTGCCTGGTGTGTACACCAGACGGTGCGGTGAGATAACCGGCGAGTAATGACGGTTCGGTGGCACAGGTATGATGTGTTCACCGGGTGACGAGTGTATCGTCCTGACGTGGCAATGTCTGCCGACCTGCGAGTGGTGCTGACGCGATGCGATTGCCCGGTCGATTAGTGTTGTCGATTGACCACTCGATCGACGGTTGCGGTGGGCACGGTCACGATTGGGCCAATGGCAGCGGTTCTCCTACACGCGCCGTGCACTTCAGTGGGGACGGATCCGATTCGATTACACGGGTCGAGGGACAGTCAGGGTGAGCAGGGATGTTGCGAGGTGCGAACATCACGATTCATCCGGCGCTGATGTCGCGGGTGGACGGTTGTGGAACCGGCACGGGGCCAATGGCTGGCGATCAATTCGTCGAATTCACGATCGACTTCCGGACCAGGGCGGTTCGGAAATCCACACATCACGTCTGTGGGGCGTGCCGAAGGCGCGACGCTGAAACGGCGTCCAGAATACCCTCGATGGCAAGGTGGAGCTTGGACACTCGCTGATCTTTGCCGGATGACTCACGCGGGCTTTGGCAGGCTCGTTCTTCGCGGGTTGGTGTTCAATCTTCGGACTGTCAAACAGTCGGGCGGTGACCGACACGACCGGCTTTCATCCTGAACGGCACATTGGGTCCGTATTGGCGTCGGTTTTGATGTGTCCGGCAAGGTGTGTCAACGGGGACGGCTTTGCCGCATTCCTGCCCGCAACGGGCGATCCGTGCCGGTCTGCCCATTGGCGGTCATCGGGTCTACTTGCCATTCGTGCCGGCTCGAATGACGGCAGAGATCGCCTATGTGGCCGATGCGGGAATTCACCGGTATCGCTTCACGGATCGAAATTGATGACCGGGGCGGGCGCGGCGGTCCGTTTCTTGCGGTGAGTCAATGACGGTTTCGACGATATCTTATCGGGCCGACGGCATGTTCTCGGACGGCTACGCTTGTTCGCCGGATTTGTCATGCTTGCGCTCGGCGGGCAATGCCAACCTCGCTCCCTCGATGGCCGATGGAGGGACGGTTCCGATGGCGCTATCAGCTGTCGGAGTCTTCTCGCGATTCAATGGTTGGTGACGGGTTCAGGGCTTCGTCCTGACGATTAGCCGGAAACCGGCACATTCGAACGACTTCGCCGGTTATTCGTGGGCGGGCCGGCCACGATTTTCATGGCGACGGATCGATGACGTCTCTCGGTTCGCGCGGCAGATGTTATTCGGACCCCACGAGTTTGTTATTCGACACTGGTGCGACTCTGTAGTCTTCGGGTCGGAAGCCGGATTTTTGGCGCGGAGCTGGATCTGGGCGACCTGATGGATGTTCCGGGGTTTGCCGGTTCGCAGGCCTTGGCGATGGATGATGGGTATCGTGATTCCGTAGGCTCAACACCAGTGATCAGTCGGTACCCAGCTCGTGGTGTCCAGGCATTGAAATGCGGTGTCGATGAAATCGCTCCGGCGGCCGTTCATTGCCGGTCCGAACGGCAGCAATTCCGGCAGGCGCTATTATCTCGGCTCTTCGGTTTCGAGTAGCCGGCACGCCCGAGCTGCTTTCTCGGTTTCCTCGCGGGTACAACGGTTTCACATTCAACGTGTGTTGCCAACGACGTCTGGGGCGTTCGTCGACAGTTTCTGGGTGTATCAACCCGGCGACCTGGTATGTCCAGCGGACTATCCTCAGTTCCTTATTGGTGTGATGACGGGGTTCGGGATGCGGGGCAGTTCTATGTCGTTGTTTGTGGTTTGGCCTAATCTCCCGCGCTCGATGCAGAGGACGGCTCGTCGACGGCACATCGAGCTGTCGAGTTGCTCCGCAGAATGGGCCCGGGTGACGGTTCCAAGGGTTCGTCATCGGGCGGTGCGGCGGAGTGTACTTGGCTGGTCGGCCAAGGGTGGCTGGGGACATTACCCCCGGTGGACGGCTCTGCAGGACTGATCTCGGTTCCGCGCGCGAACAATGGCCGGCACAGTCGGGCCCAAGCTGTGGTGTTCGGCAGTTCAAGGGATTTTGGTTGGCCGAAATCGATCTTGATCGCGATGTGCGGCGGGCAATGGTACGAGGGCTTTGCTGCCACCCGGTTATCAGCGGCAAAACTTTTGGGCTGGAGTGTTCAGGCCGGCAGGTGATGTCAATGGGCGGATTGCTGTGGACTGATTCTGCTGATCGGTGCCTATGGCGAAACGGTCGCCCGCCCCCGGTGACAACTGTCTCTACGGTCGTGCAGGATCCGGCGGTCGACTGACTTCACGTGCGATCAAGGCTGTAGGTACGTGAAACTGGGACGGGTCGATACGGAAATCACGATTCGATTACGCTCGCCCGATGTGGACATTCAACGAGGCCGACGTCGACACGATCGTTCAGCTTCGACCGAGAATTGCCCAATGTTACTGCCTGTTGGCACGCGCATCGGGTCGGACCCCGGGATGATGTCGGATGTCATACCTCGCCAGTCCCGGTGGCGACGGGGATGTCGGCGTCTTCGAGTATCGATGTGATCCCGGACGCGATCACGGTGATCGCTGGGTTTCGGCTACTGGACTTCGATGAACGCGGGCGTTCACGTGTGTCGTGGAAGTGAAGATTGTTGGGTCTGGACGGGATAGGGGGGGGGGGGGTGGGGGGGGGGGGCCACCGGATCGACGCATTCAATTGGTATGATGTGTTTTGAAATCGTTGCTGTTGACGCGGCTTGGATCGATGCTTGTCGGTGCTACGGAAGACGGGCGCGGTGTATGGATTCGACGTGGTGGCTATGATGAATTCCGATGGTCTCGCATCCGGTCACTGATTGTGACCGGTACTGCTAGAGGGGTTCCGGGTGTGGGTCATCTCGAACCGATTTTCTTCATCGGGTTGCGGATTTACGGATTTTGGTGGCCGGTGGAAACCCGCGATGTGACCTTCCTATGAGGCGGAAGGACGCCCAGGGCCGGATTACCGACTCGGACGGTTTGACGTCATCGGTGGACGGGGCACGGTCGATGATTCGACGGTGATGTCCCTGTGGGAAAGGACGACTGGTTTCTGTCACCGATTGGGACCGGTGAGTCCTCGGTGAGACGGATGATTGGTGGGATATTACCGGTTCGATTCGCCTTCAGCGATTGACGATTGTAGCGTGTACGCGCCCGGTGTGGAGTTGTGGACCGGAGAACGGTGCGGGCTATGTTCGGTTTGTGGGCGGGTGATTGGGATGTCGCGACAGGTATGGTTCGGGCCAGGTGGACTGGGGACGTTCAGGTGACTCGTCGAGACGCGGCTGCTCGACGCTGAAATCTTGGGCGACCATCGTTCAGGTAGACGTCCGGTTGTGCAGGGAAATGGCGGGAGCGGCTGACGCGCGGTGGACGCGCGCGGTGACGATGACCGCTACGGACGATGCGCCGGAAATAGCTTTCGCACGTGGTGCCGATGAAGGACGGGTTGTGGGATGACGGCCACACGGTTAGGGCATCACAGCGACGATTGATATGTACGGTTGCAGCCTCGGAATTGTGGTAGACGGGTCGTTTGGTGGCGGGGGTGTTGGCACATATGGTACGCTGCTCGTTGAATGGTGCTCTCGGCATGTGGACTACACGTCGACAATTCCATCGGCTGCTTGAAGGACTGCCACGGGGCGGGGACCGAGCGAAGACCTTACTGGTACAGGTTGAGGCGACAACGCGCGATCTCGATACGAGGGACCGTACGGTGACGATCACGTGCAAACGCAATGAAGCTGGTGACGGGAACGACGACAGGCGATGCCGATGAAGACGGGTTTCCGGTATCTTGTGTTTGGCGCGACCGAGACGCACTATGATGGTGTGGCTGTCCGTGATTCGTATCATCGGCTGGCCCGAAGCTGAGCACGGATGTCGTCAATGTTCGAAACCGTCACGTTTGATTCGTGCTTGGGTTTCCGGATTCTGGCACCGGGCGAGCCCCGCGATGTGGCGATCACCTTGAGCTGGAAGACCGGGCGGGCGCCCGGCCGGGCACTGTTCACAGTGACGTGTTGACGCACGAAGATAGCCCGGTTGTGCAGATGTCGTGACAGCCGCCGATGAAGATCCGGGCGCTGGGTACGTTGTTTCTTCGATGGGCGACGATGTCGTACAGCGTGGATGACGGCCAACGCTGACCTATCGGTCCGACGGGCCCGGTGAGGGTGCGGTTGCTCTCAACACAGAAGGGACATTCTTTCCTCGTCCGGGGCTGATTCAGGACTGGGACGGGTGGGGAGGACCGTGACGTGACCTTCCGACTACACGGCAAACGGACAGTTTCAACGGTTGCGGGTATTGGGAACATTCGGACGGTGACCGCACGAGATGACCGGCATTCGTATGATGCGCCGGTTTCGTGCAGAGTGTCGGAGCTGTGGGTGGTACGGCAATTCCATTCGGTGCTTTCGACGTGCGACGGTTGTCCGAAGCGATGATCCGTCCGCGTACTCACTATCACTGCAAACCGGTTTGGAAGGGACGGTCTTCGAACTAACAATGACGTGCACGGTTCCCGGTTTGAACCGGGTGTCGGTATTGGCGTCGACTCGCATTGGCGAGACCTGTGAGTGAGGCCCTTCCGAGTACACGGGCCCGGACAGCACGGAGGTGGTCCACACCGGGATCGTGACCGTTAAGGTCATCGGACAATGAAGCGGCCGGTTGGTTGCAGACTTTGGTCGTCGGCCGCCGTTGCGCGACGGTCGGGCAGTGTCGACTCTTTGCTGGCGATGATATCGACGTCGGACGGCGATTGGACCGACATTGGACCTAGCCTGGTGCATCAACGCCGTCGGAAGGTTCGGTCCGAACACCCATGACGGCACATTTGCTTCGATCCGGGTGCGGATTTACAGGATTGGCCGAGGGTGTATTACCCGCCCCCCGATGTGACCTTCGAGTTACAGTCACGGACAAGGCCATGCGCTGTCTTCGAACCCGGTGTTTTTCGTGCGGTCACGTGATCCGGGACCGAATTCTGCGGTTTGTGATAGGAGGTTGTTTTCGGGCTTCGGTTGCGAGACCGGCCCCGCCGTGGTCGACGGGTTTGGACGGTGTTGTGTGCGGACAGCTGACCGATCGTCATCCCTGAATACCTGCTTGACGCGACCCGGCGCTCCCGGCATCTGATCAACAATGTTAACGGGCCTGTCTCTTCGTCGAAGGTGGCGTTTGAGAGCTGCGCCGCGGACGGCCAGGGGACGTTCAGTTCACCTATACGGCGACTCGGACAGCACGGTGCGGTGCGTAAACCTGGGCACCGGTGATCCGGTCCGGTTGGGCCGAATCGACGATCGGTACGGTTGCGATGAGCCTTGTGTGGTGTTTGATGGATTCGCCACTGCGGGCATGTGCTGGCTGACACGCAGCCGGAGCCGGACCAGGCGATGGCGACCAACCGGTTGCGGTCCTCAGTTGTGGTGGGACTCTTTCTGATACCAGGCGGTCGTTGGTGGACATGTATCCATTATTGGTGACTTTCAACCTACAATCCAGTGGCGTTCGTGGTGTCGACCACTTCACTATCCGTCAGTGCGGGAAGGCGGAAAAGACACGGCGGAACCGGTTACGTTCGATTTGTGGGCGGGCTGTGCCGATGCGCGAGCTTTGCAACTTCCTGGTTTGGGTGATCTCGATCTGCGTGCCTGTGCTTGGTGTGACCTTCCCGGACCAGGACGTGGTTCGGAAACTGCACTCACGGTTCATCCTGTTCGGATGTGGCCCGCAAGCGTGACCTTCAGAGCAGTGGCTGTGAAGAACGGTGGGCACATGTGGATCGCTGAGGAGGGCAGACCTTGCGGTCTGACGATGAATGTTCGGACGCTGCGCCGACTTTGGTCCTTCGCGGAATGGTGATTCGGATTTACCTTGAACGGTGGGGATGGCTCGGAAGGCTTATCTGATTGTGCGGTATTGTCGGTATCGGCATCGGGGTGCTTCGATGTGGGCTCGGTTGCTTGTGTTGTCCAATGGTGGACTGGGTTTGGCCGTGTCATGACGTAGCTGCCTTTGGCGGATCCAGTGGCGTGACGAGACGTGGCAGGTTCTGTATTCTACTTGCGGCGGAACGGCCCTTTGCGGCGAGGCACGTAATCTCGGCTCTATGACGACGGGTGGGTTACACTTCATGGTGTCGGTTTGTTGACCGCCGGTGTTGCTCCGGTGTGTGCTTCCCGGTCGAGTCACAATGACGGTTCGATGACTCTTCATGGGGCGCGAAGGGCCGTGTAAACATCCAGGATGACGGGCGCGGATTATATCGTGTTCGGTTCGGCGACCCAGACTTTTGCCGGATCTGGTGATGTGACGGCTGTGACGATGGTCATCCAGCTGTCCGACTGCTGGGGCCACTCAATGGTGGCGACGGGTTCCAGGGCTTTGTGGGTCAACGGATCACCCGTCGGATGACCTTGGTTGTTCGATACGATTTTGCCGGTTTTCGCTGGGCGGCCGAGATCGACTTTCAACGGATGACGGCATTGACGACATGGTGATCGGTTCCGCCGCAATGTATGGCGTATTCGATGCAAACAATGAGGAATTTCCGATCGGCCGAAGGCGAATCGATATCGTGCGACTATGTGATTGCGGGAAATTCGACCGGTTTCGTGCCGAGTTCAATGTCGGTGACCTGAGGGACATCACGGGTTCGGACTCCGGCGGGCTGGTGATGTTCGGCGGGGCATTGTGTTTCTTGGCCGGCTCAAACTGCGGATCAGTCGGTTTACCAGATCGCTGGCGTGCGGGACAGGGAAATTGCGGCCTTTGATGAGTTGGTGCATCGGGGGCCCGTACGGCCGTCCGAGCGAATGGGCAGCAATTCGGGCGGGACCTATTGGTCTTTTCGGATTTGTAGCGGGCGGCCGATGCGGAGATCGAGCTCGCAAGCCTTACGGGGACAACGGTTATTACCCTTTCATACGGGTATTCAACGCCATGACCGTACTGGGGGTGCGCTCGATCGGAGGTGATCTGATTGGTGATGGCGATTGTCGACGTTCGTTATCGGTGCCTACGAAGCCCGATGTGCCGGCACCCAACTCCGGGTGCGGTTGTGTCGGTATTTGGCTGGTAGAACCAACTCGGCATTGTTGATCGACTTCGTTATGACGGAGTTCTTGGACGGAGAATCGAGATGTCGGAAATGGTGGCCATAGATGGCGGCGGCGGATCAAGGGGCTTTGTCATCTGATCGGTGATGGTACGTCAACGTTATCGGCTGGTTTGCGGTCAGCGCTTGCGGTGACTCAGATGGCGCAACGTGAGTTTTCGAATGACTCTGGTCGGGCTCCGCGTTTCTTCTTGCGGAACCAGGGGTTACCGCAGTAGAGACCTATGTTCATCTTCGGGAAAGGGCGAAGGAATTTGCGCGGAGATCGCTCTGAGTGATTCCAGTCAGTGGATCGGTGCCGTTGGCTGCGGTGCTTTCCGTGCATCGACATCGGTGTATTCTCCGGTTGGACCGTGGATGCGTGCGGGTGACGTCAACGGGACGGGGATCCTCCGACGACGTTATCAATCGGTTTGTGACTGGCGTCGAATGGCGGTGTTGGGCGGACATTATGTGTGTCTACGGTAAGCGCGCTTGGTCTGGAAGATTTCACGATCGCGAGGTCACCGGTGTTGCGCGCGAAACTCCAAGGGGGTAACCGCGAAGCAACGATGCAAGCTTTAGTGGGGATTTGACGGAATCCGAACAACGATTATCGATCTCCTGGTTGGTGGAACATCATGGATGGGGTCGGCAATGATCTGATCAATGGTGGTGCCCGGGCGATGATAGCTCGGATCAATTGGTCGGTGTTGCGGAAAATTTGCACCATTCAACTGGCTCGGGTTAACCTCTCGGAAACGCGTCGATCAAGTTGGTGAACGACGGGGGTGACGACATCATACGGTGGTGTGCGGCCGGACGAATCTCGATGGTGTGCCGGAAGCGACACAATGGCGGTGGTTGCCGTGTGGACACCCCTTTCGTTTTGCGTTCGAGCGACCAGCGGTGTTGGGTGACTGGATTTCACCGACAGGTTTCTCCGTCGGGGGGGGGCCGTCCATATGCCCATGTCGCAGGCAATGTTTATCGGTAGCGCGTTCGACGATTCACTCAACCGCGGATGATGGCTGCCCAATGTTATCCATGGCGGCGGCTGGGGGAATGATTTCTGAATTTGGCCGCGCGGTGATGACTTTCCTGAATTGGTTGGAGAGGGGCAATGATGTCTGTTCGGCGGTTCGGTGAACGATGTTATTTTCGAAAAGGGTACGGCGACGTGATATGGAACTTTAACCGGTTGCGGTTCGGTGACGTGATCGATATCACGGACTTCGGTGTTCGCGGCTTTGCGAACTGCTCGCCGCAACACGACAGTTATTTGGGGGTTTTTTTTGGGGGGGCAGGGGGATCGTGTGATTACCCTTGACGGGGGAGCAGCTGACGTGATTGGGTGTACAAGAGGAGCCAATCTGCAACGAGGATGACTTCCTGATTTGACGGCCATAGGAACGTCCGGCGTAAACTTGAAATAAGACCTCTCGCCATTCACATGTTGGATGGCGGAGGTTCGGTGTTTCGCTCGGGTTTCCGACCTATCGGCGGTAAGTTTTCTGCTTGGGGAAACAGGAAAATGGCCGGCTTTCGCTTCGGCGACGTTCACCGGTGCATGGGTTTGGCGGAGTTCGACGGACACCCTTCTGAGAGTTCGCTGTACTCAACTCTGGCGTTTCTCGATGCGTCGAACCGGGCGCGCCATGGGGGATCGAACCGTTATGGTCCCCAGATCGGCTTAGGGGGACGGGGGATCTGGATTATTCACGTAATGGGGTACGGCCAAGCGACGGTTCCGTGTGTTCGTCAACACGCGTTTCCTGCTCTGCGACACGGACGAAACCTTTCAAGTTTTCGACCGGTTCTGGACGCGAAATTCCATCTCGCGGCTGGCGCCCGAGGTCGCTGCATCTCACGGTTATGGCCATGCGTGATGGCGCACCGGCTATGTGACGCGGTTTCGGGCCAGTGATGTGGCGGATGGTTGGGTGACATCGTCAAAATGGATGCATCGTCATGGATGTCGGCCACGAACGAGATCATCGCGAGGGGCTTCTCATGCCATCGCGCGAGTTGGTAAAGGTGTTGTTACGATTCTCAACGCGGGGAGGGGGAATTGGACGGTCGATATCAAGTCCCGGCCCTTCGAGACTCGGTTTGTTTTTGCGGCCGGTTTCCTGCGCGGATGGCCTTTGGTGGGCGGGTAGTTGCCGTGGGTGGGTCGGGCTCTCACAGCCGCGAAGCGGGAACCTTCCAGGGGATTGCGCTCAGATTTGCAAAATCACAGAAGCGGCGCGTACCGCGTGCGGTCTGTTGCGTGATCGACCGCGGGAAACCGGGGCGATGTACGTGCTTGGTTTGCCGCATTGAGGGTATTGTGCAGAACTCTTGACGATTGTTGTTCTTCTTTGATGTGATTGCGCCCCAATGGGCTCTTGGCTTCCAATGCCGCGAATCACCGCATCATCACGATTTGGTGATGACGAGTACTCCCCTTCTGGCAGGCGCGGCGACCAGGCAACCGACGCTTTCGGACGACGGATCGAAGGACGATTCAAGCCGCGGCTTCACGCCTGTGATCGTTTTCAGTTTCTTGATCATATTTGCTGATGATGACGGTCCCGATTAGCATGTTACAGGCTTCGGATCGGGTACTGAGGGCAGCGGGCGAATTTGATGAGCCTGATTTGTGCTGACCCACCTCG
>Ga0163217_1063016_pt1 | contig 10400 bp, 7 predicted proteins | sample SynspAceP_FD_185933 | JGI IMG/M metagenome (GOLD analysis project Ga0163217, IMG submission 185933) | Saline lake microbial communities from Ace Lake in Antarctica - Synechococcus sp. Ace-P (PacBio error correction) | ecosystem: Environmental > Aquatic > Non-marine Saline and Alkaline > Saline ... | reverse complement strand
AAGGACCTAAAGTATAAGCCTGCCCGATGGTGCTGCAAAGTGTCTCAAACTCACGTTATAATTCCTTGCATTTGAAAACTATTTGACCTATAACAAAGATTTTGACAGGCCAATAATTCCTTAACGGCCATGGCAGGGACTTTCCTGGCAACATTGCTGATCAATCAGTCCACTGGCATCTACACGAGGGTTGCCGGCACGGACTTTTATGCTTTAAAACAACCTTGGTGCAGGTTCTAAATCCCCAGACAACAACGTCGAGCAAAACTGCTTACGGGGCTAAACTCCTATTTTGGACGTGTCAACTATAACTACATGTGAACAAATATTGTTTACCCTTACAAGGTAGAGCGGATGACGGATCTTCTAAAATTGGACCGGAAAAATCAGTTTGCCTTGTTGCCCATTCAGCTGCATTGGCCTGGGAGGGCTTCCGAGAGGATTTTTCTCTCACAGAACGAAACATTTCAATTCTTAAAATTAGGGCTAGTTACGGTGCAACAGGTAACTTCTTGAATTACCAGCTTACCAAAAGGATTGGGCAGCCGCTTGTTCCAATGTTCGGTAATTTTTAATGGCCTCACGCTCCGCTTATACTGTCGCAGGTCGATGCAACCCGAATTTTAAATGGGAGAAAAAAAACGGAAACAGGTAGATGCCGGTGGTTGAATTTGGGTCTCTTAATAATCGTATCGCGGTTGGAGCTTTGATGTTGTACCGAAAGTTGACTTTCCGATTCATGCTCCTTTTAAGCTCCGGTTTCCTCTTCAAGTGGTTTTACCAATGTATTTAAAAACGTTTGGAAGTTTGGAAAACAAGGGGTGTTGAAATTAGTTTGGAATACTGTCAATTTTGATAATGAACTATTTGGCTGGGCAGTAACTTTCAATATTTCAATTAATAAGAACGAAAGTAACTGCACTTTCAGGGAGGTTCCGATATTTTCTTGCGGTTACATTGATTCGCGTTGGCGAAACCGGTATGGTACCTCTTTCGGATATATTGATGAGGCGTACATGGAACCACGGATGAGGCAGCCCCAAGCAGCTATATATGATTAGAGTTGCCAGGTGATATCAAATACCGTTGACTTAACAATGATGGGCCATCAATAGCGATTGACCGTGCCATCATTGGGAAAGGTATTGCCGGACGCGTTTTGGAACCTTTTCAAATACCTTCAGATATGCCGATTTTGAACTATTGTAGACTTGCCAGTTTCAAATGGCAATAGTGTAATGTTACCGTGACGAAAACACCTTGCTGAAGACCTGTCAGACAATTGCCAATAAGCTTCGCGACAGTTTTTAAATGCGTGGACTCCGGATAATCAAGAATTTACCGATATGCCCAAATAAGACCAATTGCTGCTGGATATGATACCAAATAACGATTCAGGCGAAAATTAAAGGATGGTTCCTTTTAAGAGGAAGAAACTTGATGCTTTCCTATGTCTTCAAACCTGAATTGGTGGAGCGTTTACACTTTGAATCGTCTTATGGGGTATATACCTCGCGTGCCAGAAACTTTTTTGTAGCAACGGAAATATCCGGCGTGTACGACCCTGAAAGTTCGAATGGATGGTGGAGCTTTCGATCAAGGATTCTCCCTATACGATTATCCGAGACCACGAACCTTATCCTTAGGATTAAATGTTGGACTATAAACCATATAAAGATAAAAAAAAATGAAAATCTATAGAAACTTTTATTAAGAGCTATAGCCGTCGAACCGCAATATCAAGCATAACGGCATGTTAGTAAATTTTTTGGATGAAGAAGAGGGGGGGTTGAATCCAACTTCCACAACCGACACCTACTTTACACGGGCTGCGCACGCCCAAATGGCCGTTTAATGCGGCGCCATAGAAACCATTAATTTTCAATTACCAACAGTGGTTTTGGCGGAGGGTACATGGATGATGGTTAGAGTTTGCCACAGGCTTGGCGAACACCTCCTTGGGACCAGGCCACCAATTATTTACCTTGTAAAGGCATTTAATTAATAAATTCGGACAATGGATATGGAAGCAGGTTTCTGGACCGGATTATTATTTAGGCATCTTCAAGGGCCAACTTGGCAAATTGAAAAAAAATCCCCCGAAATAATATTGACGAAGCTTTTAAAGCAAAAGTATTTGGCGGGAAGCCAAATTCTTTAGGCCTATTAATTATTTTGGCTTGGTAAGAATGATTCGGAAACATTCCTATTCATTACAATTCGGTAGATTGGGCCGGAGCAATTATTTCCTGGAACAATCTTCGCCAGAAGCGGTCTAGTGACTTAATGTTAGCGATTCTTACGGCAGCCCGAGAGCGCTGGCTAGCTTGAGAGATCTATCTGCGTAGAGTATCTTTGGGCGCAGTTAAAAACCCTATTGGCAGATGTATTATTTGACCATGGCCAGGCTACCCCGCTCCAAAAAACAGAGAATTACGCGCTTGCCGCCGACCAAGGCTAAAAGAGGTTATGGATTCTGGACGTGTTTGCTCTTTTTGGATACCTATGACGAGTTGCATGACCCTGCCACCAAAACACAGCGGAATTACATCTTTATGGACCAATTCGCGGCAGGTATTCAAGAATGGGAAAACGGCAGCCGGAATTTTTACCATATAACTTGGGGAATTTCGCCTATTCAGCCCAAACCCGGTGGTATCTTTATCAACGAATGAGTTGTAGCTTCTACGAGGTGGGGCGACAAACGGGCGGGAAGAAAAGCAATTTCTATTTTAACAAGCTATACTTTAGATTGCCGAATCGCTAACACAGTGTCAATCTGGGAGCCCCCGTATTATCTTTTAAACATTTGTGATATTGAAGCAAACAAGAAGGAAGTGCCCAATCAAGATGTGAACTGTGCCTCTATTCGCTATTTGCCGATGTATTGCTGATGTATGCGGAAGCAGCGAACGAAGCTGAAGGCGGACCCTCAACAGCATCTTATTGTGCATGCAGTCAATCTAATTAGGCAACGTGCTTGAAAATTGGTGATTTTGACAGGTCTTTCACAAGGCCGCCTTTAGAGATGAAGTTACAGAATAGAGCGAATTCATAGTTGAGTTTTTGAAAATAAGACATGGTATGACATGGTGAGATGGAGGAAAAGCATATAACTCTGAAACCACACATTTGGAAGATTTTGTGGGCCATAACTTCTCTTACTTACCAAATTAAAAGCGCTAACCGCGAGAGAACTTTGGTTTCCGATTACAACATCGAAATTTTGCAGAAACAACCCTAAATACTAGCACCAAAAAATACGGGTTACTAATTTAAAGCTGACTTTGGAATTTTACTCAAAATGGTTATTCCACCATAGGCCAAGAAGCTATAAGTACTTATTATTCATTTCTTGATAAGCCTAAAAAGCGCAAGAAATAAGGCAAATAAAACAAGACACGGGCAGGAATTTCTCCCCGTGGTCTTTGTTATATATTATTAAGCTGCGTATTCCCAAAATCCACTGTACATTTGTTTGCCGGATAAGGTGATTATATAAACCTGTCTCTATTAAAACAGCTTAACGCTGTGTTTAATGTAAAAAAAGCCACTATCATCACATCAATTGAACTTAAAACTGGTTAAAATAGCTAGTAAAACACCGATTATTACAGGACAGAATCCCTGCTTACCTTTTCTCTTATTAAATCTACATTATAATATATATACCATTAATCTAAGCTATTGTATAAAATAATGGCAAAAATAATATCACAGTGTTTGTCCAGTTAATTGGTAGCACACAGAGACTAACTATTATCTTTGCATAAGATTTCGGAATAGCGAAAATTGATTGCTTAAAATATTAGGAGTTTTAAAAATTTTAGGTTCACATTAAATTCCTCTAGGTGAATCTGATAAAAGTTAGTTTGAGTTAGTTTTGAAAAATCCGGATACCGTTTAGGGTTCCGGATTTTTTTATAGATGAAAGGACTAAATTGAATTGTGCCATTAATTACCTTTTGCAGTCTTCTATAGGATTTGGGCTTTAGCACCAGTAAACTTTCTTAAAAGTGGTTTGCAAATATTGGGAGGAACCAAAACCTAGACCAAAAAATGCCACCTCAGTATTCGTTTGGTGGTCAGCAAATCTACTTTTGCCTGTCAATTCTTTTGTCTATTCACCATATTCCTTTGGGCATTCCCAAGATTCCTTCTTAAAACCAAGCCTTAAAAGTACCCCGTGGGACATTCCCACTAAATTGCCATTTCATCCTCCACATTATAATTCTAAAGAGATTGCGTCTGTATATATTTATCCAGTTGTATTTAATTTCATGGATGGCCGAAAAACTATGCTGTTTTTTGGGGAAGGATAACGGTTTTCCCCAACAATAATTGGGTTAATTTAATTGATCTTTACATTATTCTGGACAATAAGGAGCTCCTATATCCCAAAGTCCCACCCAATGTTTTCCCAAAAATATATTTTAGTTGAAAAAAGGAACCTTAAATATATATTTCGGATTTATCTAGCTAGTGCATCTAAGCAAAAAAATTCGACGTTTTTTGGGCATGTTACAAAGTTTCCCACTGGAGCTATCCACGATATATCTGAAGCCAAAATAATTTCTCCTTTATCTTCGAGGAAATTCCCCCGTACTGTGCACGGTATCCGGAGGCCACACAAAAAATATCATTTCCGTTAAGTTTCGTATAATTGCTCCCCCATCTGGTAAATATTGTCCCTTCATACAAAAACAGATTTCTAGAGCACTTTAGTTGTCGATGTCCTTTCAAACCAGGTTTTACCTCCTTATAAAGCGATAGTGACCAAAGAACAAAACCCCTTTTTATCCAAAATCTCGCAGATTAAATACCTTTCTTTCCTGTTAATTAAATTTCCATAAAAAAATGCTACAAAAAAGTAATTATAGTATAAAATTTAGAGACTTTAGTTATATTTATATTACATATTTGGAATCTATAAACTTGAAATATGTAACAAAAAAAAAACAAAAGTTTCAAACAAGGACGGATATATTAAAATTGAAAGCCTACTTTCCCAAGCGGAAGTGGACGCTACTTTAGACCATATACGTGAATTATTACAGGGACAAGGTTCAAAAACAAAGCCCAAATTTGCGGAGCGGACCTAAAGCTGGCGTAGAAAGTCGATCCCAACAAAAAAATTGACGTATTACCCAAAATGAACCAGTTAGCCTGGTTCCGGAATTGCTGAAAACCAGCACTTATAAAAAAGCTTCACAAGTGCCAAAAACCTTTTAGGGGAGGACATGGCACCTAGATTTTGACATTTGATGATCAAAAAGCATCCAAAAACACCAATACACCAACTTCCATGGATCAGGACGCCGCCTATTGGATTAAATATGCCAGACCAAAGATCCGCTTAGCTGTTGATTGCTTTGGATTGAGGTGTTCGAAGAAAATTGGTTGCATTGGTTTATTCCCAAAACAGGAGGGGATAGACCAATCTGCCACCATTTAAAAACATTGCCAAACGGAGGGGGCCCTATTTTGCGAACCGATACCTCAAAAGCCCAAAGTATCCCTTACTTCCTGCGGGATGTACTTTCATGACGGACATACCCTTCATTTTAGCCAGCAATTCCACAGCAACACAGCGTAGAGCATTGATTTTAAACTTTAGCGACCCAAAAAAAAAATGATTTCGATATGAAATGGGAACAGGGGTAGATTCATACCGGGGAAAAGAAAACAGAGAAATTAAAATAATGTAAGATTATGATTCTTAAATTATATACCCCCGTTGGGAAGTTCAGATTTATCTTGGTCCGTATTCTAAATAAAGTAAAAGCAGCCGGTTACCATGGGTTGGTAGAATTAGACCTCCTTTAAAATGGTTGTTAAAAAGAAAAGAAATTGTTCCATGCTAGTGGCGATTTTGAAATGGATTTTGTTGCCCAACATTGGGAAAAACACAGGAAGTAATTTTGAAAAAACATCAGAAAAGTTTGAAACGGGCATTTATACAATCTAGTGGAAGCCGAACCCCTGATGGTGAATTCGCATACGGGTATGGCATTTCTTTACATACGCCGGCAAAAATTGCCACTTGATTGAAATGGCCCATAAATAGACTTGAGGACTGGGATTTATGATTGCCCACGAAACCCATTCGTTCCCGATTTTCATTTGCCGCCCACGCTTGTTTGCCCTTTTAGAAGAATATCCATTTCTGAAACTCAACCTCCGACTTATCAACATTGGTGTGTGTGGCAGAATCTTTATTGGAAAATCAACTAGAAGCAGTTGCAAAAAGCTATTGAAACCATACTTTATCACATCCAATGCCAGGGTAGTTCATCCCATGAGCCACAGTATTAGACCTAGGACGAAAATTATAAAATTGAACTTGATCGGTTCAAGGAATGGTGGGTCTGATGATTGAAAAATGCCTTCTTAGAAAAGAAGCGCCCATTTTATCACGACACTTCCCGAATTATGGTCCCACATCCCTACACTCCTTACAAGACCAATACTAAAATTTCCAATGAACGACCAATGGGAAATCAAATGAATTTTATTCGAAAGGAGATTATTAGAAAAACTACACGAAATAAGTACTGATTTCTTTAGACTTAGATCAACACAATTTTTATGAAGTACACATGCAAATTTTATTACTATCTTAAATTATTATTTCCTGTTAATCCTTCAATCACAACGGGAAATCAGAAGTAAAAAGCCGCCCAAGATGTTCTTAGTAGAAGCCTTAGGGCCTGAAAAAATGCCTCCAAATTTTATATTTAATTTCACTCGAAAAGGATTACCTTGATACATACACCGTAAAAGGTAGAAAACAATAAAATAGTAGTAACTGGAACTTCGCCCACGGCATTGACCAGAGGAGCGTATGAATATATTTAAAAAATTGCCACACATTCCATCATAAGTTGGTCTTGGAAAAACAATATCCATATTCCAGAAAATTAGTACCACATACGACAAACAACTTACCACCCCAATTTAAATATCGCTATTACTTAAACACGGTTACCCATGGCTTACACTACCCGTATTGGGGCTGGGGGAAACGTTGGGAAAAGGAATTGGATTGGATGGCCTTCACGGGAATGAATATGCCCCTAATAGCTGGCCGCCACACGAGGCAATTTTACGCGAAACCTTAAAAATTGGGATTAAAGGAAGATTTGAAGCTTTGGATTATTTTCTCGGGGACCTGCCCATTTCCCTTGGAACAGAATGCGCGGAATATTGGGAGTGGGACGCGGTCCATCCTGCCTTCTTTCTTTCTTTGAAAAACAAAATTAAGCTGGCCCATAAAATGCCAGGACGAATGAGGGGAATTGGATGCATCCCATTGTTATTGCCTTTATGCTGGTTTTGTGCCCAAAGGATTGCAAAGGAATATATCCAAATGAAGAATTAAGGGAATTAGGCTGGGTGGATTTTTGACGGAAAAAGTACAGATTCTATCACCAAAAAAAGTGAACTTTTTAAAAAAAGGAAAAAACTATACATCCAAGAATGGAGAAGAATTTGGGAAGGGTGAATTTTATTTGGCAGATAGCTTTAATGAAATGGACGTCCCTTTGTCCAAATTAATCCAGAAGTGGCCAAAGAAAAGAACTGGCCAGCTATTGGTAAAGGCCGTCTATGGCACCATAGCAGAAGGCCAATCCGGATGCAGTTCTGGGTAATGCAGGATGGACCTTCCCCTATCATCGCGGATAAGGGACGGCAATTTTGTTCGGGACTCCGAAAGATTACAGGGGCAATGATGAAGCGGAATAACCGGCATGATAAATTACTGATCCTCGACATGGCCAATTGAATACAATGCTCTTTTTGGAAAAATTCCCTATTCATGGAAAAATGTACGATGGCTTTTTTGGCAAAACAATTGGATATATTCCATTTATCCCCAATATTGGGTGGCAGGTACCTTTGAACGGGGTATTGGATTTTTATGCGCAAAGCTCCCAGAGGAAGCCATTTAATTTTAAGATAAAAAAAAACCTTGTAGGCCTTTGGCTTTGCTCCCGAGGGAATAGAAAACAACGAAATGATCTATGAACTATTGCCATTGGGGCTGGAGGGAAAAAGCAATAAATTTGGATGACTGGATAAAAAACTACTGTTTTGGACCGTTTTACGGAGGTTATTCCGGAAGTCTTTAAAAAGGAGCTATGATTTGACTTCGGAATTCTGCATTGGGAACTTTTTACCGACCATCCAAAGATTAATATCAATTAGGCCTGGTCAGGCAGTGCTACAGTACACTATTCAGATGACTTCAAAAAGCAACAAAAACTTTTTTTGGGAAAGCCCCAATGACTTTGATGATTAAGGAATTTATTACAAGCTATTGATGCCATAGAAATTGGGGCTCAGGCGATTGTCACTTAAAAATCGATTCCATATTTACTGAGGCCGAAAGTGAAAGCGGACGAAAATTTAAAGTACCCAAACCTATCAGAATGCCATAGACTTAAATGTTAAAGTTGGATAGGATACTGCTTCGCACTCCCAATCACAAATTAAGTAAAAACTGGTGGACAATGGCCAGGGAATGTTGGGGATACCCCGAGGGAAAAATTATATTACGGAAAAGCAATGCCAAAAAGATTGATTACTACCTGGGGCGGTGGTGTTAACGAATTATTCTGCCCGTACATGGGAGCGGAATGATCGGCGGATACTCGCCCAAAGGTGGCCATTATGCGTTTGACGCCAAAAAAAACAAGATAAGGGATTTTATATATTGAATTGGGAAGAAGGGTGGATTAACTTCAGAATGGAAAAAAATAACACAAGTGCCATTTGAAGACCCCATTGCGGGCAATTTTAAAAGCGGTACTATATAATCCAAAATAATTGTACAATGGAGAATAGACCCAGGACTTGGTCTTCAACAATCCCATTCCTCACTTATAAAATCTGTGAGCATAAAAAATACCGAGGACCTAATTTTCTTAATAAAATACTGGGTCAAAATAGTATCTTAATTTGGCAAAAATATTACAGCTTAAATTGAAAATTATTTTTCGAACATCCATTTTTAACAGTCATTGAGATATGCTACCTAGTTGTTGGTCGATATCTTCAGAATTTAACGTATTAGTTAGAAATTTAAACCGTCATTACGGTCAAAACTCAAGCCGTAATTACTACTAAATATCAAAAATAATATGAACAAAGAAGATCCATTTCTTTTTTAATGGCTTTTAACCTACTTCTGTTTTAATGGAGTTATGGCCAAAGTAAAGCAATATCCGGCAGTGTTACGGATGCAAAAACGATGGCAGCTCCCTTTACCTGGGAGTAAGCATTGTGCGTCAAAGGAAACTACAAATGGTACGCCAAAACAGATTTCGATGGAAAATTTTACTATTTGAGGGCTTCTTAAACAGGCGGACATACTTGTTAGTCTCTTATATAGGAAATGAAAACACAGTCTTGTAACCATTGGAGTTTCTAAATAGCATTAATATTTTCAATGCAAGAAGAGCCCAGTCAACTGGGAGGAAGTTGGTTGTTTAACTGCTTGGGTATAAAAAGAGAGGGAAAAGAAGCTCTTGGTATGCAGTATCTGAAATTAAAGGTGATTGATATTGCCCAAGTGCCAAAAATCAACCCTATTAAAATGGCCATGCAAGGAAAGGACTGCAGGGGTGCAAAATTTAGCCACAAAACTTTCTGGGAGGGAAACCTTTGGAGGTTACCAGAATTAACGATCAGAGTAATTCTACTTTCGATCAGAATACCCAACCAATTCTTCGTGGTGACGGAGTAATCTTTGCGACCCCAATGGATATTTAGTTGGTCAAAAATGGTTTGGCAGATTGGGGTAACCCAAAACTTAAAAAAAAACCTTCAACCCGTGATGATTTTGAAATCTTTTTGCATTTTAAAAGGTTGCTGCAAGCTTCGCACTTTTATGGGGTCCCGCTGCCACTTGAACGGAGTAGTAATAATTACTTACCAAAATCCGGGAAAAAAAACGCAAGCGGACTGGGAGTTAGCGTTAAACACAAGACTGTTGGTGTACGGAAAACAGGTTTATGGGACACCCCAAAAATTTCCAAATATCAGTATGGTTCAGGGGCCTTAACTTTTGCAGGGGGGGTTTTAGGGGCTTTTGTAAAACTAACGGACCCAAAATACGAGAACAAGAGGACGATGCAATGACACTAGCCAAGTTTTTCAAAACCCTTTATTTGACTTTGGGGCCCACTGGTCTTTACCAAATCCATTGGGCTTTTTGAATTTCCTATGGAAGAACCATTGGCTGGCCAGTTTGGGGGACCCCCGTTTTTTTGGGATGGGCCCAGGGGGAAAAATTATTAGGGGAACCTTATTGATTTTGGTTTCAGGGATTTTCTTTTAACATTGGGGTCTGCCACACAAAAAAAATTTTTTCTTTCCCCTTTCCTCCCCTGCGGGGA
>Ga0163217_1021835_pt1 | contig 10400 bp, 15 predicted proteins | sample SynspAceP_FD_185933 | JGI IMG/M metagenome (GOLD analysis project Ga0163217, IMG submission 185933) | Saline lake microbial communities from Ace Lake in Antarctica - Synechococcus sp. Ace-P (PacBio error correction) | ecosystem: Environmental > Aquatic > Non-marine Saline and Alkaline > Saline ... | reverse complement strand
GCGATCACGGGCACCCCCCAGTTCCCTGCATGGCAGTTGCGGGCGGCGCCCGCATCGGCGAATTCGCCGGCTTCCAGCCGCCCGACCAATGTCTTCGCTGACGACAATTGGCGTCATCCACCACAAGTCCGGTGGCGAGCAAACCATGCGAACAAGGTAGCGTGTTGATCGAGCTGCCTGGGAGCCGTTAAGACCGTGATGCTGCCCTAATCCAGGGCAACCGGACCGCCACAGCGCTGACCAGGCCAAGTCGACTGTTGCCCAAGGGGCCACCAGCAGCACGAAGCAGCACGAGCAAGCACCGCATTCGCGCAAGCTTGTTCCAGGTCAGCTGAAATGCTTTCGCGCACCCGTATCGGCCACATCGACGATCCGTTGGCAGCTCATGCCTGGCGGGAAAAGGCTGGTCTCGAATCTCGGCAGGCGCATTGAGCGGCATTGCTGACATCCAGGCATTCTACCGTCCCGCTGGAAATCGAAGCACCGCCACGAGTGGGCATCGCCGCCAGAATCGATGGCCGTGCTTCGAATCTTCGAGATCCAGGCTCACCCCAGCCCCACCTCCTTGAGGCAACACCACCCCGCCGTGGGGGTTTTGGCGACCACCAGCTTTCGAGTTTCAGCACGCTGCGCAGCCGCCCTTCATCTCCAACGGAAGGTGTTTTCCTGATATTCTGGGCTGGCATCGCCCACCTGGCCCCAGGGCGCCAGCACGTTACTGCTCGCGCAGGGCGTCCACCCACACGCTGATCGTCAGCACCACGTTTTCGAGAAGCCCTGGGATCCAAGCCCCTACCGGGAAGGCCAGCGGGCTGCTGCCGACCACGACGCCACATTGGCCGACCCCTGGCACCCTTGCACGCGTGTCCGCAGCTTTCTTCATCCAACCCATGCCGCTCAAGAAAGCGGGTTCGAAAACAGCCCCTCGGGCGCGCTGAAAACTCAGCACCCATCAGCAGATCGTCGGGAGCTGCGCCTATCTTGTACCCCCAGCCGCGCGACCTGAGGGCGGCAGCGCGCGGTTGGCCAGGAGGCTTCAGTTCTGGGCCGTTTAATCTGATTGAGCTCGGGATTGCCCCCCTCAAAGGTCAGTGGTGATACGAGCTGCTGTTGGCCGAGCTGGTGGAACGGATCGTTTCGAGTCGCTCCAGCCCGTTTCAAACTGCGCTCGCAGGGGGGGTGACGCCCTGGCTCCACCACGCGGCCGCGCCAACCGGGATAGTTCGCTCGCACCATTGACCCTGGATCGGCGCGATCGGTGCAATGGTTTTCCAACCTGCGTAATCCTTGGAAGGCTGATCAGGCCAAACCATCACCCCAAAACAGGCTCACCACCAGTGAGCACCGGTATCCGTTTCAAGAACGGGTCCGACACCGACATGGCGGCTGTTGCAAGCCGCTCGGCTGATCCGTTTTCAAAGGGCTGTTCTAAGGCGTCGCAAAAGGGGGCTGGATGGAGGCCTGCGGTTAGGGGTGGCGATAGCGCATGAAAAGCCCCACCTGAGTGGCGTGCTCAGAGCCTGGGCCCGCCTTGGATGGGCGGGTGTGACTCAGTGAGGCCGGCCAGGCCGCCGTGACACTTTCAATCCAGTGCGTAGGGCCCATCAGGCTTGCCAGCCAGGAAACCAGGCGGAAGGCCGGCGCCGCCGCACCGCCGACGCCAGAAGCCCGGCTGGCGAATCTCGCCCAACGGCTTTGAGTGAAACAGGTCGGCATGGTGGGTTGTCGATCGGGGCGTCGGGGGGTGGACATGGGACCAGTGCCCGCCGTGCCGATTTAAATCACAGCAGATCGTGAGGATCGAGACCAGCCCGATCGTGGCAGACAGGCCAGAGTGCGGTGCGTATTCGGTCAGACGCAGGGACCGGTGAGGTTGGCGAACGTCCCGTAGCAGCGAAAGCATGAGCCATCCCACTTCAAGGCCCGCGACGGTTCGGCGACAGGGAAGCCGGTAGGCCGGCAGGCATATCAGAAAACGCCTTGGAGAAATAGCTGCTTGTTGACGGGAGTGGCCCAGATTGCCGACCGGTGGCATCAGCGACGGGTTGCACGGTCATGGCAAAAAGAACGGGAAACGGAACGACGCAGCAGGCCACCCGCGCAGGGAGGCAATCCGCAGGGGATCGCTCGGCCTCAAGTCGCGGCTTCGATCACGCTTGAACAACAGCGCCCATGGCGCATGGCCGGGGGCCCCAACGGATTCCAACGAATGGAACCGAGGATGTCGGCACCAGCGGCGGCGAATTCCTCCAGTCATGGGCGGGCCATTACAGGCAACCGGCGGTTATGTATCGAGCACTTCCGGGCTCACCTGGCAGGGTTCGCCAGGGGTGACAAAAAATCAATCCCCCATGGTAGCTCTTCAGCTGATGGCGGTCTCTTCCAGTGGCGTCCTTTGAATCACCGCATTTTTCTTGTCGGCCTGGCTGCTCGTCCTCTCGTCCCGGCCTGGGCCAGCGGGCTTTCGGCCGGAGGACAGCCCAGGGCGTGCTCATTTGCCGGCGGCCCAAGTCTGGCGCAAAGACCAAGACTAAGACCAAGACCAAAAGATTCCCAGACAGGCCACTGCTGGGCAGCGGTCACTGATTTGGAGTTTGGGTCGTTCAGCGGCTCCTGGCTCCACATGCTTAGCTGTGAGCGCAGAAGCAACGGCGTCCTGCGCGAACTCGGCTGTCGCCTTTCGCGGCAGAGGCGCACGATCGGCTCGCGCCAATCCACCTGCCACCTGCGATCGGGGATCGCTGCCCGTGCTGCCCTTTCTGCGGCGGGGCCGTCTTTGATTCCAGCATCCACGGGTGGCGGCCCTGGCCGCCGAGCGGCTGGCCGATTCCGTGGCAAGCCGGCGGCTCAGCCGCTTTTGCCCGCTCCACTGAGACGGCCGGCAAGGCTGTCCCGCACCCGGTAGATCGGCCGGACTCCTGGCTTTCGTGATAGCTGCGCATCTTGCAGTCGGCCAGCAGGGCCGAAGTCCAGAACCAACTGGACGCCGGCCAGGATGGCGAGAACGGCCACCGACAGCAACGGCCGTTGGACGATATCGGCATCGAAGATCAGCTTTTCCGCCCAATAAAACCAGGCTTGATCACCACCCAACACCAGGGAGGCCAGACCGCCGAAACCAAAGACATTGCATAGGGTCGTCCAGGAATCGCTTTCATGAACCAGACCGTCAGCAGGTCCATCAGCACCCGAAGTGCGATCGATGCCGTACTTGCTGCGCCGAAGCGGCGGGCCGTGGTGGTTGCACCTTCACTCCTCTGATCCGAGCATCCTCGATGAAGCCAGAGGGCCGGCAGGAAACGCTGCAGGTCGGCCATAAGAGGTTGAGATCGGCCACCCCACTTCGCGGCGGATAGTAGGCCCTGAGCGAACCGCCGTAATCGTGGCAAGCCGTTACGCCCGTGACCCGCAGGGCGCATCAGGCGATTGGCGATCTTGAGGGAGGCAAGCCGCTTGCAGCCGCCGCCATCTGCGCTTGGCGCCAGCCCGCTGGGACTAAGTCGTAAGCCCTGATCCAAGCGCTCCAGGCAAAGCAGGGGATGTTCGCGCAGGGTCGTTCTGCCAGATCGCCATCCAACGGTGGATCAAGCACCTCCCCACGCTGGCATCGAACCCTTGCCGCCATCGCCGCGTCTGCCGTAGTTGCGGCGCAGCCACCACCCGCCACCAGTTCCGGGAATCCGGCTGGCCTGCGCTGCGGAGGCGGCGCGCGGTTTCCAGTCGCTGAGCCGTCAAATCCACCAGCACCAGCTCAAAGCTTCGCCCCATCGGGCGCAAGAAACGGGCAACAGAAAAAAAAAAAAAAAAAGCTGAATTTTTTTTTTTTTTTTTTTTCCAAGTAGCGAACGCCACACTGTCCCGGCTCGTTGTCAGCGGGGTAATGACCACCGCAGAGCTCGAAGTTGGCTCCGGTTCGCCCATGGTTTAGGCAGGTATGGGGGCCTGCAACTACGGAGCCGCTGCCCTCACGCCGCCTTGCTCAGGGAAGGTTGTGCCGTCAATTGCAGCGCACCAACCCGGCCGGCTCGCGCAGTTCGGCGGTAGTGGCTGCCACCGTGATCGCGGACTCGTTGGGCGCAAGCTGATCCCACCGCCACAGCCCGTTGTGGCCATGCTCGGCTCCTGAGCTGTGCAGATCAGCGGCCTATTGACCAGATACAAGCCCCACATGGGTGGCAGGCGTTGTGGTCGGCCCGAAGGGGCAAGAGTCAATCCCCAGGCCCCACCAAGCTGAACAGCCTGGGCGGATCGCCACCCGCCTGCAGAAGCGTCCTGTGAAGCACCCGGGATCCAAGAATTCCCACTGGCAAAGGCGCTCTGGACCAGGCCGGAGCAGTCGTAATTCGGCGCCCTGGTGCCCACCCCAGAGGTAGTGGTTGGGTTGTCAGGCCGCCTGGCTGCCGTAGTGCAAGCACAGCGGGAGACGCGCCTCATCCGGCCCTGGATCCGAGAGGCGGCCCGGCGTGTGGCTCTGCGGCCAGCGGCTGCGCCCAGGCAGGTCGGCCTGCTCTAGCCAGCAGGGATAGCCGTCTTCGAGCAAAGCGCACCTTTAATCGCCCGCCCCTGGCGAGCAGGGCTCAAGCAGCGTCCACTGGCACGCCCGGCGCGACCTTGGATGGCCAAGGCCCGAACCCGCATTCGGCTTGATAGCCATCAAAGGCCGACCAAGTCGCCACGCAAGCTGCCTGCGTGATTCTAGCAGCTCTTCGCCGCCGGCGTGCCCGCTGGCAGCGCAGCACCGGGGCCCACGAGCTGGGATTGAGGTTGCCTTAATCTCAGCATTGTTCGTCTATGGCTGAGTGGCGTTTTACCGCCTTGATAGGGGGCGATGGGCCGACATCCTGCACGAGGGCGGATCCGCGACGGGGGGTTGTTCAACAGGGCCGCCCCGACTCGGGCCCAGCTCTCGGTGTGCTGGCTGCCTTACGAACCGTTCCTTGATCGGCAGCAGGCGGGGACAGCCTGAGCGATCCACAGCCTTCTGGACCGAGCCCGTCTCTTGGGGAGACCAGGCCGTTATCCAGCCAGTGTGGTGAAACTGTTTGTTCTGGTCCGGGGTGGAGCCTTGGTGCAGCTCGCTTGATCGAGGACGCAGCGAACTAGCGGGCCATGCCGACTATGATCAGGGATATCCAGCAATACGCCCACATCCCGCGGTGGACCTGCTGAGCGGCACCAGCAGTGGCCCTGGCTCTGCCTGAGGCCAAGCTGCACGGCCTGGACTCCGCCCAGCGATCAGCTGCTCAAAGCTGGTCGGCGCCTGGATTGGCCCGAAGTTGATTTGCAATCTCTTCAGAAACCTGGGTGTGTGGGTATGGCCCCATATGGACGGGTAACGGCCAGTTCTATGGACCGCGATTGGAGAACCGCAACCTGCTCATGTTGAGGCCACCGCGCGCCTCCTGCACGCGATTGTGGCCGAGCTATTGTTCTCACCCCCGGGCCTGCAGCGTAGCGGTATCGCTGGATCCAGGTTGAAAACGACGGCCGATCGGAGAACCAGGTGGATGGCTTCCTCGGTGAAGGCCCTACCGGAGAGGGCGAGGTGTGGAGCAAGGGCCGGCTGATGAGCCAGGCGCCCACGACGCCGCCTATGTGGAGATTGATGGCACCATCCCTCATCCTGGTGGTTTCAGCGAGGGTGCTGCCCGCCTACCGACCCACACCCCTGCTTGCCGGAGCTGGCCCGCCGGTGGCCCAGCCTGCCGGCGCCCTGACTGAAAGCTGGGGCAGAATGCCAGCACGCCGGTCTTGGCGCCAGCGGCGCGACCAGGCATCAAAAAAAACGGAAGAGGGAGGGATTCGAACCCTCGATCAGAAGTTGCCTCCTGCTAACTCCTAGAGGGAAGCCCTTTCAACACTCCAGCCACCTCTCCAGGGGCGCATCCGAGCTTATCAGGCGCTCTCGCCACCTGCCTCGGCCTGGAGCGCTCGGCAGGCGGCTTCTGGAAGCGCAGGGATTTTCCCAGGAGATGGCCCGAGGGCCTCGGCCCATGCCATCGGTCCAGACATCAAACCTGGCCACCTCTTGCCGAGGCGGGGTCACCACCGATCCCTGGCACCTGTTCATGCAGTCGTGGGCATCGATGATCGCTGGTACCATGTGATGCACACGACCTGGCCAGCCGTTTCTCGCCGAACAACACCGTCAGCGTGTTGGAAAGCGCCTGGCCACCCATCGGCACCGTAACCCAATCGCACCACCGCCAAGCGATCGGCCGCTGAGGTCAGGAAACGGTGCCGTACGCTCACCCCTACCCGGTGGCACCTCGCGGATCAGGGTTCACCCTGGCTGACGACGGTCCATCGCCGGCCCAGTGCGACGCTGCCACCGAGATGGAGCAGGGCAAATGCCATACAGCCAGCCCACCCGCACCAGGTCGTAGTGGAGGGATGAGGACTGCGGCAGGGGTTCCTGCCGAGTTGCCAGGTGGCGCGGCCTCGTGACAGGCCCCTGGCTGCGCCATCGCCTGGGCGCCGCCCCAAAACCGCAGGCTTTCTGCAAGTCGTGCAGGGCTGGTGCGTCGCCATCATCGGCTGTCGGCATCGCCAGATGGAATAACACCCCGCCACCTGCACCATCGAGCCCGATTGAGCACCGCCATACAGCTGGGCCCCGTCTGGCGCATCAGATGCCCAGGACGGGTCATGCCCGTAATCGAGCTTGGAGATGCAGGGCCATGCGGCGGCACTGCCACTGGCCAGGCTCTGGCAGAGCAGGGCTTGGCGTTTGGCTGCTGATCGTGGGCATCACTGCCAGTGCAGCAGTCCTCAGTTCTTCGGGTTCGCTGAGGTTGGCCATCACCAGCAAGGGGGCCTCGATCCCCTCCTGGCGCAAGTTCCCACTCCCTCCTGGAGTGGCCACACCGAGCGTTGGCCCCCCGGCGAGTGCCGCCTGGGCCACGTCAGGGCACCGTGGCCTAGCCATTCGGCTTGACAACCGCCAATCAGCTCGCAGCCTGGGGCCAGCAGGCCTTGAGACGCGAGCATTGCGGGCGATGGGCCGGCCCCGTTCTTACCTCCACCCAGGCCCGTTTGGCGGGGATGAGCAGTCCACAGTTGGGGGGAAGGGCAGAGGCTGCTCAGCGCCATCGAAGCTGGAAGGTACCCAATCAGACCTAGGGCGGACCTTCGTGATCAGACCGTGATTGAACCGTTAGCATGCGCCCATCGGCCGGAACTGCACCCACTTCATGGCGAGCACCCGTGAGCCAGCGTCCTCGTTTCTCAACGCCTCCTACGATCCCTCTAACATCACCAGCTTGGCGCCGCGCCCTGTGATGGTTCTCAAAGGAAAAGCCGAAGGGATGGAGCAGATCAAGTCACTTCATCCGCGTGTTTGCTGATGCCACGGTGATCCGTCTGCGGCAATTCGTGCGTTTCCCTTCAAGCAACTTTCCCGCTCACCCGATCGCAACGTCTTTCAGCGCGGGACAGCCATTCCTGTCCAATACTGCGGCTACCAGGGGGATCAGCTCTCGATCACCATGTGATCCCCCGCAGCCCGCGGCATCGTCGATAGTGGGAGGAACGTCACCACAGCCTGTTGCGTTTGCAGATGTTGCGCAAGTGCAGTCGCACGCCACGGGAAGCGCGATTCGCCCTGCGAAAGTGCCCCGCCGGCGGTGGCAACCTTGTGATTTTGAAAGCCACCCGCCACCATCCGCTCCGGCCGGGGGAATGCGGCCAAATATGTGATCGGGGCCTGAATTGGCCCGCCCCTCTTGATCACCCCTTCTGTCCCACTGCCTTCATGGCCGCTTCTCCATCTTGGCTGTCCCGCTGGTTGTCGCGATGCAGGCGCCGAAATCGCTCATCGAGTTTGCCCGCCAGACCGGCTCCAGGCTGAAATTTGCGGTGCAGGACGGTGCTGGTCTGTGATGCGGTTGTCTTTGACGTTGTATAGTGCCGAATCTTTCTCCCTGCCGATCACCCCGCCCCAAACCTGGGCCCGCCGGGCGGAACTCTCCGCTGCTGCCGCTTCGGCCAGCTCCCGCATCCAGCAGCTTGGCCCGCAGGATCTCCAACGCCCTTCCTTGTTCGAAGTGGAGCGTCCTGGCGTGCAAACACAAACCGATTGCCCCGTGGGCTTGTGCAGCAGCGTACGACCGCCGTTTCAACCTTGTTGACGTCTGGCCACCGGCCCCCACCGGAGCGCGGTTCTGACTCCAGGTCGCCGGAGTTCGAGCCGAAACTTCAACCGGACTCGGCTTCCGGCATTCAACCGCACGGTGGCGGTGGAGGTGTCACCCGTTCCCTGTGATCGCGTGGCCGAGGACCCGCTGCACCCCATGAACGCCGGCATCCTCCGTACTTGACTGGCTGTAAGACCCCTTCGCCACGGATCGAGGGGGAGAGGATCAGTTTCCTATAGCCACCAAAGATCGGTTTCTGAGGGCACTCAAAGGTTTCACGCTTCCAGCCCAGGGTCTGGGCTGGCGCTTCGTACATCCGGGCCAGAATCACCCGGCCCACAGCGAAGGCTTTCATCACCGCCGTGCTCCTGCCTCCTGATCTCCAGCATCACGCTGCGCGCCGATCGCGCGGGTCGCGGGGCAAGCAGGGCGGAGAATTGAGGCGATCGCGCAGGGAACCTCGATTCTGGCATTGAGCTCCGCAGCTCCATCCTCTGCCAGCAGCTTCCATCTCAGGTCGCCGCGTTCTTCCTTAGCCGAGTATTTGCGCGCGGGTTCTCGCCGACGCCTCTGGAAACTGCTTTGAAGTGCCATGGCCCAGGCACAGGGGTTCGAGGCGCGAAAGCGCTCCGGCGAAGTGATTCCAGGCTGGGTGGGATTGGAAGGCCACGGGCCGGATCGTGCCAGTCTGTCGCTCCAGGGTGGCGAAGGTTGCGCAGGCCACCTCAGCCGCTTTCGCCTCAAAAAGAACATCCATGGCCCAGCTCAGCGGACAACCAAAAAGCCGAAGCCCAGAGGCTTCCGCAACGACTGGGGCCAGAGCCCCTGCCGCAGGGCAATGGGACCTGATCAGGACGCGACGTCGTCGGTGGCGCACGGCTGCTCAGCCTGGCGGCGGCACTGTCATGGCTAGCCCATTATTGCCGTACTTGCGCATGAAAACCCGAATTTCAACCCCCTTCCGGTTCGAGGGATCTTCTGGGTGCCGGTATCAGAAGGAGTGCGTTGCCACTCCAACCTTCGACATGGACTCGCTTGGTGAGCCTTGTGGTCATCACCAACTTCTCCGTTGCAGATCACCTTGGCTCTCGGGATACCAGTGATTTGAAATTGTTTGGCCTTGGGCATGGAGGAGAATCGCGCTTGAGACTGGGAGCTTAGGGCTTTCTTCAGGCGTACTTGCGGCGCTCTTTGGGCGCGGGGATCCCGGCTGGGGCCTTCGGTCTTCGAGGCCGGCTTGCGGTTGTACAGGCGAGAGATGCCATGAACGCCACGGCCGCACCTTGCCCTTGAATCGCATCGGCTTGGCCGGTGGCCGCCGCCCTTGACGTTCACAGCAGCTCGTAGGCGCTGCCAAGGCCGAGGGTTTTATGTCGAGCGGGGCCTTCACGCTGCCAGATAACTGGGGTTTGTATTGAGGTAGTTGTCACCGGCGGCCGTTGATGGTGATCGAACCGGTGCCGGGAACCACCCGCCACCCGTGCCACAAAGCAGTTTTGCGGCGGCCGGTGCCCCAGTACACACGCAGTTGGAAGGGGTGCCATGGGCGGAGGCGAAGGACGAGGTCATTGATCTGGGGGCGTTGAGGCCGTGTGGGATGGTCAGTTCCCTTGTAGACCTTTGAGTTCTTGCGGAAACAACTGCCGGCCCAGGGCGTTGTGGGAGCATGCCCTTGATCCCTTCTCGACGATTCCCTCGGGCAGCGGGCCTAAGGCGGCAAAGGTTTCCGTCTTCATGCCGCTGGCCTCCGAGTGGCGGCGGTAGATCTTCTGTCGGCCTGTTGCCACTTGATGCGCGATCTTGTCGGCTTGACAATGAATCAACAAATCACCAGTGTCGAGGTGGGCGCTGAAGGCGGGTTTGGTTCTTGCCCGCAGGCAACAGCTGGCCAACTTCAAGTTAGGGCCAGGCGCCAAGGTCTGATTCTCGGCGCTCTACCAGGAACCACTGGCGTTCGAGGAAATCAGGGACCGAAACGGAAGGGGGGGCGGGGGGGTGGGAGTTTTTCTTGTGCATCGCCGCAGCCGGAATCACATAACGAACCATCTCGGCGGAGGGCTTGGACAGGGAAGGAAACGGCCAGAATCGCAAGAAAACGGGCTCTGGTTCTTGCCGCATTCACAGCTCTGAAGCTTAAACCTTTGCCGGCCCCCCATTTTGGCCCAAAAAAAAAAAACCCTGGAGGAAGCGGGTTAGTGGGAAATCGTTTGCCCCTGGGGAGGGGACGGGAAAAGAATTTTCTTCCCTTCCTTTTTGTTTTCGGTG
>Ga0163217_1014310_pt1 | contig 10400 bp, 6 predicted proteins | sample SynspAceP_FD_185933 | JGI IMG/M metagenome (GOLD analysis project Ga0163217, IMG submission 185933) | Saline lake microbial communities from Ace Lake in Antarctica - Synechococcus sp. Ace-P (PacBio error correction) | ecosystem: Environmental > Aquatic > Non-marine Saline and Alkaline > Saline ... | reverse complement strand
ATGCACCAATTCAATTCGATGTCCAACAACTTTTCTACCAAAAGCGGCATTTTTGGCGAGAAAAAACGTTTTATTTCTGAAAATAGATTAGTCTTTAACAGATGCAACGGTTTAGGGGAAAACAAGCGTTCATTGGAAGGCGAAGTAATCGAAAACTTTTTATAAAGCAGGAGAGTTACTATTAACAGTTATCTTATTGTCAAGATACGGGAGAAAAATTAACCTGAAAGGATCCAAAAAAACTTCTGTAGAGTGTCGTTTATATAAAAGGAAAAATAGATCGCCTTACTTGGAAAGGTGGAAAATATGAAAGAAAAGTGATGGCTGTATTTTACTCAGTATTCCTTGCTTTTATTACCCTCGTACTATTTCTTTTTAAATCAAACCGTATTTAACATAGAAGCAGAAACGATACAAAGTGAAAATAATTGAATTAGGAGTCACTTGCCACGTTCGTTTATGTATTTTTTTATTCGGTACGGCATTAATTCTTTTTCAGCAATTCCGTTTTATCTTTAGCCGGAGGGCTTGCATTTTTGGACCCTTTATATGGAACCCTTTTTAAAAACACTTACCGGTGCATCGATAGGCGGCCTATCTATCCTTTTAGTCTTCACGAAAAGTTGGGAGCAAATTGGATAGAAAAAAAAAAGGAGGTCATCGCGTTTTGAATTGAAAGATTAGTTTATTAGAACAGAAAGGCTTATCGTTGTGTTGGTAATGAGGACTAGTTCCACTCTTTCATTTTGATTTTAAGTCAGTTATACAGCAGGATTATTCTAAAAATTAAAAACAAGAGACTTTAGTGCAACGGTACTTGGAATGATTAACCAGGTACATTCGTGTATTTACCTTTTTAGGGGCTAAGCAATTTGTCATTCTAATATGGGGAAGGGTTGCATTAGCAGGGGGACTGTTTATTGTTATTACGCTGATTCCAACCTATTCCAGAAAAAAAATCCGCAAACTATTAAAGATGAAGGATGAAAGTGTAGGAGTAAAAACAATGCTTGATTACTCACGCAAGAAAAATATGGTTCAACCGGCTATAGAAAAAAAGCCACGAATCTTTTTGAGCGTTGATGGAGTGCAAATCAGGTTAACGTGGTGTGCTTTTTTTATAGGTGTTTCTTCAGGAGGTTTGGTTTTATATGCAAACAACCCTTGGATAGCTGTTTTAGTATTATGGATTTCTGGATTTTTAAGATGCGGTAGATGGAAACAATGGCGCGATTATCTAACCCTCCACTTTGGGGGGGAACGGTACTTTGATATTACGTTTGATCGGAATCGTTGAGATTTAGTGTCATTTTAGGATTAGCATTCGCTTTCCCAGCTTCACCAAGGAGCACTTTTGTTACTCAGATGTTTCGCATTATCTGTCGATGACAATCTTTCTCACAGTAGGACGCGGTATCAGAAAAAAAAGGGGATAAAAACTTTTTACTATCAAGCAGGTTCTAGCGGAAAGAAAACAGAAGGATTCATCTTATTCTCACTCATGGTTTCTTCCTTACACTTATTTGATTGGATTCACTCTTCTCTTTTTCGTGATTGAGTAGTTACAGCAATTCAAAGACTAATGGAAGCAAGACGGATTTTAAAAGTAAGTAGGGTAAGGCGTTAATAAGGATGAAAAATTTAATGATGTAAGGTCGTTAATAGGTGGAGGAGCGGCCGCTAACCGTCGCTTCAGGGCAAGTTCCCTTGGAGCCAAAGTAGCATTAGTTGAAAAAGGACAGTATCTCGGGCGGCGGACTGTCCTACATGTTGGATTGTGCCTTCCAAAAGCATTGATTTCAAGTCGCGAAAGCATAGTTACACAGCAAGAAATAAAAGCCAGCGAGTTAGGACTCCATTTTTTCTGGGGAGATAGATATGAAGAAGTGAAAAAACGAGTTCAAGCATCTATGTCAAACGATTCAAGAACAGGATAGTGATGAGCGTTTTTTCAAATATGGGAAAGATATCTATAAAGGAGTGGATTGAATTCACTTCTAAAAAAATATTTTTTAGGATAAAAGATAACTGAAATTTATGGGAAAGCGGATTCATCATTTGCTACCGGGTTCAGGACCATTGTTCCAAAAAGTTGAGGGACTAGAAGAAGCAGGATTATTGGGACGAATGAAACGTTAATTTTCAACAAAAGAAGTTCTACCAAAGAAATTGCTAGTACTTGGAGGTGGACCGATAGGCTTAGAGTTAGCACAGGCTATGGGCTCGTTTGGGATCGTTGTTACTGTCGTAGAACAAAAAAGACTCTCTTTGAGTACAGAAGACCGCTACAATTCAAAAAAGCTGCAGTAAAAGTTACTTGAATTCTGAATTAACGTTTTTATCTGAATGCTGAAGTTAAAAAGGTTGTCGTCAAAACGATAAAAAAAATAGTGACTGTGGGATTAAAAAATGGCCAACAGATAGAGTTTAGTAGTGGATTGAATTTAGTAGCGGTAGACGTCTCCCAAAATAGTGATTCACTTCATTTAGAGAAAATAGGTATTGAAGTGGATAAAAGAGGTCATATTTTGACGAATGAAAAGTACCAAACAAAACTTTCGACTATTTTATTGCGAGATTGGGATGTTGAATGGTTAAATTTCCATTACACCACGTAGCTGGAGAAGAAGGAAAAAGACCGTTGTACAAAATTGCTGTATTAGGATTCCCTAAAAAGATGAAAACAATCAAATACCTTGGAATAGCTATACAGATCCTGAAATATTCCATATTTGTTTAACAGGAAACAAGATGCAAAAGAAAAAGGGATAGCAGTCTCTATTTACGAGATTTCCTCTTGCAGAAGTGGGATCGTTTTGTCAGCGGGACCATGAGGAAGAGGGAACTTGTCAAAATACTGACAAAAACCTCTAAAGGGAAAGATAGTAGGTCGCATGCATTTGGCAAAGGAGCGGGTTGATTGGATGCAAACCATGTTATTTGCATCGCACAAAATCATAAGATTGGGAGAAACATTTCTCAAATGATTTTATCCGTATTCCTAATCATGTCAGCGGCTATTCAACCGCACAGCAGCATTTAATTTGGAGAGAGAAACTATTCTCGGGTTTTCTTCCGAAAACTATCTAAAAAATAATTCAATGGTTTAGGTGAAGGTAAAAAGTGAATTATTTTATAAGAAAAGGCACCATTGATACCTATTGAATTGGAACAGTTCAATAGCGCTTTTTAAAAAAGTTTTTAGAAGCGAAAAAGAATCTAAAAAACGTTTGTCGCATATGGTTGCTTGATTCTCCAAGGTATCTTCCCATGTAAATAAAATGGTCCATAGGTTAAGCAGTCCTTCTTTGGGTTGCCAGTTAGATAGATGTTCGACAGGAAAATCCTTTCTGTGGAATAAAAGAAGTAAATCCTGGGTTCTTTCTAATAGCGTTTTAAATTTGTGTTAGAATTGGCCTTGTCTCACAGCATTACACCCCGTTCTTAGGCAGTAAAGGATACTCTTCTACGCTAGCACATCGCCAAGCTCCAAAAATAAAAAGGATACTGTTTGTGTTGCAAGGGTGTTTTTAACCAGCAGGAATCCATAGCTCTTTGAGGAGAATGTTTTCTGTGAATAGAGGACTCTGCGACAGGTCCTGTTAAAGACAGGAGATGACTCCATTTAATTTTATGATTTTCTATCTGTAATCAGAAAGTTTTTGATCGAGGTGTTTCGATTCTTTTCAATTTTCTCAAAAAACTTCTTAGTCCTTTCTTTTTACTACTTGTCTATTTTATGGATGCCTTTTTCCATAAGAAGAAAGTAGAGGAGATGAAACTGATTAATTTTTACATTCGCTTCTTCTTGTTTGTCTTTCTCCAAGCGGCTGGTAGTTAGTGGCTAGCTCAACCCACGCGGAACCACCTCCAATGATTACAGGCTGTTCAGCCTTAATCTGAATGCTTCTATAATAGTAGATAAACTTTATTAATTCGGTTTTAATACTTTGATAGCAGGGAGTTAACTAATTTAGAAATACTGGATCCAATGTTAACGGGAAATCGTATCAAAAGAATAGGTATGACCAGAACTTCCTTCAATGGTTTTGTCTTAGAGGAGAGGAGTTCAATCAATGATTGTGTCCGCAACAAATTTTAAGAAGCTCTATTGACAGAGTTGTATCGATGTTAACGCGGATATCTTTTTCCTTTTCATTATAGTCCTCTGTAAAACCCTGAAACCATTCCTGAGTAGTACTGATTAAGGCGGCTTGCAGGAAATTAAGAAACAATTTTCATGCGGAATAGAGGTTGTAAGTAGTTCGCGAAGAAATATAAGTGCGCGTGACCACCACCGGATAAAGGACTAATTACTTTCATTACTTTCCACTCCAGGTTAAGTTTGAATTGTTTGAAGGATGGATAGTTATATCTAAATTGTATGAGCTCTATACTTATCTTAAAAGGAATAAAGGAAAATGGAAACTTTTTATCTTATTCTAATTGAAAAATTGAAAAACGATCCGGACTAATAAAGACGAGCACAATCCAAACCGGTTATTCGTTGCATATGTATATGCACGAATGAGGAGTGTAATGGGTGAGAATTATTTTAAAGTTACTTTAAGCTTCAATATAATCAATGAAGCAATGATAATAAAAGCTAAAAAGACAAAAAAAAATGGTTTAACAAAATTGAAACAAACAGTTTATTTTATTCTATCTACGATGTAAGGATAACTACTGTTAATTAACCACAACAAATTAAATGGTAGAAATAGGAATGAAATAAATAATAATGGTTTCAATCCAACGAGAACAAAGCGTTGCCAGGTTCAAGTATAGTTTGAAGGAGGAAATTCATGAATATTCGTCATTGTAGGTGGTTCTTTTTGCTGGATACTCGGTGCTAACTGCTTCGTTGAAATATAAGGAAGCAACCCATTACTCTAATAGAAAAAAGAAGGACTATTGGTTTTATTCCTGGTGCACTCTATTCTCTATTAATTGGGGAGATAGGAAAGTTTTAGCAGAGGCACACTTTACGAACAGTAGAAGCAGTAAAAACGACTTAAACATTCAAGTCATTTAAAATGCAAAAGTTGAAAAATATAGATACAGATAGCCTGGGCCCACGATTAAACCTACAAAAAACTGAATCGAATTAACCGTTATCTCTTTATGCAAAAACTAATTTTTAGCGACAGGGTCTGTTTCCAAATTCTTATCGATTAAAAGGAATGGAATCCAATAAAATTAATAAGGTTATAAAACTGTTGAGAAAACGAGAATGGCACTAGAACTAGTTTGAAAAACAACAAGTTTTTACAATAGTCGGTTGGGGGTCAAATCGGTATTGAAATGGCAGATTGTTTGATAAAACAACAAAGAAGAAGGTTCCCAAATTGATTGAAAGCATGATGAATAGTCATGAAATTATTTTGATCAAGGAAATTGGTGGAACCGCTTTTAAAAGAAATTGCAGATTCAAGGGGTGGTTTTTTATTTTGATGAAACAAAATATAAACAAAGAAGGAAGAGCAATTTGATTCTTTAAAACACCAAAATCATTCCGATTAAAGTACGTGCAGTCTATGCGTAAAAGGCCGGGTAAATAAACCGAATGTTCCTTATCTAGATTCTAAAATACGTTGCCATGAAGTGGAGCTATCTTGAGGGAAGATTTACAAACCTCAGTAGAAAATGTTTTTGCAATCGGCAGGATGCTATTCAAATGCCTTCAAAGTTTATCTGATGAAAACATTTACATCTCTTAATAAAAATAAAACGCCCGTTCGAAAAACAGGTGTTTTCGGTAATAAGATAATTTAATGAAAACCCCAAACACCTTTTATTGGAACAGCTTCGAAACAATTGAACCAAAGTTTATTGGCTATTATATTTTCAAGTACAGGATGGACAAGAAACAGAAAGTATTCTTTTTTGATGAAGAGATTTGCGCAGTTCTCATGTTTCTCAAGCCTGCTTCTTTATTTAATGCGAAAACAAACAATCAATGGCAAATTGATTTCATAACACTGCTTCAGGGAAAGATTAGAGTGCGCAGACTCATTTTTCTAAAGTCAATATATTGGAAAAAAGATAAACACTTTATCTTTAGGTATACCAAAATGGGGATAAACCATTAAACGAACATTGCCCAAAAGGAATTATTTCTTCCATCCCTTCGTGGGAGTACAGTGTATGACATAACAAATCAACTTGGCTTAATGCAAAGACTAGGTAAACAGCATGAAAAATTTGAAGATTTTTTTAGAAAAAAGAGAAGCTTTTCAAATGAGAATATTTAAAAAAACTCATTCTTGAAGGGGGTTAGAATTACTTAATGAAGACTGCGTAAGGGGCCTTACCATCACCAATCTTCGATTAGAAAATTATTTAGACAGAAATGAACGATTATTTAGAAGGCTTACCAAGAAGATGCCGAGTGGATTCAGCATGGAGCCCTGGTAAACCTTATTTAATTGAGCAAACCATTTTTCCATGTTGACCGCTTTACAAAGACTACATATTCTCAAACGATCGCTTAAAATACCAGCTGATTGATTATTTTTTAAACACCAAGAGTTTACAGATAGTTAAAAATTATCCAGTGATCTTTCTATTAGTGAATCCTCTTTATTTCGCGGAAAATAAAAGAAACTAAATAGGTAGTGCCTCAAAGAATTTGAATATTAAAATAAAAAAAGGGCCATATCCATGGCGAAGAGTTGCAAATTCGTTATTTTTATTTTTCAAGTTTTACTGGTTTCTGTAATGAACTTACGAAGAACTCCAAGCAGACAGTACTAACCAATCAAAATCAAACGTTAATCAAGTTTTGAAAAAGAGTTAGACACTCCCAAAATTAGTGCGTTTTAGTCGAAGGCGTGTCAGCTTATGGTTTACGATATAGTAAAAAAACGAACGTCCATTTTCAAAAAAAATCTATAAAAATATGGTACAAAAAATGGGGAAGCCATATAAAAATGATTATGTTGAAAACAAGTTCGAAACTTATTCCTGCTTTATTCCAGCCGTTTACTCGATCTTGAAGTCGAGGAAGAAGAAAGTATGATTCAATTAATATTTTCTTAACGACTCAGTACAGTCTTAATCAGAAAAAAGATCTTTATTAACTATGATTTAGTCGCAGCCCGCAGAACACCAACAGCATTAGTGGATACTCTTTAAGAGAAACAGTTCTGTTGTATTATCATGCCAACCAAAACCGACTATTGTACGTAGAAAGAAAAAGTGACTTTTTACCTTTCACAAATAATGGCCCATTGTATTTTTTTGAAGAGGCACTTGAGATGAATGATTTAAAAAGGAACTTTACCGCCCAAAAAGGAAAGCGAAGTCTGAGGAAAAAAAATTGGAAACCTTATCGAAACAGTTATTAAAGAACAGCACTTGAAACAATGAAAATAGCAAACTCTCCAGTAGGCTCTTTGCCAAAGATTAACTTATTGGAGTATTTCAAACGCTCTGTCCATTGTGATTTCAATATTTCAAAAGAATGTTGATCGGGATTTGATTTGAATTTGCATGGATATGCATGCAAGAATTTTTGACCAACAAACACTGATGTTAAACTTAAAAAATGTTATTGGCCATTACTGTCCGAAGAATACGCGATTCATCACCACGTTATGACTTAGTTATCACGACAAATTTAAGCTTCACATTTTTTATTCACGAGCAACAGGAAATTACATTATTTCAGAATTTTTTGGTTCGAAATTCGATATGAATCAAATTTAAAGTCGAATCAAAATGAACCTAAAAATATGAAATTGGTTAGATAAGCTAGGATGAAACCGTTTCAACCTTGCGTTTAGCAAGCAACTATCGAGCCAACAAATATCTGAAAAAAAATCCATTCAATTAGCAGTTGAATGACTTTTACTGAAAAATTAATTGAATAAAAAAATAATAGAGTTAAAAAAATTTAGTTGCTAAAAGTTAAAAAATACAACGGAAAGGAACTAGTATGAAACAGTTCTTTGAAAAATACTTTCAAAAAAGCTAGAAAAAAAGAAAAAACTTGGGAGTATTTGAGGAAGAAAAAGGGGATTACTATAGTTATAGAAAGAATACGCTTTCAAAAAAACAGGAGGGTTTAAAAATGACAGAAAAAAAAAATACATTATGTCGAATTGACCAAGGAACAACAAGTTCCAAGAGCGATTATTTACGATAAGAACGGAAGAAATGTAGGGAATTCTCAAAAGAGTTTTACACAATTCTTTCCAATGATGGTTGGTTAGAACACAGCGCGAACGAAAATTTGGAATCTGTTCAGTCTTTAATTGCTGGAAGTTTTATGAATCAGGTATCCGGCCAAATGAAATCTGTATTCGGTATTACAAACAACGTGAAACAAAAACTGTTGTCTGGGATAAAAAAAAAACAGGCTTTTACCAATATATAATGCGGTTGTATGGCCAGTTCTCGTCAATCTTCACCAATTTTGCGGCATCAACTAAAAGAAGATGGTATGACTGACTTCTTCCATAAAAAAAAACAGGTTTAAATCATTGAGCTTATTTTCAGCAAACGAAATTTCGTTGGATTTCTAGATCATTGTTAGAAGTGCACAAGAGCGAGCTGAAAAAGGGGAGTTACTTTTCGGAACAATTGATACCATGGTTTTGGTTGGAAATTAACGGATGGTGGTCACACGTAAACAGGAACTATTCCAATTGCAAGTAGGACAATGATGTTTTAATATTTCACGAGTTAGGACTGGACCAAAAGGAAATTCTAGACTTATTAAAAACATTCCTAAAGTGATGTACCAAAAGCCTTGTTCTAACTCTGAAAGTTTGTACGGTCATTACACGTAGTTCCATTTTTACGAGCGCAGAAGTTCCATCTTCAGGAATGGCAGGAGACCAACAGCTTGCCATTATTTGACAAATGGCTTTCAAACCAGGGTATGGTTAAAAATACTTATGGTACAGGGGTCATTTATTGTAATAATTACGGGCGTGAAACGCCTACTTTATTTAAAAAATGTAATTTATTGACCTAACGATTGGTTACGGATAAACGGTTAAGGTTTTACTATGCGATTGAAGGAAGTGTTTTTCGTAACAGGTTCTTGCCATTCAGTGGTTAAGAGATGGACTAGAAATAATTAAAAATGCTATGAAACAGAAAAAATCGCGGTGGAATCAACAAGTTTGCGGATTGCAGCTTTTGTAGTACCAGCTGTTTCACTTGGCCTTAGGAGCACTATTGGGATCTCAAGCTCGTGGCGCTTAATTTCGAATTACTCGTTGGAACAAACAAGATCCGATCTTGTTTAAAGCCAACTTTGCAATCCATTGCTTATCAAGTTAGAGATGTCATTGATACAATGAAAGAAGATACAGGCATTGACATTCCTTTACTAAAAGTCGATGGTGTGCGGCAGCAAACAAACGATTTATTGTTGGCGCAATTCCAAGCAGACATCTTTAAATTCTTCTGTTCAAAGGGACCGCGTGATTTAGAAAACAACGCTTTAGGTGCTGCATTCTTAGCAGGTTTAGCTGTTGGATTCTGGGAAAGATTTAGATGAATTAAAAGAATTTTTATGGAGCCGCGAAGCCTTTTGAAAACCATCTATGCCAGCAGAAAAGCGTGAAGAGTTATATGACGCGCTTGGAAAACAAGCTGCTCGCTGCTACACAAATGTTTCAAACCTTACCTCAAAATAATCTAACAGGATAAAAAAGGAGGAAATGGACGATTATGAATTTTTCAAGTGAAAAACACGACAACAAACAATTTGGAAAATGTTTAAAAATAAAACGCCCAATTAGATGTGTTAATATATTGGAGGAGGGGAATCACAGGTGCGGTGTGTTGCGCTCCAAGCGAGCGCAAGCTGGTATGGAGACTGCTTTAATAAGGAAATGCAAGGAATTTTTCAGAAGGCCACCTCTTCTCGCATCAACCCAAATTAGTCCATTGGCGGCACCTTTTTCGGTTATTGAAGGACTTTCGATGTTGAAGTAGTAGCTGATACTGTAAAAACAGAGCGAGCAGTTGTGCAAAAAAGCATTGCTTCCCCATATCCAAAACCAGCACCAATTAGCTGTTACCCATCTACCGATGAAGGCAAAATTGCTTACTTCAATATGTTTTCTGTTAAAAAGTTTGCAATTTGGGAATTTATATGACCAACCCCGCTAATTGTTTTACGAGGGTTTAGTAAATATGCAAAACATATACGTTAAAAGCGACTGAAGGAGTATTTGAAAGAGGAAAAAAACCCCCCTTTACTGGAAGAAAAGATGGTTTACTTGGTGGTGGCGGTTTATCTTGAATTTTTATTTTTAAAAATAATGACGGCCTTTTCGACTAGTTATTGGGAAATAATTAAAACAAGGGCAGCAGGAGCTGGGCGGATTTTGGTTGGGAACAAAATATTGCCCTTAATCTTCTTTCCCTTTTTCCCCTGT
>Ga0163217_1112572_pt1 | contig 10401 bp, 14 predicted proteins | sample SynspAceP_FD_185933 | JGI IMG/M metagenome (GOLD analysis project Ga0163217, IMG submission 185933) | Saline lake microbial communities from Ace Lake in Antarctica - Synechococcus sp. Ace-P (PacBio error correction) | ecosystem: Environmental > Aquatic > Non-marine Saline and Alkaline > Saline ... | reverse complement strand
TGTCGGACAGATTCAATCTAGCGCCGGGCGGCCACTGTCACGGGGCGCGAGCAAAGGTCCGGCGGCGAAATCTTCGGTTCTTGGGTCAGAACCCGTTCGCATGGGCTACCGCAGTACCCTCAGCCATTTTGACAAAATCCTGATTTTCCAGATCGTGCCAGAATGCGCCTCAGCGGTTGGTCGCGGTTCTTGGTGTGCATGCGGATCGTGCCGTATGGATGCCCATTATTTGAAAGAGCACTGCACGGATGGGCCGACCGCCGTATTTGCGGCGGCGGGTGGGCCAAGCTCGGTGGCCGCTCATCATTGAAAGCCGCCATCGCCGACGAAATGAGAGTGAGGAGGCCGCTCTGGCCTTTGGCGATGGAGGCCTGGCACGCGGCGGGCGTGGCACGCGTGAGTAGCCGCCAATCGCGCCACAAGGTCGATAGCGATGATTCCGCCCCGGACGGGCCAAATTCTGCAGGAAGCGTTTGGCAGCCCTCGGGAGTGTGGGTGCCGCGTCGGGCGGTCGAGTTGTGACCACCACGTTCATCAGGGCAAATTCATTTCGCGCATTGCGCGAGTGGCACGCCCATGATAGAAGATCCCATTCGCCGCCATTTTGGGACTTCAGTGCGATCAGGGTAATCGGCGTGTCGCTTCGTCGCAACTCCACGCCAAGGGTCTGCGCTCAGGCCAAAGATCGACACCGCTCAAGTGAAGCGGCGATCGAAAAAACCGGGGCCGCTGTGTATGCCCAGATCGGGGAATACCCGCGCCCATCCTCCGCTCCGTATGCTGGAGGTAGATGTGAACCAAACGCGGGTGTCAGGATTGGGGGATTGAATTGAGGTATAGGTCTTGGTCGTCATCTCGCCCAAACGCCGCACCGATTAAACGACAAGGAGATCGGACCTTCGCGCTGATGTGAAGAGGGCTGGGTGGCAGTTGGATGGTTACCGAAATCCCCGGCGAAACCGGAGACAGGTTATCACGATGTCCTGCGGCGGAAAGGACGTGGTGACGGGGATTTGTTCGTCTGGGCAAAGCGACGTAACTGCAAGCGGCGCTTTCGGTCTTGACCAGCCAGAGCCGCCGCAGGCAGCAATAGGGGCCGTTTTTGCTTGCGAAAGCTCAGCCTTGGCATGTCGAGATGCTTCGCCCGAGAGCGCCGCGTGGGTGGCGGTAGGGGCGTGCGTCGGCCACTTGAGACAACCTTGCGTCAGCATGTCTAAATAGGGCAGGGAATCAGCACTTTGACTGGTCGGGGCCTGAGGCGCGCGCTCGCCATGCGAAAGGCCAGGGGCATGTGTAGTTCGGGCACCGGGCCGGATCGTTCGTTGGGGTCGCCCATTTGGCGATCGGCCGAAGCTGGCGCCTGGTTAATCGATTTCTGGAAGGCTTCGCGATCTTGTGTTGCGGGCTAATTCTGACGCCTACGAGCAGGATCATCGGTGTTGCTGTCTTTGTTCGCGGATTATGCACGCCTTATTATGGCGGCATGACAGGCACCGAGAGTGCGCACGGTCGTTGACATGGCAGATCCGGGCTGGCCCGGTTGAGCTTGCCGTAGGTTCTCCTGGCCATATTGCAGCCGGCTTCGTGCGTGCGTTGATAAGGGTGAAATTATCCCTATGCACGTCATTTGCAAGCGCACGGGCACCTTCTAAGGTGCTTTTCGCCGGGGACGCAATAGGCGGGGGTGGGTTTTTTTTCGGCGCCGTGGATCAGCAGTTGGATCACAAAGGGACCTGTCTCCGCCGGTCGGCGCTTTTTTGAGGGAATTTTGTTCTGCACGCATAGCAGAAGGCTCCGTTTCGTTTCGTTCTAAGATTTATGTATGGGGTCGCGGTTGGCTTATTCGGGCTTGGGGTTCCTTGGCCTTTTGGAGCGAGGGCTAGGTGAGTTGAGGGCCCGCCGATGACCGAGCCCCAGAGGCGGGTGAGCCGCAGATCGGATAGATCAGCAGCAGCGACGCCCCGAAAAGCACAACCGACAGCACGTTGGACAGTCTTGCCGAGCAGTGTAATTAGCGCTTGCAAGGCGGCGCGGCCATGCAGAATGACCCGGTGTGGCTGCAACAGAACCAGCGTGATTGGGTTGACCGAGCCTGCATCAGGGATCGCTGGTTTTTCATAGGCCGAAACATGAAGGGCACGATAAAGCCCGGTTCGCACCGAAGTTTCACGGGCAGCCCAAGCTCGCCTCGGACGATTTTGGCATGCGACAAGTGTTGGCAGATAGACGCCATGGCTGGACAGGCGGAGTGTGATGGTCCGACAGGATCGCGAAGGTGAAAACGAAGAGGTGCTCGCCGGATTCGGCCTGACGCCAGTATTCACCAGCGCGGGTTACTCCAGCGGGCGACCTGCACGATATAGGCCGGATTTGGGTCGGCATCCCCGAATTACAAGTATAATTTGCGCGGATTCATTCGACAGGAACAGCGGCGATGAGGAGCGTATCTTGGGCCGCTTTCGATCACGAAGTTCGAGAAGGTCAGTCCAAGGCCCTGGGTCTCGTCGGATGCACGCAACGACGTATGCCCGCACAGGACACAGGCCGCCGCTCAATCGCCAACCACGGTTTCCGCGGCGTCACCCTCAAGCGCATCAAGTATGTTTGTCCACGTGTAGGACGTTAATGCGTGTCGTCTTGCGCAATGCCGCCGGACCGGCACGACCGAGATGATATCCCACCAAAGCGCCGCAAGGGGGCGGAGTAGCCATCATCAACGGGAACCCCACCGATAATCACCAGGCCGGCATGTAAGAAAACAGGTGGGCCACGTTCACAGGAGCACGGTTTTTAGCGGGAACTTGGTCCTCTTTCGGGGGACAGAGCCATAATGCCTCGCTTCGCCTCAAAAATGGACCGCTGCCAAAAAGGGCAACATAGATAGAACAGGATCGCGGGGCCAGCCGCATATTTCGCCGACTCCGTCAGGTAGCCGCACGCCCGAGGTATTCCGCCATGACAAAGGCCGCAGCCCCTCATGACCGGTGGCATGATCTGAGACGCCCCGTAGAGGCTCACAGCCTCAACCGCGCCCGCGAAGGCTCGGGTTTGAACCCCATGCGTTTCATCAGTGGCATAAGAGAAGGTGCCGGCTCGTCATCACGTTGGCCATACAGCAGAGCCTGGAGACGGAGCCGGAAGAGCCGGAGGTGACATGAGGCCCACCTTGGCCGGGCCCGCCGACCGTGACGCCCCGTAAGTGCCACGGCGAAAATCCACTGAAAAGGTTGACCCACACCCTTTACGCTCAACCAATTGAGTGCCGAGAGGATTGAAGGGAGCACACAATATAGGGGTCGCCGAAAACCGCATCGGGAATGCCGATATGCCTTCGGTCGTCATGAACAACTGCTCTCAAGCATCACCAAGGGCATGGTCGAGGTTGAGGCTAGACCGTATGCCGAGAAACAGAAGGACGGTGCATGGGCAGCATCGGCCAGCATTCGCCGGTTTGCCTCAAGAGCCAGAAACCACAAGGGTGAATCCCACCACTATGTCCTTCGGCATTCAGCAGGATTCGAGCGTAGAGGAACCGCTGCGTTAATGTAGGTTGAGGTTCAAAGGAGGGTAGAGTGCAGCGCTCGCACGCGGACCAGGCCGATCACACTCATAACAACTGAGGCACATCGTTGCGCAGACTTTGGGTCGACCGGTTCTAGGAAAATCAGCAAAGCGCCAGAGCGGAGACGTGTACGCCGCGCATGCAGATAATAGGGCTTTGGCGCGGGCCGACGACGGCGGACGTAGAGATTGCCACACAAGCCATACCGACAGGATCAGCCGTCTGCTATACGGGTTCAGGGGCTTTTGTCCAGTAAGTCGACAGTTGCATGGGTGTTCTCGCGTCTAGAGTGGAAGGTTGGCCGGAAGCACAGCTGCGCTGAGCGCGCGCGGCGGGGGCAGTATGGGATTTGGGTTCGGGCGGAAGCGAGCTGCCCTTGGGCCGACCCGTTTTTCGTCAGGGGTTAAATTACATTCCCCGAGACGCCACGGCTCGGCGCTTAGAACTTCTTTCGCGGCGGGGTGTTAAGTGGCACCGCCAATGTCGGTGGCCATTTCCTCAACCGTCATGTCCGCCATGGATTTGCTGATCCGCTTTGGCAAATTCTGTCGTTTGTTGTCGGCGATCGCCGCCCTAGAAAACAGATTTGATGATCTCTCCGCTCGTTAGTCGCAAGGTGCGGACATTCTGGGTGTTATTAGCTGATTGGCGATGTACGGTCTCACGTTCAAAACCGGGGTAGGCACCGGCTTTTGGACTTCGCGTGCGCATGGGAAGCGGTACGGCCGTCTTGTCTTTGAATATGCATAAGGGTTTCATTCATCCACGCTCGATCAGCGCGGATATTGTGTGTCGCGAAGAGGCGAGGTCCGATGACCGAACCGGTGGCAGGGACGAGGCGAGTGTGAAAAAAGTCGGCGCCTGACCGTCCTTCATTTTGCGAGAGCAGGAGTCCGAGTAGGACGTGTTTGGCGACGCTATCGAGATCGTCAAAGGTCATGTCGGCTGGTTGACAACAAAGCTCACGGGTCAGAAACTCACCGGTTGTTGCCCAGTTCTGCCTGGGTGTGCAGGCGCGTTGCCCATTCATGTCAGGCGATGGTTTTGATGCCGGATCTTCAAGGCGCGAGACCTGAAAATTACTGCGAATAAAGTGAATTACGAGGGTTGCAGACATTGGTCGTCGCCTTGCGGAAAGGGGGCTCTTTGCCCGAAAGGCTTAGTCCACGAGTCGAGATCGAGTTGGCAAAAGCCTGATTTGGCAAAAGCGGCCGCGTCCACGCCGGACGACATTCGACCACACCCGCTCCGGGCGTGAGCGGTGGATGGCCATGCCGGGTTCTCGAGGGAGCCTCAACAATCGCCTTGAATCGCGCCGCCTCAACAGGTGCGATACCATTGAAACCTGCCTTGCCCTGGCCGGTCGCCATGACAAAGGCTTTTGGCGCCATGCGCTGCAACGCCTTGCGACGGCAAAGGATGTGGGCCGCCGTTTTGCGGCCGAATTCGTTTTGAAGATTTGGTGACATGGAATAACTCATCTCCGAGTTTTAAACTTGTGTACCGCCAGTTAACTGGATGGGTTCCGAGGCTTCCCCCCGTGGACAACCGCCTATTGCCGTAGGTCCTGGCAGGACTGAGGTGGGACTCTCTAGCCTGTCAACTTAAAAATACCAAATTAATCGAGCATTAACTTTTAACTTTGTATGTTGTATTTTCTTGTAATTAGCTTAACGGCGCTATCTACCCTTATATTGACTAGCTATGTTCATGTTAAGTGTGTTCCCAATTGGCGAAAGGAAGTTGTCTTATCATTGGGACTGGGAAAACTTCAGGCGGACTGCGCTCCTCGTCGATGGCTGCTACTGCTCAGCCGCATCAGTGTGACGATAGCTACTGCGCCATATAACGTCGGTGAGCAGGGGTTGTGGGGGCGTGGGGGCGGATGTGCTGCCGTCCGGAACCACTTTGGCGTAAGCGATTTTGACGTCAGCCCGCACGGCTGATCCGTTGGGCGGTCTCGCGCCTCAAGGGAAGGCATGCTGTCGACCGTCAGGGGGCGCGGGGCGCTTCTCGTTGCGAGTGACCGCCCCCGGCAGGGGCTTTTTCGCGAGTTCCGGAAGCGGGGATATGGAAAGCAGCGCAAGCTTGAGCAGATCCTTAGAGATTGCGCATGGGGCTTTTCGAGATCAGAAGCCGCGCTATCGGGCCGCCGCTCGTGCTACACCCGCGACGGGCCTACGATGAATGAGAATACAGGGCGCCGTTGCCGCCTTATGGACCACGCCCGCGTCGTGAGCTAAACAAGATTCGGCGGCCCCTGCGGTTCTGCGTGCGGCGTTAGAGGTCAGTGGCGACCTCAGTTTTTCACCGCGCGGTCTTGCGATCGGCAACTGAACAGCTATTACTACGAGCCTGTATGTCAACTACTCGTCTGCCAGGCCTGCGCGAGACGATGCTGGCCGGGGCGGCTGCAAGCGCTGAAACGCGGGTGGCGGAAAAGTCGGATGCGATACAGGAACACTATGACCATTCGCCGCCTTCCATCGCTCAGGGCTGATGCCGAAAGGGCGCGCCAGCGGGTGCCGGCGACCACTTGCAAAGGGTCGAGGCGCGCGTCTATTGGGCGCAGCTCAAGACAGAAAACGGCGTTGGGGAATGGCGCCTGCCCGCCGCCGCTTCATTGCTGCCCTTAGCCCAGGGCCTTGCTCCCTCACCATTGCATTAGAGTGGGGGGGATCGACAGCCTAACCCCTTCTTCCGCTCGCGCGGCCAAGTGCCGGGGGCGGAGGGGTACCGCTCTGTTGCTATGCGGTCTCGGCGGCGGTGCCTTCTGCGGCGACCGTCACGGGCTGAATAAGACTTCGCGGCCACTGCATGGCTTCGGGTTTGTTGCCGCTTAAGCTCGTGGATGCCGGTGAGTTTGCCGATCCGTCCCTACCGCGCCAACCCGGTTCGAACCGCTGTTATTCTGGCCGGTCGAACCTTACGGCACTCTTGGCGCGCATGGGGCCGCTAGGTTGGCGCGGGCACCAATACCGGATGATCTATCGGACTACCGCCCCGGTTTGCAGGCCGCGGCGGAGCATGGCGTGCTGCACCCTTTCGTCTCGATGCGCAGATGTCAAAGCCGATGTTGCGCGCCTGGCGCGGGAGCTTGGGCTGGGGGAACTGGGCGAACTGCGAGCGGCCCCCTGTTTGGCCAGCCGGAAATCGGAGACGGGCCTGGCGGGTGGAGCCGCTGCGGACTTGGCGGGTGATCCGACCGTGTCTCGAAGACTCTGCTGTGCGGGCAGAGTTGGGCTAATATCACCCTTGCCGCTGGTCGCCTGCTGCGCGGAGCATGGTGGTGGAGCCTGATCCCACGGTTTATGAAAAGATCTTTTCACGCAAAACCCGCAGGTTGATTATTCGGCGCGGGCGCGCAGGCCACGGACTGACGGAGCGCGCGGTTAATTCTGGCGGGCCCCTATTTCCAAGAGGAAGTGGCATTTGCTCCATCAATGAGAGAGGGCCCCGGCGGGATGCAGACTGACCTCTTGATCGGGGGCGCGGGGGCGCATCGGCATCGAAAGAAGCCGTGCTTTGCGAGGAGCATATCGGCGGCCGCAAATTGCCGCGGACTGCATCGGCGATGCGCACGCCGAGGCCGCAGGCTCTTGCTGACCGGCTAAACCGCCAGAGCAGTTCGGGCAGCCTGCCAGACAATCTTGCCCAATCGGTTTGATTTTACTGCACCGCGTCTACGGCACCGCATTTTGGGAGGGAAATCGGGCCCCTTGGAAAGCAACCCGCGGCATCGCCCTCGTCAGTGCCGGCACCTCTGATTACGTCCCATGCGTCGAAGGCGCGGCGCACCGTGGCCTATTTAAGCGGGTTGGGAACGCGGACAGAGGTGTCGTGACCGTGGCGTGGCGGAGCTTTGGCCGCCTGCTCGCACGAGAGAATGCTGCGTGAAATGGACGTGGTGTCGTCTTGCGCCGGGATGGAGCGGCTCCTGCCGTCGGTTCGTGGCCGGCTGGTGCCGGGTGGTCATTGGCGTGCCGACCTCCGGTCGCTTATGGTGTTGCCCGCAGGGCGGGAGGGTCGCGCTCGATTCGATACTTCGCCAGCGTGTGCGTCGGGGCGGTGAACGGTCTGAACATCGGACAAACGGCTATCTGGGCTGCGACTTCGGTCCGTTGCGACTGGCCAATATGATGCGTTCGCGCCCGCGGCGGCGGGAGTTAGCCAGTGACTCCAGCGCCGAAATAAAGATTTATAAAAAAAACGCTCAGACGGGCCGATCAGCTTTACGGGCCATATCGGGGTTTTTTATGGCTTTGAGCAGATTTGGTGTCGAACAAAACTTCGCACCGGGGCGAGGAAGCTACTGTCGGAAATACCAGATTCGCCTTTGGCCTTTGGCGTGTTCGCGCCCCGTGGTCGCGGAGGCGGCCTGCGCAAGTTGCAGTGAGGACGGGGTGGTCCGGGCACGGCGCGGCGTGGGCTCCTTCGTGCGGCGGCGGCCGCTTCGAAAAGCTGCATTGATATGGCGGCGGCTGGGGTCTGTTTGCCGGTTGATCGCGCGCGATGGAGGCGCGTTATGTACGGTCGGAAAATGCCACCGGCCCGCCATGGTCTCGGCGCAAACGCGCCAGCCCAAGGGATATTTGCCCGGATCAGACGGCTTGCAGGGACGTTTGAGGGCCGTCGATGCAGGCGCGGAACCTTCCTTGACGCCGGCATTTACCACATTCCACGGCGCCATCGCAGGCGTGGCCTTCGGGCAATGAGGGTCTTTCTCCAGAATGCTCGGCTTGCGCGCGGGTCGATTTTGAGCCAGGGGATCGACGTGGCGCAAAAGCTGACGCGCAAGGCTCACAAGCCCGGATCGACGTGGTCATTGCAGCGAACACGCGCCAAATTCTCTCGGGGCGATCTCCGCGCCGGGCGACAGCGGACGGGCTCGGCGTAGGCGTGTCGATGGCTATTCACTGTTGCAGGCGCGGGCCCGGATCACGACCACGCCGGGAATTGCATTTAGCATTATAAACCCGAAAAGAGCCCCTTTTGATGATTTACGACCCAACCGTAGTCCTATGCTGCCGCCCGCGCGCACGATAAGAATACACCTCGCCGCTCTATGCTGAGTTTGGATTTCCGGCGCAGAACGCATCCTCGGCGACGACACTTGATCCTATGCGTCAGGTCGAGTACGGTGGGGATGTGACTCATTCGCTCCATATCTGGGGCCTCATGAGAATGGGGCCGCAGACCGTGCCGCGCGGCCTGGGCGAGGAATGGCGGCGGGCCCTGAGCTGCAGGCCCTACCTCAGAAAAGTGCAGAGGGGGCGTATCTGTGAGGCCCAGGGACCAAATAAGATTCCTCATGCCCGCTGTCTGCTCGAAGCCTAAGCTCGGTAGTGTGCCCCGGCTAAGGGTTCAGGCCGGGGGGTTGGCTTTCAGGTGGACTATACAGTTTCGATCGTGATTCCCGGCCCTCGTGAAAAGGCGCGGATGTTGCTGGCCAGTATGGCCAACCATGCGTTTGAGGTTAATCCTCGCTCTATGGCCGGGCGAATATGCTTGGGCCGGGGCGGGACGTTATCAGACCGCAGAAACGGCGGTTGGTCTGGCTCGACAGGTTCTTCGGTGTGGAGAGACATCCGCACGGCAGCGCCCGCTCGATGCGTTTGTTTGTCAGGCGTGTCAGATGGATGGGGCTTCCTCATCAATCAACGCCGCGCCGTGTTGACCAGCAGATGCGTCGGATTTCATCGCGGCGCCAGTTCCGGCCCGCGGCCGATATAGGTGTGGTGTTGACGCCCTCGGTCAGCGGCATTGTGTCAGGCTGACGATATTCGGCAGGTCTCAAGGATTTCATCGCGCTTCGGCATAGCGCGCGGTGGTTCCTTCGGGCTGGACCTGAGCGTCCGGTAAATAGTCAGCACTTCACAATCAAACCCCGTGTCCAATCGCTTCGCAACAAGTTTTGGCCCAAATTCGCGCCAAAAGCCGTCATGTCCGACTTTCTGACTGCTGAGGTCCCGCGCGCCGGGGACGAATCTTGGCACGATCCAGACTTACCGGCGCGGTGTGTTGTTATAGCTGCAGCGGGATGCGCGCAGGGCGGCGCATCTCATGCCGATGGGGTTCAGGTCTGCATGGTGGGCGCATTAATCAACGCGGGCTTGCCGCGAACGGTTCACGCCCATTTTTCCCTTCTGGCCACATCCGCACCGGTGGAGATTCTTGCATACCCGGTGCCCCATGGTGCACGAGACGCACGCTATCGCCCCCCGCAGCATCCGAGAGCGGAAGGCCACGCCCGCGCGCAACGATATATAGGCGCGCCCTTCACGCGTCTCGCAAATCCTTCTTCGGAGAAGGACCGGCGAAGCGCAGGGTCGAGCCCTTCGGCATAGCGCGTACCTTATCCTGCATATCGTTCCGCCGGCATCGCGTTCGAGTTATCGGCGACGAGGGGCCGATGCAATGGCGCCGCTCATGCCGATGCCCCGCGCAGGTCGTTCGCGTGCAGCAGCGCCTCGTGCACGGTTCTCTGGTACGCGACACCGGTCGCAGGAGAGCGGCGGATTGCCATGGTGCCCAACGGACGTCCGCCGCCAAAGTTGGTAAGAGCCGGCGGTAGGGCGCCGCCGTTGCACCAATGGCTACGCAGACCCTCTGGACCCCGGTGGGGTAAGCCGTTTCACCAGCACCCCTGGCCGGCCCTTGCGTCTCAAGGGGGAGCAAAATTTTGCGGCATCAGTGGCTTGGCCCGCGTTCTGGTATTCGCCGGTCGTCCTTTTTGAGATGTGGCGGTCAACTGGCCTTCGTAAACCCTTATGGCGAGCTCTTGTTCTCATTCGCCCGAAGACTCACCTCGCGCACCAGACCCAAAGGGGACACAGACC
>Ga0163217_1106570_pt1 | contig 10401 bp, 13 predicted proteins | sample SynspAceP_FD_185933 | JGI IMG/M metagenome (GOLD analysis project Ga0163217, IMG submission 185933) | Saline lake microbial communities from Ace Lake in Antarctica - Synechococcus sp. Ace-P (PacBio error correction) | ecosystem: Environmental > Aquatic > Non-marine Saline and Alkaline > Saline ... | reverse complement strand
GAAAGCGGCCTATGGGCCACGCCCCGGGGCCGCCCAGGCGTGATCGGGCTGGGGATATTGCCGGGGTTCGCCTCGCCCATTGGTTCTTGGCCGTTGGCTGAAAAAGGCGGCCGCTGCGGTCGTCGGGCTTTTTGCGGGCAATGGGACGTTTTTTCTTACCCTTGGGACCGTTTCGGGGGCGGGGCCGGGGGGCTATTTCGCATTTGGCCCGAACCGGGGGCCGGCCGGATCTTGGCCCCGCCAAGCTGCCGCCCATTTTTGTTGGACCCTCCGCTGTTTTTGGACGGCCGCCGCCACCGGAACGTTCCGTTTTTTCTTCGGCGAAAGTTTTTTGTCCCTTGTCCGGCCCCCGCGTTCTCCGTTCCCCCCGTGGGCCGGGGATTTTGAGCAAGCGGGGGCGCCCAAAAGGGGGGAAACGGGCCCTGTTCTGGGGAATTTCGGCCCACCGCTTATTGTTGCCGGGGGGGAAGGCAATCCAAGTTTTTTCAGTCGGGGATGGCTTGACGATTCCCACCCCGATTAAGGGGAGGGCTTTAATCCAAAAAAACTCGTTTTGAATTGGGCCTTTGCCCCCCGGACCGCCTGAATGGCTGATTCTGTTACAAGCTTTTCGGACCCCCCCGGCCATCGCCGTGGGGCTTGTTGATTCCGTTCTCCGCCCCCCCATTTATTGGCTTTTTTGGCCACGGCCCCGGGTTTCCTGCCGCGGAAGTTTGCCCCAACGGATGGGCCGCCCCTTTTCAATCGGTTGCAAAATCACCGCCCCGCCGGGTCTTTGCCCGGGGAATTGTTTCAAACCAAAAACGAATCTTCCGCCGCCCGCTTTCCCGAAGAGGCCAGATGTTCGGGCAAACTGTTTTTTTTCTTCCATCATTTTTATTCAACCTTTGCCGACGGGCGGATGCCCGGCTTTTTGCTTTTGAATCCGGTTCAAGGCTTTTCGGTCGGCCCGGCGTATGTGCTGTTCGGCCTGGTTTGGGCCAGCGCCTGTCGAAAAAAGTTATTCCAGGGGCGGCCGAGGTTTTTCGGGGAATTTGTTCGGGGGAACCATTTCGGCCGGGGGAAACTTTGGCGTTTTTCGGTTTGTCCGGGCCCGTGGGTTTTGTTTCGCCGGCTCCGTTTTTTCTTTTTTTGTCCCGTTCTTTTTTTCCTGAAAATCTCCGCGCTTTGGGATGGGGAAAAAAAAACGGGTGTTTCCGGGCTCATTTTCAAAGAAACGCCGCTTTTGGCTATCCCCGTTGCCTCCAAGCCAATGTTTTTGCCGATAAGTGAAAACGAAGGAATTTTGGCCCCACCAAAGTCCGGCCCCAGGGGAAGTGGGCAAAACTTTGGCCCCTTCCCTCGGAAGGGCAGAAACCAAAGGCCCAAAGGCGTTCACAAACCTTGTCACGGCCCAACAAATAGGAGGGAGGCTTTTTACCGGGTCGTTTATATGGGTTTTCCTGTTCGTCGAATCATTTGGGACCCGATTGAACCCCAAAAACCGGCGCGAAGAAATGCGGGGGACTTTGTTTTATTTGGGATGTTCGGGGCCCCAATAAACGGAAAAGCCGGGGCCCTTCTTTTTAACCACCGGCGGCTTTCGCGGGCTTTTTCACGGCCCTTGCAAGCATTCGCGGCCAGGGGAAAAGCCTGCCGGGGCATTTACCACATTCGATTTGGGGCCAAGGCCGATTTCCCGTTCGGGAAGGGGCGGGGGGACCAACATTGGGGGGGCCTTGTCGGCGGACATTTTCGGCGGGAAAGGGACTGCCCGGCCCACCCCGGGGGGCGGCCCGGTTTTATTGCCGCCGATCCGGCCCCACAATTCGCCTTTATTCGAACCAAGGGGGGCCCGTGTTGGGCCGGCCCCCAAACCATTCCAGCCGTATTTCTTTTGCCGGGGACCTTTGTCGTTTCGGGGCGGGGCTGCGGTTTGGGGCCCATTAATGGTTTTGTAAAAATTTCTTGAACCCAATATGCCCCGCGAACTTACGCAACCCAAGCTGATTTTCCGTTTGACGGGGCCCCATCTTCCCAGTTTTCCACCGATGGGAGACAACACGAAAGTTTTTTTTTTTTCAATCTCCCAACTTCGACCGCCCGCCCAGCCCCAAGCCCGCTTTATCATTTGGGACGTTCGGTCGATATAAGGCGTTATTGGCCAAAACCAGACCGGGGAAGGGTGGGCTTTTTACCCCGCGGCTTGGAGTCGGGGCCTGGGAACCGAGGCAAAAAAGAAGCTTGAATCGCCACCCAGCGATTACCGATCGGAGACCCTTGCCGGTCCTTCCGTTGACGGGCAGGCTTTTGGGGGCGCACAGCGGGGGGGGCCCCTAATTCTAGTTATATTGGCCTTTGCCTTCGGGAAAACGTGCCCGCCCCTCGAAAACATTTTTATCGGGCCGCCGAGTTCGGTGGCCCCCGGCCCCGGAGTCCGAGGGAAATGGGGCGGGAGATGGGGGGGGTCGTCGATTACCGATGGGACCCCGGCATCGAGTCGGAATTTTCCCGCCCCGCCCTTCCCGCCGCGGCCCGGGCCCTCCCAGGGCCCGTGCGTGTTTATGAATTATTGGTTCTTTAAAACTTTGCCAACGTTTTTCCCGACCAGTTAATTGTTTTTTGCAAGGGGCCGTTTTCAATCTAATTTTTTCAGGTGCGGCCGCCGGGGCCCATGGGGGCCCAACACCAGGCTGGGCCGCGGAAAACCGGGGGGTTAGGGGGGACCCCCCGCTTGGATGTTTGGGGGAATCGTGGCCCCGTTCCCTGATTTAAGGCGGGCGTTTGGCCCGCCAAAGCCGGTGGGGCTATTTTTCGGGAAGGGGCCTCCCGGGCCATTTTCGTTTTCGGCGTAATGGGGGCCATCATACGTAAACAAACTATTTGTTTTCGGGGGCGGACGTTTCATTCCAAAAAGGGCCGACCCAGGGTTGGGCCGGCCAAAAAGCCCGCGGATTCTCTGGAAAAGAAGGGGGCACCCAAGCCCCGAAAAAACCGCCTTCGGTTACTTGGGAGGGGGCAAAAAAGGCCGGCGTGGATTTCCCTCTCGGACGATTCATCGTTGGCGCGGGGCCAAAACCACCTCGAAAAAAAAAAAAAGGGGAATCGTTCCAGATTTTTGGGTTCCGCGGAAAAAGGGCCGGGCCGCCGAAGGGAAAATCACCTTCGCTTTTTCGGCCAGCACGCCCCAAATGGGAAAACCCGGATTTTCTACCGGGCCATCGATTTATGGCCGCCCAAAATCCGGAAACTTTCCCCGCCGCGGATTCCACAACCGCACGAGGGGAAAAAAAATGGTTTAGCGGGGGGGAAAGTTGAAAAAAAGTGGGATAAAGCGGGCCTTCGGCCTTTCCTCTTTCGTGCCCCGGGGCCTTCTTTAACAAGGGCGATTAGGCGAGGGCCCGTCCCGCAACTGGCCCCCCATTGCAGCCGCCCAATTTTTCGCCGGGGACCCCATTGCTTTTTTTCCACGGGGGCGACTTTTTATCCGACCCCCCGCTGATCGGGGGGGGAACCAATTTCAGGCACGACGAATCCGACCCCCAAGGGGCGTTTACAGCTGTTTCCCTGGCTGGGGGGACGAACCCCACGTTTAGGGGGGCCGCGCGATTTAAAAAACCGGCCCGGGGGCCGGTCATGGGGACGGGGAAACCAAACCCCCAGGAAACTTGTGTTTACTCGTTGGAAAAAACCGGGCCGCCTCGGGCGCCGGCATTTCGGCCCCGCCGGCCCGCCGGCGTTTCCCACCTGGCCGGCAGGGGGGCGATCTCGGTGATTCGTTTTTTGGGGCCCGCTCGAAGGGCCCGCGCTCGAAAAAAAAAGCCTTCGATGGGGACCGGAAAAGATTTTTTTCGCCCGCCCTTGGGCAGCCCCCGAAAACCGGGTGCTTTCCGTTTTGCCCCGATGGGGGGAACCTCCCAAAAGGGGACGCCCAAAGGGCATCGAAAAACACTGAGGCAAGGTTAGATGCGGGGGCCGAAAAAGGGAAAGTCGGGGGGCCCCCGGCCCTGACGGGGCCTGTGTTTGCCAATGCCGGCCGTACTCGGGGGCCCACGCTCGGGGGGGGCCCGCTGGAAAAAAAAAGGCTGGTGGTTCCACGCCCCCATTTTTCCGAAGGGAGGAACCAATCGAAAGTTCAAACCTGACCGGGGGGCCCCAAACTGGCGTTCTTCATCCGGGCGCCTTCGGCCCAACCCCTGGCTTGCCCCCCCCCCCACCCAGTCTTTCAAGAAGCGCCCCCACCCCCGCCCCGCCCCGGTTATTCTTCCCGACGTTTCCAAGGCGTCGCATCCAACACCCCCAGGCATTTCTGGGGCGCGGCTTACCCCAAAGCCTCCCAAAGGGGCGGGCTGAAGGCCATGTCCCAATGGCTGGGGGGGCCAGAACGGAAAGACGGAAGAAAAAAAAATTGGGCGCTGCGCGGTCAAACCATTTTTCGGATCCCGGCGGCACCACGCCCCAGCCGAATTCCGGGCGGCCGCGCCAAAAGGCCCCGGTTTGGGAAGGACCCGGATTTTGACGCTTTTTTGCCGGGAACGGCCCAAGGATGCGCCGCCCCGGCCGAAAACTCGGTGAAAAGCTCGTTGTCGGTGGGGGAAAAGACCGAGCCCCCGTTTTTTTTACCGCCAAGGGGCGTATTTTTTCGGTTTACCCGTGGGCCTTGCATTTTCCGGGGCGGGATGGGCTTTGAGCCGGGAGGACGCGATCCCCGGAAAAGGGGGGAACCGTTTTTTTGTGTTCGATTCGTGCTCCGCTCGGCCCCCCGACCGGCAAAGGACGGACTGATTCTCTCCCCTGTTGCTCGCTTGGCCCATTCGGGAACGGGCAGGGCCTCCCATCCACCGACTGAGCCCCCCGGGGGCCCCTTTTACGGATTTCACCACGTTTGGAAAAGGGGGGGGCCTAATTCCGGATTTCAGCTTAATTTATTTGATTAATCGCCAGGGAAAATTGGAATTTATTTTTCGCGTCAGATTTGACCCGCCGAAAGGCTCGCCCCCCGGTTGCCATCGGAAAAAAACACTCGGGCGACGGTGCAGGGTTCGTTCCCTCGGGTTTCGCGATGCCAAAAAAAGGGGGTTCTTCGAAAAAAAGGGGGCCTATTGCAGGGGACGAATTTTCTTTAACCCCACCCGCCTTATTCTGGGGGCTATCATTGTATTTGTCCGGGTTCCGGGACTTCTTCCGCGGGCCCCGGGGCCTGAAGAAAAAAAAAAAACCCCAGCATCTTTTGCTTGCCCCAAATGGGTTTTTTTTTTTCAGGGGCTGGGCGGGAAAAAAAACGCACAATTGGGCGACCCCCTTCCATTGAAAATTTCGGCCCTCAACCGTTTGTTACCAGTGGAAACCACGCTTCCCGGCCCCAAATCCGCGGGGGCCTATGAAAAAAAAGGCGGGGTTTCCCACTCGGGATTTTTATCGGTTGGAAAGGATTTTTTTGAGGCCGCTTCAAAATTTTTTTGGGGATGAAGTAGGGCAAAGGGGGGGAACCCAGTTTATCTTTTCCTCGCTTCTCGAAAAACCCGCGAGTTTCCCAACGGAAAGCCGACCTTTTACCGTGTTCAGTTATCTTACTGCTTGGGGGCATTGCGTTTCTTTGATTGGAAGGGGGGCCTGGCTTTTGGCCAGATTCCGGGGATTTTTCCCGGCAGGGGCTTCGACCCGTTCCACCGAATCCGCATTTGGGGCAACCGGGACCGCCGCCGGGGGGGGGGCCCGGGGGGACTTGTTTTCAACGTGCCTTGGCCCCGGAGAAAAACCAGGTTTCCTTGCCCGTTCTTGGTTTTGGGCGGGATTGCGGCCGTATCGGCGGGACCATAGCGACTGTTCTCTACACAAGTTGCCTCGGGCAAACATTTTTTTTTGCCAGGGCCCAAAAAAGCCGGACTATTGCCAATTTCGAGAGTACTATATGAGAGAAACTGCGATCATCTGGGGTATGCGCCAGACTCTCAACAGGAAAAACCCCGCCACCCCGGGTGCATTCGCATATGTTTCTCAAACCCGTGCATTGTCTACTTATAAGTCGCCATCTGCAGCCATGTCAGAACGCCATGCGTGTGAGAAAGATGTGAGCCTGCTCTCTCTGTCCGTCTCCGAAGGCGGAATGACAAAAGTATTCCAGCGAGTATAGCCCATGTCCCTCGAGTAAATTTGGGGAACCGGAAAGAAACCGGCCCATCAGAAGGGCCCGAGGTTTTTAAGCCTGGCCCAATTGGGGGCTCCGTTAAAGATCAGTTTGGCCCAAAACCCCGGCTGAGGCCGTTTGGCTCAAGGATGAAAAAGGGGAAAAAAAAACATTTTTTTCCCCCACGATTTGAAAGCGCACCCTTTCCAGACCAGCACCCGGCTTTTTTATTCCCCACCCCTTGTTTTGGTTGGCCGAAAAAACCCCGGATGAAAAGAGGAAAGCCGGCCATATTATTGGAGCCCGGAAAAATTCGGCCCCAAGTTTTTCAAGCGCCAATTCGGGGGGGGGGGGCCCCAATTTTTTCCGGGCTTTGCCTTTCAAAGGGCCGCCCCCCTCGGGACCTCCACCGTCCTCCGCGGGGGACTTAACCGAGGATTTTTGTTAAAAAGTCTCCGATTTTTCAGGGGGAAACCCCCAAATGCGGACCCGGTGGGCGTTGGGGGAAACAACCCGTTCCCAAGGGAACAAACTTTGGCCCGGGCCTCGTGCCCGGCGCCCGATTGCGCGCAAGGGGTTTCCACCGACGGGCCCGGGGGAAAAATTTGGTTTGCTTTGGCCGCCCGGGGGATTAAGGTGGCCCGCCCGGGCTGGCCTGGGCCGGGGCGGCTTTCCAGGTTTGATCGAACCAAACAAAACCCGTTTCTTTTCAGGGGGCCTCCGGGGGCCGTTTTCCGCTTGGAAAACGCACCTGTTTTTTTTGGGCAAGCGGTCCGCCTGGCCGTAACCATTTTTTGGTTTCGGGGGGGAAAAACGTTGCCGCGCGGAAACCAAAAACTGTTTTCAAAAGAATTTTAAAAAGGCGGGCCCGGGGAATAAAAGCCCGTTCCGGCCCACATCATCAAAAAAGGGGGCCCTTGCCCGGTTTCCGGTGGGACAGGGCGCAGTGAAAAAAAAACCACGGGGTTCGAATGCGGGCCCCGTCCGAGCTTTTTTTTTTCGGTTTCGCCGCGGGCCGGAAGGGAATTACCGGGGGGGGGCAGGGGGGGGGAAACGCAAATGATTCCTGGCAAGGGCACGAAGGTTTTAGGGGGGGGGGACACAGGCCGGGGGGGGGGTTTTTCTTTCCAGGCCCCACCCGGCCCAACCCCTTTGTGTCGCGGTAGGGTGGGGAAATTCCGGTGGCACATTTGTTGCACGCCGCCGGTTCCTGCAGGCATGTTCGGGGGCCCCCCACTTTTGTGTTTTCCGGGTCCTTGGGCCCGGCAGGGAAGGCTCCGGGGCGGGCAGGGGCCGGTAGGGGGGCCGCCCTGCCCAAAGGGGCGCAGGTCGAGGGCTCGCCGGGGGCTTTTGCCAACCATGACCCGTTCTCCCAGGCGGGCAGTGTCGGCTGCGGATTTCGCACCAATTTTCGCCCACCCAGTTGTGCCTCAAAATTTTCGTGGTCGGGCAAAACCCGCCCCCGTTTCCTGGGCCCCCATTTTTTTTTTGCAACCCCCCTTTGTTGCGTTCTCCAGGCCCATAAGGGGGAAACCCCAATGCGGAAAAAGGGGAAACAAGGACTATAAAACAAAGCAATTGGGGCGGACGGGGTTTTCAGGGGGGGAACCAAAACATTTCGGGGGGTCCAAGGGGGGCAGGCTTTGGGGAAAACCAGCGGGACAAAAGCGGGCCCGCGGCGGGGCCCTTGATTGGGTTGTCCGAAGCCATGGCGGAGATCTCCGAGGCCCGCTTCTTACCTTGGGGGGAAATTCGGGCTTACGGCTTATTTGGAAACAAAGCCCGCCGGAAAAAAACCCAGGGGGGCCATTTGCCCCGCATGAGGGGCGGGGGGGACGGAGCGGGGCTTCGGTCTATTCCCCGCTATGGCAGCGGAAACCTGCGAAATTGCTTGCAGGGGCCCCACCCCCGCCTCGCCTTTGATCGGAAGACCGGCGGGGAACCTTTGCCGTGTCACGGGGGGCCAACGGGGGGGCATGGGGGCCGGGCCATTTTTTTTCCGCCCGCGATTTTCTCGCGCCCCTTGGGAAAAGGTTTCCGGCGGACCCGCGTCCGTTCGGCGGGGGCCGCCGCCCTGTTGGGGGGCTTCGTGCGGCCTGGAATTTCCATTTTTTGGCCCAAACCCCTGATGCCGAAAAATAGGGGATTTTCCCGAGGGAACAGGTCCTTTTCGGTTCGACGGCGCGGGGGGACCTTTTGATGCCTTTTTGGGGGAACGCCGAAACTCTGACTTCAGAGCGGCCGGAAGGACTCGTGTGCCCTCAAAGATGGCCGTAATGGTGCTTTCATTGAGATTACAGTGTTCATGGGGTTGTCACTTGGCTTTTCCAAAATAAGCCACTCTCGGTTTCAACCCACCTTGACTCGCTTTGTTACGGCATACTGGCAGTAGCCTCGTTTCTAGTATTTATGGTAAGCTCTTCAATCTAAGCGTCTTGGCTCGTGGGTGCAGCCAGCTCTCCTCCCTATACCTCACGAGAAGCACATCAAGTTATCCTTCAAGCGACCCGTGTTCGCCTCGGGTTTCTTGTTCGTTTAGTTGATGTTTTTGCTTCTTCTGGGGAACATAGAATACCTTCGTTTGATTCTGTTCGCTCCCGCCGTGATGACCTCGGTCGAGCACGAAGCAGTCCCGCCTCTCAGCTAACTTTCGGGCCCGCCGATGGCGTCGGTTCTATTTTCCGGGGCCACCACTAAGGGCTTTATGGGATGGTTCAGGGGGGGGGGGGCCGTGTGATTGCTTCGGCCGCGATTCCCTTCTTGTGATGTTCGGGGGCCTTACCAATTTGGGGGAGGTTGTTACCGATTCCCGTTTACCTTTGGCGGCCATGTTCGGCCCGGGGCCGGCGGGGGGCCCCCCCCATTCCCCAAAACCGGCCTGGGAGTCGTGGCTTCAAAGGGGGCCTCCGAAAACCTCGGAAAAACCCCTGAAAAAAACTGGCCCCCCGTCGATTGGCCGCCAAGAGCCCGCCAACCCCGCCCCAAACCGGGGGCCTTGCCGACCCGCCATCCGCGCCCAATCCGAAATTTTGCGGGTTGGCTGTTGCCCTGCTTATTTTCCCCACCGCCCCAAAGGGAATCCCACCCCTTTTCATGGGGCGTTTTTTCCACAAAGCCGCCCAGGATGAGCAGGCGGGTTGCAACAAATTTTTTGATTCGGCCCCCTGGTTTTCAAGTCAAAAGGACCCCAAGCCAGGGGGAAAGGGGGGGGGGAGGGCCTTTTTCCAAAAAAAATTCCTTGAAATTTACGCTGGGAAAAAAAACTGTCGACATCTGCAAAACAAAAACCTTGGGGGGCGGGGGGAACCCACCAAAAAGGTCGCCATTCGGGGGCCTGTTCAATCCCTCCACACCCAACCCATCGCCGGCGACTCCAACGATACAGGAAAGGGGCAGGCCCGCCGATATGGCCCTGGAGAATCGCAAGCTTGGGGATTCTTTTTATTCGGTTCGGGTTTTGGGGAGGACGCTTGGGAACCGGGACCTTGAAAGGCCGACCCGTTCTTTCGCCGCCCCGGGCTTTAAACCAGTGTCGTGAAGAATTTCAAACGCAAAATTTTCGCCCCATTTTAATGGCAACGCCGGGGAACGCTTTTCCCCCGCCTTTTGTTATGAAAGGAGATTCACGCAAGGGCGTTTGCGGGGCCATCCCGCGTGCGGGCCCGGGAAAAATTTTCATTGGCCACGGACGAAATTCAGGTGAGGCCCAATTTCGGCGGGGGGGGCGTTCATTTGTGGGTCCTATATTACCGGTCGGATGTCGGAAAAAACGAAGAGTGAAAAACCAAAGGGGAAACCCCTGGGGGGACCATCTTTTTGCCGGCCCGCCACTGGGGGGCGCATTCGGTCATTTGCCCGCCAGGGGGGGCGCCTTGGCCAGCCGATCGATGGGCGGAAAAGGGGCGTTGATCGGGGCCGAAACCCCGGGAACCTCCTTTCCCGGTCGGGGGAAACGCTTCCGCCTTTTTTAAACCACGTCCGGCCGCCCACCCGCCTCGCGGGCCCCCCTTTCCCGGCATTGATGAGTCGGCAAACCTTATTTGGAACCCTGAAAGATTTGGAAAAAGGGGGGGCTTTTTCCGAGGACGGTCGCCCACGGATCGCGTTTTTTCTTTCTCGCTCCGAGAGATCAAAGTCCTCTTTTTACGATACGTCGCTTGCCCAGGCTTAAGGGCTGGATTTTCAGTTTCGCCGGTCAGCCCTTGAAAAAGTTATCCTCACCTCAAACATATAGGACGAAGGATATCAGAGTTGTTTGATGCACTATTCACAGCTTGGAGGAGCTCGATGCTATT
>Ga0163217_1105616_pt1 | contig 10401 bp, 9 predicted proteins | sample SynspAceP_FD_185933 | JGI IMG/M metagenome (GOLD analysis project Ga0163217, IMG submission 185933) | Saline lake microbial communities from Ace Lake in Antarctica - Synechococcus sp. Ace-P (PacBio error correction) | ecosystem: Environmental > Aquatic > Non-marine Saline and Alkaline > Saline ... | reverse complement strand
CCGCGGCAGCCCGGCCGTTGTGGTTGCCCCGCGCTGAGATCTCGAAGCAGCTCTGGGGCTACCCACCAGTCGCGCCGCCGACCTTGCGCGTTTGTTGATGTCTATGTGGCCTCGCCTGCCGCGGGCAAGCTCGAAGCCGGATCCCCGCAACCCGAGCTGAATCCTCACCGTGCCGCGGGCACCGGCTATCCTCCCAGCGGACGGGCTGAACCGGTGGGCACCGCCACCACCTAGATTCCGGTTGGAAAACGGCCTGGGCCAACCCCGTGCAGGCCCGTTTCCTGCAGGATGGAGGGCTGCAACCGCTCCTTTCTTCCCTTGCCTTGAGCGCGTGTTGAACCGCCTGGAGAAAGGGCCCGCCTGGAGAAGGCTGAGGCCTTGGCGGCCATTCGTTAGGGCCCCTATGCCCTGCGCTTTCGATTCCAACGCACCGCAAACGCCGAGTTGCAGCAGCCCATTCCGATCTGGCCAATGGCCAGGGACCGCGACTTCGCCGTGGCAGGGGGCCGGGCGCGGTGATGACCGGCGGGTGATGGGCAAAGCCTCGCCTTTCTTCACCCTGGGGATGGAAAGCGCCCATCCAGCTGTTCATTGAGAAAGGCCACCCTTCGCCGCCGCGCTGCGGACCAGCCCGAAAGCTCGCCCAGCTTCACCTCCCTGCGTGGATGCCGGTGACCTGATCGGGCTGTGGGCATGGCAGTCTGCGCCGGCACGACAAGGCGAACTGTCGGTTGAAGGTTGAAGCGCTGGGGGATGCTCTCCAAAGGCGCTTGCAACCGCTACCCGACAAATGGCATGGCCTGGCCGATGTGGAGAAGCGCATTACCGGCAGCGCCCATCTCGATCTGATCGTCTCTCCCCAGGACCCGGGAGAACCTTCCGCCGCCGCGCCAAAGCTCGTCAGCTGCATCCGCCGCTTGGCTCGATGAGCAGCGAATTCTGGAGATCGAAACCCCCGTGCTCAATTTGCCGGAGGCCGCGGCGCCGACCCGGCCGTTCACCACCCACACAACACCCTCGATCTGCCGCTGTTCCTGCGGATCGCCACGAGCTCCACCTCAAGCGACTAGTGGGGCGGCTTCGAGGCGGGTCTACGAACTCGGCCGCATCTTTTCCGCAACGAGGGGCATTGCAGCACCCGCCACAACCCCGAGGTTCACCTCAGGTGGAGGGTGTCCAGGGCCTACGCCGACTACACCGACATGGCATGGGGCGCTCACCGAAAGCGCTGATCGCCCGAGGGCCGCCTCAGCAGGTCTGCGGCAGCACGCAGATCGCGTATCAGGGCACGCCGATTCGACCTTGACGACCCCCTGGCGCCGGGCCACCATTGCATGAGCTGGGAGCAGGCCACCGGCCTCGATTTCAACAACTTCGAGCAGCGGGCAGACAGCAGCGGCCCGCGATGGCGGCCGTGGGGCCTGGAGGTGCCGGCGGCGGCCGACAGCGGTCGGTCGTTGCTTCAACGAAGCATTTCGGAGCAGACGTGGAGCGAACCTGATCCAGCCCACCTTTGTGTGGATTACCGGTTGGAGATCTCGCCACTGGCCGGGGCATCGCAGCAAGCCCGGGCTTGGGGTTGTACGCTTCGATCTCGTCATTCGTCTGGGCGCGAAACGGCCAACGCCTTCAGCGGCTGATTCGATCCCCTCGACAGCGCGGCGGCTGGAGCCCAGCAGGGAGCGCCGGTTCGCCGGCGGACCTCGAGGCCCAGGGCGTTGACGGAAGGGACTTCCTCGCAGCCCTTGAGGTGGGCTTGCCTCCCACCGGCGGGCTGGGTATCGGCATCGACGGTGCGCCATGTTGCTCACCGACAGCCCCAGCATCCGTGATGTTGATCGCCTTTCGCTTGATGAGGCCAGAGGACCGGCTGCGGTTTGCTGAGGCGGGCGGTGCGGCTCCGGTTGGAGGCGCCAGACGGCCACAGGTGGGATAAATTTGGGAAAGACGTTTTGGCATCCATCCCAGCCCGATGAGTGTGTGAAGCGCGTCGGGTTTTCGCTTCAAACACGCCGATGCGGTGCGTCAAAGCGGAATCCCAGGGCCGGTTCCCGTCGGGGTTGGAGTGATGGAGCCGGTGGAGCAGACCACCAGCCAGGCACCCAAGATGCCTGCCTACCGATCCGGGCTGGCGCGACAGTGAGCGCCCGAGATCGTAGTTTGCAGACATGCTGATCGCCGATCCCATCCCACCCGCCGCCCGGAAGGGTGAGCCTGGGTTCCAACGGCCCCCAAGAAGTAATTGGCCCGAGCCCGTTCGGCTTCCGTTGGGTTCAGCTCAACCCCATCCGCGCCAAGCGATAGGCCCAGGCAGGGGCCGATCCGCTCTTTGCACCACCAATGGTTCGTGAGCTGAAGCGCGTTGGCATTCGGGAAGCAGGGACATCAGCAAGCGATTCCAGGCGTGGACGGTGCCGAGGCTGCGTTACGGCTCGGCAGGATGTAATCGCAGGCCACCTGGGATCACCGTGAAGGCCGGTGCGGCGCTGGAAACTGGCAAGGGCGCGGGGCATGTGCAGCGCGCTGGTGACCAATGGCAGCCACCGAGCTCCAGCCCCGTTCCCTGGCGATCTGGTCCACCGTCGGCGGCCTCCTCGGCGGTCGTGCGCGCGTGTCGCTTGATTGGCGTATGCGGGCTGTGGGAAACACCCACTCCAGGGCCAGGGTGCGGGCCGTGACGGCTTCAGCCGGGGCGGGCGTCACGCGGAAGCTGACCTTTGCCCCGCTGAGCAACAGCAGCGGCGCTCTCTCGGCCCGCATCAGCCGCACCCGGTGAGCAGCCGGTCCCGGCGCTAGTTACCTCCACGGGCAGCGCGGGGCGGCAGTGGGGCCTAGCAGGCCGCCGCCCAGGACGACGACGGCATCGGCGCGGGGCACCCACACCGCGGGTTGAGGGCGGCGCTGGCTTCTCCAGCCCCCAGACCAGCTGCCCGGGCCGTCAGCGGCCATGCCCTGAATTCCAGAGCAGGGGCGAAAGACCACTTTGCTGCCCCAGCCAGCCAGACCAGCGGGCGGCTTGCGGCCCCAGTGGGCGGCCCAGCAGCAGCACCAGGGCTGAGACCGAGGGGATAGGCGAGCAAGCGGCAGCAACTTTGCGAGAGCCAGGAAATCCCATCGCCGTTGCTTGGCTTCAGGCCTCGAGGAGCGGCGCTGGCGGCGCAGATCCTCCAGGGCCTGCTCCTTTCTCGAAGCTGGCCCAGCCTGCTCCAGGTTCAGGTGGCTCGGAGCGATCAGCAGCGGCCTTGGGGCGTCCACCCGACGGGGTGGCCGGGCCGCCAGAGGCCCCTCAAGCTCCGCCAGGCTCCGTCTCCACCTGGCTGAACGTGAGGCCCAGGTCGTGAGAACTTGCCAGCGGGTCGCGGCCCTGCCCCATCAAGCTGGCGCAGGTGGGCCTCCGGCCTTTGATTCGGCAGCGCCTTCGGCACCGGCCTTTCGGGCCCGCCTCGACCCGCACTGTGCCACTTGGGGGTGATCTCGGCGCCAAGCTCCAGCAGCGCCGCTCGGCGCTCTCAGCTTGGCCTGAATTGCAGGCCGGCTGGCGGTTCAGGCGCCGACTGCCGACTCCTGGGCGCTCCTCCAGCTCAAGCAGCACCTGCTTGTCCGGGTGACGAGCCCAAAAATGGCCTCTAGCTGACGATCCAGCTGGGCCTCAAGCTGCATCGAACCAGCTGCTGCTCATCGGGGAAGAGGTCATCGGCGACGGCCCATCAAGAAGTGGTTCATTTCGGGGGCCCGCGGTGCATCAAGCGGAGCCTCGGAATCTCTTCCTGCAGCGGCGTGATCGCCGCTTCGCGCGAACGCCAGGCAATAGCTTGGTTGAAGCCGGGCGATGGCCCCTTCCCAGATCCTGGGCGGCCGATGCTGTCGAAGGCCTTGGCGGTTAGTAGAGCGTTTCGAGCTGGTCGATCAAGCCCCTCCCGCACCTGGCCGCATCGCTGGCGTTTTGGTCGTCGCGGCTCATGGCTGAGGCTCCAGAAGATGCAGAGCAGGAACGTACGCCGGATCCACTTCCAAGCGGCCTGGACGCGGGCCGCCAAGGCCTGCAGAGGCCGGCCAGGGCCGAAGGCCTCGAACGGCGTTGTACTTGTAGCTGTACCAGTGATCAGGGCTTCAGCGGGGGCGAAGGTTCCAGTCCTGGGAGGCGAGGCCGCACCACCTGATTGCCCTGGCTGACTTAAGGCCATCTCGATGCGGCCACTGCATCGGCTGCCAGCGGCCGATAGCTGAAAGGCCTCGGGGTCAAAAGCTGCCGCCGGAGGTCACGGTTGAGCCGCACCAGCAGGTTGCTGGGCAAAGGCGGCGGAATAGCCGGGCTCGGTCGTTGTAGGCCGCCTCCGGCTGGCCACCGCCCGTGGCTTGTCGATACCGATCAGCAAACAGCCATCGGGGCGGAGGCAGCCGGGCCGAACTGGGCCAGCAAACGCCCCTGGGGCCTGGGGGGCTCGAAGTTGCCCAGGGAGGCTGCCGGCGGTAGAACGGATCCGGGCGCTGGCCTTTCGAGGCAGGGGATGGCCGGCAGGGTCCTGCAACTGGCTGTAATCACAAGCAGATGCCGAGCACGGCGGTGGCCGGATTGGCGGGCCTGGAGAGTTGGCCCGCAGGGCTGCCGTTCAGGTGGTTGGAGCTGATGTTCCAGCGCCACATAGGCCGCAGGGGCAAGGGCCTCAGAGGGCGACACCCTTGCGGGCACTTTGCCGGCACGAACTCAATAAGGAAAGGCCGGGGCCGATCGCGCGGCCATCGCCCCCACGCTTCTTTGCTCCAGCAGGCGGTTTCGGTGGCGGTGAGGCGCGTACTCGGTCGGTTGCCGGCAGGGATTCGCCATCGAACAGCCCTGGAGCCCTCCGGCGTCGTAGAGGAACCAAGGCGCGGCAGCTTGTTTTAGGGACGCGGCTGAGGCCCTCACTGCCAGCCGCCTCAGATCGGCGGGAACCCGGGTGGAGATCGCATCCAGGGCAACGGCCTGTCGCTCCAGGAAATACTGCCGCGCTCCAGTTGGGGAACTGGGTGCTCATGAGGGCGTCCCTAGCCAGGCGAAGGCCGTGGCCGCATCAGCGGTTGCCCGGCGGAAAGAAGTTGCGGTAGGTGGGCGCCGCATTGCTGCGCCGGCGGTCAGGAAACTGCCGCCGCGCTAGCACCATCTGGGAGCCATGAACTTTGCCGTTGTATTCGCCCACGGCACCGCGCCGCTGCTGGAAGCCCGGGGTAGGGCGGTAGGGACTGCGGCCGTCCACAACTGCCAGGAGCAAAGCCCATCCCTTTCTTGCGATCCGTCGCCACAGCCATATCTGCCCCTGCCTGGAGCTTCTTCGGCACAGGCAACGGCCTCCCACTCGGCCTCGCTGGGCAGCGGGCACCGGCCCAGCGGTAAGGCGTCGGCTTTCGAACCAGCTGAGATGCGCGAACGGGAGCCTCGGGATGCAGGGGGCGGCGGGCCGGCCAGGCTTGGAATTCCACTCCCAAACCGGGCAGGCAGGCCCGCTGCCACGCCAATAGCGGGGCGCTGCCAGCCCTTCAGCCAGCGCGGGCCGCCCAGCCTTCGCTCAGCCACAGTTCGGGCGCGGTAGCCGCCATCGGCGATGAAGGTTGGCGTAATCGCCCGTTGCCGCACCCAACGGTTGGCGATGGGTGGGCTCCAGCCAGACCGCGATGACGGGGAGCCTCGTTGTTCGATAGTGGGAAGCCGCCGCCATTGCTGGATGGCCGATACTCCACAATCCGGCGGGCGCCAGCCAGCCAGCGCAAGGGCTCTGGGCCGGCCACCTGGCTTGGGCCATAAGCCGCTTCGGGGACCACGCGCCCCCCGCCCAGCCGCCGGTTCGAGCGGAATTGCGACCTGAACCCGTCGAGCAGCGTCCATTGAGCAGAGAGCCTCCTTTGGTTGCTGCTGCTCATTGCTGCAGGCCCCAGTTCCAACAGCTTCCAGGCAGGGGTGTCGGCCTCGGGCCCGATTCCTTGGCCGAGCCGCTCCAGCAGGGCGTCAGGCCGGCAATCCCACCCGCCGGGCGCCAGGGATCACCTCAGCGATTCCACCGAGGGCGGCTGAGCAGACCCGTTCCGGACGGGGATGCGGGCGCCCGGATGGCGTACGTAATAGGGAATTGAACAGGTAGGCCCCAGCGCTGTCGCCGGGGGTGTAGCCGGGCAGGATGGGGCCGCAGCAGGAAGGATTTTTCGAAAAAACCAGGTGGTGGGCCGAGGTGCCACTTCGGCGGGGCTGGCGTCAGCCATCCAACTGCAGGCGAGGTCTGCGGGCTCCAGCCCCGCCACCATCTCTTCGCTTCGCCGCCGTGTGGGACCCCAGGCGTTCCAACAAGGCCTCGGTCGGGGCGGCGGTGGCCATGGGCCTAACTGATTGCTGATTCTGATTCGTAAGGGGGCGCAGGCGGGTCAGCCGCCGACCGTACGATCCAGCAAAGTTCGTTCACTTCTGCAGGGCCGGCGTTGATGCAGGCAGCAGCCAGCCAACGGTGAACCAGGGCACGCGAACCGTCCAGGCACGATCTGCCAGGATTCGGTGGGGCGCGTGGGCAAAACACGCCGCTGATTTCGCCTGCACCAGCTCAGCTCGCTCACCGGTTGCGAGAGATCCTCGGCCAAAGCCGAATGCATTATGACCCCGGCGGCTCCCGTCAAGGATCGGGCCGCCCTGGGAATCCTTGCTGGAGGCGGCAGGGAAGGCGGCCAGCTGCAGGCCAGGGGGACGGTCGTCGAACGCGCCACCGCCGTAACACCGGCATCGGCCTCACCCACCCTTGCAATGCCCGCGGCTACCGCAGCTTTGATCGTCATTCCCGACACCCAGTCAGCCGGAAAGAAGATCGACCTGCTTGCGCTCGCTCGGGGCCCGACTGTGCGCACGCGTGCGGCGGTTCCCTACCGCGACCCCAACAATTACGTGGAGCTCTCGGGCGGCTCGCGCCGAAACCCCCGAGCATCTGGGGCCAAACCAGTTCGACAATCTCGCCAACCGCGCGCCCACTACCGCACCACCGGTCGGGAGATCTGGGAGCAGGACGGCGGCCATGTGGATGCCTGGCGGTGTCGGCAAACCGCACGGGCGGCACCTATTGCCGGGTTGGCGCTTTATCTCAAGGAGCTTCGCCCGCCGTGGCGCTGCGTGCCTCGGCGATTCCCCCATGCAGCGCCCTCCAACAAGCTGGGCAACGGCTGGCGACTGAAGGCCGAGGGAAGTCGATCACCCGAGGGGGATCGGCAACAGCCGCATCACCGCCAACCTGGAAGGGGCTCGGTGGATGACGCGGTTTCGGCATCGACGATTCAGAGCGCCCTCGCAACGATCTACGACCTGCTTCTGGCGCGAAGGGCTGTTCCTTCGGACGGGATCCGTGGGGCATCATGTGGCCGCGGCCGTCGAGGACGCCCCGGCCGTCTCGGGCCCTGGCCACCACGATCGTGACGGTGCTCTAGCGACAGCGGCGGACCGCTACCGCTTCCGCCTCTTACAACCACGATTGGCTGGCGCCAAGGAGGCTCAGCCAGCCCCGGGCGCAGCGCCTTGATGGACGCGGCAAAACCTGATGGAAAAGCCAGGGCCAGCGCCGGCAACCTGGAGTGGTGATCGCCGAAGCGTTACCGACTGGAGGCGGAAAAACTGGGGCGAGTGGAACCCCAGGGCAAGCGGCGCGCAGCGGGACCAGCTGGCGGCTGAGGGCGCGATTTGTGCTGCCGGGCAACTGGGGCCCGATCAGAACCAGCCCCGGCTGCTAGAGCTCTGGGCCCAGCTTGCGGGGGGTGCTTTCCAACCCCCAGGTCCCCCGGCTTCGGAGAGGTACCAAGCCGCGGACGGCGATCTTCGCTTGGTGCGCGAGTGGCAGGGGGGATTCGCACCTACCGGGGAGCTGATCGAGGGCCGAGGCGTGAACGCCAGCTGGCTTCGGCAACGGAGGTGATGCTGTTGCTGCGCCAGTTGTTGCCGGTGCTGGCGGTGGCTGCATGGCCAGGAGCTGGTTCCATGGCGATGCTCCCCCGCAACCTTGCTGCGCCGCGACGCGATGGTGTTGCCCGTCCTGCTGGACTTCGGCGACGACTGCCTCGGCAACGGACAGGTTCGTGCTGCCACGGGGCGCGACGCCTGGCTATGCCCCGCCGGAGCTGGGGCCGCGCGCGCACCGGCCAGCGGCCTGGATGGATCTTCTAAGCTCTTGCGGGGTGGTGCCCTGGTCTTGCTCAGGGCGAGGCAGCCCGCAGGGTTGCTTGATTCAGCCAGCTTCCTGGCGTTGGGCCGAGTGGATTGGCGGCTCGATCCCCCCGTTTCAGGCCGCCATCGAAACGCCTGATCAGCGCCGATCCCGCCCGGCGTTCAGCTCGGCCGGGCAATGCCCTGGGAGGCGTTTTCAACAGCTGCCGATGCCGAGGAGGCACAGGGGCCGGTGCCCAGGGCCGGACCGCACCGTTGGTTCTGGTTTGCCACGCCGGCAGCGGCCAGGCCCGGCGCAACAGCATCAACTGCCCAAACCCCAGCAGCAGCGGCCCGAGCAACTCCGTCGCCCCAGCCGGTGCCGCCGGTGGCTGGCGCGGATCGCGCCAGGCAGAACAAAGGGGAGGCTGTCGAAGGAACGCCTCTGGCCCCCTGGTGGTGGACCTTGGCGCTCTCCGCCGTGGTGGGAATCAGTCTGGCTGGTGGCTTCTGGGCCGCTTCCAGCTGCCCCCAGCCGACACCCAGGGCGGAGGTTTACCGCTGCAGCAAGCTTCCCTCCAGCCTGCACCCGCCGAGTGGACCAACGCCAGCGCTGGCTCAATCGCCTGAGGGCGCTGCAGGGTGATCGGGCGTTGCGTTCCTCAAGCTGGTGGGATCCAGGCCTGCTGGCCCCAGTATCCCCGAGCGGGGTGGGCGCCTGCAGGCGATGGTCTGAGGATGCGGCCCCCTGCGCCGGGTGTGGAATGAAGCTGGCTGAAGACTGGCTGGTTGCGGCGTGGAGACGTTTGCCCCTGTCGCTACGCAGCCGGCTGGGAGGCTTCAGTGCCGGGCGACTGGGAAGCCCAGCAGCAGCGGTTTGGCCGGGCCAGGGCTTAAGGCCCGCCCGGTGCTGCGGCAGCGGGTGTCCGGCAATGCCCAGAACCTGCTGCCAGGCCGCGCCGGCAAGGACATCCCACCCGAGCCCAGGCGACAGCTCTGGTAGCCGGCTGCTCAACAAAACCCTGGAAAAACCTGAGAATCGAATCGATCGAGGTCGCTTCCCCGAACAGGCGCGAATTCGTTTCGGCCCGCATTTCAGGCCGGCGGCGCGCGGCGTCTCCCGAAATCCGAGTGCCCAAGGGCTACCGACTCATCCCTCGGGGGTGAACGGGTCCCGCTGATGCAGATGAGCGTTCTACCGACAGGCAATGGCACCCAGCTCGAACCGAAAGGTCCCCTGCGCGGATCACCGTTGAACGAGTCGAAGACTCCCAGGTTGCATGGTGCTGCCGTCAGCAATGACGGCGTTTGCCGGCAGCCTCGATCTCGCCTCACGTTGCAGGTTGAGGCACCAGCCTCCGGAGCCGCGCCCCGAACCAAGGCCCCGAACCGGCTCTGACGGAGCCTGACGCCCCGGCCTCCCCCTGGTACCCCGACGCCAACGGGCCCCGAACCAAACCGATTCCGGCCAGGCGGCTAAGCAGAGCAGCAACCCTTCCAGGCCAGGCCAATCCGCCCCCGGCACACGCCAAGACCAAATTGCTCCGCCAGCACCACCACCGTGATGAGCAGCAGACGTGACAACCCGCACCACTTGTTTGCCCTTGCTCTCCGGCGGCCTGGGATTTCAGCCACCGCGCGCGCCCTTGGCGGATCGAAGCAGGCGATCGGTAGGATCGGTCTGTCGTTCGACTACGGCCAGCGCCATCGCCAGGAACTGGTTGCCGCAGGGGACAGGCCTGTGGCCGCAGACCCTTGGGCCTGCAGGAAAGCAACCTCACCGTGGCGCGATGGAATCTGGCGGGGCCTGGGCGGCTCCGCCCTCACGGGATCCCGCCATCGCCTGCCAAAGAGCGGCGTTGGTGGAAGGCACGATTCCACCCACCTACGTGCCCTGCCGCAACACGGTTGTTCATTCGCCCTGGGCCTGAGGCCTGGCTTGAAGGCCCGAGGCGGCCCAGCGGGCTGGTGCTCGGCGCAATGCCATCGATTTATCCGGTTACCCGACTGCCGGCCCGACTACCTGGCCGCCTTTCAGCATTCTGGCCGATCTGCCAGGCAAGAGCGGCCGCGAGGGCCAGGGCACCAGGCTCTGGGGCACCCTGGTGGGAGTTGGGACAAGGCACGGATCGTTTCGCGAGGCGCTCCGGCTGCGGGCTTAACCCGATTGAGGCCACCTGGAGCTGCTACGCCGGCGGCTGCTGAACCCTGCGGCCCGCTGTGACAGTTGCCGCATCCGCGACACAGCCCTCAGCGAGGCC
>Ga0163217_1077092_pt1 | contig 10401 bp, 4 predicted proteins | sample SynspAceP_FD_185933 | JGI IMG/M metagenome (GOLD analysis project Ga0163217, IMG submission 185933) | Saline lake microbial communities from Ace Lake in Antarctica - Synechococcus sp. Ace-P (PacBio error correction) | ecosystem: Environmental > Aquatic > Non-marine Saline and Alkaline > Saline ... | reverse complement strand
ATCATAGACTTAATATGTTTTGGGTTTGGCTGAGTTAATCGCGGGGAGTTCCCCAAAATGTGGCTAAGATGATCCAGGCCCAATCTCGAGTAATTGAGTGAGGCTAGATGGGTTGGGATTATTGTTATTGTAGTGGAAAACATAACGGTAGGTAAAGTCGATTGTATCTTACTACGTGGCCCATATAACATCATTTGAGTAATTATATTGGGCATTGAATACGTTCCCAGTGCATTAGAGTGTTCATTGGGTGGCGTTTCTCTATGGAATATATGAGTTCTCTTCAGCATTACTATTAAAGTAGTGATCGTGGACATCGTTTTTGAGCCCACGGCTACAGTGGTAGCGCCAGTGGTAGAAGCATGGATACGAAACGGATACTTGCCAGTCTTAACCCTACCTAAGAGGATTTGTCTTCCCCTAATATTGACTTTGGTATATCCTGGTCAAGAAGTCCCACGATGGTGTTCACACCTGCATCCCCAAGCCTGAGGCCTAAAGCTGCAAGGCTGGATGCTAGCCGAGACCGGCATCTGCACTCCGCTGTGGAGGGTGAACAGCGAGTGTCCCACCTACTTTGCATTTTCCAAGCCTTTTCCCAATCCAATCTACACTATCCGTAGTAAATGTATAGTCTAGCAAATACCTAGGATTGTATGTAAGTGGCTAGGATACTAGCGAAGAGATCCGGATCTCGGTTCTCTCTCCCTGCTTGGTAGAATGCCAATTCACGCTACCATTCGGATATTCCTACCTGTTACAGATTTTTCAAATTACCCTTTCAATGATGAGGGTAAAGCCGACCTTGCTTTATAAGTATTGCAGTTGCAGCAACGAGACTTGCCGATTCTTTTTTCTGGTAAAGACTTGATCAAGATCCCGAGGATTATGTCGGATTCAAAGTTTGTAATGGAAATCTTACTCCTGACGGTTATTCCTAATCGGTGATTTTGAATAGCATTTATAGCTCCGTTGGTCTAAGCAGAATTGAAGTACGATTGTACTTTTTCGTTCTGCTGGGCTTGGCTCCAAATGAGTAGTTCGAATCACGCTGTCTCATTGGGTGGGAAAGGCTAATGCGTGAGGTCGGTCTCATCTCTCGCGATAGTCACATTTAGCCCAATGCTGATATAGTAAAACCAGATGAATGACTTAATTGGCCTGGGGAAATTCCGACTGTGCAAATTCATTACCGGAGTAGCGAAAAATAAGAGTTTTGTTGTGGGGTCTCGCAAACGAACCCGAGTTACGGCTATCCAATGTATAAAGTTCTAAGCGGAACTTGTCCTTAGTTACTATCTTGGATACCGAAAATTGTGTACTGTGTTCATTTCGCAGAGATAACACTTATTGAGGTACACTTTATTCCTAAGTTAACGGAAGTCAATCAAATGTTATTACTTGAGGAGATATTTCAAGTTTGCAGTTTATTTATTTGCACTTGGTTAGGTTTTCAAGGGTAAATTGAAACGTACGGAGTGGTAGTTGGATTTTCAGTATGAGCAGCTTCTCAGCATGTGCTGTGAGGGAGTAATCGGATTCGTCCTTATGTGCTATCCGGATTAAGATTGCACCGAGAAGTCTTGATTTTCTGCCTTTGAGCTTCAGTTAGTGACCCCTATTAGATTCCATGAGTGACTTGAGTTCAAGACTCATTTCAGTTGGTCATTCCTATTATTGGGGTCGTTTAGATCTCTTTTTAACAAGTCTCTTTATAATGTACCTTTTGCTCGAAGCTTTTCATGAGTTGTATAGTTCATCCTGTGCCTACAGATGACTCTGGATATACGAGTTCTAAATAGATTTTGTGAAGAATCCACATGGAACCTATATTGGGTGGTTAACCTTTTTCTTACGGCCACAATGAGAGGACTCAGCCATTGTATTATTCTAACGACGGTTTCAAATGGACTGCTTTTGGAGTTCTTGTGAAAATAAATTATTACAATTCTATTAGAATGGCGAGAAGTGAAGTTCTTAAAGGCGTGATGGTATCGGCGCTAACCGAATTAGGGCCAGAGCCCATTGGCGACCAAGTATTGTAGAGTCAGTCCATTCAGAGTAGCCGCATCTTCGCTAAGAGGACGAGCAACGAAAGGCATTCAAGCGGGTTTTTGCTAGCCTATTTTTGCCAGACTAGTTCATGGTTGCCTATTTTTTACCCAGAATACAGCTTAAATGAGGTGATGTCCTTTAAGGTGAGATTCATGCGTGGTATTGACTAGACGCAGATACCCGAAGATCGCACATAATCCACGTTACTCCGTAGTACAGATTATTTGCTAAGGTGTTTGAGGAATTATGTAACCAATGATAAGAACTACATGGCAGCAGAGATACATGGGTCATATGATCCTGTTGGCCGGAATAATAATTATTAGTAGATAATAAAAGGAGGAAATGGCTTCTTTCTAATTTGACCGGAACGAATAGATTAAGCCGCGTATTTTGTATGTGAACTAAATGTACTCGGTGAATTACGGTTGTCCAATTTTGTTTCGGATTCCAAAGTATTCACTGTGACAACTATTTTTAAGATGTTACAAGTAGATTCTAAAGATTTCATTGATATGGATTCGTATATGCAGCATCCGCCACAAAGTAATGCATGATTGGAGGTTTTTTTTGTTGATTAGGAATGATTTTGAGCTTTTTTCTTAACTTAGATTGGGTCGTTCTAGATAGGAATGAAGAATATTTAATTAGCTTTTTGCTTAGTTGCTAGTACGTAAACTATTAAATCATGGCAGAGAATTTGTGTAGAGAGTGATAGGAAGAACTATTAGTCAAAGAGCGATCGGCCAAGGTGACAATTGAATGCTAAATGGAATGGAGAATTGTTGCCCCGAGAAACCCACCGTGATCATTGAAAAGGAGGTTTGGACTAACGAAAGGAAACGTTTCGATTCAAAAATTTATCCAAGCCGAATCTACTTGGAAAGATGAATTGCTACAGCAAGATTGTAGGCCTTAACGAAACAGCGAAGATGAATTGATTTGAGCAACGGAACTAATCGGAACGCGCCAATTTCCAATTATCGAGTTGTGGGGGTAGATGAAGCCGATTCCCGCAGAAAAATGAAAACATTACTTTAATCTTGCCAATTTCAGTATCTATGTCGGTGGGTAGATCAACATGCTGGTGGTCGAGAGTGTCCTTGGGTATTTGAAGTGGCGTAAGTAGCGGAATAGAGTCTTTTTTTCGTATTAGTGCAACTCGGTCAATTCTACGTTCAGTGATTAGTTGAACCAATGTAGAGAAAGCAATGTATCAGAGGTAAACCGGAAGGAAACTAAATCGAAGGTGGGCATGCCGGAACGTGGCGAAATCAGATTTTAGATTTATCATGTTTGATTAAATAAAAGCCTAAGTAGTAGATAAGTTATCCGATTGATTATCTGGCAATAGAGGCATTTTCGGAATCCTGATAGACAGATAATAGCTGCTTTCTAATTAGTCTTTAAGTTGGCAGTGCGTCGGCCGCACGGCGTATATGGCTACTATGGCAGAAATCATTGTGTTATCTTAGCTATCGAATCCCTTAACCGTGGTAGATACAGCACTCGAATTCTTTCGGTGCCCATGCACTGTCTGAACGGATAGTCGAATGATTTCTAAGTTTTACATATTCTGCTATATAGGCCAAATGCTCTTGTATCTCGCTTCGGGCAGTTGTTGGTTGTTTGCACTTTCCCCTAAGAGATTATTATGAGTTAATGATTCTGTTAGAAAATATAGGCCCCTCTTGTGGCAAAATAGGACTAGTCAAGGAAGAAACATTCTGATCTAGGAGTAAGATCTACTATTTGTCGGCAATTGGTTTTACAATTACTTGACCCTAAGGTTTTTTATGTTATAAGAAAGCTCCAAAAGGCAGATTGTAAATCGTAATATCTGAGTTCTTTGGAAGTTCACCCAGTTAAGGGTTCAATGGTATTATCGGGTCATAATATGATTCTTGAAAGAGGCGAGAGATTTAGGAGCTTCAACCAAGACTAAAAACATAAAGGAATACCTGAAATGTAGGAGCTTTGTAATCCTCAACCGTTCTTGGATATTGTCTTCAGATTGATCATCCGTGATTACTCAAATGCATCAAAACAAGGTCGGTGCGGGCCTAGTGACCCTAGCGCCCATTAAGCCATTAAGTCCTTAGAGTATGTCGCTATTCTTCAGATAATAAATATGATATTCATTTATCTTTTCTGTTTACTTGAATTGTAATACTTATAATTCTATTATACAATTGAATATCTCATTTAAGCCTTTTCGAGATTTCGTCTTTGGTGCTTTGTTCTTGCTGGTCTCGTGGAGGGCTACATTGAATAGAATGATTCTCCGACAGTACCTCGTGAGGTATGTAAATTTTATGATTCGTCCAAATTAGACTGTCGCCGAGCTCTTATTTTGACAATACTAGCCTTTCTGTGAGATTATGTGTCAGAATTAGAAGCGACGAGTTTACTTTTGCTACCGACCTCTGCACGATCGCTAAGAAGTTCACTGAGTAACGTTTGATTGCTCTGTATATCGATTTACTTGAGAGGTTCCTATCTAAGTTTACAGTTGTCCAAAGCGGAGACTATTCATATGGTGGAGAGGATCTGTTGTGTAAAGGCATGCAATACATTGCGATGTAGCGATGAATCAATCTTCGCTATCAGATAGTGATCTTCGAATGTGATGAAATGAATCTAGTTCTCAAAATGATTCTGTATCCGGTGGTAGCTTCTTATTCCGAGCGTGTATATCTAGGTTGATCAGCGATTTGGTTTCTGGCGAATACCTCACTACTTCTAGATTGGTTTTATCGATGCGTCGATTGGATGGCGAGATCACAGGTCTTGGTCACAATCGAGTTTTCGCAAACTTTCGTGCTGTGTGGGACTGGTGGGCCTGATTCCGGTCCGTATTTTTCCGAATGCGGTATCTTTTTAGTCAGAGACAAGTTCCTCTGGTCATGGCCTGGGCGATAGTGCTTTCAGCTATGATCCATCATGCATTGGCTTATTGCTTTAAGGGCCTTGTACGCAAGCCTTTAAGTGAGAAGAGGCCAATAGAATTGTAGTGGGATGATAAGGCTCAAAATCATTTGGTTTGAAGTTAAAGACTATAAAGGTCGAGTCAATTACGCTGTGAGGCTATAGATACCACTCAGTCTTGTGGTGCCCCTCCCGGAATCGATGCTTTGCAACAATGTTGGGCGTCTAGTGTGCTCGCAGCACGATCTATCTCTGGTTCATCCAAGTTGTTAAGTTACTCATATCTAAGATATCGGCCTCAGAGCGAGATAGGGATTATTGCGGAATCTAGCAGTTCTTGCTATGATATATTGTCACAAACTAGTAGTATCAACCATCAGAAGTTGAGCTCGGACTAGCCGTTTGTTATGGTCGACTATACGAAGCCGCTTTGTTCAGTTTTGCTTTCTATCATAAATAATGGCTGCAATAAGGGGCCACCAGTATCAGCTTACCTTATTTCATATGTCGTGCTATCATAGTTAATTTCTATTCCAGACAAGTAATAAGTAGCCAAGCTGATACAACCTTATATAGACTGGGTGGATGTGGAGAATTGGTGGAATATTAATGTATCCTTATGTTAAGCAAGACTGTAGGAATATTGAGTATAGCCATATTAGCTTTGTTAGTTCTGTGTATGTGGCAGATACGTATCCGGCTGGCCATAAATACGCACTCGCACCCTATTGATACACCGTATAATAGGTCGTGCACGCACACGAGTATCTTGTCACGTCTCGATAATGGTCGAAGATACTCAATTTTCTAGGATCTAGTTGAGTCATCGTCAGTGTTTCATTTGCTCATAACTAGGGCCACAGAAGGACACAAAAAGTGGGTGACTGAGTGTGGTGTATGCACGATTAACATCTGTGAGTGATGATGAAGTGACGCGATAGTCGTTCTGATGCATAGCTCAGGTTGGAAGGCGACATATCGGATTCGGATAGTATGACTGTAATTGCCATTAGATAGTCCATGATAACTGAATTTGTATTGTATCGTTTTGGAGAGTTCGCAATGGTGTTGGCTAAAGACTCGGCAGTATCCTCACGCTCTAAGGAACTAAATATTCTTGCATTCTAAATGAAAAGGAGCTAGGATAGTATGAGTCCTACTGTATTGCATCTCGGTACATGTGCTCGTATTATGTAAACATGCACCAGTGATCTGCTATCGGTCTGGAAACACGTATACACTTCGAAAGTTAGAGTTGATCCTTTCGCAAAAGACTTATCAGAATTATTGAATCGCAGAGATATCGATCAAGTGAGTTTGCATTGTGTACACGCCAAGTGGAGAGATAGAGTGATATGCTGTACACTGTGAACAGACTCGGGAGTATATTTATACAGCACGCATTTGGAACGATAGTACTTAAGTGTGACCAAAGCCGGAGAGATGGAAAGGGTGCGAAGATGACAGTTAAACTTGATGGTGTGTGGATGCTACATTCGGAGCCTGATATATGAGGAAGCAAGATGCGAGTTGCACTCTTGCTCATAGGTCGAGGCCATTCATGTCATAATGAAAGCATCACGTTATGACATCAATTCTCAGAGGGTCCTATCTCAGTTTTCATGCTGAGAGGTTATAGCAGGCGAGTTAATTCGCCACCTCATATGACTGATTCGATGTTATCTAGTGCAGGCTATAGACAGCTAATAGTATGGAAAACTCATAAGAATTCTAGATTCTGCACTCAGTCACATAGTTCTCAGACGGAAGTAACCGTATGCTCTGAGCGGCTTCTCCAAGTTAGAGAATCAACGCGTCTATCGAAAAGAAGGTCTAGCGTTGATAGATAGTGCATAGTCTTAGTTAGTACACTGACATAGTCTATGGTACTTGTGCATTGTATAGCTATCTCGGATGTCCCATATTAGGAGACCATCAAATCGCTTAGAAGCTCGAAAATCAGCAGGATCATTCTAAATTTCCTACGCGCATGATATTCGTCTTTGGCAAATACTAATGAATACTCGGCACTTTGGTTGGAATACTCTACGATGAAGGCATCGGTAACTATTGACGCAAGTGCGTTTTCACGACGCTCTCGAATGAAAGCCTATCATCCGCCTCTGGTATACCATGCATTCGAGACAAAGTTCTGAAGTAGGAATTGTAATTACCGGTATATTAAATAATTACGAGGTATTAAAGAGATAGAATGCAACAAACAAAGAAATTGAAGCCACATCCTGGTATTGAGTATATTTCCACCCCGTTATTATATATTGAAGCAATATCTGGAATATATTTTCTTACTCGAAAAGCTTCAATTTTAGGCTCTCCAAATTTTGCCGTCTCTCTATATAAATTATCTTTAGAATAAGTGCAGAGGACTACATCATAAGTATCGCGTGTTAGTTACAGATAAATACCAAACATTCGATGCATCGAAATATAAGGTGTTACCTATGACTCTAGAAAAAAGATATTCTATGTCAAAAAAGTATACAAATATATCGACTACGTGTGGTACCTGTCATGTACAGCTATCAGCTATGCGCTCTCGGATGCGTCGTTTGCAGCTAGTCAATATAACATGTGTCAGTTACCAAGAATTGAGTCTCTTCGCGATGAAGACTGAACTAAGTTTTGCAGCACACATGCTATTACACTCTGGGCTGTAGTTGATATGGTCTGAAAGGAAAATATCATAGCTGATGCTATTTTTTGGGGAGGATTTCGACAATCACAAAGAGTACTGTATTGTAAACTAATGCTAAAGTCATTCCCGTCAGCTTAAATCAGCATAATCCTCAAGATGGTAAAAGATTTCGTATTTTATTCACCTACATATAGCGCGATGAATTTAATTTAAACGCTCAAAGACAGTATCATGTGCAGTACGAGTCTATGAACAAAATAGCCTTTTGAGCCTGAAAAGATCAAGCGTGTAAGGGATGCGCAAATATCCACGCATAGTTTCCCTAGAAGAACACGCCAATGAGCATCCTAATAAAGTAGGAGCTGTCTAGCTTGGTCTGCTTCGAGCTATAGCGTAAGTAATAATCTAGCATAATGCTGATAGAGAGTACACTTGGTGTGTACTAGTCACAGAGGAACTCACTAGGACAACTGACATATTCCTGATACGCAATCTACAAGACACTAGTGAGTGACAATTGGGGCGTTGTAGTAGGTACAGTAAGTATTTCAGGCACGAAGCTCTCTGAGATTCTCAGATCCAACTTTGGTCGCACTGAGCACCAGGATGACTTCGGCTATAGCCATCTCTAATTGTATATTCAGAGTCGAGGAGTTTCTCTCCAATGTTGCGAGCAACGAGTTGCTGTGAGCAATTTTGCCACCGTCCATGATCGTATCATGCTATGCAACCATAGGCGTCGCCATTTATCATTAGAAATAAGGCCGCCTCCATCATTTCAGCGAGGACTCGAACTGATGGTTGTGAACCACGGATTAGTCTCTGCCTGTGCGACTCGGATATACAAAATACAAGAACTCCAGATGACGGACGATTTGAAACCAAGATAATTATCAATTGAAGGAGCTGTATATAATAGTACAACCTGAGTTAAAGTGTCAGTGGCATTTCCCAAAACATTCGCATGTAATAGTTAACCATCAGAGAAATATCATGGAAGTAGACCATCTGCGTCACTGGCAAGTCGTATAGGAGCGCGCACGCCAATGCATGTTGTAGGAATGGGCTTCTACATGGCATATTAAGTTTCACTACTACACCGAGGTCCACGAGAGAGCGGCTGCGAAAACTAAACTGGGTATATCCATATATGCAATGAGATCCAGGTGTTGCTATCTCGGAGCATTAGATTGACCTCTACTCGTCCGTTAGATGAATGGTCTAGAGAACCAAGCTTGAGAGATAATGATTTCTACACACAACATTTACAGAAATTATGTCTCATTCTCTGCCAAATCAATTCCGTTAAGGTACCTCGCTTGAATAGACGTTCATGTAGTGATCGACATTCTTCGAGTTTCGGAGCGATTAGTCAAGTGAGAAACTTTACTTTACACTGTAGTGAGTTGAGTCTCGCATAAGTAAACTATACACGGTTCTCGTTTCAGTAACTACCTCGTTAAGTCGGTGTTTTTGATTGATCAGAGCGAGGTCGGCTGTGCATAAATATCTTTATTCTGGATACTATACAATATGAGAGGACAAGATCCGACTGTTAATACCAAAAGACTAATACTTCGGTATATTCTGAGCGCTTATTCGATATTATGACGCGAGACGTTGACATCTAATACTCGGCATAAAATGTCTCCGAATCAAAAGTGCTCAGAACTGAGGGAATGATTTCCAACCACTCAATATCAGACCGATATCGAATTCCAACGGCACCATAGAGTATTTACCGTGAAACCTGTAAGCACGTAAAGCAGGATCATAGGTAGCAGACGATTGGCTGCTCCTAGATACAGTCAGGTCCTAGTATGTTAAGCTCGTAATTACTACGAATCATATCGCTCGAAAGCGCCAAGAGATGGTGACAGCAATATCCTCATAGTCAAATTAATCCTTATGTGTCTTCTCAGTTACATTGACTCACTAAGGACAATGCGCATTCAGAAGTTTGTATTCAATCACCGTTGATAATGGTAGCATATTGACTCAATTTACTCAGGTTAATCAGCTTCTAGTCTATCTAGGCCACTTTACCTTAATTGGGCACGTTAGACTCATTTTTGTTTTGCTTCTAACACACGGAAATAGTTTTTAGAAATTATGCAACTGCATGATACGGAGGTTTGGATTTTCTTTATCACGAGACACCTCATCTGTAGAATGGTCTATTAATCGGTCCTAGAAACTGCTTATCTCAGCATAGATTCCGAAAATTCTCGCTCAATAAACTGACAGTTTGTTTCCTATTATCATGGCGATCTGAAAAGCAGACTTAATCTTTGTTAGATAAGTAAGAGAGTACCGCTCTAGAGACAAAGTTATTACACCTTTACTCTACTATATTCTCCGGCAGCTAGCCGGTGTTACATAGTTTTGAGAACTTTGCTTGTGTTGTTGACCACAGGAAGGCCGCAGTTTGTGAATAACCACATCGGCGCGGAAAAGTTTGTTGAAACAATTGTGGAAATCGGTAGCTATCAGGCCGAGGATTTAGTAAACACGATGCTTGACGCACTAAGGATTATTCGCGAATGATGAGCTCCAGATTTGATATGGCTCCAACAGAGGTAGAAGGCCTTAAGTCCCCTGGAACAGGAAAAAACCGTTCAACAGGCCAATATTGCAGGCGGAGAGTGGTGGAATCAACTGGGATTAAGGCACTAGGAACAGTTTAAAAGACCAGGAAGCTAGTCAGAGGTGAAGCTGGGAGATATTACCATTACAGCAAAGAGAGGCTAAATATCCCTCGG
>Ga0163217_1028369_pt1 | contig 10401 bp, 13 predicted proteins | sample SynspAceP_FD_185933 | JGI IMG/M metagenome (GOLD analysis project Ga0163217, IMG submission 185933) | Saline lake microbial communities from Ace Lake in Antarctica - Synechococcus sp. Ace-P (PacBio error correction) | ecosystem: Environmental > Aquatic > Non-marine Saline and Alkaline > Saline ... | reverse complement strand
ACAACTGGTACAGCAACTGGATGCCCGCAGCCGCCAGGACTGGAAACGGCAGCAGAAACGCTGTGTGGTGCGACTGGCAGCAACGGTACTTGAGTCGAGGGAACCTGTTTGCTTGGCCTGGCTGGAAGCGCAGCCGACAGTTTGCTGCACGCGCGCATGCAGGAGCGCAGTTGGACGCCGGCCGAATTTGCCGCGTGCCTTGCAACCTCTAGCGAGGACAGCGCATCGCGTAACCCGGCTATTTCCCTGGAAGCTTTGCGTTTCAGTGCGCTGCAGGGATGGCACTGCTGGTGCCAGCCTTGGGAACTGAACGCAGCAGGTCGACCAGGCTGCACTTGATTCTCGCGCTGCTACGTAAACCCTTTGCGCTATGGCAGGCAGCCATTGCAGCCGTCTGTGGCAAATTGAACGCGAGCGCCTGCGCGATTATTGCAAATGGCCCAGCAGTACCCCCAGATCACACCCAGGCCCGCCGGCAGAATGGGCAGTCGGCACTGGCACGTTTTACCCATTAATTTTTACCCAGCAGGCCGCGATGGCCGACTGGATCCGGTTGCTTTGCCGTGATTCCAGCAAAATCGCCAAATGAAATCGGATATTCTGGCCAGGCGTCCGCAAGAACAACCCTTATCCGTGGTGGGTGAAGCGGGCGTCGGAAAACCGCCCTGGTGGAGGGGCTGGCCCCTGCGGTATCGTTCCCAGGGTGAAGTGCCGCAGCGCTTAGGGAGGTAGAGCTACATGTCTGGATCTGGCGCCTACGACAGGCCGGCGCCAAGCCATCAAAGGGCGATTCGAAAAACGCCTGCAGGGCGTGATTGACGAGGTCAAGGCCGCTCGTTCAAGCCGATTTTCATTCTGTTTCATTGACGAAGCACACACGCTTGATTGGTGCGGAGGCGGCCAGGCTGGAAGTGGTGACTGCGGCCAATCTGCTCAGCCGGCCCTCGCGCGCGGCGAGCTGCGCACCATCGCGCACCACCGGAGCGAATACAACAACAGTTTACTTCGAGAAGACCCTGCCCTGCGCGGCGCTTTCAGCCAGTCCAGTTTGCCACTTAGGCCAAGCATCAGCGAGGCCGTGACTATTCTGCGCTGTCTGGCCCCAGTCTACGAGAAAAGCCATGGCATCTACCTGCGCGATATGCCGTGGTGCGCCGCCGCCGAACTATCGGCTCGCTATCTGGCCGGCCGCAACTGCCCGACAAGGCAGTGGATGTGCTGGACACTGCCTGCGCCCGGGTGCGCATCAGCCTGGCCGCGCGCACCCGATTGCACTGGAAACGCTTGCGCACGCGCATGGCGGAAGATCAGCGCCAGCTACTAGCGCTGCAAGCGCGATCAGCAGGCCGGATTGGGCTATTGATAAACGAACGACTCAGCAGCCTGGCTGCAAGAGCTCCGGATCAGGCCGAGGCAACACCCTGGAGGCGCGCTGGCTGACGCAGAAGGCACTGGCGGACAAACTGCTGCAACTGCGCAGCAGAGCGCGACGTTGCGCAGTGCGGGTGCAGCAGTAGAGGGGCGAGGCTGAAAAGCGAGCCCATGCACACAGCCAAACGATAGCGACACCACCGGACGCCGCCACGAGCTCGACCAGTTGCAAGCCGTCGCTGAGTGGCACGCAGGGCTGAGCTGGCCCGCGCCCAGGCTGAGGAACGGGTCTGGTCAGCATGAAGTCTGCCCGCGCCTGGTTGCCGAAGTCATCAGTCCACTGGACCAGCGTTCCGCTGGCGCACCTGGCCCTGGAACATAAACGCCAGCATACCTCTTTTCGCCAGCGACCTGCGCCAGCGGGTACGTGGCCATGAAACAGGCCGTGCAAGCCTGATCGGGGCATTGCGTGCACCAGCGCGGCCGGCCTCATTCGAGCGGATGCACCGTCGGCGTATTCCTGCTGGTTGGCCCCAGCGCGTGAGGTAAAACCGAAACGGCGTGGCCCGGCTGATCTCTGGTACGGCGGCGAGCGCTTTTCTGACACACAACATGTCCGATTTCAGGAAAAACACAACGTATCGCGGCTGATCGGCCCGCCGCCCGGGATATGGTCGCTATGGGCGGAAGGCGGCATGCTGACCGAAGCCGTGCGCAGAAACCCTATTCGGTCATTTTGCTCGACGAGAGTCGAGAAATCGATCCCGATGTGATGACATGTGTTTCTATTCAGATTTTTTGACAAGGGCCCAATGATGGCGAAGCGGGAAATCAAACTTCCGCAACACGCTGAATTCTGATGACCTTCCAATCTGGCCAGCGACAAGGATCAGACGCATATGTGCCGCAACCCCGGACGCCCGCATTGGTTCCAGGCGCTGGAAGACGCCATCCAGCCGCAGCTGAGTGCCCATTTCAAAACCCGCGTTGCTTGGCGCGCATGCGCGTAGTGCCCTACACCCGATCGCTTGCGAAGGGTACGGAAGTTGGTCCAGCCTGAAGCTCGGCCGATTTGCTGAGCGCCTTGCACCGCCGCGATCTCGCGGTTCACCGCACTGCCCTTTGCTTCTTGAGTGACTATTTTGCCGAGCGCTGTGCCAGAGAGGACCCAAGCGGGTGCACGCTTGGTAGACCGGCTGATTGATCAGCACCTGTCAACCCTTGGCTAGTGGACCGCCTGCTGCAGGCCATGGCCTCCGGGGGAACAAGCTCAGCGTGCCCATGCCAACTGGACAGGCACAGGAGCGGGTCGTCTGTGAATGTCGCTGATAACCGGGACCCCCACAGAATGTTTCGCGCAATTGCCCGCAGCCGCTGCATTTTTGGCCGAGGCGTTGCTGGAGCGCTTATTACCGCACTCTTCCCTGATTGCGCTCGCCCGGCGCCCACTGTGCAGCGGCTGGTTGCAAGCTGCGCTGAGCTCAGCGATGCGCGCTTCAGCCGTCTCTAATCTGCTGGAATGCACAACAAACGACGCTTGTCACTCTGCGCCCAGTGTACCAGGGCAATTTGCACCTGCCCGATAGAATCAGCGTGCCAAGCGAATACTCGGATATGCACCTGCTTGCAGTATGCCTGTTGCCAGACCGCGCCCTGGTAATGAGCAATCTTGACGCCAATCTGACAGGCACGGCCCTTTCTTACCGGAAAGCGATGGCCCCTGGCGACAGCCTGATGTTGCCTGCCGCTTACGACGTCAGCAGCCATGTCCGCGGTCTTCTGGTGACCGCCAGCCGCCATCAGCGCGAGCTGGATCACAAGGACGACGCCGCTGCAGATGCTCGGCAACTTCCCGTTTGCCGTCGCCCAACTGCAACTGGCTGGGCCGGCCCGCAGCAGCAGCAAACAGCATCGTCCACATCAGCCGTGGCCGACATTACCCGGCCAGCCGGGAGCATTTCGGTATTGATCGGCGAAAGCGACGGCATGGAAAGCACGGTCTACAGCCTATCAGCAATGGTTCTGCATAATCCCGGTCACCGTATTGATTTACCGGACGAAAACCAGGCCACCGGCAAGGAAACTAGTAGCCCGTTGCTATCCACGATTACGGCCTGCGCCGGCAGCAAGCCTTATTGCCTGAATGTTGCGGGCCATTGCGGAAAAATCTGCTGGAAAGCGAGCTGTTCGGTTATCGCAAAGGCGCTTTCAGCGGCGCATGATTCGGATCACAGCGGGTATTCCGACGCCGCCGACGGCGGGCACCCTGTTTCTGGATGAAAAATCGGGCGACATGCCTTGCTGCCTGCAAGCACAAGCTTTTTGCGGTAATTGCAGGAGGGTGAACTGCGGCCGTTGGCAGCAACGCAACGCACAAAGGTTGACGTTGCGGCGTGGTGACCGCCACCCATCACAATTTTGCGTGAACAGGTGCAAATCGCGGTCAGTTCGTGAAGACCTGTTCTATCGCGCTGACGCACTTCCCCATCCATCTGCCGCGCTGCGCGAGCGGGCGAAGGACATTCTTCCTGTTGGGCCGCGGAAATTTGTCGGCTCAGCCTGCCTGTTCTCGACGCGATCCCTGTCGCTGGTCAGGACGGCGCGCTTGGAACAACTGGCCATCATGATTTCCTGGAACGTTCGTGAACTCAAGGGCTTGATTCGCCCGCGCGCTGCTGCTTTGCCGATTGGCAAACCTGCTGCTGGCCGAACACTTCAATCTGCCGGGCGCTACGCCGGATTTTTTGAAAGGTCAGTTGGAGCCTTGCGCGACAGCGCATGGAGCGTGTGGAGCGCAACCTGCTGATCGATTGCCTGCGCAAAGAATCAGGGCAATCAGGACCAGCGCCGCGACCGAGCTTGGTCTGCGCGTTAGAACACTGCTCTACCGCATTGCAGAGGCTGAATTATCTGGCCCCGCCGAACTGTTCAGGCAGCCGGAGTAAAACCCATGCCTGAACTCTCAGCTTGAACCACCTGACATTCTGTTTTTCCGCTCAAACACCCCGGCACCCTGCCGCCCGAAAAAAGAGGAAAGTACCCATGATCACACGACGCTACTGGCCCGCCGCCCTGCTGTTGCTGGCAGTGAGTCTGAAGCGCCTGCTCGGGCAACACAAATTCAATGACGGCGATTATCGCCCTCTGGGCGACCGCCAATCGGTCAAACGCGGCGGAATAGGGCGCAAAGGAGAGCAGCTCATGAACTTGATTGGATTATGGTTGGCTCTGAGCAGTTTGGTCAGCGGCATGCGGTGGACCAAGGACCTTCGCCAAGCCGCGGCATTATTTGGTCGCCGCCGAGGATTTGTGATGGGTAATCCCCGACCGCAAGCGGGTGCGTGTCTTGGCCGGCAATGCGCAAAAGTGAGCTTTGAAACGGCGCATTCTATCTGACCGATTTACCAGCAGGGCAAACGGAATCCTGCTCAAGCCCCCCCGGGGGGGGGGGGGGGGGGCAAAAAAAATTTAAAAAAAAAAAACAAACCCTGCCCAAGGGCCAGCCGCAGCGTACGAGCACGTACCGCTCTTGCGCTGGGCGACTTCGAGATCCGCAGCTCGCGTGGTCAGGACCGGCGGTATTCAGCGAGGATCTGGGCCAGACATCAGGATGCCGGCAGCATTCTATCCGGATGATGCCTTTCTGGGATTGGATCCATGCATGCGCTGGAATAACGTAGGAAGAGATGTACGCCGCCTGGTGACGACCTCGCCGCCTTCAGGCAGCACGCCCCACGACTGAACCTGCCAGGCCCGTCGATTACGCACCGATCAATATGGAGGAACCTGACGGTTCCCGGAGCTGGTCGGCTGCACCGCACGGCCCAGCCGACGGTCCAGCCCGCCACCTGCAATACCTGCTGCCAGCCGGCGCATTCTGGCAGCAATTTGCTGAAGCGTTGGGTTATCAAACCTTGAGGAATCTGGGATGAAGCGCAGGCGCCAGGCGTTGGCATCAAGGCTGCGCGTCTGCTCAAGCAGGCAGGTCGGCAGCCTGCAGCAAAGCCTGCGCAACGCAACGAACTCAAGAGTGAAATGAAAGCTGGCGAGTGACCAGCGTCGAGCAGGTTTCAGCACCAATCCTCTGAAATCATGCTGATAGCCGGCAAGCCATGGCTAGTCTGTTACGCCCAGCGCACACTGACATGGCCCGCAGAGCAAGCCATCAAAACCGTGCTTTTTCGCGACCTCCAGCGCCCACAGGTGGCCTTGATTGCCGCTAGTCGTGCGGCCATCAAGGGCATTTCTCGAGCACCTGTCGCACGGACCAACTGACACTGCGCTTTCGAGCGTGGAAAACAAAGTCGCTGATGAATACCGCAGGCAGCGGGCTGGGCGCGCGTACACGCACCTAGTATCAAGCCCTGGCAACGCGATTTGACAAACTTGGAGCCAGCGGTTGTTACGGCGTGATTTTTGTTATTTAGCCTAATGAAGTTGCAGATTCGGTCTGATGGCCACCCTCAATTACGACCTGCAGGGATGACCACTATGCGCAAGACACTACTTCTGGCCCTGGCCGCCACCTGCTCAACTGGTCGGATGCTCGACCGGTTCCCCTACTCGACCTGACAAAACTGGTCTGAGCTGGAAGGCAGCAGCAGTTTGAACCCGGACCTGAATGATCGGCCCTCGCCATCGTGCGGCATTCTTGATTGAGCTCAGCATCCGGCTTGCCTTCGAGGAACGCCCGATTCTTATACCTTATACAGCGGCCACGCGAGGCCTGTCGCCTGACCTGATGCCAATGAGGAGCTAGAGCATGCGCCTGGTGAGAGGCGCGAGCTCAAACTTCACCGTGCAGGGAGGCAGCCGCTATGTCGGCGTACTTCGCGGGCCTACCGCAACCTGCCTCGATACCAAACTGGCGCTTCATCAATCCCGCTGAACGGAAAAAAGCCTGACCAGGTTCAACCGGCGCCTCGATTTGGCCGAAGGCGATTCGTGAACTCGATAGGCGCTACCAAGGGCAGGAACTTGAACCATGATGATGCAAAAAGTCGTCTGGCAGGAAGGCATGCTGCTGCGCCCGCCAAACATTTCCAGCAAAACGACGTACCACAATCCACCAGTTTGACCAGTCGCACCCGGCGCATTGAAGCCATTTCACGCCTGGGGTTTTTCAATCTGGAGATGGGACACCCAGGGTTTCTCGGCATGGGGCAAGCTGGTCATCAGCCCAGGCCAGCGGGTTTGCTACCCGATTGGCAGCTTCTTCGAACTCGCAACGAGCGCGAAGCGTTGGCCATGGATGTACCCGCACACCAGTAACAGTCCGCGTCTATTGGCGCTTTGCCATTGGTCACCGGGCAAAAACCATGTGGAAACCCGCCGCCCGAAGGCAACCGCGATTGTGCTCGAGCGCTACACCGCCTATTGGACAACCAGGTGGCTGACTCAACGCAGGGGACAGCTAGCAGCAAGCCAGGTCAGCTGCGGGCTGCCTGGGATTTTCGGCTGTTGCTGGGCGAGCAGCATAAACGATATGCCACGTGAACTGAAATCTGCGATGTTCTGGATACCACCCCGATGGCGTGGTCAAGCCTGGATGCCCAGTTGTTCCCGGCCTATCTGCAATTTCCACGCCAGTCCCTTCCCTGCATCTTGCATCAAGGAAGTGATCAAGCATGCTGGCGCACCGCGGCGGACATTCTCGGCCGAGCGATCCGCGCCACTGGCAGGTTGGCGGGGGCGGAGTCGGCGACTTCATGATGCTGCAATTGATTCAACCGCACGAGCCGGTGGTGGCGCCACTTCCAGGCATAGAGCAGGGTGATCCGGAACGATCTACCGCGACTGCTCCGGCCTTGCTCGAGTGAGGCTGTCGACTTCGCCAGCGAGACCAAACGTCCGCGTCTGGAATAGCCGGTACCAGCATAACGATTTGGGCCAGAGCTTCCGAAGTTGATGGATGCGGATCGCCAGGTGTGTCGATGGTGCTTGAACAAGCACGCCGTGGGAGCTGTGTTGCAACAGCGCCAATACGGTATTTCAGCGTATCGCCCCTGCATGGATCACAGGCTTGCTTCTGCAATGCCGCCTTTCGTGCTCGCGCCCAGCGCCGATTTGCGATCCGAGGAGCTGCGCAGCGCCTGCCCTTCGCATTGAAAATCGGGTCCCGGTTGAGCGCATCGCCAGTTTGGTCAACCTGCATCTTTGCCTGGGCATTCAAGGTTCAAACCGCTGCCGGGTGGCACGCGGGCAAGATCCCTTCACTCGGGGCAAGACCTTTACTTCGCGCTGGAGCTCAGTTCCGAATGGAAGGCTGTCGCAACTGGAACGGTCCGGCGGCTTTGGCCTTCCATGTTATCCGCCAGGTGAAGTTATCACCGGGCTTGAGCTTTGAAATTCAGGGCTATCGGAGTTGACATCATGATCAGGGAAATGGGTTACAACCAGGATTGATCACCACGGTATCGTCAATCCCAGGGATCGTGCCGGCGCAAAGCCCGCTGACCGATTCTGCCGCACCCCAGAAGTTCGACAAGCTAGAAGAGCGCCATTGGTCTACGCCGCGCGCCTGCGCCCGGCAAAACCCTGAATCTGGATTCAATCCGCTGGTGGCGGTGGCCTTCCGCGGCTGCTCTCGGAGATTGGTTGCGGGCCTGAACAAAGCTAATGAGCGCGAAGATCTGTTTCGCGCTGAAGGACAGACTTTACCTCGGGAATTCAAAGCGGCTCGAGCACCGCGCGCTGGCAGGACGCGCAGGAAAAGCAGCCAGGTCAATGGCTGCGCGTTATGTTGCTCTGCACTGCCCTGGATGAGGGCCCGTGGTCACCACGCCCTGGGGTAAGAGAGCGAATGTTCGCAGATGAGCTGCTGAGCAAGCTTTCACAACGAGGACCTTTGGCGGCGAAAAATTTTTCCGCTACTTTGAGCGCGTTGTCGCGCGATCCGGTCAAGCACCTGCCGATGCTGGAGTGATGTACATCTTGCATGTCGCTTGGGCTTCGAAGGCAAGTACGGGTACTGCGCGCGGCATGCTCGAACTGGAACGCCTGCGCGGAAGCTGTATCGCCAGATGTCGCCAACTGCGCGGCGACGGTCCCGCGATATTTCACCCCATTGGCAGGCTTACGGAGAACGTCGGCGGCTAATCCGCATTGTGCCGCTATGGCTGGTGACTCTGTTTACGCTGATCTGCCTGGGCGTGGATCTATTTTGGCGTATTCAACTGGATGCTGACCGAGCAGCGCGGCACCGCGCTACAGCCTTCAGCCAGGCAAAGCAGTTCGAGACAACGCCGCCAGTGCGGGCACAGCGGTCATGAATCATCTTTGATCTTCAGGAGGAACTGATATGAAGCCTTTTCCTCAAAGCCGGACGCTTTTCGTCCAGGAAAGCTGGGTGTGGAGTCTCTGCCTGGTATTTTGCCCTGGGCACTGCTGGTTCTGGTTTGTCGACGCTGCTGGCTGTCAGTGAACAACCGCTTCTGAGTTCATCGGCCAGCAGCCGGCTGCTGCCATCAAGCCTGCTCTTCGTGACTGGGGCCTGTCCATTGGGTCTACGCCAGTTTTGGCGTCCAGTGTCGAGAAAAAAACACCAACGCTGAAGATCAAGATTACAGGCCTCCGCCAACAGTGTAGGAACTGATTGTCGAAGAGCTCTGGAGCTGACGGGCCGGTTCAAGGAAAGCCATGCGAAACTATGGTCGCTCAAGCCTGTACAGCGGCCGCAGCGAGCGGCTGCGCCGTGAACTGCCCTGTACCTGGATGCTGGGGCCCGAAAGGGCAAGCGGCAAGACCAGCCTTGCTGGACTTTTCCGGCTTGAATTTCCGGCTGACAAGGGCGACAAGCAGCGGCTGACCGGGATGTTCAGCAGTACCGCCCTATGCCGGACTGGTTATTTCGCCGAGCACGCGGGGCTCATTGATACGCCGGGCGCTATCTTGACTCAACTTGGCGGAATCGATGCGGCTGGCTGGTCCAGCACTGCTTGGGCCTGCTGCGTAAGCCGCAAGACAAGACCCTTTGAACGGGCGTGCTGATCAACATACGTGCGGAGTGCTCCTGCGCGAGCCGAGCTGGAACTGGAAAGTCTCGCCCGGGGGACCCGCCTGCGGCTTGGCAAGGAGATCAATCAGCGCCTAGGGGCGGACGTCCCGGTGTAGTCTCGTGCCGTCAGCAAAGGCGGACAGCATTTCGGTCGGTTTCAAATGAATTTCTATCGACAGTTGTCACGCAGAAGAAAGTGATCAGGTTGCTGGGGTGTTGAGTTTCGCAAGGACCAGGGACGGCACCGATATTCAGGTCGTGAGTTTGGCGAATTTGGAAACACTGATGCAAGCGCTCATAGCAGGTGGTCATTGCGCATGCAATCAGGAGCGTGGGAACAACCAGCGCCGTGGGGCGCATCTCGGGATTTTCCCGCTGAAGCTTGGCCAGTCGAGGAAGCAATCTGCGGCCTGTTTACCAGCTGGCCTTTGCCGGCAAACCGCTATTCAGCGTTGCAGCCAGCTTCGCGGCTTTTATTCTGAACCAGCGCGCCGCAGGTTTGTCGATTTCAGCGCAGCAAACCGGCGATCCGCCAGGGCGCACGCAACAGCCCTGCCGACTTCCATTGGCCAGGCCATGGTCGCTTTATCAAGAACCTGCTTGAGCAGCGTTGATCTTCCCGAAGCTGATCTGGCCAGGCACTTGACGAAGCGGCGAGGTCAAACCCGATTCAAAAAACTGGAGCAGCGTGTTGATGTTTCTACACCACTTGCCCTGGCCTGTCTTTTGCTGAATCTTTTCGGTGTGGTCCTGGGGCAGCAGGCTTTTTCAGCAATCATGAGCCGGGCTCGAGCAATTGCGCGAAGGTAGGCCCAGGCCCTGGTCGGGCGGGGGGAAACAAAACAGTTGATCCGTAGCCGCGATTGGGACCGGCCGCCGAAGGTGCTGCCGCCACTTGGGATAGCAGTTACGCCGCCACCGCGTATTTCCTCCGCGTGATTCAGGGGTGGGGCACGCTGCAAGGCCGGTTTGGAGGTTTTGTTTATTTCAGGGGGGATTTTTTTCAAATTTTCTTCCTTTTCTTTTCTTTTTGT
>Ga0163217_1102482_pt1 | contig 10402 bp, 5 predicted proteins | sample SynspAceP_FD_185933 | JGI IMG/M metagenome (GOLD analysis project Ga0163217, IMG submission 185933) | Saline lake microbial communities from Ace Lake in Antarctica - Synechococcus sp. Ace-P (PacBio error correction) | ecosystem: Environmental > Aquatic > Non-marine Saline and Alkaline > Saline ... | reverse complement strand
AGGGGCCAACCTTCCTGAATACCTTTTTTTTGGAACCAAGATTTGTGTTATAATTGGGTTCTTGACAGGAAATAATAAGTCTGAGGGGAATTTTTAGTAATGTCGGCGGTGCCATTATCGCCTCAAATAATTTTCTGATAGAGTTCATTATCAAAAGCTATTTTTTAATTGAAAAAAGCCACTTTCCTTATACAGCAAAGCAGCTTTTTCCAGTTTTTTTTTACCTTAGGTTTGGTAACTTTATCAAACAAGCGGCAGTGTAATAGCCTGCTATTGCAGACAAAGGTACAATAATTACTGTAAACCACTTCCGATCTGCGCAAATAATGGTCCAGGCATGAGCCCAGTCAATGCCCATCCCATCGAAGGATCAATACCTCCATGTGTTAAATCTGCGCTTTTCTACAAATTCCTTTTTCGAATAATGATCGTTTCACCAGAGATTGACTTAATGTCTTGGCTTTTGTCAGTTGTTATGGAATATAACCAGTCACAATTGCAGAGCAAATCACTCCATACCATGTGAAATTGATGTCAAGCGAAAACCATTTACCCTTGAATTCTAACAAGAGATGATCTTCTTGCTTTCACGATTACATGTCCCGGAAAAAGAAATTCCTTTAAAATCAAATATTTAACTAATTCGAAACCTTTCGTTTCTCCGTTGATTGCGCATTTGGCGCGTCGCCACGAATTATCTATTTCCTTTTCTATTACTTTTACTTTTTATTTTTTATTTTTATTGGCAAGTGGAATGCCCTAGAGGGGTAATCCATCTTCCTGTGTGATCTGAAGTTTTCGGGACCACTCGGCATTTTTCATGTGTCAGGTTATGGTGCACAAGGTTTCATTAAATGTGGCTCTAGCAGTACATGCGTCATCAATGGTATTCGTTGCAAACTAATGATGGCCATTGAAGCGAAAACTTTAATTCCCATGACGCATGGGTGGGTACATGGGCCCCGGATAAGTGGTCCAAAGCCAACCAAGAAGACGTGCGTTTTTGAAAGCAGACCTTTTCCAGTAAATAAATTCTCCCAAGAAAGATGTTCACTTGGCAGAGTAACCCGGAAAGCAGGTAGTAGCTTTTCTGGTGTTTCTGCAGCAATTACTATCTCGTTAGTGTTTAGAAATGAAAGCGTTAGTGGCACAACCAAACCTCCAATTAATGGTTCCTAGTGACGAATACTAGACGCATTTCCAAGTTTCCTTTCTTCAATTATAAGTGAAACAAAGAATTTCTTGATGATACAAATGTTTCGCACAGGCTTTGCGGAAAGCGAGGAAGAAAATCCAAAGGTTTTATTTCCATATCTGGGTATTGGGGCACTGTCATCCGATTCCAACGGGCCAGCGATATGTACCACAGGCCAGGCTGCGACAGCCATTAAAAAATCCCATTCATATAGTTAGTTATTTCAATTTGTTAAAATCTGTAATCAAATAATACAATTTGTAGTTTATATATTTACTATGTTTATCATGTTTTCAGAGGATTTCTTGACCTGGACTTCTTGTTTTTTCCCTACAACTAGGGTTGAAGGTCTAAAACCTGAAAGGAATCCTTTAACCGATAATCGCGACAAGACCAGACATTTGATATAATTTCCGGTATGCTGTATTTATTAGCGGAAATCATTTTTGATCTGGATTGTCCAATAAGAAAAGCCAACAGTTTTTAAGGCTTGTTCTTGAATCAATACTTTTTGATCATATGGATCATTTTCACATCAACTCTCCAAGGACTTCGACCGTTCCCGTTGGAAGACTAACAAAGAATTGTTCCCTCCCCACTCTCGGGAAATAAAAACCTCCCTGTCAGAAATCTTGAAAATTCAAAGTCAACTCACTGTGAGTCCATTTCAACCCTTCCTCTTTAGGCCAAAACCGTTAGGTATGATTTACGGGTAAAATGTAGCTTTCAGGGTTTTCATTCCCCCCATTACTATTGCTGACTCATAGACTTGAATCCCCAAAAAAGCTTCCGGGCCTGATTCCGTTATATTTCGGGTTGCTTGCAGCATCGAAGACTAAAGTAACAACTTCGCGACATAACTCCAGATTCGATTTTGGCATTGAATCAAGGTAATACTCCAAACCTAGCGGTAGGCGTTCCTTCTGAATCGATATGGATGCCTTATAAATTTCGTCTGAGTCCAATGGATTATGTCCTGTATGTAAAATCCAAAAGATTCCTCACAGGTAAGCCATTCCAAGGAGTTCCTCTTGAAAACATGAGTGAACCAAGCAGCCTTTATTCCTAATTTACCAGTTTTAAACCAACTGAAACACTAATACATCGGCGCATTCTATTATCGAAGCATTCAGAAAATGGACTTTCGAAGGTTGCCTCCCTGCCAAATACTGATGGACTTCTTTTCATAAGCTAATATAAAACTCTCCAACCTATCAAATGCCTTATGATTGTTTGGATGATGCAGGTCATAGGTAGTTCTACGGTTAGTCTTTGAGTCAGGATTCAATTGTGTTACTGACATTATTTCGAAATGTCTAAAACAAAAAACCACTAAAACTAGCCAAACCCTTTTTCATCGAGGCGGAAATTACCCCAACCAGCACAGTTTTCCAAGTGCTATATCACATTAAGAACTTCCCTGATTTTGGGTAGCCATGAAATAGGATCTCAGTGGAATTTCAATCACCACTTTCCAATATTTTCCCAAACATCTTTTTTGTCAAGGGGTCATGCCTCTTTTTGGTTCTACACTTCCATGTTGAGCCAGGCCAGGTTGTGACCAAACTTAGCAAAGAGAAAAGGAACAAAATCAGAAATACTAAGTCATAATGATGTTGACTTCTAATTCACACGAAAGGTTTTAAATTTAAAAATGGAAGTCAATTGACCTGCCATTGTGGGTTTAAGCAACTTTCTGCTTTTTACTAGAGTAAGGTTGTTTGGACAACCCGTATCTGTCACCTTAAACTTCTCGCGAATCGTTAAGAGCTTTAGCCACCATGACCATCGTTAGATTATTCATAACCTCTGAGCGCGACAAGATGAATTAAATACCATGGATCTATATCCCGCCAGGCACATGAACGTTAGTAAGTTTTTGTCCTTATTTATTTCAGCTTTGCTATTCATTGATGTAATCAAGTTGGAAGGCATTCTCTGCACCCACATGTTCTAGAAAGGAATTTCTATATTCTTTCTTACATCTAGAATTATTGATTCAGGAAGGTTTCTCTGCTTTTCTTTTTAGCTAGTTTCCTCCGCTGATCATGGATTCGACTGCATCGGATTTTCATGACCTATTTTTTCCAGGATTTAAGCCTCGCCTTCAAATATCCAATCGCATATCGTGTACCCTACTCGAGCTAAATCTTGTTTGATACTTCTTTCTCTTTCCCCTCATCTGCTCGACTGGATTTCTGTTTTCAAATCAGAATCATTGCTCCTACCCAAACAGCAAGCTTCCGTCTTTCCAATATTTACGTTTTGGAACAAATCCTTTAGAAAAACCTGAGCGTTACGTTGTATCTAGGATCACCGCACCGTTCTTCTCGCATGCAAGCTTCAATTCTGCTGGAGTCAATGTTCTCACGCTTCTTTCCAATACTGTACAATGCTTCGTATCCTTCAATGTTCATATGACATTCTTGAGGGAATAAGCTGGGAGGGGAGTTCAACCTGTACATTATTCCCTTGATAACTCTTCCTTTAGTTCATCTCCTGAAGCCGCATAATTTGTCTTCTTCTTGATTTCCTAAGGTCAGACAGTCTCCTTACTCCATGTTTTTTACCACAAGCCGACCTGCGGCGGAGCAGGACATGACAATTAAGGTTATCTGCAAAGGCATCTATTTTATTGCGAAGCGAGATCATTATAAATGACCGGCAAGAATATCTTGAGGTCTTTCGGCTATTACTTTACTGTTGCCAAATCAGGTCTTCCCCATCGCTATAAATAAGGTACTCCCCAGTGGAAGATTGCCTCTGGGCTTTCCTTCTCATTATAAAGCAAAGAAAACAGGACTTTCCATGTATGGCCAGGTGTGTGATGCACTTTTTATTTTAAGCCTTCCAATTTTTGAAATTTTTCCTGACCATCTATTAGCCACGTTCGCATCAAAACCCATTATTATGTTTTGTATGGGCGTAAACTTATGGTGCACCAGTCTTTTTTGCTGATAAATCCATATGTCAGAACACAAAATCGTCAATCAGCATCGAAAATGCGTCTCCAAAACGCTCATTGTTTTAGCATTTTTACGGGCTGCTTTTCAAATATAGGACTGCACTTATCCTTAACGGACTCGTTACGCTGCCTCTCCATCTGACCTAATTAATATGGCCTTGGGCAGACATCCGTATTAATTTGTTCATTTTTCACATATTCGTAGTTATTTTTTTAATTACTTTACTTAAAGTAATACACATCAAGCTTAGGACTAAATGGCACTTTTGTCACCTCCTAGAAGATGTTGAAACAGATATTGATTCGATAGTTTTAACTATGATTGAGCTGGGATACACCTGATCTCTCCAAACGGGTTTTTCCTTTTTGAAAAGAATAATGTTGGACTCACGAATTTGAAATTTACTAGCGGCCTAATGATTATTTATCCACATTTAACTTTGAGGATTTTGGATTTATCCCCAGTTGTCTTGAGGTATCTTCCAAAAATGGTTTGCATCATTTTACAAGGTCCACAACCAAGTAGCGAAGACAATCCCCAATACCGGTGTATCGCCATCGATATTCTCTTGAAATGTTTTTTTGTTTTGTGCCATAGCTTTCCAGATTGTAATTCTTACAACAAAAGTAGGGCGGCAAATCAGTTCCAGCACAGTAATTTTTATCACAGAAGGACCATCAAAGAATCCAAAGAGTTTTAAAAGTTGCTAAAATGACTGACTTGGCGATTATTTTTTTATTTTCGCCGTTAATTCCTTTTATAAATTGTTTCAATTTCAAGCAAATCAATAATATCACTGGCTGGGTAGTCTTTGCAGTAGCATCACTAGTATTTGTTCCTGACCGATCGAACCAAACCGCTAGGTTTTGGGATCCAGGGGAATTTATTTGCTGTTTCTACAGCTGGAAGTGACCCATCCACAGGTGCGCCATTCTTTCTTTTTGGTTATCGGAATGTTTTATTTCCTGCTTTTGGAACCTTTACAGATGCCATATTGGATGATGTGGGGAGTGCGGATTCTTCTTCAGGATTACCTTTCTATTTCTTATTTTGGTCTATCACGCTTTTGGAAAGACTGCTTCCAAATTGAAGAAGGTTCAAGAGACAAGGCAGGACAATTCCTCTTTATAGGAGAGGATTAGTTCGGATATTGGTCTATACCTTTGCGATAGTTTCTGGTTTTCTGCCGGTAGAGGCGAGTTTACGCCATGTCTTCCTTCTTTTTAACCGCATTGTGATTTTGGGCGTTTTGAAATGGGATGTGATCGAGATCCACGCGCAGAAACAATGGTGACTTTTCATTGGAGCCTATTTGGTAGGTCTTCCATCGGTTCATTGTTAATTTGTAACGCACCGGCTTTGGCTTTGTTTATTATTTCAAAAAATACGAAAAGCGAACTTCAAAGGAGCAGTATTCGCTATGTTTTTGGGTGGAATAGCGATTGATCATCATCCATTAATATTATTCAATTCCGGCCTGCCTAGCTTAGCTGGATCCGCTTTGGATTTTCTTGTCAATAGCTAGGACTCACCTTTTGGATCGAATCGTCGTCTTCATTATCCTTTTCTGTCTTGGGAGTTTTTTATTGCTTACCCGCTACTCCAGAAGAAAAGAGAAGGCAATCTTAATACTGCACTCCTTTCGTTGATCTTTATCTGTTGGGTATTCATCTATGGCATTAATCGTATCGTTGGACCAAATTCAGACCAGTTTATTCAATTGAAAATGCTCCAAGACTCATTAGGCTTTGTTCTTATTTGAGCAGAGAGCATATGAGTATCGACCCTTACTTCATTGGGGACAGTATTTCACTGCCCAACTGGTTGGATCAATGGAAGGCGATCCGGATCTATATTGTAAGGGTAAGACAAGTAATGAGATCGTCGTTATAGCCTTGTAATTTATTACGATTCGACCAAACAAATTATCTCTGTGTTTATTCTACTCAAGGAAATCTCAGCGGATCTACCGTCAAAAGCTTGGCCTAAGAGAAGCACAGACTCCAACCTTCGGCGATTAACTATATTTTATGTTTTTCCCATCAGTTGGGCAGATGGTATTTCAGGTATTTTCATGTGGAATTTCCAGGTAGGGATCAGACTTTTCCGAGTGCACTTGGATTCGGGATTACAGATGCAATTTCCACGGATTACCCAGATACATTAGCGAAATAAAGGCCATAATATTTACCTGTGATGCTTCGTTTTTTTGCGAAGTTATCGGATTATTTTTCCAAGCTAAAGTCGATCCAAAGTCACTTTTACGTCAACCTGATGGCTCTTCCTGATTGATTGGAAGCAGTCTTGGTGCTTTACTAAACTCGCCTCCAGTAGAACTCGGGAAGGAGATTTATATACGTGGGTTAGCTTCTATGCATCTTGCTATTTGGAGTAGGCATTGGGAGTCCTTCCTCGCACACATGATAGCTAGGCCAAATTTAAAAGGGGGGGACTTAGCAACTTGACAGTAGATTATTTGCGACGTTTGACATTACCGTAGTGGTCGATGGCTAGTGAAAAATGGAAGACCACAACCGGAGAGGAAGATATTTTCGGTAGTTTTCTGCCGTAACTTTTGGACTCCTGCGAACCAAATGCATTCATTTTACAGGAGGAGATAATGACACCTTCCCACTGGTATGTTTCAAGAAGTGGATGGTTTCGAACAGATGTCCGTGTAATCGTATTGAGTTATTTTTGATACGATTGTATGTGGAGCAATGAGCATTCAGAGGTGTCTGAGCCATCTACATTAGCCTCGACCCAAGAACGATATCAAAAAGGAACGAACAGTGTTATACGTCACCGACGAGAAGGCTAACGGCAATCTCAGTTGAAAGATTCTAAACTCTTAATGGTGGGCTCTCGCTACTGTAAATGGAGGACTGGTTGGAAAAAGCATCGTTAACTGGGTTGCTTCTCGAAATTTGATTCTAGAGTGGATATGCCGCGGTAAAAGTAATCGAAATATCTTTTCCAGAGGGTTCGCCGAGCTATTTGTACCTCAAATGACTTGCAGGTCAAAGGGCAATACGTGGACTAAGGGACTTTGATGCTGTAGGATTGTCACATCAATAACTTGGGATTCGTCCGATTTTATTTTAATATACCTCGCTCGCCAAATTGGATTAAACCATCGAGAGCATGTTAGTCATGGAGGTATTGACTTATCGATTTACTTCCTATCCCGCAACCAGAATACGTCGAGGAGAATGGTCAATTGCGCATTGGCTTATAAAAATTTCACAGAGAATTGTCGCTTTTTAGAGGTATGAATAACCTGATGCCTAACTTGGCTGAGGAATACCGAAGATTGATCAAATCACCGAAGCGCTTTGAATAGAGCATTGTGATTGCGCTTTTGGATTCAAGATAAAATGGAAAAAACTTTTGCTGACCTATTGAATTATGGTTTGGAAGTGATTGCAAATGAAGATTACCGTATTGATTGTCTGTGGTCAATCATTCCACTTTTCTATTGAAGTGGGCGAGATTGAAAAGGATGGTATTTATCGCAAGTCTCTAAAATCTTTGGTAATTTGATTGCGTTTCTAATACCAGATCAAACAGAGATTACGATCGTGAATGATGATTTCTTCGAAATGGTCAAGTTTCTCCACTTCTCGAAGGAAAGCGGGCTTCAGGAAAAGCAGGATTCTTAAAATTAAGATGGGAGGCATTATTTTAGGCGCGGGGAATTCCAGCGGAGGAAGCCTGCTTGATCGAAAGGTAATTTTGTTAGCTAAACAAAAGCGAGTCAATATCTTGGGCTTCGCATTTTTTTTTATTGAATAAAGCATAATTTCAATACATTACTTTGTCTGTAAAGGTTTTGGAATTTAGTTATTCAATTCGCTTAGGGATAATACTCTTGAAATTAGGATTTTGGTTGCCAATTCTTTAGGTCTAAATGTTGATACTCGATAACTACTGTAAACCGCTAGTCCTATTTTTTCCAGAACATCAAATAATCCAGCCCTCATGGCAGGTCATCGACGACCAAAGTAATCTTATTGAGAGATGTCACACGCTTTTGCCTTGCTCTTGTGAGCTTGTTTCGGATCATTTCGTTTGAGAATTTTCGTTAGGCATTCGGAGATTCAACGGAAGCTTTACTGGCAATCAAAAATATCGAACGCATGATTTTCTGAACCGATTTTCGATTAGCCTCATTTGTAGTCCACTTTATCATTCCATCCTATTTTGCCTTAGTTGACAGGAATCAAATGCCAGCCGCTAAAAATCCAATTCTGAGGCTTGTATTCACGTAATTGGCCAACGGATTCCTGAAAGAGGTGTGATTATATTTGGTGTGAGATCATGTTCCGCCCGGTTTTTCAACTCGATAAATCCTTCCTGAAGAAAAAAGTCAGGTCGTTAGGAATATGCTCGATCACTGGAAATTTACTATCGTTTCGTAAGAATTATCAGCCAAATTCCCTCAAAGGTGGTATTACAGCTTGTCGGAAATCAAAATTTTTTGGGATTCTTTAAGGTCAACGGAATCGCATGGACTTCTGGGATCTTATCCAGTCCCAAATAGTCGAGCCAATGGCAGGGCAAACCTCCACTCCTGCCCTTCTCCACAACCACTTCCAGAGATCTCCAGAATACAGGTTGGCAGCATGTAAGCTTAAGTTAATCTTTTGATGAATTGGCGTTGTCACTGACCAACTTTGTCAGATTGCGTTTTCCGTTGATATAGGTAGCCATTTTAAATTTTACTATTTCTGGCAAAAGTAAGGTTAATTTTTAAAACCGAGAAATCACCTAATGAAGCAACACGAATTAAAATCTACTTATTCACCATCCTTTTTTTGGATAGTTCTCATGCATTTTTCACAAAAAATCTAAGGAACTCATCAGGCACTTTCGGTATTTCCCGTTATTCTCGACTAGGATTAAAGATTGTTCCTGTTAAAATTCTGAAACAAGGTTTAGACTCCAATTTTGTCGTTGAGAAAATTCGAACAAAGTCAGGAGTTCAATACCTTCAGTTTCCCTATTCACTGTTAATTCATACACAGAGAGTTCTGGAGATCAAAACCTTTGATTCTAACTGCAAATGACGACCACATGATACTGATCGGCATTTGGGGTTTTTGAAAGAGGAAGCTAAACATTTATCTCGGCAGATCAAACTACAGTTCTTCTTTTCACCCGCTTTTAGATACGCCCCGGGCAGGGTGATAATATTTTTTACCATTAGATCTCAAAAGTTCCTTTTTATTCGTTCCCCTGATTTTTGCGCCTATTATGCAATGGAGTTTAGGATTTTGATTCAAACTTTATCTTGAACTCGGGCATTTCCTTTTTACTTTTCAGGCGGGCTAGGTCCAAATTGCACTCATTCTATTATCCTATCAACTTCGAAGTGCCCTCCCTCCCTGGAAACCCAGCCAGAGCCAGTTCCAAAGAACCTAGAAGTGTAGGACGAAGGAGATTTTTTGGAGAAACATTTACCCCAATCATCCCCCACGATAACAATCCCGCGATACCATTTTTTGTACCCAGGGGGACCATCCCCACGCCCAAAGCCTGATGGAATAGGTTTTTGAAAATAACATTGAGGACTCCAAAAGGTGAAAGCGGAGGAAAAGGGTCCCAAATGGTAATATATTTCTATAGAAAAAAGAGACAGATACTTTACCTTAGCCAGGACCAGGAAAAAGACCTAGTGAATATTGTTTCACCGTTTAAACAGGAATCCCAGATAATGAAGAAAGACTGAATCCGGGAGTATTTCAGGGGAAAGTCCAGAATAGAAAATTTACTTTTTAAATGATTTTAAGAAGATTGGCAAAGGCAAAGGGAATGATTTTATTATTGTGTGCGGTTGGCTCTAGGAAGTAAACCTTTTATTTTAGAAACGGAAGAAGTTTGGTCTTATGAGGAATTTAAGGAGTTTAAAAAAATTAGATTTACACCTTTGCGAGGGTAAAAATTAATCCAGACCAACAACTATTATACATTGAATCACGATTTCAGAGCTAAGCAGTTATTGGTTCAAGAAATTATACATTATTGGGAGACCACCCGGAAAGATTGGCTTTACTATTTGAAAAAGGAGCACACAAACCCGAAAAAGATTTAAATTTTTTGGGAAAAGAGCTGTTGGAATCCACCATCCCACGAGCGACAGGAAGGAAGGAAACATTGACAAGTACTGTAGAAAGAATAAAATGATTTAAATTTAAAGGAAAACCTGTTTCAGCTCTGCCAAAGCTGAAAAGAATTCCAA
>Ga0163217_1095061_pt1 | contig 10402 bp, 16 predicted proteins | sample SynspAceP_FD_185933 | JGI IMG/M metagenome (GOLD analysis project Ga0163217, IMG submission 185933) | Saline lake microbial communities from Ace Lake in Antarctica - Synechococcus sp. Ace-P (PacBio error correction) | ecosystem: Environmental > Aquatic > Non-marine Saline and Alkaline > Saline ... | reverse complement strand
CGCCCCTACGCGAGTCTTTGGGAATTCAGAACAGCAAAATTGCATGACCGAAGCACCCACACTGCGACCACCCTTATGCGCTTCCTTGGGCTACCGCGGCAAAAAGGAAGTCGCGATCTGCGAAGGCCGGCAGCCAAAAAGGCGCACCGCCGATAACCGATCGAGACCAGAGTCCGCCGAAGCGAAGCAGCGCGACCCCGTTTTGGTTGCACCTGGTTAATCCATGGCCGAGAACGAGGCGAAACGACTCCAGAACCCGACGGCAAGGGCTCAGGAATCTACGGCTATTCGCCAGTCACCGGCGCCATTTTGGCGAGTCCGAACGCCCTAGAAGCTTGAGATTCGCAGATCGACCCACGCCAATGCCCCATCCGCTGTTCGATCTGTCCGTGATGGCGTGTTCAGTCGTTTCAGGCGGTTTGTCATCCCGGCCCATATGCGATATCGTCCGAAGACAAAACGAGTTCTAACATGTCCACGTAATGTCACAGACATTGGAACTGCAAGATGCCCGTCTCAGTGGCATTCTGTTGCGGGGTCGTTCAATCAGGCCGGTTCCACCATGACCAAAGCTAAAATCCAATCTGCGTCTAATTTGCGGTGCCTCTGATGCGTAGGCCCGGGGCATATCCGCGCTCGCACAGGAGCTGGCGCGAACTGGCCAAGCAGGACATCCGCCGCGTTTACGGCGCGGCGGTGTTGGCCTGATGGGCGCCTGCGCCCGCGCCGCCGCATGAATCGGCGGGAAGTGCTGTGGAATCATGCCGCGCTTCCTGCTTCAGAAAGAGCGGCATCTCGAAAGATGTCGAGCATCGCATCGTTGGAAGACATGGCCACCACGCCGGAAGCAGATGAGTTCGACCGAAATCGGACGCCGTTCACCGTACTGCCCGGTGGTATCGGCACGCTGTGAAGAGGCGTCGAATTCTGTCATGGCCCGGCTTGGGCTTCACGCCCAGCCGATGCCTTCCTCGACGAGGGACGGGTTCTGGGAACCTATTCTTCGACCTGATGGAAAAAAATCATTGAAGGCGGCTTTTTCACGCCGGAAAAGTTTCCGAGTCGCTTCTCGTGCATTCGGGACTCACCGCAAAACCGCAAATCAGCGCGCTGAGTGACCGGAGATCGTACTCGACGCCTAAGCGAACGCCTGCGAAGCCCGGTCACGGTCCTCGCCGGTTTCTGTTCAGGTCCATGCCTAGCGACAATACGATCGGATGAGGCGATGAAGATCGACGAATATACCGATAGAAAAATACCCCAGATTGCAAGCCGCGAAAGCTCATGCCGCGCCAGACAGGGCCACCGAGAAGAGATCCGCGGAACAGGGCCAGCAGCGTGGTGCCCGAGCTCAGCAGCGTGCGCGGAACAGGGGTCATGTTGAGGCGACTGGTCGATCACCTGCCGATCCGCATCTTCTTGTATTTGCGGCGTTCCTCGGCGGACCGGTCAAATTACGACCACCGTATCGTTCATTGAGTAACAAAACGATGATTGGTCAGGCAGGCCGCGATGGTCGTTTCAGGAGTTGAACTCAAGCTGGGAGCAGCGAGTGAAAACACCGAAGCGTTATGATGACATCATGCGCCAGCGCGGCAAACGGGCGCCCACCGAGAACTTGCCACTCGAACCGGAACCAGATATAGCAAGGCATCAGCGAAACTAAGCGGCGACAACCAGGGCAAGGATGCCGGATCGGAACAGTTTCGCCGGACACCTTTCGGCCCGACGGAATCGTCGCGCAGGAAGTCTTGATCGGGTGTGAGACCGAGCTTTTCCAGAGCGTTCTTTGACAATGTCATTGCCGTGCACCGCTGCGCGAGCGCTCGGCCTGCGCTTTCGGGCTTGAAGCGCCGTTGAAACTCATCACAAGTTTCGAAACGGATTCGGCGGCACCGGGAATGACGACGATGATGGCGCGCGGCATCCGTGCTGACGGCGCTGTTCACTTCGCGGATTATAGGGCATCGCATGCGCGAAACAGTTTTCAAACGTCACCGTTCTGTCGTGCCTGGATCCCATCACCGTGCCGCCGGCCAAAGTCGACCGCCGAGGTTAGGGCCGCGCATGCGAGGAAGGTAGATCGAAGCCGGTAATCATGACAGGGACACGAGCGACCCCGCGCCCATGCGCAGGCTCATGACTTATCTTCGCTGCTTCGCGCCAGTACCTGAGTAGCCCATAATCTCTCCTTTGGCAGGCCTAGAGGGCGAATTTTCTTGTTGGCTTGAGCCCTTGAGGTAGATGACCGTAAACCAACGGGTCAGCACGAAGGCCGTGAAAAACGAGTGATGATACCAATGCCAGTGTCACGGCGAATCCCTTAACCGGAACCGGAGGCCCAGCAAGTACAGGATACGCGCAGCGATGAAGGTCGCTGATGTTGCGTCGAGAATGGTCGACAGCGCGCGCTCGATCCCGCCTTGCACAGCCGGTCAGTGGCGACCGCCCGGCACGTTGCTCTTCCCGTATGCGTTCGAACACGAGCCACGTTTGGCATCCACCGCCATGCCGATGGTGAGGATTATTACCGCAATGCCCGAAGGTCAGCGTGGCCCCAAAGCCCGGAAACGGCGCCTGACAATTGAGAATGATGTTGGCCGCGAGCACCCGAACCGCGAAGATTCCCATCAGGCCGTAGGCACGGATCATGAAGAAGGGCGACCAGTGCCAGGCCGATCAATTGACGCACGGACACCGGCCCGGATCGGAACCTGTCCAAGCGTGCGCTGACGGTGAAAGCTGGTTCAAGGAAACTGCACCCATTGGCCGGCATTTCGCCTGCCTCATATGGCCGGCAAGATCCTGCGCTCTTCCAGCTCGGAACGCTGCCGTGATGCGCACGCTGCCGCCCGGATCGGCTCGTTGATGCGCGGTGCCGACATGATCCGTATCGCGAGAACGATGGCGAAAAGAAGGCTTGCCGGAATTGTTGCGTTAGTTGTCTGGTAGAACTTGACGCACCATTGCCGTTGAGCGGAAATTGATTTGTGGCCGGTTTTGCCATCGTCATTAGCCTGGCTGGCCGTCGCAGTATCGCGCCGGTCACTTCAGGGTTATTGCGCCACCAGGACGGGGCCGGTTCAGCCCTGTCAGCAGGCGGCTAAGCCCGGCTTTGACGAACGCCTTTCTCGGCAGCCGCGATCGCAGAAGGGCTGCTTTCGGACCAGGTTGAACGTCATCTTGCCGTCTCGCTGAAGCAGAGGCTCGTTCAGGCGCGTTGCATCGGGTTCGCCCGCTCTTCGAGGATGATGCGGCGCTGTTGCCTTGCGGCGTGATGAAATCTCGCTGACGCTCTTCAGGATCACGCGGGCGCCGCACGATAGTCATTTCTTGCGCAGGGCGTCTTTCAATCAGGGCTCTTCTGACGTCGCCGGCGACCGTTGACCTTGATGACCGCAGTACGCGGCTGCTTCGACATCATATCTTTAGCGCCGCGATAGCGCCTTCGACGCTGCCATTCAGTTTGCGAACCGGGCTAGCGCCTCATCCATCGGAAAGTTGCCCTCAGCATCCGCGACGCGTTGAGGTTGATGTTTAAGGGTCGGCCATCAATGTCCGGCAGGTGGCCGATCAGCTCTTGCCGCCTTGTTGCCAGCGCATTTGCGACCACGTCGATTGACGAAGATTCCAGCGGTTGGCGTACGACTTTCATCCGGGTTGATCTCCACATCAGGTAGACACCGCCTGAGTCGAGGGCCGAGATTTGACACCCTGCTTGGGCACGCGGCGGGCGTAACCGGACATGTTCACGACGTTTCGGCAGGCCATCATGATGCCCCACAGCCATGATGCCGAGGATCAGCAAGATCTTTCCAGACTGGAAACTGAAAGCATGTATTCGTCCTTAGTCCGTGGAAGCGGGCCGAGCGCGGAAGACCTAGTCTTGCCGGCGACCGGCTCGCTCTTGCCGCGCACTTCAACGGACCCATGCCTTGATCACGCGCAACCCGGACATTCTCAGCCAGTTCGACAGTCACTTCCGGTTCGCCAACCTTGGTGACCTTGCGATAAAGCCGCCTGAGTGTATCACGGGTGTCACCGCGCTTGACGTTCTCGACCATAGCTGTGCTCTTGGCGCGTTGCTGCTGTGGACGGGATGAGCAGGAAAGTAAAAGATCAGGATCAGCGGCAGGTAAGAACATTGACCTGCGTCAGGACGCCTGGACCTGCTGCTGGCGGCAGCCTGCGCCAAGTGCCGGAAGGAGAAAAACCGCCGAAAATGGCGAATACCGCGGCGAATTTTGTTATGCATGTGGTTCAAACTCCCTGTATAACCCTGCCGTCGCCGCAAGGCCCCCTCAGGGTGCCTGCGAAAGTCATGCCCCTATAGCTGTGGGCGCTGGCTTGGCAAAACAACCCTGCATGCCCGTGCGAATCTGTCCTAGGGGCGCGGAGCGTCCTTCAAGCCACGCGCCGGAAGCGGATGGCGATGCAGGGACGCTGTTTGCGTGCCATCCGCGCCCATTCTCAGCAGGAACCTGCGAATCGGCGGTTTTTGCGGCGGTTCGCAATCAGGACTCCGCCTTTGCCACATTGCTGCAACAAGACCTTCGGCACCTCGCGACCGCCCCGTGAGCAGGATCCGGCAGTTCTCAAGGGCCTCGTTCAGTCCACCCGGTTGAGACCCCATGCCGGGAACAGCCAACATTCCCGAGGCCAGGTCGAGCATGCGCCCGCCGGCCGCCGTCGCAAACGTCGCGGAAACGGTCCATCGCAAAGACTCGGCGCCGAGTTGGGCGCAAGCGCACGGTATGAGCCGCTGCCCGCAGATCAGCAGGATGCGCGCCTCACGCATCTGCTTGATCTGGGGCCTGCAACAGCTGGCCGGTCACGCCGGACGCGGCACGGAATCTGCCCGCAGGGATAGGCAGGACACAGTTCCCTTCGAGGCGACTTTTTCGAGGCCCGGCGTACGGACAACGCGCCCCGGTCGATCGTCTCCATCGCCTTTACAGCACGCCTCATCAGTAATCCCTCCCTGACGCAGGTGCAGGGACAAGGCGCGCGCGCGGGGAAGGATCGGCGATCATGTCGGCCATTGCTCGCGCCAATTCCTTGAGATAGCTTCGTGCGTCAGGTTCACATGCAGGGCGAAACGAAAACATAGCCATCATAATCGCGCGCAGATCGGTCCGGCATTCGGGCTTGGAACAGTTTGCCCTTGTAGCCGATCCAGTAATAATTCATTGCCCGCAGTCCTCGCGCCCTCGTCGGTATGATGAGCTTTCATCGCGAAAAACCCTGACGGGTGATCTGGATGCCGGGCAACGCTTCCGGTTCCGGATCAGGGGAAGTCTGACATTGATGACAACATCCGACGGCCAGCCTTGCTTGAAGGGGCCGCAGGCTTCGCGCCCCAGGCCCGGGCGGTTTTCCACGCAGCGAGCCGCGCTCGCGAAAGCTTTGCTCGCTGGCTGAGGGGCGATCGAGGGGAATGCCCAGCTGCATGGCCAAAATGGCCGCCGCGATGTGGCCGGAAAAAACTGTGTCCTCCGCGATGTTGTCTGGGCCGCGATTGACGCCTACAAGCACAAAGGTCGCCACGGTCCGGCATTCAGGTCCTGCATGCCAGCAGGCACGCAGTCGGATGGCGTGCCCGCAATGGCCCAGGCCTTGCGCCGACCTTGCGGTGCGCCACCGGCTCCTGGGTCAGCGAGGATGGCGCGGCCCTTGCCGGATTGCTCCTCTTCCGGCGCCGCGATCCAGATATCGTCGACAGTTCTTGGCAATGTCTTCCAGCACCCGACAGGCCCGGCGCATTGATGCCGGTCATCATGTGTGAGGCAGGATTCTCAGCGATGTCTCCAGCCCGCCATGTAGGCCGCAAACAACGCGTCCTGGCACGGTGATGGAGCCATTCTTCGTTCTGGTAATTCTCGATCACGGCGACCAGGGTGGCGGCCGACAGCGAGGCCGGAAAGCCGTTCAGCGTGGTGGACGGAATTCCGGCCTTTGGCGCCGGCTTCCTTGCGGGAAGCGCGCGGTCCATGCGCGGCCTGGAAGTCGCCGCAATAGCGAGCACGAGCTAGTCTCGCGATAGGTGTTCTGGGTCGGCAACCCAGACTTCGAGGTCCATAGTTCTGCGCCGGCCTGCCCCCCATGTCGCCGGTGCAGGCGCATGCGGCGAACGGCAGCGTTCAGGCGTTTGAGCACTTCCTCAGCGCACCGGTCATGCGTTCGATTCGCAAGGAACCGGCCTCCTCATTCTCCACGATGAGACGAGTTCGACCTTGTTGAACTTGGTGCAGCCGGATCATGCCCTTCGACTCGCGCCCCGCGCTGCCGCTTCGACCGGAACAGGGCGTCTTACGTGCGCGGTGAAGCGGAGGGAGTCTGCTGCTCGAGGAACTGGTCACGCGACGAGGTTCGTAAGCGGGACTTCGGCAGTGGGATGAGATTGGGCTTGTTGAGCAGACGACTTCAATCTCATGCTCCATTGTTCGACCAAGGGCATCGACGTAATGGTAGCATCCTTCAGTTCGCCGTCGGCCGTTGAGCATCGACTGCAACGATTTTCTGTATGTTTCGAAACGATCCAAGGGCATTCCAATACCGAAAACAGATCTTCCTCAAATTTTCGGCAGCTGACCAGTTCCAAACAAAGCTTCGTCCCGCACCAGAGCGGCGGCTCACTTCTCATGCCATGCTCGCCCGTCTGCAGGTCGAGCAATGAAGCCGCCAGCGCGCGTTCATGCGGGCGAGTGTTCCGCGAGGCGACAAAACCGCGCGCGCCTCATCTTCACGCGCTGTCGAAATCCATCTGGGAAAAGCCGGAAAATCGCTTTTTCAGCGCTTCCCAAGCGGTCGGCGTCGTCTTTGGGGTTTGTTGATTGCGTTTCGTTCGCCCCAAAGCGCTTTGCTCGACATTCCCTCTCATCCTGGCCTTCCGGCACCTCAGCCAGCGGCAAATTGGGCAGCCCCATCAGAATTCTCATCCAGCAGGCCCCTTGCGGCAGCTTCCTGTTCGCCAGCCGGCCTCATCGTCGCTTGCTTCGGCGACGAGGGCCATTGAGGCGCCGCAGCCTCTTGCTCGTTCTTCTCAGCTTGGCCCGCCGATCCAGCTTGGATTTTCGTGACGGAACCTTTTCGGGCGTTCCTGCTGTCGGTAACGGCTTTGCGCAGCGCCCCGTTTCATTGGGCATGGGATCTGGTCGACGATATCGCCCAGCCCCGGCTGCGGCGGTTCCGCGGCGCGGAAGGCGATCCGGATTGTTTCGGATGCGCGGATATCGAAACATGGATGGTCCTGCAATTGGCTTGTCGCTACAGCTCTAATGCGCGCGCGCGCGGCGTCCACTATGCGGTGCTTCGGCGCTCTGCCTGCGCTGCGCAGTGCTGCTGCTTGGCACCCGGCAGATCACCTGCGTTGCCGTTCGCGCTTTTGCGGCGACCTCAATGAGGGCTCAAGTGCCCGCAGCCGCTATCATCATGGACAGCGTAGTTTGCGCAGGCCGAACCAGCCAGCTGGCCCTGGCGGCCACCGTGGTGAAGTCGGAATGGCCGACCAACGACTTGACATCTTTTCGCTGGGCATCGGCTGTCGGTGTGGGGGAACCCACTGCATCACGAGTTCGGCGGCACGGGTGAGGTTTTGCGGTTGCTCGTCGATCGGGACGGTCGTATGATGTCCATCTCGTCCATGACGGCATTGCGCACCTTCATCATTGAAGGGCGACGGCGCTCCTGCCCACGAGGCGCGTGCGGGCACGTCCGGCGGCGGGCTGGCGAACGGTTACCATTTGCGCGGCGGCGCTCATAGTTCGCACGGCAGCCTTCAGGGCGACATTTATGGGACCACAGCATCGCATGCTGGCTTGGTAGAAGCTCGTAGAGTCGGGTCCCGTTTCCTTGCCGCCGGGGGACGACACGAAGCGGGGAGACTGGATTCGATTCACCACAGGCACAAAATCTGAATCCGTTCAGGACGATGACTTCGTCGAAGATCCTTACCTGCAGCCATTCGATTGGCGTCCATGTGAGGACGATGTCGGTGAAACTTCTTGCGGCCGAAATCTTGTTCTTGCGAAGCCCGGCAGTTGAAGGCTCGAACCCCGCCGCCTCGAACACCGCCTGGCACGTTCGTATTGCAGTTCCAATAAACGCCGCTTGGATACGAACCTGCGCCGGCTTCTGCCTGTTCGGACAGGCACCACTTCAAAGCCAGAGGACCAATTGGCCACTTTTTCAGTGAACCCGCGCCGGTTGCGCGTAGATATTGTCGAAATCGACAAGAAGAACGCATTCACGCGTTACAAAAGGGTTCTCCCCCTGATTCGCCGATTTAGCGAGGGACCCCGATGTCAACATTCGCTGCGCGAATGCAACCGTTGCACCGCATCAATTCTGCCTATTCGTCGGCGGCTGCCGCGGTCCTCGACGTCCTGTTTCTCTCGATGAGCTTCACGCAGAAAATCGAAATTTCGTAGAGAAAATAGACCGGTCCGAGTCAGAAGAGCTGGAAATCACGTCCGCGCGTAACACTGCGAAAAACCCCATGATAAGGACGAATCCATATTGCGTCCGGCTGATTCAGGTTTGGGCCGACACAATTCCGATGCTTGGCCAGCATTGAGTCAGGAGCACCGGCAAACTGGAACGAAATCCCGGAAGCCAGCATCACGCCATGACAGCGACAGGTATTCCGACACTTGGCAACAGGCTTGGATCGTGCGCCACACCGCTTCGATCTGGTTCCTGCGAGATCGGACAGAAGCGCGCCAGCATCGCAAACATCAGGATGTAAAAACGAACGCGGGGCCCCCGTCGCGAAACAAGAGCGGGCAATCACGAGAAAAACGCCAGAACGCCCCGCGCTGATCGGTTCCTTGTTAGAGCCCCGGCGCGGACAAAGGCAAGATCTGCCACGCAAATAACCGGAAGGACACGAAAGATGCCCGCGAACAAGCAGCTTCACCTTGCGAAGAAGAATTCCATCGCGCCGTGATGAAATTCAGTTCCAAGCGGCGCGCCGCGCAGGGACTCTGCCTTTTCGGCAAAAGCGGCGAAGCAGGAGAATCATAGATTGGCTGGGCCACGAAAAAACACCGAGCGAAGCGAATGCCCAGCACGGCCAGCGAAATATCAGCCGCGAGCGCCAGCCAGTCAGAATTGCCTCCAGCAGCGGCGCCCGGCTGGCTTCCACTCGTCAAGGATTTCAGGGGTTCGTCTGTCGTGGGACCCTTGTTCACGCAGCGTCGTCCTTGACTTGGCTTCAGCGTTGGCGGGCTTCAGCCCTTCGGCAGCTTCCTTGCTCATGGACGGCAGCGTTGAATGTCGCTTTCCTATTGGCCAGTCGGGCCTGGGCATCGGTCTCATCGGCATTGTTGCGCTTAGGTCTTCGATCTCCTTGCGCAGGTTTTCCAGCTCGCTCTGGCGAGCAATATCCTCAAAGGGCAGCCTGAATTCGCGCGCCATCGGAAGCGCGCTTGGCCACCATCTGCCGCTTTGCGGCATCATCAATGCAGGTCTTTCGGCCCACGATTATTGAGCGGCCGCAAGGGCCAGGACAAGGAGTTCGGAAAAATCGATTCCGGGCAGCATTATGCGCCCTCACAGGAAACAATTATGACGAGGCTTTCGTCTTCGTCTTTCTTCTTCGGGGGTCACGTCAACAAGGTCTTTCCTTGTCGACGGCCTTGGCTCATCGTCGTCTGCGAGGGCCCTTCCGGAACAGATTTCACGCCCTTGGCCATGTCGCCCATGATGGAAGAAAATCCGGCCACGACCAACCGAACAGGAGCCAAAGCTACCACGATGAGCGAGGACGATCTGAGTGGTCCGATTGAGCCCATGGGGCCTCACTGAAACGTGTTTCGCAATGCAGCATAGCCTTGCGTCGGCTGGAACAATGGGCGAAGCTGTTAAAAGGAGGGGCATGGCGTATCGCCCCACATGGAATGCGTCAACTCGATCCAAGGCCCGCCTTTCCCACCTGCTGGAAGTTGCTGGGCGCAACGATTGTGACGTCGTTTGCCTGCAGGAACGCAAATGTGAGACCGACGGCTTTCCCTATATGAAAACTGGAAAAACTCGGCTTGTGGAACTGCGCCGTCCATGGCAAAATCCTACAATGGCGTGGGCCATTCTGTCGAAATACCCTCTGGACGCATGTTCCGCAAGCTGTCGACCAGGAAGGCGGACCAGTCGCGTTATAATCGAGCGCTGGTCATGGCCCGACACGCCGATCCCGCGTCGGCGGCATTCACCTGCCGAACGCAACCCTGCGCCGGCCAGAAATTCGACTACAAGCTGGAATGGATGGAGCCCTAGGGCCACGCCCCGCGAAATTGCTGGAAAAACCGAAAGAGGCCTTCGTCCTGTGCGGCACTATAACGTCATCCGGGCGTCAATGACAGCTGGGACGACAGCGTCTGGGCCGATGATGCCCTCGCCCTTCCGG